>BNJT01000195.1_pt1 | contig 111159 bp, 160 predicted proteins | sample 8540491 | NCBI WGS metagenome assembly BNJT01 (sample SAMD00202455, study PRJDB9452) | human saliva metagenome | host: Homo sapiens
ACAAATGCCCAGTGATGGTAGGGAAGTACAAGTACCGCACAACTATAGTTCCTGAATCTTAGTAAAGAGCTCCCTTTGTTGTAAGTTCTCCTTCTCATCAAGCATATTTGCCTTGAATGCAATATAGAGAGTTTAAAGGTATCAAATACATCCTACTACCACGAAAAGGGAAGGCAAACATATAACTACAAAAGTCTGCTGTTTATAGTAGAAAATCAAGCTGTCCAAGGTAGGTTGCAAGAGATTCAGTGCAAATATCCTTGATGGAATAACTATAGTATCCTGCATCAGAGTTGGGCACATGAATACCTGAAGAATGTACCTACTACTAAGTACTACCATTCCTACTATAAGGATAGAGCCTTTTACATTCTTAAACAAAAGATGGGTCATATTGAATATATAGTGCGAGAACTGTAAATTCCTGCTTTAATTAAAAGTGCCATCCGCTATCAGACATGAAAGAAAGAGGTTACAAGAGTAGCACCGTCAACTACTATCTTAGAGTTCTAAGTCCGATAAGGCATATGAACCAAGCAATACAACCGATATACCTTAAGTGTATTCGGTATGGCGGTGAATATAACCTCACAGACATTGGTAACCGAGGCTAATAAATGAGGCCTTCCAACAAATGGCGTCAAAGCCTGCCTTGGGCATATCTCCCATGCCCAAACTACTGAATGCGCAAAATCTCGGTCCCATTTCCTCTGAAAGAACAAAGAATTGGCAAATAATGCAGCCTGAGCGATGCAGTACAGAAACGTGCTGTCGCCGTAAAATACCGCTCCCTGATCATTCCCGCCTTACCAAAGCACTTGGGTTTGACAAGGATATGCCATTGTCATAAAAGGTTTGTAACACTGCCATTGTCTCAGCTTATATTTAAGTTCTCTTTCCCTCAGTTGCCGAAAAACTCTTCCATCTTAGCCTCCCTTGTTTATTCGTTATAAATATATTAGACTGGTGGTTTGGCGGGTCAAAACGAACACCATATTCCAGATAATAAGACAGACTATACTATAACATAATAAAAGGAAGGTATACCGTACCTTTTTATATCTTTACTAATATAACTTATCGTGGTTATACAAAATACAATCATATTCCTTAATCCTAAGTGAGATATTTGTAAATGCCTAGCACTATCGCAGTCAGCCCCGTTGCTTGCCAGGTCCTCATGACAGATGTATTCTAAGCTCCTGAGCCTCTGTACAGGAATTGAAGGGTAGTATGGCACTACAACCCCAAGTGAGATATTTTATAAAATCGCGACTTCATAATCAGCCCGGCAGATCCCTCAGGAAGCAGGCGTCCCCACTAAGCTCGGCCTCTGTGGAATTGGGAAGGGTAGTATGGCGGCTTTCTAACTTCAAGTGGATATTTATAAAATGCCACAAGCATATCACCAATCCATGTTGTGGTCCTATCGGAAACGAATAAGTCCCCTCAGCTCCTGAGCACTCTGTGGAATTGGGAAAGGGTGATATGGCGGCTTTCTAACCCCAAGTGAGATATTTTATAATCACCTATTTCTCACCAGTCAGCCCGTTTGTAAGTCTCTCAGAAGCAGTCTACCCCTCAGCTGAGCTTCCGAGACACAAGGCAAAACGTGACCATTCATTTTTATAAAACCCCTATCAGACGACACTGCCAATCTCACATATACTCCACCCCTGTGCGTAGCCCCATCTTCCCTTTCAAACTCTTCCCTACTGCCATATCCATACATCACCTGCAATAGGTCAACACATTCTTGTTAGCCGCCTCTATATCAAACTTCCTATCTCCTATCAACCAGACAGGGTCGTAATTCATTCTTTTCAAAACCCTTTATCATCACATCCTTATCACAGATCTTTCGTGAGATAACCCAATAGATTTACAAAACCCCATCCAGTCCACCTTTTATTATCTTCAGCTATTTAGCAGCTTGGGTAACTACCATCATAGTATCCCACTTATCCTTAAGCTCACAAACATAATTCCACTCCCTCATACACAAGAGGCAAGGAGGTAGCCCACAGACTCATAATGCTCCCATATCTCAATGCCCTGTCAGCCTCCTCAGGTTCATTCCACAAAACTTGGCAAAAGAATCAAAAGCGGAGGTCCTATAAACTACATGATTCAGCCTCAAAACATCTCCCATCCCATAGTACTAGAGCGTGTAGCAGATCAACTATACCATCCCTGACTACTAAAATTCCATCAAATCAAACATCAAAATTTATACATCTTTTCCTCACCTTCAGCCACCTCTTACCATTTCATCAACTACTTTCTTATTTTCAAACTGACTCCTAATATTGCCTTCATTGCTCAAACATATTCCTCCTAAGCTTCTTCCTCACCTTTTCTTCATCATAAGCCTACACCTTAACATGACAGAGTTCATTAATTTTGATATCATTCTCTGTTAATCCCATTTCTTCTCCTAAATTGTTCATATAAACCAAAAGCACTATATCAGATGGAGACGCCGATATACGGCTCACCTGACCTACTGACAGAGGCCCTACTTCAGCAAACTTCTGCCTGCTTCTTTCAAATGTCTATATTCTCATACACTATACCCCAGGTCAAGCGGTTTTCCATCTTCTTCAAACTCTTCAACTCTCCGTTCTCCCTCAATATATACCTCATACTTATATTGATATTTACCTGCTCTCCACAACCTCAAAGCTGTCCTTTCATCATCAATAACACCCAAAACCTCTTAGCTTAACCAGTCTCCTTTATCAGGTCAGCAAAGGTAACAGCACCAAGAAGGCGTACCCATTTATACAGAAATCATTTACCTATTCCTTTCCACATATTCTTTTGACTTCAGACGCTATTTCCTCTTCAATCTCATCTCTCTGAAGCAGGCCTCGTATCTCCTAGAAATAAGTCCCACCATAGCCTATCTTAATAAGACCAAGGTCAGCATTGTCCTGCCTTAAAAGCAACCTGTACTCAGCCCTTGAAGTCATCATCCACCATGGCTCCGCTGTGCTTAATCACCAAATCAATAAGAACCCCAAATAGGCATCTGAACGCGAGAACACTGCCATCAAGCTTTCTCACCAAACCCACACCACCCAACCCCCAACCACCCAAACCCCAACAAACCCCCCCCACCTTATCTCAAGCTTTCAGGTGGTCACATCTCGCAGTCATACTCTATAGCATAAGCATTTCTAACTAATGAACATTCTCAAGTCCGGGTATAGTCCGTACATACCTCTCACATCCTCCGGCATAGATGAGCTCATACCATCAACATACATTTCACAAGTACTCTCCCTAATCTACAAATATCGGTGCCTCTTTTACAACAAACCTCATCACCTTGTCCTCTATGGACGGACAGTACCTAGCCCACCCTCTATTACACCCCGTAAAAAGCTGAACGCTCAATAATCCCTGACACTGCGTCTCCTTCATTATAGGTTAGATGACAGGAATCTGCACCCGCTTATATATTTTTCCTTCATTTAAAAAGAAAATCAACACCTTTTCATCTCCATTTGCACTCCATTACAGAAATCTATAGTCCCTTGCAACTCTGCCAGGAGTACCAGTCTTAAATCTCCTAACTTCATACCTAAGCCAGAATCCCAAATGTAGAGCTGACAGTCCATTACCTGTCTATTAACCACATCTCCATATATACAGCGAGCCTTTAGAGGTCCCTTACAGATAACCGCCTCACCATTATACACCGCACCTGAATACGTCTTAACACCTAACTCTCTCTTCAACCAGAATCTCAGCCACCTCAACCTATTTATACTAAGGTTTGTATATTTCCATTACCTACTCATCACAAGGAATAAACCTGTTTATCCGCCTGCGCCCCAAGGCCAGAACCACAAGACTTTGACATTAAGCATCTTAGACTGGATATAGGTCTTGTCAAGTTTGCCCATTCTCACCGAACACTACTTCCTTTTACCAAATGCCCCTTACAATTTCCTCCTATATTAGATTTACACGCAGGGCTATACTGTCCACACTTACGGTAAAGACAAGCACCTTTTAACAACCATGCTCCAGTCCGCCTCACAGCCCACACCCACTCCTATCACTATTATTTCAAAAATCATTACAAATCATATATCCTCAAATCTATGCAGTGTATAACTTATTCAAGTTCTCCCAGCTCTCCCAAGGACACCATAATAAATTTCCCTGCTTCCGCTTCCTCCATGGACTTGTCAGCACGGTAAAGTACCTGCATTTTCTCTTACCTTCATTATATTATTATATCTCAGCTCTGACATCAAGTTCATTCTGGTTATTTTTCCCAAACAAATATATTAAGCCATTAAATCATCCTATTACATCATCAAAGCTTTCATAGCGCCTGTATTTTATTTTATACTTCATATTCAGTTATTCATTCATTGCCTTTAGTCTCCATTTGACTCAATTCTCTTACTCAAATGAACCTTCATAGCACAGCACTTTTAAGAAACATCATAACATGACATATTCAATCAGTTCATTAAACAACCTTCCACGTCCCTCTCACTGAGCATCAACCTCAAACATAATATTCGTTGTTACCACACTACTCTCCTTCCAGCAAGCAGAATAATATATATAAATAAAACAATGTCAACACTCTGCAAAACCATGATTGTCACCTCCCCTCTATAAAAATAAGGCAAACTCCATACAACCCGAAACCCTGCCCCAACTATATAATATCAGTCAGTATTATCTTGCTTCTTTACTTCTTCTTACTTCTTTCATTTACTTCTTCTTTATTTCATTTACTTTCTAAGTTCTCAATCTTCTTCTCAATCTCAGCAATCTTTGTAAGGCCCTCTGTAGTGATCTTAATCTCAGCCTCCGTAAATCAGCCTTTGATGGCTGTAACTGCTCTGTTAAAGAACTCCCATAAAGGCTTTGCAGCATTCTTCCTCAGGCTTCATCTCTTTCTTTATTTTTGGAAAACAACTTATTCCCAAGTATCCCAGACTCTCTGCAAATATCATCTTGTTTTCTTCCTACAGTGAAAAGCGGTGCTGAGGATCCGGCTATGGCAATGCTCTCATCAGATGTTACCTAGCTGTTACACCGTACCTGCCTTTAATTTGTTTGAATTGCTTGCGACTTTCTTCCTGTCACCATCAACTGCCCACAGTGGATCTCCTATGATATTACCAGTTCTTGGTCAACTACAACTGTGCAGGAGCTGAATATCTTTCTGGCCTGTCAGATCCTGTGGAAATGTTAGATTCATCTGGTTACTCCCTGCTTAGAAAGGATGGTCCCCTGGCTCTGCAGCCCTTTTCAACACTTGCTGTGTCCTGCACTTTGTGCCTATGTCTCTGCTCCTTTTCGTTTAGCTTTTTGCTGAGATTCTTCAGGGGCAGGCATCTCATTTTCACATGTGCGGAGCATCCGTTGAACCAGAGGTAACTAAAACGTTTGCCTCATTTTGCTAAAAAGGCTTTCATCAACATCATTTCCATCAGAGTCCTTACCCTTAAAACTTGGGAACTTCTCTACAGTGCTTCAGCAGTCTTGTCTCCTGAAGTCATGTGCTCGCTCTGCAAAGCATTGCAGCGTTGCCACCGCCCCTATGTCCACAGTGGCTGTAACTGATGGGGCAAAGCATGGCTGCCACTCAAAATTACAGGAAATAATCCTGTCAATTGTTTTCTTTGTTTTTCACCATTCTTCTCCTTAGTCTCCTGTTGCTGCTTTTATTCTTGATAGCTCACGCGCTCCTGATACGTCTTCATCTTCTCAGGTCCCCAATTCACTGCATGATAGCCTTAGTAAGGACTGAACCTTCACACATTCACCGCAGCGGATGCATTCCCATATGAGCGCATCGTTTTTGGTTATATCCACATCCATCTCAGGTTCTTGCACATTTTCGATACACTCGTTACAGTCCACATTATAGTGAAAGCAGTGACACCTTGTTAAACAGGGCGTGAAACGTCAAGCGGACAGATCCGCTTACAAAATGGGCGGTAAACAAAACACGCTAGGATAATTACCATGATAGTATGTTAAGTCTTTCGAAAGTGGAAGAGCTTGTGCCAGTGTCAGCTCTGATTGTGGTTGGCTGTAGCATAGGGATCTTCAAGTATTCCCTAGAGCGTAGATACATTTATACAGTACGGTGAGTGAAAAGCCCTGCCTTATTATTTACAAATATGTTGGCAGTAGTAACATGTTCATGCTAATAAAATTGTATAGCTTCAAATAAAGTTAAAGCCTTTATGACTTTTTGTAGACTTAACTCTCTTAGTTGGTATTTTTGTCGAAGCAAACTCTGAAAGAACTTGGCAAACGGACAGCAGAGAAGCCACAAATGACCTGCCAACCCGCACAACCCAAAGAATATAATTATTCCCGTAATACTATCAATAAGTCAGGCTAAAACTCTCTTGAACCCACCACAGCCTGAAATGAACCTATAGGACTGAGGTCTCTGCACCCAGATTGAGGAACCTTAACGAGCTAAGTCGGCACAGGCTATTTTCACCCTCACCCTGATATAGAGATCTCCTTTAAAAGTTGGAAGATGAATATTGTATGATTATTAGCGTAGCTATTATGTCCGTACGATAGTCCTGCTTAAGATCTTTAACTGAACCCTATTTTGTTACTACCTTCTTTTCCATCATCATCTTCTTCTCACTTAACCTATACCACACACTCCTAAGCACAAGTTAATTGCTTTTGTAGTACTGTACTGTAGCTTACCGCGGTATGTCTCCAAAAGGCAATAAAGCACCTGCCATAGCAAGTAATATCACCTGAGCAGCCAGCTCTGTTAGTTTTGAAAAAAGATTACCCATCTTATAAACCTCGTTTATTCTCTTAAGATTAACATTGGTGTCGAAGATAATACAGTTTTAATTTTCGCAAAGGGTTCAGCCAAATTTCATATCTTTTGACATCCACATTTCTAAATGACGAGACAGTATACCACATATCCGATGTAAAATTTCTGTTAAAGAAAAATAATATGAGAACTATTAAAATTTTGATTAATAGAAATTTTAGACTCTTATGCTATGATTAATATAAATATGACAAAGTTAATCGATAAGGATGGAACTAAATGAGGGATATTGAGTTTGTTGAAGGATGAGTGGCTCTTTGTGAGTCCATACAGGGACAGGCTTGATGGCTATGAGAGTGACTATGGTTTTGACGGAGAGGCAATGGACATAATCTCTTTAGAAAACTATGATCTTATTATTCTTGACTTAAATCTGCCCTGGAATGGACGGAATGGATGACATAGAAATATGCGCGGAAAATGATAATGAGACAAAATGTCCTTATTCTCTCCGCCTGAGTAGGCCTAAATGATAAGATAGCAGGACTTGATAGACGAGCAATGATTGTTATGTAAAACCCTTTCATTTTGAAGAACTTGAGGCCAGAGTTAGGAGTCTTACCAGGAGGCGTACAGTTCAAAACAATATAGTGATTGAATGTGGAGATATATCATTGAATACTAAAACCCGTACCGCCTTTGCCGGTGAAAAGGAACTTGCTCTTACAGGAAGGAACTTGCTATCTTAGAATATCTCATCCTACACAGGGGGCGTCCTGTAAGTCAGGAGGACTTATTGAATATGTCTGGGATGGAAGTGTGGATAGCTTTAGCAATTCAATAAGAGTCCATATAAGTGCACTTAGATAAGAACTGTCCTTGGATATGATCCGATTATCAACCGGGTAGCCCAAGGCTATGTGGATAGGAGGAGATGACGAATGAAATTTCATCTTTCTCTTAGGTGGAAACTGACCTTAATGACTGCCTTTATGGTAATTACAGCCTGCCTTGCAATCAGCTTTTTATAAGCCGTTCTGCCATACTTTATATGGATGATTGACAATTCGGCTTGACATATCCATACTTCCAAATACAAATATTTTCTACCGGCAGTTCGGACGAGATTCAAGTGGATCTTAACCCAAAGGCAATACTTTCCGATACAGTTAAAAATACTCAGTTGGAATTTTGGATTAAAAGTCTGTCCATAACCCTTGTTATAACTCTTGTCTTCAGCCTCCTAATGTATTTTATAGTAGGCTTCACTCTTCGTCCTTTAGGAGAACTTACTTCACAAATAGAAGATGTCCAGACCAAGAATCTAAATGAACCAATACTTTCCTGCAGCAAATCAACCGAAATTGAAAGGCTTACCTCGCCTTCAACAGGCTAGCAGAGGCTTGAAGAAACCTTTACGGCACAAAGACGGTTTCAGCAAATGCTGCTCACGAACCTAGGACTCCTTAGCTGTTGGAGAACAAAGTTTGAAGTATTTGATAAAAATAACACGCCTAATGTAGAGGATTATAAAGAAACAACTAATATGGCAAAAACTCAGACTGACCGTCTCTCCGATGTGATTGACATTCTTTTAGAAATGACAGAACTTCCAGTCCGCCCCAAAAGGTGATAAGATTTCACTTGCTGAAATTACTGAAGAAGTAATCTGCGACCTTGTATCTGTGCAGAGAATATAACTTTAGTACAAAGCGAAGGAGAATCAAGGCTATAGTGGTGATACCCTTTATATACAGAGCAATTTACAATCTATGCGGAAAATGCCATCAAATACAACAAAGACTATGGAAATGTTACTGTTTCAATCCTCAGAAGATAGAGATTTTGCTAAAAGCCATTATTTCAGATACAGGAAGTGGAATAGATAAAGATGATTGGGATAAAATCTTCGAACCCTAGAGTTGACAAATCTCTGAAGACCATGATGCATATGGTCAGGGCTTGGGGCTCGCCCTTGTAAAAGAGATAGCAGCCAGACATGGAGGCGGGGATAAGGATAGTAGAGTTCTGAAAAAGGCAGCAAAATTGAGCTTTTCACTAAGTAAAACGGCATATTAAATAACTACATATCCACTTACAGCACAATCTTAAGGAGGCTTTTTATTTAATGGAATTTTGTAGACATTTTCCTATCAAAGAAAGTAAGAAACAAAAGCAAAAGAGACCTACAGGTATTGACCGTAGCCTTTTTGCTTTTGATTTTTAGTTTTATAAGGTAAATGTTAGATACTTTCATCCTGCAATTCTGTCGCTATGTGGGCAAGGTTTTCGCTTGCAGATGAGATATCACTTATTGACTGTACCTGGTATCTACCGATGCGGATAGCTTCCTCTGTAGTAGCTAGCGTTCTCCTCAGCAATTGCTGACAGGTTTTTCAACCATCTTAGTCACATTTCTATTCTCTTCTTCAATTGTTCTTGAAGATTTATTTATCTCAGCTACAATTGACTTACTGTTTTCAACAGTCTTGATATTTCTTCAAATTTATCGCTGGTTTCCGCAACTTTTCACTGTTTTCTAACCATTTCATTGGACTGCTCCATCATGGTTGCTGCTGATTCAGCCTTAGTCTTAAGTTCATCAATTACTGCTCTTATCTCAGCTGTAAGCCTGCACTCTGCTCAGCAAGTTTCTCGATTTCATCAGCAACAACAGCAAAAGCTCTTTCCTGCTTCACCGGCTCTGGCCGCCTCAATGGCTGCGTTGAGCCAAAAAGATTGGTCTGGTCGAAAATAGACTGAATCATCTCTGAAGTACTGGATATCTTTCTCAGTAGCCTCACTTGTCTCAACAATAACAGAACTAACTTTATCAGATATCTTATTATTTTCATCTGTAAGCTTAACAAGATCTTTTTAGAGTGGTATTACCATCATTCTTACAGTTATCTATGGTATCGGTTGCCGCATCAAGTTCTGCCAAGGTTGATATCATTTTCTTCAAGAAGCCTTTTTTGCGGTTTCAACTGAGCTGCTGCTGCCTGAGTATCTTTCTGCCTGGCTGGCAGCTCCATCAGCTATGTTTGTAACTGTTGTTGCTACCTCTCCCTACGCGTCTGATGTAGACTGGGCTGTAGCTGTAAGTTCTTCTAGCAGTTGCCGCAGTATTTTTGTGATCGAGCGTTATATTGGATACAATACTTACAAGATTCTGATTAAAGCCTTCTCAAACTGGAGTATCAGGCTTGCTATCTCATCTCCATTCTTGTCATGGTTAGCATTCTGGCTCTCTCAGCATCCAGATTCAAGTTATAGTCAGCTAAGTTTTGAAAAGTGCACTGCACACAACTCTCAAGCGGCATAGATACCTTTCTTCTTAAAAGAATAACCTATAACTGCCGCCATAACTATTATGAGCATGATATTTATAATTATACTGAAGACTGCACTATTTAGCAGCCTGTGTCATCATTTTCACACTGATGACTGTTTCAAACACCCAATATTCAGTTGTTCCCTCACGGCAACCGGAACTCAGATAATCAATGAGTTTTTGCCTGTACTCAACCCGAAATGCGTTCCTGCTCAGATTCTTTATTCTGTTGAGCCATATCAAGACTCGACTTTACATCAACATCAGTGCCTGTATCTTTCAAAATGAGGCTTTCATCAAGGGGTGAGCCACTACAATTCCTCATCAGATACAAGTGCTGTAAAAATCGTCCTCACTGTTGTTTGGAGATTCTGCCAGTTCTTTTGAAAGTTCGGTAACAAAGATATCCGCTGTTACAACTCCAATTATTTCCCATCCATCTTTATACAGGCAAAACCATAGGTAGTCATTATATTATCACCTTCCCTATAAGGCTGGGTAATAATTGTTTGTGCCGGCTTTCATAACTTCATTATACCAGTCTGATTCCCCTATAAGCGTCAATCACTGTCTCTTAATCAGTTCCATCGGTTTCTCAAACTAGTAAGATTGCGAAGAGTCCTTCTTTGTGTTGTAGGTTATATTCTGTATCTTTACCATCGAACGTCCATTGGGTTCAAAAATACCCACATCCTCCAATATCCATGTTACTTGCTAAGCATACTTTCAACTAAAATTTGACATAAATACTCTCTTTCTCTGATCAACTGTTGTATCATCATTGTGGTTACTGAACCTTCAGTTGTCTTCGTAGAGTAATATGCAGATATAAATCTCTGCTCGAAAGCTGTTTTGCCAGCTTTCTGGTTTCTTCATATTGCGTAAGCTTTGTTTGTACTGATGTGCTGAATCATAACTTCTACCGCATCAACCGCCGTCTTTTGTGCCCAGTGTAATTACAAGCAAAATCAGAAACGATAATGCTTATCTTCATACCTACACTTTTGACCTTGGCTTTTCCACCATTCACTGCATTCTTTTTCATTGCTTCCCCTCTCCGGCTATATATAGCCATTGTCACCTGCTAATTATAATTAATACTTTATGTTCAATAAAAATAAATAATAAAAGGGTGATTAGCAAAAAGTAACTTCCACACCTAATGTTTAATTTTTATTTTAGATACGGTATGGAAGTTACTTGTTACAAATTTTACATAAATTAAGAGCTAGATGTATACATTATCTGAAAAAATGCTATAATCAGCCTTACAGGGAAGAACATGAACCTAATCATAGCAAACAGGAGTCGAAGTTACTTTCAAAACTGGGGAATAAGTAAAATCCACCCTTTTATATAGGCTAGAAGTTCATCTTTTAACCGGTGAGTTCCTTTTATTTGCCTAAGAGCTTAGGGGGCTAGGGTAATTTCATCCGGTGAAATTTTTGAATACCTAAGCTCTTTAATATTTTTTTGCCGTATTGAAATGCAAAAATATCATAAGAGCTTTTGTTTCCGAGCTTCACCCTTGAATATGAATTGATGTGGCTCATCATCAGGTTTATGTCTTCCTGTGTGTAATTACTAAAATCCACACCCTTCGGTATTATCCTTCTTATCATTTCATGGTTGTTTTCACAGCCACCCTTCTGGTAAGGTGAAGAAGGATCGCAGTAAAATACCCTAAGTCTCCTGTTTCCCTGTGCATCAAACTCCAGTGCCTGTGGATTTGAAAATTCACTTCCGTTGTCTAACAGCAGCACATCAAATATTTTCCCGAAAATATCAGGTCTCAGTTCAATATACAGCCTTTCAAAATATCTCCGTAACAGAACGTGAGTCATTGTAGTTTCTCAGAAAAGCAAGCTGCAGGTTCTGCTTGTACAAAGAAGAGAGTGAGAAGTACTTTCCCGCCCTTTACCCCTTCTACACTGTCGCCTTCACATACGACTGAATCGGGGTTTTCTTCAATAAACTTCAGGAAGTCCTCATAAGTCCTTCCCTTCCTGCACTCTTTATCCACTTTCAAAGATTTGCTTTTATTTTTTCTCGGACGCATTCTTATAGTGCAGTAGATATCAATGTTTCTGGCAAAAACAGACTGTTGTTTATATATTTATAGAGAGTCCTGTCGAAAACCATGAGTTTCATCAGAATGGTTGATTGTTATATGTCTTATGGATTGCCCTTTTAACAGGAGTGGACTTACAATGCCGTCTATATATTCCCTTTCGTTTTCTGTAAGGTTAAACCCTGTTCTTGATTCAGACAGTGATTTTCTATATCTTGCCTCAGCTTCCTTTGCCTTGTAAAATCTTTTTTCAAGGCGGCACCTGTTTCTGTCAGGGCATCCGTTACATACATAAGGTGGATTAAGAAGTTTAGGGCAGATATGTCTGACATAATCATCACACAGTGGCATGCATTTCCCGCAGCTTCCGCATGTTCTGTTTTTGTTAAGGCAGTGACTGCATACAAATCTTTTTTTACATGATCTGTCCACTGAATGCAGACAGTCATTAAAAGACCTGCCGTATGAGCCTGTCTGTTCAGTAATTATGTTTTTTTTATTTCTTTTGAAACAGTTGTGTTGTCTTTTCCTATAGCCAAAGCAATCTTATTAAAGCTCATTTTTAGAAAGATAGATTTCTATGTCAGAACGCTGGCTTAAAGAAAGATGTGAATGTTTTCCCATACTAAAAATATTCCTTTCAGTTTGTATATAAAAACCCTAACCTGATGAATCTAACCCAATATATATTTTTAACTATGGAATCAGTAAAGTCCATAGTTAAAGATGTGGTGTATGGAAAAAGTAAAAATCCATACTAATATGGAATTTACTTTTTCAAACTAACAATAAACACAAAGCCTTAATTCCTTACAAGACAGTCAATTTTATTGAACTTTTACTTACTAAAAGGCTCTTTAATATAAAAAGTATATTATAAAGCCTCTTAGTTGCATATCTTTATTTTAGAAAGTAAATCTGGATACTTCATCCTGTAATTCTGTCGCTATATGGGCAGGGTTCTCACTTGCAGATGAAATATCACTTATTGATCTGAACCTGAGTATCTACTGATGCTGATGCTTCCTCCGTAGTAGCAGCATTCTCCTCAGCAATTGCTGACAGGTTTTTCAACCATCTTAGTCACATTTCTATTCTCTCTTCAATTGTTCTTGAAGATTGATTTATCTCTGCAACAATTGACTTACTGTTTTCAACAGCCCTTGATATTTCTTCAAATTTATCGCTGGTTTCCGCAACTTTTTCACTTTGTTTTCTAACCATTTCATTGGACTGCTCCATCATGGTTTACTGCTGATTCAGCCTTGGTCTTAAGTTCATCAATTACTGCTCTTATCTCAGCTGTAAAGCCTGCACTCTGCTCAGCAGAGTTTCCTGATTTCATCAGCAACAACAGCAAAGCCCTTTCCTGCTTCACTCGGCTCTGGCCGCCTCAATGGCTGCGTTGAGAGCCAAAAAGATTGGTCTGGTCAGAAATAGACTGGATCATCTCAGAAGCATTGGATATCTTCTCTGTAGCCTCACTTGTCTCAACAATAACAGAACTAACTTTATCAGATATCTTATTATTTTCATCTGTAAGCTTTACTAAATCCTTAAGAGTCTCGTTTCCGTCATCCTTACATCTGTCAATTGTATCAGTTGCAAGCCCTAGTTCTTCCAAGGTAGTCATCATTCCGCTTAACAGTCTGTTTGCAGTCTCTACAGAAGCTGCCGCTGCCTGTGTATCTTCTGCCTGGCTTGTTGCTCCATCAGCTATGTTTGTAACCGCAGTTGCTACTTCTCCGCTGCATCCGCTGTAGACTGTGCTGTAGCTGTAAGTTCCTCTGCTGTTGCAGCCGTATTTTTGTGCATGGGCATTTATGTTTGATACAATGCTTACAAGGTTCTGATTAAGCTTTCTCAAACTAAGTATCAGACTGGCTATCTCATCCCCACTCTTGTCATAGTTAGCATTTTGGGCTCTCTCAGCATCCAGATTCAAGTTATAATCAGCAAGTTTTTGAAAGTGCACTGCACACAACCTTAAGTGGCATAGATACCTTTCTTCTTAAAAGAATAACTATAACTGCCGCTATAATACTTATTAGTATCAAGTTTACAATCACACTGGAAGATTGCACTGTTTATAGCAGCCTGTGTCATCGACTTCATGCTGATAACTGTTTCAAATACCCAATATTCAGTTGTTCCTCTATGGCACCGGAACATAGATAATCAATGAGTTTTTGCCCGTACTAATCGAAATCGTTCCTAAGTTCAGATTCCTTATTCTGTTGAGCCATATCAATATGCTGCTTAACAGCAGCGTCTTTAGCTGTATCACTAAGTATCAATGTTTCATCAAGTGAATGTGCAACTGCTATTCCTTCATTAGATACAAGAACCGTAAGGTTATCAATACTATTGTCCGGATTCTCTGCAAAGTTCCTTGACAACTCTGTAACAAATATATCAGCTGCTACAGCTCAATTATCTTTCCCATCCATTTTAATAGGCACACCATAGGTTGTTACTATATTATCACCATCCTTAAAAGGCTGGGTAATAACTGTTGTGCCGGTTTCCATAATCTCCTTATACCAGCTTGACTCCCTGTATCCATCAACCAGACTCTCTTTAACAGTTCCACCTTTTTCTCTTAAAAAAATAAGATTGCATAAGCCCTGTTTTGTTGCTGATGTTATATTCTGTACATCTTTGCACCATCGAAGGCGTTAGGTTCAAAAAACACTCCCAATCCTCCAATGTCTAAGTTACTTGTAAGTGCCTCTTCAACCATATTGGATATAAAAGACCTTTTTCTCTCATCAGCTGTAGAATTCTTCATCATCGCATCCACTGCATCTTCTGCTGTTTTTGCAGTGTAATAAGTAGATATGAATCTCTGTTCCAGCTGCTTTTGCCAGTTTTTCTGGTTTCTTCATACTTATGATTCTTACTCGCAGTTATGGCTGAATTATAGCCGCTAACAGAATCAATTGCAGTTTTAGTACCAAGAGTGATAATAAGCAAAAAGTGAAATAATTATGCTTATTCTTAAACCTACACTTTTTAACCTTCCGCTTCCTGACGCCACTGTAGTTCTTCTCCCTTTCATAATCGCACCTTCCTCAGTAGTATAATATTTATAGTCTCATCAATGATAATACTCCAAATATTATATTTTTCAATAAATTTTTGTAAATAATATACAAATATTTTTGCCTGGACTATTGTATATATTAACTGTGTTTTTGCAACATTTTATATATTTAGTGATTATTTTATAAATTTCCCTTATATAACTTATAATTCTATAGTTTTTCTCTATATTCTAATAAGCTGATGCTGGTGTGAAAAAGTATTTAATCCCTTTGACAGAGAAAAAGCCATAACCCATCATTTTCTATGACAGGCCCTGGCTCTCTTTATTGTTTTAAATACTTTGTACCTTTTAGATTGTTTTTATATCTATCACAGATTCTCATTAACCCTTTACAGCTCCAGCTCATTCCATTTACATAGAACTCTGTAAGTAAAGGAAGAGAACAGCTATAGGGATGGAGATGCAAACTGCTCCGGCAGCAAATCTGGTATACCAGTCAATGATATACTCCTTACTAAGCATCTGCCAAAGACCAATAGAAACTGTAAAATACTCTGCTTCAGCCCTGCAGATAACCTTAGCCGCAATGAAGTCTACCCAAGGAGAAATAAAGGCTGTAAGTACAGTAAATACAATAACCGGTTTTGACAGAGGAATAGTTACCTTGGTGAATACCTCCCATTTAGTAGCACCATCGATCATAGCAGCCTCATCAAGTGCCTTCGGAACTGTATCGAAGAATCCCCTCGCAATATAAAAATCCAAGTCCTGCACCAGCTGAATATATGAGGACAAGAGCAACTCTAATCATAGGCCCCTGTGAAAGTCCAAGAGATTTAATTATATAGTAAACAGCTACAATAGCCATAATTCCAGGGAAGAGTCCAAGTATCATAGCCATATTCATAAATGGCTTTCTTGCCTTAAAACGAAGTCTTGACAGACAGTAGCTTACGCAGAGCACAAAGACTGTAGATACAAGGCAGGAAAAACCGCAATTATAAAGGTATTCATAAACATCTTAGGGAAGTTCAGTATTGCTGTATCCGTAAAAAGTTTGGTATAGTTTTCAAAAGCTCAGCTTATCCGGAAAAATACCCGAGCTATCCTTAGGTGTAAGACTCTTAAGTACAACCCATACTACAGGGAGTACCCATATCGTGGCTAACACAGCTAAAAATATATGAACGAAGATATTGGTTATTATCTGGCGGGCCCTGTATGAAGATGACATTTTTGCTTTATTATCCATTATTTGAACGCCTCCTCATTCTTATAAGATCCACTCCTGTGGTAGGTTATGAGCGCAACTATGGAAAGTATGATGAAGGTAATAATACCCATAACCGCACCTGTGTTGAAATACTGTTTATCGACAGTGAGTTTATACAGCCAGGTGATAAGAAGGTTCATCTTACCGGCAGTATCACCGACATCTACAGGAGCACCCCCTGAGAGCAGGTAGATAACATTGAAGTTATTGATATTACCTGTAAACTGTGTGATAAGATAAGGTGTTGTTACAAAGAGCATAAGGAAGGTTATCTTCCAGAATATGGTCACTGTATTGGCACCATCCACCCTTGCAGCCTCAGTAAAGTTCCTCCGGAATATTCTGTAACATACCGGTCACCTGTAAAAGTGTATATGGATACCTACCCAAAGGTTGATTACAATAACTGTAATTTCTAGCCCAGATTGCCTTTTCAAAAACGGAAGGTACTGTCCCTCTCCAAGTATCCCAAGGGCTCTAAGCATAAGGTTGAAATCTCCTTTCGGCTGGAGCATGGTTCTCATTATCATAAGAGAAACGAACTGCGGAACTGCTATTGAAAGCACAAAGCAGAATCTCCAGAAACTCTTACCTATAGTAGCCTTTCTGTTTATGATGAGACCTAAGATCATACCGAGTATATAGTTGAGTGCGGTAGCAAATACTGCCCACACGACTGTCCAAATTAAAACTCCCCAGAATGACTTGCCTACTTCACTTCCGAGTGTAAGCACATCCTTAAAGTTGTCAAGTCCAACCCAGTTAAAGAGTACCAGGTGGTCGCCCTTAACTGAATAACTCTAGTAAATGCTTATGTTTATCATATATAAGAGGTATGATAGTAACAACACAATTCCGATAAACGGAGGCGTCATGAGTAATTTGTGCAAAATCCTTATCAAAAAGGTTCTTTACATCTTCTATGAAGTTTAATGGCTTCTTTCCTGCTCTTCTTTCTAAGTTCAGCTTCATAAGAACTCTTAACCGCCGTTACCGCAATATATATAAAAACAGGGTAATAACTATTACAAATATACCATAAAAAGCATAAGTACAGTATTGTCACCGGTAGTATATTCACATATCTGCTTCTTTTCGTTCCATACTTCCTCCTGGAGGACTGCCCCCAAGAGTAATGAATCTTCCAAAATCATAAATACCGGTGTTAATCAGATAGAATATGTGAGGCAGCTTCGATTCCTAAGAATATAAGCCCCTTTGTATTCATTCTGTCCGCGTACCAGATTGCCAAGTCCCAGTATAAGTGAGGCTCGGTGAAAATATCTCCTTTAGCTAGAGCCTTAAAGAATTTCACATCTTCCATGTTTTATCCCCACATCTGTTTTTCGTAAATGGTTTCAACTTCCTCATAAAACTTCTTTTTATTATAAATGCGATGCCCTGATTCTGAACACGCATTTATAACAATATCCGTTACAGACTGCAAATGACATCTGCAGTCTGTAAACCCATGTATCACATCTTATTATTTTGTATTCAATGCAGTGTTGAGAGCTTCTGTCTTCTCTGCCGCATTCTTCTCGGTTACATCACCTGAGAGGATAGCCTTACCCATATTCTCAGCATTTGACCAGTAGATAGACATACCGGCTACAGAAGCATGATGATAGAGGTATTGGCAATTGTATTACCACTGTGACTGTTGCAGAGATATCAGAAGCGATTTCAGGATCCTGAAGAAGAGACTGATCTGTGCAGGAATAGTGTTCTTGTCTTATAGTGCTTTTTCTGAGCCTCTGGGCTTCAAGGAAAGAAGCAAGGGCAACGCTACCTGAGGATATTTTGTATTAGGATTTACACTGATTGCCTTAGAGCCTGCAAAACTCTTAGCTGTACATCTTTTCCGTCAATCTTAGCTGTAGGAAGCTGAACTATGCCAACATTTTCTAGCACCAAGGCATCACCATTCATTGTTATAATCCTAGTCCGCTAAATACAGCATTTACGCTTCCGTTCTTAAGTCCCTAATGTACCTGAAACCGTCAGCATCATTAGAGAAATTCTTGTTCTTTACAAGATTTTACAAGATACTGTAGCTGCAACTGCCTTTTCACCACTGTAGTCAATTACTGCAGAAGCATCGTTGTTGCCGCAAAGAGTGTGACAGCCGTTGCCTGCATCGAAAGCTACATTGTACCAGCTATTGCTAAGCGGGAAAGATACACCCTTCTCAAGCATGGTATCAAGGCTCTTACATCATCCTCTAGAGAAAACTCTCTTGTCGTAATACATAAACCAGGTATTTGATGTAAAGGTACAGCGTAAACACCGCCCTCATAAGTAACTGTATTTACAATAACTTCAGAATTCTGTGACTTAACAGCTATCAAGTGCAGTTCCACGCTTTGAGATAGCCTTTGCCGCAACAAGGTCACCAATGTTACCATTTGCAAAGCATATACATCTGCTGCTGCGCTAGGATCCTGTGTTACCTGGTCTTAGCCTCACCCTCAGGGCAAACACCATGACTGCTCTAAGTCTTCCAGTTAGGATGAGCCTCCAAACTTGTTACACATATTGCCAAGCCAGTTTCCACTTTCTTCCAGCCTGATCTTTCCTGTGGGCTCCACACTGTGATTGTAGCCTCAACTGCCTCTTCATCTGTAGAAGCTGAACTTGTCTTTTAGCTCCTGAGAGCTGTTGAAGCTGCTGAAGTTGTTAGACAGCTGTACTTCTGATTTAGCTGCGCTGCTTCGTCTTGTGTCTGATGACTTTTCCACAGCCATCACGAGTGAAGCTGCCATATGGCTGGCACTAAGTGATACTGACTTTCTCATTTGTTTTTCCTCTCTTTTATTTTTCGAATATATCTCAAATCTCCCTTTTTCTTCACTGCCTTCCTGCCGCCACAGGAATTTTCGGTTTTAGAAACCATTCAAGATGTACTCGATAAGTTTCGAAACTTTACGAAACTTCTTTTCGTCTTATGTTATCATTATATTCATAAATTGTCATATGCTGGCATTTAGCCCAAATTATTCAGAAATATCTTTGAAATATCATAATCAAACCAGAACCGGTCAATTTCATGATACTTTTTCATACATTTTATAATATTTTCAGCAGCCTGCAGGCAAAACACAGTTTATCCTGACTACTATCTGAATAAAAGATTTTTCTGCCCTTGGCATAAATCATGTCGGGGTTAATATATGAAATTCTCCTATTTTTTCTTCATCTATATAATTGCTGTATTTTATCCGATTATACTTTTTATGTACTTTTTGTACTAGCGCTATTGGAAATTAAGTAAAAATAAGTTTATACTTATTTCTGTAAATTTTCAATGCAAGAAAGGTCTGATATGGTCACTATAAAAGATATAGCTAAAGAGCTGAATGTTTCACCCGGAACAATATCTACACCGCTAAACAATGCTCCTTCTGACATAAGTGAGCTTAAACATAGTTAATACAGCCATCTCGAGGGGTTATATATAGCAGCAAATTAAAACTAACTAACAGTGGCATCCTGTATTTTTATGGAGAATATGGACTATGAATCTTCGAAGTCAGTTTGGTTTCTTTGATATAGTATCTGCTCTTTAAGCGAGGGAGGCTGCTAAAATGGGTTTGAAGTCTCCTTTTCCCTATAAACGGCTTTTCAATCAAACGACGCCTCATGATACATTCCATAGTCAGAAACGGTATGTAGGTTACCATGTGTGGGTTTTGCACTGGAAGATCCCTGGCTCAAAGATTTTAAGAGAACTCCCACTCCAACAGCACTCTTTTTGACAACTATGTCTCACACACCTGCTACGATAGGTGTACCGGACAGTGCTGAAATTATGGAGCCCATAGTTTCACTATCCTCATCATTCTGGACATACAGCCTTCTTAAATGGTTCTTATTCTCTGATCACGTAGAGCAGAATGGATAGTTTCTATAGCAGACATGGCAGAAACCCGTCTGTTGACGATGAACTGGCTATATATGCATACTTTGTTGCAAGAGTGCAGAAGATCTATAGATAACATCCTTAGAAAGGGTGCAACAGCAATAATCTGCGGTAATGAGTGTTATTGCTTCCGGCATATATACCGGAACTTTATGGAAGGGGCTTCAGTTCCTTATGATATAAGTGTTGTTGGTATAGATGATATTCCTCTTGCCTCTCTTTTAAGTCCTCTCTTACCAAACGTCCGTCAGGGAAGAGAACTGCTTTGAAGGTCAGGTTTCTTTACCTTAAATTCTATTCTAACTCATAATATGGCTATAAGCCAACCTTTCTCCGCCCTAAGCTTTATAATTAGAGAATCTACTTCTCTTTTAGCAAAAGAAGGCAATGGACTCATTGTTTTAATAGTTAAAAGAAACGTTTCAGTCAGTCAGCTTCAAAGCGTTCCTTATCTTTAACCAGTACTTATACAGATTTATTTACTTACTTCTTTACCATTTCTCTATTAAGAAATTTCTCACTTGTCTGAGTCAAAATCAAATCACTGATTCTTCCCTTCAAAATTTGATTCAAAGGCATGCCGTATCCATATTTCCTGTAAACCGCTGTCTTCGAGGTATTTTGTTGCACCAGCCTTATATTCCTCATCCAAGTTCAGATTTTTCTTCTCAGCAGGTACTCTTACTACAAGAAGCTGCTTAGCTGCATTAACAGCCTGTGCCCTGCCTCAGCCCCAAAATCCTTTTCACCAAGTTTGAACTGAGTCTGAACAAAATCCTTCAATTCTCCACCATACTGAGTGCAACATTATTGGCTCAGTATTCATAATCTGTGCATAATATCTGTCCTCTGCCTTTAGGCACTGATTTTATTGCACTATTGGTAATCACTTTTCTATAAGTTCTCTTCTTATACTGTCTTTAGCCTCTTCCTTTTACTTGTTTCAAGTTTTGCCTTATATCAGCCTTATAATCTGCTGCCGTCTTAAAGTTCGTGTTTGCTTTACAATCTCATCCGTTAACTCTCTTTTAGGGGCTCTCTCCACAATATAGTTAATCTTAACTGTATACCTACCTTTTGCACCCTTTAATTCTTCACTTTTATAATCTTTTAGGGAAGGTGAGGCTTGTCAACAGTCTCACCCGGTTTCTCATCGATAAGTCCATCTTTCAAAACCTTCAATAAACATTCCTGAACCCTATATTAAGATTAGTTCCTTTTGCAGTTCCACCGTCAAACGCTACCCGTCCTTCTTGCCTTCATAGTCGTCATATTGACCGTATCTCCTACTGCCCTATTTGTAATCAGAAGATTAAGGAAGGCCTTCACCCTATCCTCAACCTCAGCTATCCGTAACCTCAGTATCTGCCTTTACTGTATTCTAACCCCTTATTCAGCGAGTTTCTCGATATAATCTGATGGATTAAACTCTATAGCAGCTCCTGTAACAGATGCAGCTGCCTTGCTGCTGACTGCAGAGCCTGATGCAGATTCTGTACCTGAACCTTATTATTTGCCGATTTGTTACCCTCAGCAGTTAACGCTTATTGCTACCGCACTGATAGCAGTCATTACATACTCTTTTTCATTACTGATTATCCCTTTCTTTTACTTCAAAACATATCATTGTGCTACAGTCATATTCCTGTAACATATTCTGCAATTCTATCATGTTTTTTGGTAAAATGAAAGTGTAGTTTTGTGAATAGTTTGTGATTAATCGGAATTAATATATCCCCTTCACCTCGCAAACTAGCCTTGACAACAGCCTCCTTTAGCACATCACTTACTTCCTTCAAAAGGCTCACCTTTGCGTTCTTCTGTTTTCAAGCTGCTTACTTCTGCCTTTACACCGTCTATGGCATTAAGAGCCTCTGTTACGTGCTTTTACGCAGTGAGCGCAAGACATTCCTTCAATATCGATTGTTTTCTCCATAACAATATCCTCCTTTGTGTAACTGTTATCCTTGTTTCATCTGTCTGAGCCTTCGTTTCATTTTTGCTTGGGCTGACTCTGTGTAATCTGCGTTCTTACGCTTTCCCCTCTTGTACTTGAGGCTGTGAAAAACCTTAGTCTGAGTCGAATTGGATAGTACAAAATACCGATGAAAAGCTCATCGCAAGTGCACCAATCATAGGGTTAAGCCTCTAGTCCAAAGGCAGCAAAGAATATTCCTGCCGCTCACCGGTATACAAAAGAGCATTGTAAAACAATGCCCAGAACAGATTCTCTTTAATCTTCTTTACTACCTCGTTGCTTATGATGATTTGCGCATATACGCTCTAGGTCGCTGCGCATAAGTATGATGTCAGCCGTATCTACAGCCACATCTGCACCGGTTCCAATGGCTGCTCCCACATCTGCACCTGCAAGGGCTAGGGGCATCATCTATTCCGTCACCAACCATCATGTGACAGTTTTACCCTGTTCCTTAGCCTCTTATCTCTGCTCTCTATCCGCAGGCTTAACCTCTGCGACCACTCTGTTTACTCCTGTTTCACGTCCTATAGCAAGGGCTGTGCGCTCATTGTCTCTGTAAGCATAACCACATCTATGCTCATTTGGTTAAGCTCCTCAGCCTCCTTACTTCTCCTTTTATCACATCAGCCACAGCTATGATGCTCGATTAGCTCCTTCTTGTCTTTTCCTCTTGCAAAAGTAGAGAACCGTCTTTCCAAGGTTATAGCTCATCTGCCTTAGCCTTAAAGCCGTTATCAGTTGTGCCAAGCTCCTTCATATAGGCTGCATTTCTGCATATAAGGCTTGCCCATTAATCTCTCCTGCTATTCCTCTGCCCTCTATGGTTTCAAGGGTTTTCAGCTCTTTTTATCTCGATGTTTTAGCTTTAGCGTACTCTGTAAACTCTGCATTAGCAAAGCGGATGAGAACTGGCACTCAAGGTAGCTGCTATGAGATAAACTCATCCTCTATTATGCCATCTACAAAATACATCTGTTACCTTGAGCCTTCCTTCAGTAATTGTACCTGTCTTGTCAAGAACCACTAGTGTCTATCTTATGTGCTACCTCTAGGCTCACATTTCTTATAATAATGCCCTTCTCGCTCCTTTTCCTGTACCAGCCATAATAGCCGCAGGAGTGGCAGTTCCAGTGCGCAAGGGCAGGAGATGACAAGGACTGCAACCGCTATATTAAGCGCAAAAGGAGAAGTCTCCCTTACAAATAGCCATATGATGAAGGTAAGAAAAGAAATACAAAGCACCACAGGCACAAAGACTCCGCTGATTTTGTCTGCAAGTCTTGATATAGGAGCTTTTTGAGCCTGCCTGCCTCCTCCACGAGGGAAATAATCTTGTAAAGTGCAGTATCTTCTACCCTACATTGGTGGCCCTAAAGGTGAAATAACCAGAACGGCTAATGGTTCCTCCAGTCACCCTGTCATCTGTATTTTTCTCTCACAGGAATACTCTCTCCCTGTCACCATAGCTTCATCCACAGCACCACTGCCGTTTACAATGACACCATCCACAGGCACAGTCTCTCCAGCCTTTTTACTACTACTATATCTCCTGCCACAACCTCGAGACCAACACCCTCACTCTCCACGCCGTCTCTTTAAGATAACTGCCTTGTCGGAATCAGATTACAAGCTTTGCTTATAGCTTCTGTAGTCTTCTTACTCCTTGCTTCAAGGTGCATTTACCTAGGGTAATGAGAGTAAGTATGGTACCCGCTGTATCAAAGTAGATTCATCCCAAAAGCATGGATGACTTCACATCTCCTATGGAAATAAAGAAGGCAATCATATACAGAGAATAAACGCTGTATAAAAATGATGTACCTGAGCCTATCGCAATTAGGGTATCCCATATTGGGATCTCTTAAAGAGGTGCTTAAATCCGATATAAAGAACTTTCTTCCGGTGAAAATAATCGGAAGAACAAGCAGGAGTTCAGTAAGCGCAAGGATAGCTTCCCTCCGTCTCCCATAAATGCCTTTGGAAATGGTGCATTAAACATACCTCCCATACCAAAATACATAAGTGGGACCATGAAGATAAATGAAACTATCGCCCTAAGCTTAAGCTCTGTTGCATAATCGCCAGCTACATCTGTCTGATTTTTACCGCTATCAGACTTGATGTCCTTTTTACACTCGCTCCATAGCCTGCATCTTCTACTGCGCCTTTTATGACCATTTCATCCGTAAGTCCGTCTGAAAGCTCTAGTGTCATCTTATTTTTGCATAAGGTTGACATTTACATCCTTTGCACTCTTTTCCAACTTCTCTACAGCCCTTGTGACGGCTGTAGAGCAAGAAGCGCAGGACATACTCTGTTATATTGTAGGTTTTCTTTTTCATTATGCCTCCTTTCTATGATAGCAACTATTTTCTACATAATTCACTCATTTATCAAAAATTACATTGTGTTCAATGGATTTAGAATTCTACCCTCCTAACCAAAAATGTCAGGAGGGTAGTCTATCAATTATTATTTACGATACAAGTGTCAAAAGTATAAAAATTCGATTGGGGACTTACTTGCAAGAGAATTCATTATCTTTTTGACTGCAAAAATAGTAGTATCCATGTATGAGCGGACTGCGAATATTTTTGTATGCAATCCACACAGTTCTAATATATTAGTGCTATTTACTTAGCGCCAGGCTTTGCCAAGGAGTCTAAACATATTTGCCTTGTAGAATTCTACACCCAGCTGGTCAAAAGGATTTGATGCCAAGCATATAGCCACTCACTCCCACCGCAAATTCAAAGAAGTAGAAAAAGTTCGCCAAGGTGGTACTCTGTCTGCTCAGGTATTTCTATGAGAAGTGTAGGGTACATTTCCATCCATATGAGCCGCAATGGTACCCTTCATAGCGCACTTATTTTACATAGTCCATGAGTCTTGCCTGAGAGGTAGTTAAGACTAGTCTCTATCATTCTCAGCACTCTTAAGTGTAAAAAGTCTCTTCTAGGCTTTTTCCACAGACAAGAACAGTCTCATACATAAGCCTTGAACCGTCCTGAATGAACTGTCCCATTGAATGAAGGTCTGTGGTAGGTCTACAGAAGCAGGGAAGATACCCTTCTGGTCCTTTCCCTCGCTCTCCCGTAGAGCTGTTTCCACCACTCTGATATGAAGTGCAGGCTTGGCTCATAGTTTGCAAAGGATTTCAACACTCTTTCCTTTTTCTGTAAAGGATGTTTCTTATAGCTGCATAACGGAGTGCAGGGATTCTCACTAAAAGTCATTGTTTAGCAGATTTCCCTAAGGTGGGCAGCACCCTCCATAAGCTTGTCTATATCAGCACCACTGGCTGCAATAGGGAGAAGTCCCACAGCGGTAAGTACTGAGAAGCGTCCGCCTACATCATCAGGTGATAACGAAGCACTCCTATAGCCTTCTTCATCAGAAAGAGTCTTAAGCGCACCACGGGCCTTGTCTGTGGTTGAATATATTCTCTTAGCTGCGCCCTCTTTGCCGTACTTCTTCTCAGTAAGCTCTCTAAATACTCTAAAAGGCTACAGCGGCCTCAGTTGTTGTTCCTGATTTTTGATATAACATTTACAGAGAAATCCTTGTCTCCGATAAGGTCTATAAGCTCCTCAATGTAGCGGCACTCATACTGTTACCTACATAATAGATCTGTGGTGCCTTTACGCTTTTCCTTTGGTAAGTCATTGTAGAAGCTATGCTTTACGAAGTCAATTGCAGCCCTTGCCCCAAGGTAAGAACCACCTATTCCGATTACAAAAAGGATGTCGGAATCGTTTCTAATCTTCTCTGCTGCTTTTTTTAATTCTTGCAAACTCTTCTTTATCGTAATTTACAGGAAGGTCAATCCAGCCAAGGAAATCCTTTCCGTCACCATTCTTCTCCGTAAGTCTCTTTGCTGCATCCAAAACTGCAGGCTTAATGCTCTCCACCCGTGGTCTGCCTGAATTTCTGAGCATTTTTGTAACAAAAATATAATGTATCCACTGCAAAAACCCTCCTTGTTTTATTGCATTTTTAACTACTTAGCCATTATCATTCATCATAAATTCAATTAGTTTCTTTGTATCCTCAGGCTCGTATGCAACTATTTCCATTTCAGGTATTGTTCCTGATGAGAAAATATTGGCTAAGGATACATACTGTGAAAGTTTTGACTTAAGGTTAAGCCTGTCTCCTTCGTTGGTAACAAGTTCCTACCTTGCCACTGCATTTATCTACCAGCTGAAAAACTTTTCAATATTGTTGATATTTGTAATCTTCATATCTTCCTCCCTGTGATTTTGTTTTATGGTTAAATTATCTGCTCTAACTATGGATTTGTCAAGTTCACATTTGATATAATATCTAAAAACTCTCTTGGCGTTAATATAAACAGTTCTCTTGGAAAGTGTTTTATATTTCCAGTTGTAAGATAGGTCTCATCTGACTTTCTTTTTCTCCATAGTTTACTTCGATAAAACACCCTGTCCTTGTCATCTGGTAATTCCATATACCAAATGCTCTTCAAATACATATACTGCCCTGCATTCTATCTCACTTATAATTTCTTCTACAATATCACCAGTCAGATGAAATTTAGGCCCGGCTTAGCACCTCCCTGTATTCATTTAATATTTTTCATTTAGAACAGGTATAATTACATCATTAAAAACCAAATCCATAATGCTGCCTGGAATAGATTCCCACTTAAGCATAGCAGAGACAAGAACATTGGTATCAATTACAGCATAATACTTCATCTTAACCTCTTGCCTCTCTTATTTCCGCATTGATTTCGTCTAAAGACAAGTCAGAAATTCCATATTCTTTTGCTAATTTTTACTTGCACGTTTCATCGCAGAAATCCTTTGTTCTCTTTAACCTCTTCTATCTTCTCATGCTAAATGGAATTCTTCCTAATTAGCCTAGCTAAACAAATCCTAAAAATATGATTGTAAGTCTATACCAAGTTTACTACAAATCTCTATAGCCTCAGTTCTATCGCTTTCATCTACCCTAAATTGTACTAATGTATTTACCATATAAATCGCCTCCTTCAAACAAATTATAACATTGTTCGTTTACATATGCAATCATATGATTAATAAATGATGAAGCAATTATTTTACATCTCCGCATTTCCAAATTCTGAAAGCTTCCAGTCCCCTCATTACGCTCAAGCACAGTCTGTATGCTCTCAAGGGTGGGTAAATATAAGTGAGCCTGCCCTTCATATCTTTGATACGCTTTTGTAGTCCATAGTTAAAGAAAGGTTATCCATATCCACGTCCTTATTCTCTATCCAACGGATATATTCATAAGAGTAATGTTTCAAGCCTTATTTCTACATTATACTCCTGTAAAAGCCTGAACTTTTCACACATCAAACTGAAGTTCACCCACAGCTCCAACAAGGATTTCCTCAAAGCCCTGGCTGTACTCCTGAAAGATCTGGATTGCACCCTCTTGGGCTATCTGCTCTATGCCCTTTACAAACTGCTTACGCTTCATAGTATCCATCTGGCGGACTCTTGCAAAATGCTCCGGTGCAAATGTAGGTATTCCTGCAAATCTAAAGTTTTCATTTATTGAACATACAGTATCGCCTATTGAGAAAATTCCCGGATCAAAGATACCTATTATGTCTCCTGCGTAGCTTCTTCCACTATCTTTCTTTCCTGTGCCATCATCTGCTGTGGCTGTGAAAGGCGGATTTTTCCTGCCTGCCTGTACATGGTTTACTTCCATGCCTGCCTCAAACTTACCTGAGCAGATACGCATAAACGCAATTCTGTCACGGTGCATCTTGTCTCATATTTGCCCTGAATCTTAAATACAAAGGCCGAGAATGCATCGAACGGGGATCAAGCTCTCCTTGTCTGTCATTCTTGAAGAAGGGAATGTATGTCATCTTAAGGAAGTGCTCTAAAAATGTCTCCACACCGAAGTTGGTTAGGGCTGAACCGAAGAATACAGGGCTCAATTCACCCCTGCTTACCTTATCCTGGTCAAACTCAGGGCAGGCTCCGTCTAAGGTTCAAGTTCCTCCATCAGCTTATCATAGTTTTCGTTGCCAAGAGAAGTCCTTGCCTCCTCATCCTTTATGTTAAAATAACTTGTCTCAACTTCCTTTGCTCCTGCATTTGCAGCCTTAAAACTCCATAACTGTTTCAGTATTTCTATCATAAACTCCCTTAAAAATTCTTGCCACAGCTAATAGGCCAGTTGATAGGACAGGTCTTGATTCCAAGTATGTTCTCTATCTGGTCCATAAGTTCAAAGGTATCCATGGCCTCACGGTCAAGCTTATTTACAAAGGTAAAGATGGGGATATGACGCATGACGCAGACCTTAAAAAGCTTGATGGTCTGAGCCTCCACACCCTTACTCGCATCCACAACCATTACCGCAGAATCCGCTGCCATAAGAGTACGTGGGTATCCTCTGAGAAGTCCTGATGCCCCGGTGTATCCAGAATGTTGATACAATAGCCGCCGTATTCAAACTGCATAACTGGAAGAAGTTACAGAAATACCTCTTTGCTTCTCTATTTCCATCCAGTCTGACACAGCGTGCCTGCTGGTTTTTCTTGCCTTAACAGAGCCTGCAAGGTTGATAGCTCCTCCATATAGCAGAAGCTTCTCTGTAAAGTGTTGTCTTTCCTGCATCGGGATGTGAAATAATCGCAAATGTCCTACGCTTTTCTATTTCTTTTTATTAAATCAGACATCTATTTTCCTTTCAAAAATATTAACAAAACTTTATTGTTAATTAAATAACAAAAATAAGTTTACAAAGCTTTTTCTATTATAACAGGTCATTTAATATTTTCACTAAAAATTTTTCAAAGTTTGAGCCTGTCGCAAGACAGGCTCAAATAATATTTATTTCATTAACTATTTCGACTTATTTCTTATCTTAATCTCATAACTTTCAGAGAGACCGCTCTTTTTGCATTTACAGTTACCGTTACTGTCCCTGCTGCCTTAGTTATCATCTTGCCGTCCTTTGTTATAGTCATCAGATCACTCATTATCAACCCTCATAAGTATATTCCTCATCCTTATATGAAGAAAACAACACATAGGGCTTAATGTTTGACTTTTGTACCTATCGGAATGCTTCATCTATTGAAACCACGAGGAAAGGCTTTCTCTGAGTATTATCCCTCATTTCCTGTAAGGTTATATCGTTGCTGTTATTTTCCATAATTACATATGAACCGGAACTATAAGCATAAAATCTGTATAGATTATTGGCTACAAGTCCTCCTGTCTGCTGTGTCATCGGTCTTTTTCCTATCAGGTGTAAAATATACCGCCACCTTTGCCGGATCAAACTCTTCCGGAATTGTAAGCTCGGCTGTGAGATATTTATTCTCATCAAACTGGAAGCTGTCAATTTCATTTCAAAAAGCAATATTTTTTTAGTATTTCCATTATTAACTCTCTTTATGGCAGGCTTAATAATATCTTCTTCTATTTCTTCAGTCTCAAGCTTAATCCCTTCTCTCACAACCTGATCCTGAATAAAGACTGTAAGCGTAGAACTATAGTCTCCACTGCTTACTTCTAGATGTCAGGCTGCCCATGCCTGTTATCCTTCTTGCAAATGCTTCTACTGTAAATGTGGCTGTCTTAGATCCAAAGGTTACCGTAAAGACATTTTCACCGACTTTACTTGCTGTAGTCGTAGTAATAGTGTAGTCGCTCACATTTCCGCTGCTTCCATCATTATAGGATGCGGTTACAATAAGTTTTTGCGGTCTATCGATTCAAACTGTTCCAAAGCTCCACCGTTATATACAGCCTCTAACTGAGTAACCATCTTAGCAGTTACCGGAACATAGATGGTACTTGTCAGGTTTTTATATTTGACTACCACCTCTGCAGGCCAACTTTATTCATAGTTTCCGTAGAAAGTTCAAAATCAGAAATTGTCACATTTTTCCATCGGGATAGTAGGCAGTCACAAGGATGGCTGACTTAGCTATTGTCTGCCCTCAATTACCGTACCTCCATTGTATGTGGCTGTAATACTTGTTGGAAGCAGTTCCGTACCTTTAACAACAACAGTATCATTATATCCCTTATAGGTTACTGTTATGGTATTGGCTCCAACATTGGTAACTGTTTCAGGTGAAATTGTAAATCCGCTGCTGATATGTTCTTTAGACTTGTCATTATTAGTTAACTCTAATGTTATCTTTGTAGGATCTATCTTCGAACCAACTACCAAATCTAAGCCCCAGTATACTTTGCAGAAATTTTTCAATTACCTTGGCTATACCGTTTTACTGCAAGCTTTCCTGTTAAATTACCATATTTCACTACTACATTATGTTCTCCGGCTGCATTTACTTCCAGATTTTCAAATGTAAGTTCCTTATTATTGATGGCCTTCTTATCATTATTACTATATACTATATTTGCTTTTTATCTTCTTTTGGATCAACTCGAATTGCCTACTAACTATGTTTTTTATCACCCGAATATGTTACCTCAAGTTCTTTTTGCACCATATCCCCTTATTTGAACTATAGTTGTCCTGCCTTTGTATTCTACAGTTATATTATTAACACCATCCACAGCGATTGCCTCCGGAGTAATTGTGAACTGATTTTTGGTGGATAGTCCTCGGTGGAACATTGCTGTTTCTTCCACCTGCTCGTAAGTTTGGTATAATACCAGCTCAAAGTTATTTCACCTTTTTATGCTGTCACTCACATAATATGTCGTGCCGCAGTCCCAGCTTGCACCCATTTTTCAAAGATTTCATCAGTCTTTAACAAGGGCCTTTCTATGGATAAAATCTTGCTTCCTTTGGTTTTAGTCTTGTCTGTATACATAATCTTCACAGGCACGGCTGTTGCTCCACCAAACGGCACTTCTTCAGGAGTAATCTTTATATTTTCGAGTTCTTCTCCATCTATCTTCTCCCAAGTCTCTTCTCCATCATATCGTTTGGTTATTTCAAAATTTTTCTTTTCAATCTTGGTTCCTGCCAAAACATCTCCATTTTCATCTCTTGCTCCTATGTATCTGGCTGAAATCTCTTCTATCTTCTTATCTTCCAGCACTTACTTTAACCTGTCCATACAGACCTATTGTCATTACAAAACAAAAGTAAATTGATATGAAACCCACAAGTCTTTTTATTTTTCATAACAAAATACCCCTTTCCAAAATTCCTATATTTTTATTATATCGGCATATTTCCACCAAGTTATTATACATCTTATAGAAACTTTTTCCCCTTGATAGTTTTTCCCTTACGAGAGTTAGTGTGGCGTGAAAGTTTTTCTTTAGCACTTTTATTATGTAATTGAAAACCTTCTATAAATGCTTTCTTGTTCAATATAATATAGTATAAGTTGTAAAAATAAAAGTGTCTGGAAAAATATATAAACGCATATCCAAGAAAACAGTTTGGTGGAAAATCTGCTGATGAAGTGTATATGAATTATTTACTTGAGGTGGACACTTAGTGTTACAATTTATAGGCTTGAAGGTTCAGCATATTTCCCCTCCAATTCCTTCCTTTATAACTATAATTATCTATTATGGATAATAAAATTTTATTTTTGATATTGACGGAACTCTCCTTGGGAGAAATGAATACCTACCAGAATCGGCAGCAGAAGCGATTAGAATAACAAAGGGCAAAGGGAAACCTCTGCTTTTATTGCTAGTGGGCGCAGTAAGTCAATGCTGCCAAAAGAAACTGCTTGACATTGGCATTTTGACGGTATTGTTTGCGGCAGTGGAACCTATATCTCTTTTAGTGATGAAAATCCTTGTTGACCACAGGCTGTCTGCTAATGAACTTTCAAGACTCTTAGACTGGTTTGAGGGCTCAGACCTCGGACTTTTCTTTGAAGGTGACGAATACATCCATGTTCTTCCTTTGAACGCTATAGCGATCCTACCAGGCTTAAACTCCTTCTAAAGGATCTCTCCGCCCTCTAAAGGAGATAAGAAGAGACAACCTTGAAAGAATTAAGTGTGGGTAAATTTTCAGGAATGATTAGTCCATTACAATGGGATTATGCCATGAAAAATGGCTGATGACATCAAAGACTTTATGACAGTCATAATACACAGAAGGCCTAATGAAGCTGTATGAAAAGCTTCAAATACACTCTCGATACTAACAGCAAGGATGATAAAGGTTAGCTGGGCAGGATATGGCTTTGTAGAATTTCTTCCAAATGGTTTTAACAAGGCAGCTGCAATCAGGCAGTCCCTTGGCTATCTTAATCTCCTCTCTCTCTGCCTACGGTTTTGGTGACAGTGAAATGACAGGGAGATGCTTACCTGGCTCCCAAATTCCATCTGTATGGGTAACGGAGATGAGAATATCAAAAAAATTGCCTCGTATGTAGCACCTCCTTTACTTGAAGATGGCATATACAAGGCAATGGAACATTTTAATCTGATTTAGTTTTCTGTTTCCAGAAACTTCATCTTCATTGGCTGCTTCCTGTACTCTTCTGAGGTTAAAAATAACCTCTTGGTGAGGAGCAGCTTTTTGTCTCACAAGCTTCTCCTTCACACTCGCATTCCTCACCATCGCATTCACAACAACAGAAGAAATGTTTGTATACAAGTAACAAATTCCGGCTATAACTACAAGTCCGGCTACAGCTGAAGCGATTCCTACTATTTTTTTCATGGTAACTTCCTCCTTGATTGATATTATGATATGAGTTAATAATATTTTACATCCACTGATACAGGATTTCAATGGTTTAACTTCCTACAGCCTCTGCAAAAATATGTGAATTTGCCCATGAGTAAAACGGCTGCCTGCTCATATGTTTGACACTTGTATCATATTATTAAATACGGTTTCAATCTATAGCAAGCCAGCTTTAACAAGTTCATTCTTAGAATGTCTCTATGAACATCGGACATAGGTGTAAGCGGCTTTCTAAATCCTCCCACTCTCGTGTCCTAAAAAGATTCATAGCTTCCTTACAGGGAATTGGATTCACATCTATAAATAATGTATTTATCAGTGAAAGATACTTATTCTGTATGTCAAGTGCCTTCTTAGTATCTCCTGCCCTAAAAGCTTATAACCATATCGTGCATCTGCTTTTGAATAATATGGAAGCTACCGATATAACTCCCCTTCCACCCATTGCACATAGGGCAACAACCTGGTCATCATTGCCGAATATATATCAAATTCCAAGTCTTTTGTAAGTGCTGCAATCTTTGCTATCTGAGAAATATTTCCTGATGCTTCCTTAACACAACTATATTCTTAACATCCCTTGCAAGCTTGTATATGGTTTCAGGCTCAATGTTGATACCTGTTCTTCCTGCTATATTGTAGAGTATTATGAATTTTTAACCGCATTTGCTGTATCTGCAAAATGCTCATAAAGCCCCTCTGCAGTCGCCTTGTTGTAATAAGGTGACACAAGGAGAAGTCCGTCTGCACTGTATTCTTCCAGCCTCCCTTGACATTTCAATCGCTGTCTGGGTACAGTTTGATCCGGTTCCTGCAATCACCGGAACCCTGCTGTTTTACAAATTTCACTAGACTCACGGATAACATCCATGTGCTCTTTTCAGTAAGGGTGGCTGACTCCTCCTGTTGTACCCACAGATAACAAGTCCATCAACCCCATCATCTATCTGTTTATTTATAAGCTCTTCCAATTTAGCATAGTTTACACTTCCATCCTGACAAAAACGGAGTTATAAGTGCTGTTGCAACTCCCTCAAAAATCGACATTATCTTACAAGCCTCCTTCCAAGCTCAATCATCCATGGGTCTGCCTTCTTAGTCATCTGAAAGTGCCTCTGCTATATCATAGTCTACAAAGTGACCGCCCTGCATACCTATAACCCTGTTTGTCTTTCCCTCAATAAGAAGGTCTACAGCCTTTGCCCCAAACATGGAAGCATAGACTCTGTCTGTTGCTGTTGGGCTTCCACCTCTCTGGATATGTCCAAGTACTGTTGCTCTGGTTTCCATACCGGTAGCCATTTCAATCAGCTTAGCCATTTCATTTGAATTGCCTACACTCTCAGCGTTGATTATGATATAGTGTTTCTTACTCTTTGCTCTTAAATCCTTAATCCTATGGATAATCTCCTCAAGATTGCCGTCATAGGTATCTGATGTAAGGATTTCTTCAGAACCATTGGCGATACCACACCAAAGTGCAATGTAACCGGCTCCTCTTCCCATTACCTCTATGATGTTGCAGCGCTCATGTGAGGGTAGATGTATCTCTTACCTTGTCTATGCACTCCATTGCTGTATTTACAGCTGTATCAAAAGCCTATGGTATATTCTGTGCAGGCAATATCATTATCTCATTGTTCCCGGAAGTGCTATTGTGTTGATTCCTCTTTCAGCAAAGCCTTCCAGCTCCCTGGAAGGAGCCGTCTCCACCTATAACTACCATTCCATCTATGCTCATGCTTTTTACAAATCTCAGCACCCTTATCCTGAATATCTGCCTTCTTAAACTCAGGGCATCTTGCAGTATAGAGTACTGTACCGCCTCGCTGGATGATATCAGACACGCTCTTTGAATCCATATCAACGATTTCCTCATCAATCAGTCCTGCATATCCTCTTCTTATACCTTAATCTTCTTACCTGCTGCAAGAGCTGCACGAACAACCGCTCTAATGCAGGCATTCATACCCGGTGCATCTCCTCCACTGGTAAGTATTCCTATTGTATTAACTTCTTTAGCCATTTTATTTACCTCCATAAATATGTTTGTCCAATTCCAAGTTCTAATCATTTATAACTAAAAAGTCTACGGCATTTATTTTTAATACAAAAATAAACCTACAATCAATAACAAGTTTACACAGAATTAGGTCTTAACTTAATTTTGTTACTATTTTAACATTCTCATCACCTAAAATCTGTTTTAATTGTGAAATTACTCTGTTCTGAGTAGGATATGCCCCTTTCACAACATTAACTCTGCTTAACCTGTTTTTCTTCCCTACAGTAAAAAGCATCACTTTAGCATTTCCCCTGTTATTAATAAAAACTTCATTAATCCCTTCTTCAATCTTCTCAAGTTCAGCCCTGTTGTCAAAACTGAAACCACACTTCTCTTGGGACTTCCTCAAAGGAATAATCTTACCCGCAATCAGCTTTGCATCATCATTTTCTTCAAGTGATGCCTTACCTGTGACTATATACTTTCTTCCCTCTTCAATGAAGTTTTTATATTTTTCAAAAATCTCTCGGAAATATAATAATTTCAACACTGCCATATAAGTCCTCAAGGTTAATGAAAGCCATACGCTGATTATTTCTGGTCAGACAATGGTAATTGTGCCGGCTATTCCTCCCAGTACATATTCTTTTCCAGCTGCCACATTTACTTTTTCTTCTTCCTCGTCATATACAAAGTCGAGTGAACTTACGTTGCAGACAGACTTTTAATAAGTCCTGATAGTTTTTCAGAGGATGCTCCGCTTAGATAGACTCCAAGCATTTCTTTTTCAAATGCCAGCTTTGTTCCATGTCAAACTCACCAAGTACAGGCATCTTCACTTCAAGAGCAGATAAATCATCCTTTGGTGCTATGTCAAAAAGGCTTAGCTGTCCTGTCATCTTGCTATGTTTTTCGTGAGATATGGAGTCAAGCACCTGCTCGTCAGACAGCCATTTTTCTCCCGCCTCAGCTTCCTGAAAGTCCATCAAGTGCACCTGACTTTATAAGAGCCCTCAAGCCCCTTCTTATTGATTGAGCCTGAAAGCCTTTCTATCAAGTCTGTTAAACTCTTATAAGCCCCTCTTTCCTCTCTATCCTTTACTATAGCCTCGGTTACATTTTTCACCAAGCCCCTTTATGGCAGACATTCCATAACGGATACCTCCGCTTTACAGTAGTAAAATTTCCTCTCCTCATTGACATCAGGGAGGGACGGCTATTCCCATTTTCCCCTGCTTGAAATGACATACTCTGATAACTTTCCCGCATTTGACATAACACTGGTTAAAAGTGCGGCTATGTATTCCTTAGGGTAATAGTACTTGAGATAGGCAGTCTGATAAGTTATAAAAGCATAGGCAGCTGGATGGGAACGGTTAAAGGCATACTTTGCAAAGTCAATCATCTTGTCATAGATTTTATTGGCAATTTCTTCAGAAACACCATTTGCCACACAGCCCTGGTATCCCCTTAGCCTTTATCACCATAGACGAAGCTCTCTCCTCCTTCATCACGCTGTCCTTTTTCTTAGACATAGCACGGCGGAGCAAATCACTTTGTCCATAGCTGTATCCTGCAAGGTCACGCACTATCTGCATAACCCTGCTCCTGATACACTATACAGCCATAAGTTGATTCTAAGAATCGGTTTCAGTTCTTCACAATCATATTCTATGCCCGTAGAATTCCTCTTGCCGTTTATATAATCATCTATAAAGTCCATAGGACCCGGCCTGTATAGAGAATACCCGCAATTATATCTTCTATATTGTCAGGCCTAAGTTTCTTCATAAAACTTGTCATTCCCGGCTTTCAAAGCTGAACACGCCCTCTGTCCTGCCTTCACTAATCATCATATAGACATTTTCATCTTCCGTGTCTATCTTTTTCTATATCAAGTTCTTCCCTGCCCTCTTTCTTTCTGTTCCTGTTTACAAGTTCTACAGCTTTTTTTCTATAACAGTCAGGTTACGGAGCCCCAGAAAGTCCATTTTGAGGAGTCCAAGCTGTCTCGATGGTTTCCATTGTATACTGTGTGGTAACCACGCCGTCACTGCCTGTAGAAACGGGTACATAACTGTCTCACTTCACGCTTGCTTATAACTCACCCCTGCTGCGATGGGTAGATGTATGCCTTGGCAGTCCTTCAAGCCTCCTTGAAAGGTTTATGAACTTTCTTGCCTCTTCATCTTCCCTCATAAAGTCTTTTTAAAATCAGGGATTCAATTCTAAGGCTTCATCAATGCTTATTTTTCTTCCATTTTTACCAACCGGCACCATCTTGGCAGCCTTGTCACAAAAGCTGTACGAGCAGGTCTAAGGCTCTGCCTACATCTCTTTATAACCATTTTTGCAGCCATGGTAGCAAAGGTAACTATCTGAACTACCTTTTCCCTGCCGTACTTTCCTGTAACATAGTCTGTACTTCCCTGCCTTCTAAGTACACAGAAATCAACATCTATATCAGGGCATAGTTACTCTCTCAGGATTAAGAAAACGCTCAAAGAGGAGGTTGTACTTAATAGGGTCAACTCCCGTAATACCCAGGCAGTAAGCTACTATACTTCCTGCTGCAGAACCTCTGCCCGGTCCAACTGCTATATGATTTTCCTTTGCAAAATTGATATAATCCCATACTATTAGGAAATAATCCACAAAGCCCAGTTATTTATTGTATCTGTCTCCTCTTCAGCCTTTCACGAAGCTTTGCTTCTGTCTCCCCATCTACCCCCTCATATCTCTTCTTAAAACCTTCTTCACAGAGTTTATTAAGGTATGAAAGCAGGTATAGCCCTCCTGGCACAGGGTACTGAGGCAGGTGGTATTTTCCAAATTCTATCTCTACATTGCAGCGCCTTGCTATCTCTTCCGTATTGTGAATGGCTGGGAATGTAGTGAAATACCTCTTCCATTTCCTCAGGAGACTTCACATGAACTGTCCTCCTTCGTACTTCATCCTGTCTTCATCATATATTTTTTTCTGAGTCTGGATACATATTAGCACATCGTGAGCCTCTGCGTCCTCCTTGTACAAATAATGACAGTCATTAGTAGCAACAAGAGGAATTCCTGTCTCAGACGATATCCTCATAAGTCCTGATAAAATGTTCTGTTTCGGATAATCCATCAGTCCTGAAGTTCCAAGAAAGAAGTTATTTTCACCAGAGACCTCCTGGAGCCTCAAGCCTCAGCCTTTGCTCCATCATAGTCACCCTGCCTCAGCTTCGTTGGTACTATGCCTGCAAGACAAGCTGAAGAAGCTATTATCCCCTCATGGTATTCTTTTAAAAGTTCATAATCCACTCTCGGCTTATAATAAAACCCTTCCGTAAATCCCCTTGATACAAGCTTCATTAGGTTCTTATGTCCTATTATTCTCGGCTAAAAGTATCAGATGGTTATAACGCTCAGCAGACTTTTCCTTTCCTTCTCAAACCTCGATCCCGGAGCCACTAGACTTCACAGCCTATAATGGGTTTAATCCCTCTGCCCTGCAGGCTTTGTAAAAATCTATAACTCCGTACATAACTCCATGGTCAGTAATGGCACAGGTATCCATTCCCAGTTCTTTGACTCTCTTTACTAACTCAGGTATCTTGCTTGAGCCATCTAGAAGACTGTATTCTGTATGTAAATGTAAATGAGTGAAGCTCATTTAACCTTCTTTCTAATTATGTAATAACTAAATCCTGTTTTCTTCAGCTATACGGCTTTATCTTATTAAGCCTGTGATTTACTCCTGACTTACCCAGCGGAGTGTCCAAAAGTTCTCCAAGTTCTTTAAGAGTAGCATCGGATACTCATTCTAAGCTTTTGCCAGTTCCCTAAGTCCATCGGGCAAGTCTTCAAGCTTATTTATATTTTTAAGTAATAATGTCATCTAGCTGCTTTCCTGCTGCTGAAGCTGTTTTCTTTATATTGGCAGTCTCACAGTTTACTATGGTTAACCTTATTTTTAACATCCTTGTATATTCTTATGTTTTCAAATTTCATTAAGGCCTTGTGAGCCTCAGTAATCCCAAAGAAACTCAGATAATTCATCACTTTCCTTGATATATACCGGATAATGATTCTTTCTTTTTAATGTATAGCCTTTATACCTATGCCCAAAAATCTTCGTTAACTCCTCAGCCTGGTTTTCACTGCCTGCAACTGTTTCAAAATGATAGCTTTTTCCGGTCACTGGCAGAACCTGCCGCTAAAAAGCCCCTCTAAGTAATGCTTTTTTACAACAGGTATTTTTGAATTATCATATTTGAAACAAGGGAATAATCATCTCTGAAATCCTGCACTGTTCAAAAATTTAATTGCCCTAAGAACATTTTTCCGCAGAATCATTCTTTCACCAAAATAGTATAAACCAGTGATTTTTCTAGTTATATTCTTCCTTATGAAATTTCTCCTTTAATGTCAAAGGCCTTACTTAAAGTTCATAAAATTTTCTAACTGTATAAATATTTTCTGATGAATAAGCAGCCTATACTTCCCTGTTTCAGTGATTCTGATTCTGCCACAGAGTACAATAATGGCTGCAAGTTCCGCTATTTGACAATGCCTGCCTTTTGGCATATATTCCGTAGAGTTCTTCTTTTACATCAGATGAAAAAGGACATATCAAATCTCCCTATGTTCCACCCTGGCCTTGTACTCAGTACCTCCAAACCATTCAAGCAGTGCATTTGCAAGGTAACTGACCTATGCTTGCTGTACAGCCTATTGCACTACAAGCTGGTTCTTTTCCTCTGCAATGTAGTTTGGAGCAGAAAATCAACCATATCTGTAAGTTTTGCAAGGAACTTTCCCAGCCCTCGCTTGACACTAACATACTCATATACTTCCTTGTCATTACCTGTTTTTCCTTAAGTTCAGGTATATAAAATGGATTTGGTAAGAATCTCACATCAAATACCAAATCCGTATCTGTCGGTATTCCATACTTATAACCAAAAGAAAGTAGTAGTCACAAAACCATTATACTTTTCCTCATTTATAAATATTTTATAGAGTTCAGTCCTAAGTTCCTAGTCAATAATCTGCTTGTATCTATGATATAATCAGCATTCTTCTTTAAAAATTCAAGTCCTTTCCTCTCTCTTTCTATACTGGTTTCTATCCTGCTGGCTCCTGAGAGCGGTGTGTCCTCCTGGTTTCCTTTATATCTCCTAATCAGGCTCTCGTCAGAAGCTTCCATAAAGAGAATTTCTGCCCCTTCATTTTTACCTTCGGTAAAATACAAGAAAAGTTTTATCAAGCTTCCTGAGCCGCTTCTTTATATCTATTCCCTACAGCAGTTCCTATATGCTCACCCTTAGCTTTTGTCATTCCGGCAAAGTCAACTAAAAAGTCAACTGAAGGTTATCCACACAAAAAGTATCCCGCATCTCAAGACTCTTAAGGGCAGTAGTCTTACCTGCCCCTGACATTCCTGTAATTATGACCAGTTTGATGGTTTCTACAGCATCCTCACCTCCGGATAGAGCTTCACTCCGCTCTTCCAACCTTCTGAACATGGGCTATCAGTTCTTCACATCCCTTTGCTGCAGCATTATCACATAATGATGAAACCGCTGTGTTTCTTTGATACCTCAGCTCCTCCTATCCTCATTCCCTTAAGCCCCTGCTTTCTTCAATAAGCTGTGAGCATAACCTGTCTCAGGACGCTTGAAATGTAGATCCTGCACTGATAACTGAAGCGGCGTTTTTCTCTCTTCGTGCATTTAAGTCATCTATCTTAGCCTGAATTTCTTCTCTTTTACCCTTGCCAGCTTAAAATCCACTGCCGCTATCACCGCATTTTTAAGTGACGGCACTATACTGTGACGGTATGCAAAATCCATATTCCTAGTTGAAAAATGTTTGAGTTCACCATCTATGATAATGTAAACTCCTTTCTACAACATCCTTCATTTCGCCACCATAAGCCTCCTGTGTTCATATATATCGGCTCCGCCGACCGATCCGGGTATTCCGGCTGCAACTCAAATCCTGTCAGTTCCCTTCTCTACTGTAACATGGCAAGTGCGGCAAGGCTTAGTCCCTGCCCTGCCCTAACTGTATCGCCTTCTATCCTTGCCCCTGCAAGTTTACCTCGAAAGGTGGATAATTACTCCCTCTACCCTTCATCTGATATTAGAAGGTTGCTTCCATTACCTATTACAAAGAAATCAACACCCTCATCTTTGCATAACTTTGTAACCTTAATCAAGTTCTTCAATTGTATTAACTTCAAGGAAAACTTCTGCAGTACCACCAATTTTAAAACCAGTATGTCCCTTCATTATCTCGATTGAAAATATGGCTTCGCCACATAAAATGTTTTGAAGCTCCCTAATATAAATTCATCTCTCATTATCCAATCTTCTTTCCTGCTATCATTGCCGCACAACCATAGATACCTGCGTCATTTCCAAGAGTTGCAAGCCTAAACTCCTTATTTTTAAGTGCATCCATTGCAAATTCATTATAATACTTTGTCATAGCCTTAATAATAATTTCCTCCTGCCTTGAGACCCTCCGCCTACTACAAAGACTTCAGGATCAACTCATCTGTGCAATACCTGCACAGGCAAAAAGCAAGATACCAGCCAAGTTTTATCGAGTACATCCACACCTATAGATATCATTTTTCTTGGCTGCATCAAGTACATCCTTAGCTGAAAAATCCATCTATATCTCATACAAATAGTGGAATTTCTTTGCCTTCATCATCTCCATCTTGGCAAGTCTTACTATACCGGTTGCAGAAGCATGCACTCAAGACAGCCCTCTTCTTACCACAGTTGCAGGTAACTTCTTCGTGTGGGTTTACACAGATATGCACCAATCTCTCCGGCTGCTCCGTTAGAACCGGCAATTATCTCTTCCATCTATAATGACTCCGCCTCCGACTCCTGTTCCAAGTGTAACCATGGTAAGGCTTCCATGTCCCTTACCGCCTCCCTGCCACATCTCTCCAAGAGCGGCAGCATTTGCATCATTGGCTACCATAGCCTTAAGTCCTGTAAGCTTCTCAATCTCACCCTTAACATCAGTTCCTTCCCAATGCATATTTGCACACTCGCGAAACAAAGCCGTCCTCTGTAACAGGCCCCGGTACATCTATGCCTATACCCTCGCAGTCCTTCTTAGGATATTCGTCTGTCAATCTGTCCTCAATAGACCTTGCCACATCTGAAAGTACGCTTTCCGGCAAAGTAGGTATCTCCCACTTGTTAAGATCCCCCTTCATTGTGAACATACCCAGTTTAGTCTGAAGGTTCCACCAATGTCTCACTCCGAAACAAAAATTTACCCATAGCTTTCTCCTTTAACTCACCCATTTGATTTATGTGACTTTATAAAGTTAGTTTCACACTTATAAAGACCCTTTTGATACTATGTCATGTCTATGAGCCAATAATTTAATATTTTAGATATCTCTGTTTTCATTATATTTGAGGTTACTCTGTCATAGAACCCTTAGCCGCATTATAACCCATCTTTTTCTGGCGGTTATTAACTGCTAGCCTCACAGATAATCGCAAGATTTCTACCTGGACGAATAGGATAGCTGCTGTAATGAGATTTATACCTAAAATCCAGTATACTGTTCTTCTAATCCCAGTCTGTCAAACTCATAATCCTTGTCCCATTCCATAAGTTTGATTATAAGGTCGATATTTTGAAAATTCTTTTGACACTGGCAAATCCAAAAAGTGTCCTTACATCAATAATTCCTATACCCCTAAGTTCATACAGATGTTTGGTTATCTCAGGTGCAGTTCCAACCAGAGTATCCTCACTAATCTTCTTAATTTCCACTACATCATCAGGATACCAGGCGGTGCCCGCGTTTGATAAGCTCAAGAGCAGCTCACTTCTTACCTATACCGCTCTCACCCATGATGAGAACTCCTCACCGTAGATATCTACAAATACACCATGTATGGATATTCTTGGTGCCAGCTGGTGCCTCATATACGAATTGCTTCCTTGCCATAAAGGGTGCTGATGTCGCTTTCTCTGTCCAGAGAACCGGCACTCCTTTCTACTGCCGCCTCAATTATCTTTTTCGTGCTTCCAATTCCCCCTGCAAAAATAAGGCAGGGATTTTGTAATCCATGCTTTTGTAACTACCCTAATTCCTTCTTCATCCTTTCTGAAGAAATGCATATCCAACATTCTGATTACCTGATACGCTCTGAATCAGCAGTCAAAAACCTGCAAGCTGGAAGTGCTCGAAGCGGTTTACATCTATATGTTTAATCAAAATATTTTCAGGTCTATCCTCGGAGTCAGGTTTTCAAGTCCCATTTTCTATGAGTTCTGACAATGGTACACTGTACATACCCTTCCATACTTTTACTCCTTTTATGTAAAATATTTGTTATTTAGTATACTCCGATGAAGTGGATGGTTATTCAACAAAAGAGGGAAAACTGTGATGTGACGGTTTATTTACTACATTTATCTATATGTGTTATTGGAGCTTTTCTCCGACTGCCATTGTATCCAATCTAAAAATATCCATCTGCTCATAACTGTCTTCTCTTTCAATTTCTCTGCAGACAATATTTTAGGACCTTCATCAAATCTCTTATCTTTTTCACTTATCTCATATGGAATTTCCTCCTTTTCTGATAAGACCTGAATTACCCATATATTCCTTGTGAGCCCAGATGAAGGTTCTTGTCCAGTTATGCCTCAAGTTCTCTATTGCCCCCTGCCCATGTACACCTTTTATTGTAATCTGATGTATACAACAAAAGCTCCACAATAAGCAGTAAAATATATATATATTTATTCCCACTCATAGCTCTGGCAACACTGAATCCCATTTCCGGTTTTACATCAGAAATGAGCAGCAGTCTTTTATTTATCAGGTTCTACATTTTATCCCCAGCTTTCTCTGCGATAAAGTCTATCTCCTTCTCTCCTGCCTTTTCCTATGGTTACATTATAACCTCCAATATGACAGTTATAACGATATTCAAGAGAACTTTATGATTTGTGCCGTTATAACAGATGCTTTTTATATTTTTCTCAAACTTGTCGGTTATAACCGATAAATTTATCTGAAGGCTGTCAGATATAGCCGACACTTTTGTAGTCTATACATCCAACCTTAGCCAACAGCTCTCTTTCCTAATCCATCGACCTACACCTGCAAGCCTCTCTATCTCAAATACTCCCTCAAAAACGGAGAAACCTCCTTGTCCTTTCCGTACAGGTTCTTAGGATAAGTAATCATAAGCTCCTTCTTAGCCCCTGGTGATAGCTACATAGAAGAGCTCTCTCTTCTTCTATATCGGACGCCCTGATGGCCTTTTTGTATGGAATTATTCCTCTACAACCTCAGGAATGTAGACCTTGTCAAATTCAAGGCCCTTGCAACCATGCATAGTCGATATTACTACAGCATCCCTATCAGCATATTTTCAAACTCTTCCTTCTGCTTCTTATTAAAAATCTTCTATACTGTCTTTCCATTCTTTTCAAAGTTCTATATGCTTTGCAGTCTCTTCAATTTCTTCCAAAATTTCAAAGAGTTCATCTGCGTCATATGTCTTTCGTCTGCATATTCGTCAAAACTTATCATATCCTATTACCTTACGCAGGTAATGAATTGCTCCAAAAGGCAAGTTCAGAGTTTTGCTCAGCTGAAAACTGAAGGTATTTTATTCTTTCAGCCATCCAGTTCCTCCCTTATAAGCATCTGTCCACCTTATGAGCTCACATACTTACCTTATCTCTATTAAGAGTTACGCATCAGAGATTCTCCTTGAAGATAGCGGTTTGACGGTTCATTATATTTTAAGAATCTGCTTCTGGACCTGTCTCCATTAGCATTTCAAGGTAATCCATTATATTTTTAGCTATGAAATGATTGTAAATGCTTGTGCCATTTCCTATGATAAATGGAATATTATACCTATAAGCTTTGTAACTACAGGCTCTATGCCACATTTTGTCCTATATACACGGCCATTTCAGAAAATGGAATTCCAGCCTCGTGGAGACTTTTATTATATCCTTTACTATGGCAGTGTCCTTCACCCTTCTGTCCGAAAACTCTTTATACGAGGCAGACTTCTCCACCCCCTTTGCAGCCACTATTATGTCAAAAGCGCTGTTTATTTTTATGAATTACACTCCTGCGAAATTAGAATTGTTTGTAGAACGATACTTTATTTTAAAAGAACTTTTTACAATTTGGATAAATCTTTTCAAAACCCAGCATACTCAGGCTTTTGCACCTCTGAAGCGGTATATACTGGTCATCATCTCCTACTATAAAAATATTGTTAGAGGCTCTGCTTATCTTTCTTACCAGCTCAAACTGGAGCCTCGACACATCCGAAATTCATCCATGAGAATGTACTTGATTTGCTCTCAAGCCTCTAAGATGGAGGATAATCATTGACTTTTCCAGGTATCATTATATCATCAAAGCTCAATTAGCTCTTCCTTCATAAATGCTTATAAGACCTGAATATATCTCTAAAAAGCTTCCTCCGGGCAGTTTAGCGAGTAATAATTTCTATTGCCACCCTTCGATTTTACCTTACTTATTTCTCCAATTATATTTTTATAAAATCCTCTCATCCCCTTCTTCAAGGCCTAAAGTTTCTTATCTTTTCTTTAAGAAAATTTCTTTGTTATTTCCTCAGTAATTATCTGGTTCACTCCATATCCATAAGAAACCCTAAGTATCATATCCGAGTGAAATGTTGCAAACTGCACCCCTTTTGTTCTCCCATTAGCTTTACAAAACGCTCTTTTCATCTCCGTAGCTGCTGCCTTTGTAAAGTTTATCACAAGGATGGTCTGAGGGCAATCTTCATCTCTAAAAGGCAGCGTACCCTTCCTGTAATTACTGTTGTTTTTCCTGAGCCTGGTCCCAAGTACCATCATAGGTCCATCTACATGTCTCACCGCCTCTAATTGTGGTCACTATATTCCACACTTCCTCCCATTATTCTGAAAAACTATATTTTGCAGAATCCTGCGAAAAGCTAAACTGCTAGCAATCCTGTAACACACCGTAATTCAGCTCTATTGCGTAATTACGATATTTCACAGGATAGTTGGTCAATAATTTGAATAAATATGGTTATGCGCAGGTTCAGAAGTAGCCCACATAACCACACATAATAATATTATTTCTATATCCACTTACGAACAATTTAGTCTAGATCTCTACTCGTATCAACTAAAAGTCTAAATTAGCCTCTACTGCCTTTACTAAGCTTTTTCTATACCTATTCTAACTCTTCTTAGGCTTTCTTCCTTACTAAGAATTTCCATTATCTCGTAAGCTCCCGCTGAGGTGTCATCTGTTTGCCTGGAAAACAGCGGTTCTGATCGGCCAAAGTCCCTGTCCGTTCTTGATGCCTTTTATCCTGTATGTAGCCCATGATACAGCCTCAACACCTCCTCTGGAGAAGATTACTTGCTTCAAGAAGTGGAAGAAGGTCACGAAGAACTGCAAGCGAGCTCTCAGAGTTGTCTTCATTTTCTGTGAGTATACATAGCTATATCGTAATCAGGAAGTTCCTCAAAGAAGTCAATACAGCTCCTTAAGGTCAGTGCAGAACTTCGACTCTTGTCTTCACCTGAGCTCAGCTATTTTCTTGAGGTCCAGGTCTTTGTATGATCACCTCTACGTATGTGAGCGCCATTTCGAGAATCCTGTCAAAGTCCATAGCCTTGAGGTACTCACCATTCGTCCAACGAAGCTTAACCATGTCCAAATATACAGCAGGCGACTTATTTATTCTGGTATAATCAAAACTCTCTGATAAGACCCTTCAAGGTCAAATATCTCAGTTCCGCTCTCGTGCACTCCAGCCAAGAAGTGCTATGAAGTTTACAACTGCCTCAGTCAAAGCCCTGCTCGATAAGGTCTTCATATGAGCTGTGTCCGCTGCGCTTGAGGAAGCTTCTGATGTTCTTCATTGGTACCAAGCGGACGGTGGATGTAGGTAGGGATTTCGCCAGATGCCTTTCCCTTAGAGCCTGCTGTGCTTAGGGTGTAGATGAAAGATACTCGTTTCCACGGACTCACATGTTGATTCCCATAAGATGGTCATCCACTTCATTAAGCGAAATTGTAGGTAGGATAGCCATCAGACTTAACGAGAATCTTGGTCATCAAGCTCTGGGTTTGGAGCTGTTATCTCTCCATAAACCTCATCCTTAAATGTGGTAGTCCTTCTCTGAATGATTCTGCCTGACTGACATAAGGCTTGCCCTCAGCCAGGTTTTTCTCTATTTCTTCCTTAGGGAAGGTTAAGGCAATGCTTGTCATAGACCATCACCTCTTTCCCATCTATGGTCTGCTTGAGGCTTTCAAGCCTTTCCTTGTCGTAGAAAACGTGACAAACTTCTCCCTTTTCTACAGTTCTTTTGCATATTTAAGATAAATGCCTGATGCCTGTCTTTCGCTCTGCACATAAGGGCCGCAGTCTCCGCCTATCAGGGCCTTCTATCGTGCTAAGTCCTGTCTCCTTCATTGTCTTATAAATGATACTGGCAAGGCCTCAGGTACAAATCTTTCTCATCTGTCATCTTCATCCTAGAGATATGAGCCTCCCAGACAGTTTAGCTGCGAGAAACCCATGTAAAGTGCTGTTCTTAAGCTACCTACATGCACTCTTCCTGTTGGACTTTGGTGCGTACCTTGTTCTTACCTGTTTCATTTCTCATTCCCTGGTCTATCTTACCAGCATTCCCTTTGAGGTACTGCCTGTCACTCTTTTCGTCTATTGCTGTTATCTATCTCTGCACCAGACCTCTACCATCTTGTGAGCGTATCCTCTTACGCTCAAATTCCTCATCATCTTCAATATCTTCTGTGTTAATTCTCATCTCCAGACGAGACAAATGCTATAACCATATATCGCTGTCGTCATTATCTTTATCAATAAGGGCAAGATACTGCCCCGCCCTCTACGGGAAAATAGTGCAAGCACTTCTTACATTCCATCTTGGTTCCGTCTTCCATTTCCGCAACCGAGATTACCATATAAGGTAAGTTCTTCTTCCTGCTCTATAGCCCCTTCAATACCTCAACACATGCACAATAGTACAGTATAAATATCTGATTTGGAAAAATATCTCAGTCTTTTTACAACGCTTCTATCTGTTCCTTTGTAAGGCCTGTCGCTCTAACAATAATTTCTACATCTACCCGCTATCTTCCGTTCATTTTGCTATACGTGAAGTCAGCCAGTTCTTCACCTTTTCTCCATTCCTTGTTCTATCTCCTTGTTCTATTCCTTTTTCCATTCCTCTCTTCTCAAGTTCGTCTAAAATTCACACCTGCTCAACCTCTCCTCCCTTCTTCTTTAATCTGCACAACCTCATGAATTTGTTCGTCTATCATCTCCTAGTACCCTCGTGATCAAGCATTCGCATACTTCTTTCGGATGCTTGATATCAACTTTTCGGAGGTTCTATAGCTTCTTTGCTTGGCTAATAGATTCCAGCAATAAACTCAAAATCGTCTCTCGGAATTTATCTACTTCTTCATCCGAAAAGTCTTCCAATATCAATAGCTTAAATTTATAATCAGATACTATGTCGGTCAACTCCGTGGTACAATCTCAACTTTCTTTCAGGCTCATTGGAACTTTCCACTCACTTTTTCCCCAATAAATAACATAGTAAATACCGGATAAATATGTTCATTACCCTATTTTGATTTTATAGTCATCCGTCATAAGAAATCCTCTCAATATCATATCCTGTCCGGACTAGTCTGATTTTTCAATGCCTATAAAGATATTATACCTTTTCTTCTTCCATAGCTTGGCAACATCTCTTATTTGCTCACGAGGTGTATTATTCTCATCCCTGAATTGAGTTACAGGATCTGCATCAGTTAATTCTTCACTTCTTACAATTTCCTGCCCACCAAAAATGCTTCCATTTATAACATCCGCAAATACATCATTATAGCTAAGCAGCTTCTTTTTCTGTTATGTCCTTTTCTTTTCATTGTACCCTTTTCGTTGTAATACACAATAAGTTACTATAAATTAGCCCCATTTATTCACTTTGTGCCTTGCAAAATAATTTTATGTTAGAGCGTTTAGATAATAGTTTTTAGCATACAAAAACAAGCTACAGCAGCATCCATGAACCTAACAATTTTAGTGAATTTTGATTTCTGAAAACGAAATCCAAGAAATAGTCACTGAATATAAGAACTAACAACAAACTAATAATATCATAATTTTCTTTTAATTTCAATAAGGAGAAAGACTTAGCCCTCCATTTAAAAATAGTATTTATTTTTCTTTGTTTTTCTTACCATCAAAAAGTTCAATATCTTCCTTGTGACTCTGATATTAGAAGTTTTGGTTTCTTCACCTGGTTTGCTCATGGACACCTCACTAGCAGTTCCTCAGGGAGACCAGTCAATATGACTTTTCACAAATTCCGCAGCCTTGGATGGTTACCGCTGTGATTTGTATTTGCAAATATAGTGAACGGATTCATTCATTCTCCTAACTAAGCTTTTAGTTTCTCTGCTGCCATGCTGTATGTCCTCAAGCTCATTCTGCTGGCTTTTGAAGCAAAGTCCTTGCCCATCTCCACTCCCAGTTACCACCATGTAGACGGAGTATTGATTCTGGCTTCACCCCAAGGCAGAGAAAACTTGCATTGGGATGATTTCAGATACCAACACTCATATAAGGCACTTCCTAAGAAGTTCCCACACTATCTCTTTTTCGTCCTCAGTCTGAATGTTTAGATATTCTCTCATAAACTTCTTTACCTTCTTGTCTAAAGAACGGTACCAGCCAAGGGTAGTGTCATTATCATGGGTTCCTGTATATACAACTGAATTTGCCACATGGTTATGCGAAGATAGGGTAGTTTCAGCACCGCCGTAGAATGCAAAGTGGAATTACCTTCATTCCCGGATAGCCTGTTCGTTCTCTGACGTTTAATTACTGAAGGAGTAAGGTAGCCGAGATCCTCAGCTATCACATCTACATCCCCAAGCACTTCCTTCATCCTTGCAAAGAGGGCCAAACCTGCACCTTTCTTCCATTTGCCTACCACAGCATCTTTCCTGCCGTAGGGGATGGAATAATAGTGTCAAAGCCTCTAAAATGGTCTATTCTCACAGTATCAAAGGTCAAAATGCCCTTGCCACAGGCTTCCATCCACCATTCGTAGCCTGTCTTCTTGTGGTAATCCCAGTCATGAGAGGATTGCCCTGAGGCTGTCCTGTCGCTCGAGAAAGTATCAGGAGGGCAGCCTGCAAACCGCAGAGTAGGTAAGTGAAATTTCCACAAACTGAAAAGTTCAGGACTTGCCCAAGTCAGCAGAGTCAAAGCAACATAGATAGAACATCACCAATATCTTAATTCTTTTCATTTGCATATAGCTTCTTCCACTGTGATGTCAAACATCCACTGTATAAAGGCATGAATTCCACTTCATCAGCAAGCTTGTCTCGATGCTTTGTTGCTCCCAGGTTTCACGGAAGCCTAAGCCCTCCTCCCATTCATTCCAAGCTAGTGCGCCCAGTGATTCCTTAATAGCTGCAAAAAGTGAATAATCAGAAAGCCAAAGACTGTTTGCCTCTGTAAATGACTCAAAACTCTCCAAGCGTCTTCTATCTTTAATTTTTCCTGATTCAAAGAAGCTTTAGCATTCTCAAAAGCTATTTTAAGTGCCTTAAATCTTGGTTATATACCTCTGACAGTCTACATACCTGCATTCTTGCCAGTTAAACTTTAAGGTCAGACTCCTTTATAGATCCAAGATTCTTAAGATCCTCAAGGTCTACAAAAGTCATGATTACCTACATAGGTTGAAAATGACTGATATGGGCTGTCCCCATAACTAGTTGGTCCAAGCGGGCAGTATCTGCCAGTATCCCTGCCCTGCTTCCAAAAAGCTTATCCACAAATTCATAGGCCTTTGGAAAAACAGCCAATACCATACTCTGAAGGCAATGAACTAACCGGTAAAAGTATCCACAACTTCCCTCATATTGTCCTCTCCGATATTAATATATCATGTAAGACAGGTGCCAAAATCTGAATCCGTTTTTAACAAATTGAAAACAGCTCTTCAAACTCTTGACACGGTTATATGCTGCTGAAACTATCTAAGTTTCCAAATATCTCTATTGTATTCTTCAATTGTTCTGTCAGATGAAGAAAAACCGGCATTTGCCATATTTACAAACCACCATTCTCTTCATTTTTCTCTGTCAGCATAATCCTTAAGTATCTCGTCCTTCTTCTCAATATAAGCCTCAAGGTCAAGAAGATATTTCATAAACCAGTCCTTATTTTATAAGGTCATATAAAGTCTTTTCTGCTGTTCTCTTTGTTACCAACCTTTGTAACCGTATCACTTATGATAGAAAGTCAGCTGCATCCTTTGACCACCTTTGACTTATTGTAAATGTCACAGAAACATAATCTGCTTCTATAATGTTCAATTACCTCATCAGATTTCTGCAGCAAGATGTAGATGTTGTCATGCTCCACAAAGTATGTATCTCTACATTGGCACCATCATCAGATCAAGAGTATGCAGCACCATTAAGCATAAACTCTGTTAGAGTTCCACTCTGCCCCTTGACGCAAGAGAAAAATCTGCTCGGATATATCGCAGGCAGGAATAATCTGTCTCGCATAACTTACATTGTAGTTTGAAACCATAACCACCTTCAGATATGGGCTAACCCCAGGATCCTTATTACCGATCTCAGCAAGTACAAGGATGAGGTGGATGATGTCCTTAGCTATCACATAAGCAGGAGCTGCCTTTTGCACCGAAGATAGAGGTACAGGAGTTTCAGGCTTTTTACCTGCCTTGATCTCAAGGTACCTATGAATGATGTAGAGTGCATTCATCTGTTGACTGCAGACCTCGTGAAGACGCTTTTACTCTGTACATCAAATACAGAGTTAGATCAATATCCACTCCTCCATCTTCTTTTATATGATGTCTGCAAGCGCCTGTTTATTGTTGGCTTTCTTCACTTCATCTGCTTTGTCAAGGAAGTTCTGGTCATCTTTATGCATAAGGAGTTTCTTTTAACTCTGTTTGCATCCCTTCTGTAGCCTGTACCTATTGTCTCATCTAAGAGCTAGCAAGCCCATGGTTGCTAGGGAAAGCAGCCATCTTCTAAAAGGTAATGCCATTGGTCTTGTTGTTAAACCTCTCAGGATAGAGCTTGTAGAAGTATTAAGCTCGGAACTCCTTAAGTATCTCTGTGTGGATGGCTGCAACACCATTGCGTTGAGAAACCATAGTGGATGTCAATATGAGCCATGTGTATTGCTCTGTTCTCATCATCTATTATCTGAATAACAGGATCAGGATTTACTTTTCTTATTCTGTTGTTAAGCTCCTTGATAATAGGCACAAGCATAGGAACGACCTTTTCAAGGTATCTGAGAGGCCATTTCTTTCAAGCTGCCTCAGCAAGGATGCGTATGGTTGGTATAAGCACAGGTCTTGCTTTCCACTTCCAACTGCATCATCCATGGTAAAATACTCTTCCTGTGTAAGAATTCTGATAAGCTCAGGATAACCATAGTAGGATGTGTATCATTAATCTTGAACTGCAGCGTACTTATTAAGGTCGTGTAAATCGTGTCCTGCATCCCTTCCATATGTCCCTAATTATAAGCCCTGCGCATTACTTTCACCATAAAATACTGCTGATAGATACGAAGAAGCTGTCCTGCCTCATCTGAATCATCAGGATAGAGGAAAAGGTTAGGGTCTCATATTTTCCTTATCGAAATCAATTCCACTTTACAAGGCTTTCACCACCACAGAATCCACATCAAAAGATGGAGCTTCCCTGATCTGTTCTCATAGCCCACTACATCTATATATCGTACATTGTGATCTAACGGTTCTGTCACCAAATTTAACATCAAAGCTTAAGTCTGTCTTTGCAATCCAAGACTTGTCGGTAATCCATTCATTTTTATTTCTGCATTCTGAAGATAGTTATGAAATGACTGTTTTCGGAAATACCAAAGTGATACAAAAAGACCAACACTGCAGCCATTCAGTCCAAGACTCGTAATTGAGTCAAGGAAGCAGGCTGTGAGTCTTCCAAGCCCTGCCATTTCCAAGTGATGGTTCAGGCAAATCTTCCAACATTGCTATGCTCCCAGACTCATTTAATACTTTCTCTATCATCGTATACACCAAGATTTATAAGGTTATTACTAAGCAGTTTACCAATAAGAAATTCTGCAGAAATATAATAGAGTTTTCTCTCTCGTAATCTACTTTTTATCAGCTATAGCTCTTGTTAATACTAACAGCGCATGAAACAATTCCACCTCCGTACACTGTCTTGTTGGCCTTCCATAGAGCCCTTCGCTGATAAAGCCTCAAATCTATCTCTTATTTCCATTAAACTATTACTCCTTTCTTCATCCTCTGTGCATTATACATCTTTATCTGCTCCAACTCTAGCCTTTTCAAACAGATTCAAACAAATCCTTGTCAAAAATCCCATGCTACCATAACAATATGAAGTGGGTGTAAGCAGACCGGAGTTCCTGTTAAATCTCCTCGAGTCCCACTAATTTTCAATTCCTTTCGTAGATGTATCTAGTACCATCTCCAATTATGAAACAAATACTCCATCACAGTCCACTTAAAAGATGTCCACTATTTCCAAAAGCATCATTTTATAATCCAGCACATTTGAGGATGTGGCGGTCACCATAAGCTGATAGCTGTAATTATCATTAATCTTTCTAAGATCGTTTATATCAAACTTACAAACAAGAAGTTCCTTAATTTCACCCTTATCAGTTTTTCCTATGTTCTTTTCCTTAACTTCACGAGCATTTCTATTAGCTAAGCCTGTAAGCGCATCTGTATATGTAATCTCCAGACATCCTGTTATTAACTCTGCTGCCTTTACCTTCTTCAAAGAGCTTACCTATAGAATCTATAGCAAGTATCAGAACTCGAGGAGAATTCCAATTCTCATGATTGCACCACGATCCTTCACATCATATTTCCAATAATGGTAAAATACATCCCAAGCCACACTCGCCATAAATACTCCAAGTAGAGAATATTATTGTTAGTGCATTATATTTAATTTTATGCAGTATAAAAATATTCTCAACAATTGCAAATACAGCAATTGCCACATTGTACTAAAGCCTGCATGGATTATGATTTTAAGCTCTCATATGTGTATCCTTAATTCCCGTTAGGCTAAGTACACAAATCAACATCAGCTCTACAACTGTTATGACAGTTGATATTTTTAGCAAGCTGTTCTACATGTATTCCAAGTCCAAATACACATAACTTATAAAATACGGCAAGAGGAAAAACTAATAAGATATGATTTATCTCGTTAGCTGAGTCGAATGGCCAAACATAAACTGCGGCATTAGAGTTTCACTGATAGCCCGAGTACCAACGCAAATAATTAATATTCCAAGTATTCTGTTTCTCTCATTATATCCACCGCCAAATCTGAGAAAAATGACACAATAATCAGCAAAACACCTATTAAAACAATCGTAATGCTAAATTGAGTTTTCAAAAGAAATTTTGGTCTAAAATCATTCCAAAATAGTCCCAAGTTCTGCCTAAATAAGCACTGGTTATGGCTGGCTGCTATCCTTGTATATAGGAAAGACCTGCATTTCCAATATCTTTACCTGCATCTTCCGTTTTAATATTAATTCTGAAAAGGTACTTCCATTTCCTTTCGAGAGAACCTCTGATCTTCGGCCATAAAGCTATATACTACTTCATCCCTATTATTGCCTTCATCAGTATTTTTTACTCCTAAAATTAGGGATGGTATCATTCACCAGATAAGATGGGATTGTATGTAAATATTTATTTCCAACTCACCTTCTTTCATTTTTGGCAGCTTTCTCCTAAATCATCTAAAGAAACTATCTTTGCCACTGTAGGTTTCCTCCAAGATGAATGAAAATCTTCAAGACTTCTTTCATCTCTGGTTTTATATATAGAATTGTCTATCTTCATAGGGCACTGCAAGTCCTATGAAAATAAGTAGAATAATGACTAATATGAAATCAAAATGGCACTCTTTTCATGTTTTTCACACTCATCCTCCGAAAATATATTATACATTTTCCATAACTACAATATACCCTAAATTTTAACATTTATCATGTTCTTTGAGAACAACCTTATTATCGAGCATTTTTAAAATTTTTATAGCATATATACAGTATCTTTTACATCTTTCGGCTGATAGTTTTTGATAATTTACGATTTTTAATTGTTTATTTTCATTTTTATCACTTCTACTTCATAATTATCTGACATTACTTTTCCCTTTGATATTATTACTTATTAACAGCCTGTTGTCTTTTTGTCATAAGAATGATATCAAAGTTATTGCCATCCAATACTGCCGCCCTTCTTCCCCATTATAAAAAGACTGGTAGACAGTGCATCCGCAAGGGTTCCATCCTACCTCACTATGCTGACTGATTTCAAATTACTATTACTTGGTTTTCCTGTTCTCGGATCAAGAATGTGATGGTAGGTTACACCATCTTTTTCAAAATATCTCTCATAACCTCCTGAAGTGATTACCGCACTGTCTTCAAGCTTAATAACCGCCATATACTTATCAGGTTCATTTGATCCCTTTATAGCTACATTCCAAAGTGAACCATCCGGCTTTTTCTTAAATCCAAACATATTACCTCAAGGTTAATTATTGCAGACTCCACTTTTTCTTCTGTTAAAATTTTAACAAGTTCATCTGTACATATAACCTTTTTCCAATTCCTCCAAAATCAATCTCCATCCCCTATTCTTAAATGAAATCTCTCCTGCAGCTTCATCAAAAATAATTTTTATCCGAGCCGACATCCTTTAAGTTTCTCTTTATTTCCTTATCTGAAGGCAATTTTATAATTTTTACTTGAAAGCCCCATAATTCCATAAGAGGATAGATTGTTATATCAAAAGTCCATCTGTCTTTTGTAAACTCTCCAGGGACCTTTTTACGAGATTGGCAGTAATTTTTGAAAAGTACTGCCTTCCCACCCTGTTAAGCCCTGCTGACCTCACTTGTTTCTTTTTCCTGTGCTTACAAAAGTTCATCAAGTTCATTAATTCTATTTTCAAGTTTCTTTAATACTTCTTCTCTTTTACTCCCATATACCTTAAGGCCTATTGCTGTATCCAGGGCAACATTTCACTTTCAGAGGCTTCCTCCTCTCACTGCCGTAAGCAGAACTTAGATTTTCACCGCCCTTCCTCTGCTGTCAGTCATAATATTATTACCTTTTCCCGTATCTGTACCAGCCTTGCTGCAGGAGACAGAACATATTACTGTTAAAGTAAATATTGATAAACAGATAATTTTTAAGTACTTTATTCATCTTAAACTCCGATATAATAAACTTTGCATAAATCACAAAAATCCTTTGCAAGCAAGCTCACAAGGATTTTATGCTTTTATGCTTGTGTCACTATCTTACCACATATCAGCCAAATCATAAATAAGTTTTTCAGTTTTTTCCCAACCAAGGCATGGATCAGTGATGGATTTGCCGTATGATGTTCATTTTCCTTCTGAGTACCATCTTCTATGTAACTTTCTATCATAAGTCCCTTTACTATCTTCTTTATATCAGGAGATACATTTCTGCTGTGAAGTACATCCTTACTTTATGCGTATCTGCTCCATATACTGCTTTCCAGAGTTGGAATGATTGGTATCTACCACTATTGCAGGGTTTACAAGGTCACGCTCTGCATAGAGCCTATTACTTCCTGAATGTCTTCATAGTGGTAGTTTGGTATATTTCTTCCATACTTGTCTACCGCACCACGAAGAATTGTATGCGGCAAGAGGATTGCCTGCAGACTCTACCTCCCACCTCTCTGTAAAGAAAGGTATGTGCACTATGTGCCGCAACTACTGAGTTCATCATAACAGTGAGATCACCGCCTGTAGGATTCTTCATCCCAACTGCTCCTCTATGCCCTGATGCTGTAAGCCTATGCCCCTGATTTTCAACAGACCTTGCACCGATGGCTACATAATTTAGCACATCTGAAAGATATCTGTGGTTCTCGGGATAAAAGCATCTCATCTGCACAGGTAAAGCCCGTCTCTTTGATTGCCCTTATATGAAGGTTTCTTATAGCTATTACACCCTTAGCATATCCTCACCCTTCTCAGGATCGGGTTGATGGAGCATTCCCTTATACCCTGTTCCCACTGTTCTTGGCTTATTGGTATATATTCTGAACTATAAAAATCTTATCCCTTACCTTTTCCTGAACCTTTGCAAGCCTTGAAATATAGTCTATAACAGGGTCTTCTATGGTCTGCCGAGCAAGGTCCCTATTACAAGGAGCATTCTGTCATCTGCTCCTGTTATTATGTCACTTACTGCCTTATCTCTCTTTTAACTATTTCTCCCATTTCCGCAGAAATAGGATATTCTTCCTTGAGTTCCTTTGGTACCGGTAATTTTCTCTTAAAATTCATATTCATCTCCATATCTTTTACCCTGCCTGATTCATCTTAAATAACTGTCAATAATATAATAGTCTGTCTACACTGGGGGTAAGGTTTATTTCATAGATTTTATAAAATACCTGCCAAATAAAAACATCTCAACCCCTTGTTCAAACAGCACAAACTTAGGTTGAGATTTATTTTACTATAACTTAAAGGCATTGTATACAGTTTTTACTCATTCTAAAGCAGGAATTTTTCTATGAAAGTTTGTTATATATCCTATTACCTGCAAACTGTATGGCTTGTACAAATACAATTAGAATTATACTTGTAACTACCAGATAAGCAGTATCTGGATTGATAACCATAACGGATGGCTACATCACCTAAGCCTCCGCTCCAGGGGCCCCGCCCATAGCTGAATAACCCTATCACAGAAATAAGAGTTAAAAATTATACCGGAAATTATTCCGGAACAGCCTCCTTTATTACTACCTTTCTTATTATCTGCATATTGTGTTGCTCCATACTTCTTTGCAGCCTCTATTACTCCCTTGTCTACACTGCGCATGTACTGTTTCTATTACTCTTGCAACAAAAGGAACAGTTCCTATGGTTAGAGGAACTATGGCCGCTGTAGTACCTATAGCCTTACCTGCTATAAATCTTGTCACAGGTATCAGTATTACCATAAGTATGATGAACGGAAAACTCCTAAATACATTTACAATAAAAATCCAATACACTATAAACTGCCTTATTGAGGGCTAAGTCCGTCACTTGATGTAAGAGTCAGCACTATAGCAGGAATAAATCCTAAAAACTACAGCGAAAAATGTAGAAAAAGACTCATATACAAAGTTTCCACGCAGGCATTTAACACTACTTCATTCATTAGATTACCTCCCATTTCACACCCTGTTCCTTAAGAAAGGCAAAAACCCTGTCTTTCTCATCTTCCTTAATCTGAACAGTAAGACTTCCAAGTACAGTTCCTCTAAAGTCATCAAGCCTTGCCCAGATAATAGAGGCTTCCACTCCCAGTTCCTTTGCCATCATAGCAATTACAGGCTTATCTGCAGTTTCATTGTCAAAGAAAATATGCATATTTATGCCGCCGCTTGGGAGCATATCAAGATTTTTCTCCAAGAAAGGCTTTTACATTTGTATCAGGCTTGATAAAATATCCTCAGGCCTGCCTTCAGCCACCATTTTTCCCATCTTTAAGGAAGGCTACCCTCTCGCAAATCTGTTTTAACCACATCCATCTGATGGTTACAACTATCATTGTTATGCCCCATTTCTTTATTTATCTTCTTCAATAAATCCAAAATCTCTCTGGTAGTCATTGGATCCAGGGCAGAAGTTGCCTCATCACAAAGAAGCACCTTAGGATTAAGAATAAGTGCCCTTGCTATAGCCACTCTTGCTTCTGTCCTCCCGAAAGTTCTGAAGGCCTCCTGTTTATTTTTATCTGAAAGTCCGACTAACTCCAGCATCTTGGTTACTCTTTCCCGAACTTCCAGAGATTTTTCTTTTTCCTCAAAAGACAAGAGGAAGGGCTACATTCTGATATACATTTTTACGCAAAGCTAGATTGAAATTTTGAAATATCATGCTCTACTTCTTTTTCTATATGGTTTATTTCAGCGGCATTCAGCGTTTCCACCTTTCTTCCAAGAAGTTCCACACTTCCCGCACTAAACCCCTCAAGTCCATTTTCTAAACAGCGGAGCAGGGTTGATTTACCGGCACCACTGTGTCCTATTATTCCATATACGCTTCCATCCTCAATCTGAAGGCTTACATCGCTTAGAACCTTTACATTTCCATAATTCTTTTTCCAAATGATTAACTGTTATCATATCTTCTCCATTTATTATTCTATCTATAATGCTCTTTTAACGCCATATAGATAGGCCATAGCTTTCTATGGCGGCATCCATCTTTTTAAGAATAATATCGCTGAAAGCATAACCTATCTTTATATTAGCGTAAATTTAACTCAAATTATTCACTAAGTTATATTTTTAGAATGCAGGATAACTGAACCATCGTATTTCTCTTCTATAAACTTCTAACCTCGTCAGAAGTAAAAGCCTTCTTAAGAGCCTGGATCTTTTCAGAATTTTCATTTCCCTTCTTAACTACAAGGTCATTAAAATACTGTTTGATTGAAGCTGAATCTGTACTTTCAAGTATAAGAGAGTCTTTCTTAGATTAAATCCTGCTCCAAGAGCGTAGTTCCGTTAATTACAGCTGCATCCACATCACTTAAAGTTACAGGCAGGCTGGCTGCCTCTATTTCAGAGAACTTAAAGTTATGAGGGTTTTCCTCAATGCTTGTAAGGTTATAAAGATCTTCTGTTTCTTTAAGCTTTGATAAGTCCATTGTCTGCAAGAAGCGCAAGCGCCCTTGATTCATTTGAACCATCATTAGGGATTGCTATAGATGCACCATCCTTTAATTCCTTGATATCCTTGATTGTCTTTGAGTAAAGCCCCATTGGCTCAAGGTGGATCTCTGCAACTGATACAAGGTCAAGTTTTCCTTGTTCTCATTTTTCCATATATCTGGTTGTCTGATAATAATTGGCATCGAGCTCACCTTCCTGAACGGCTGTATTTGGCTGTACATAGTCATTAAACTCTACTACCTTCACCTTATACCTCTCCTTCTCAAGAGCAGGCACTACAGCAGCCTTAACTATCTCCCTGATGAGGGACAGGGGTTACTCCGATTGATATCTCCCTTATCATCACTCTTAGCTCCCTCCTACTGCTCCACAACCCTACAAGTGATACCGCTAAAAATTCCCGAAAGAACTAAAGCACCCTAATTTTTTAACACCATTCTTCTTCATATATTTTCTCCTCTTTCTTTAAGTTTTGTCTGTCAACAAAGTTGACCTTCACAGATATGGGATTGCTCTTCTCAATCCCCTGAAACAAGTTTTTGTTTTCTGTGTGACTTATTCTATACTAAAAATATCGATATTACAAATACATTAAATCAATACTTTGTTATAAAAACTTATATCTATTTTATTTCGTATACATTATAAAGTATTTCGTGTATAATAACAGATATTAAATGTATAATTGTATACAATATTAGGATAAGGAGGTAGTCTATTGACTACAAACTAAGTATAACACCTGAAATTGAGAGACTTACCGAAGTCTGTCTGGAAAAATTCAAGGATAAATCCAGACCTATACAAAGAACTTGATATAAAACGCGGACTTCGTGATGTAAACGGTGCAGGAGTTAGAGCCGGCCTTTACAAAAATCTCTACCATCAATTCTTTTTAAGATGATAGACGGAGTTAAAAACTCCCAGTGAAGGTGAACTCTACTACCGTGGCATAGATATACACGAACTTACTGATGGCTTTTATCAATGAAAAAGCGCTTTTGGTTTTGAGGAATGGCTATCTCCTTCTCTTTGGAAAAATTGCCTACAGATGTGGAATTAGCTGATTTTATAAAGGAACTTGCTAATCAGAGAGCACCTTCCCCGCAATTTCGTAAGAGATGTGATAATGAAGGCTCCAAGCAAGGATATGATGAATACCCTTGCAAGAAGTGTACTCACTCTATTCTTATGACTCTCTTTGCTGATGACATCTCTCCGTCAAATGTGATGTGCCAATGCCCTCAACCTGATAGCTGTCTTTCCTATGCTTTTCAGTATATGGCTACCATGCCCATAATCATTATAATAATGGCAAGAGCCTCTACATCCACCAGCCGAAAAGTCACTCTCCACAGCGGAAAATATATTGAGGCTTCTCAGACCTGATAAAAATATACAACATATAGAAGCTACAGTACTTGACCTTGCTCTTGTACTTCATATGGAGCACTTTGGCGGTGGTAATAACTCTACCTTTACTACGCATGTAGTAACATCCTCCGGGACAGATACCTACTCAGCCATAGCAGCTGCCCTAGGCTCCCTTAAGGGTCCTAAACACGGTGGTGCAAATATCAAGGTTATGGGTATGTTTGAAGACCCTAAAGAAAAATGTAAAAGACCTTAAGGACGAGGAAGAGGTTGCCTTTATATCTAGAAAGCTGCTTCACAAAGAGGCCTTTGATAAGAAGGGGCTTATCTATGGTATGGGACATGCGGTTTATTCAATCTCTGACCCGAGAGCTAATATCTTCAAAGGCTATGTTGAAAGGCTCGCAAAATCTAAGGGAAATGATGCTGACTATGCTCTATACAGCATGGTAGAAAGGCTTGCGCCTAAAATTATAGGCTGAGGAAAGGCATATTTACAAGGGCAGTAAGTGCTAATATTGACTCTCTACAGTGGCCTTGTATATCATATGCTTGGTCTTCCTCCTGAGCTCTATACCCCTATCTTTGCCTGTGCAAGAATAACGGGTTGGAGTGCCCATAGGCTTGAAGAACTTATAAATACCGATAAAATAATCAGACCTGCTCTATGTAAGTGTTCAGGATGATGAATCTTATGTACTTATGAAAGACAGATAGATAATTCCAATGGCACTTAAATATTACAGAAAACATCCATTCCTGCCGGTTTTTCCGACAGGAAATTCTTTTAAGTAAAAATCAGGCTCCATTTCTTCATTCATTTTTTTCTACCTCCTTCTTTCTAAGTTCTTCCATTTTTCCTTTATTGCCTTATAAGGCTCTATTTTGTCTACCAGGACGGCCTTTTTCACCCTTTTTATAAGATAAGCCTTATCAGCAGGCATTACCAAAACCTTGTCTTCTGTAAGTCCTGCTCTATGTCCTATGTACTCTGCAGTCTTTATGTCCTGTCCTCCACAGGTAGAGGATGTGGTCGCAATTCACTATTATTGTATTTGCTTTTATTTTCTCCATACAGATGGCTGAGAGTTGTGTGAGGTTCTGAACAATAATTGACAATGAAATATTTCTTGAACGTGTAACCGATATTAATTCTATCAAAGTCTTCAATATACACATTTGATGCAAAAATCATCTATTATAAACCCAACTGGAATCTTTGAGCCTGCCATCCTCCCTCTTGTCTGCTCTCTTCAAAAATATCATTTATCAGCTGGGCATAAAGCAGACTCACAATTCTATCAGCATATCGGTTAACATCACTATTGTTTATGAAGAGAACACTCTTTCTCCTTAAAAATTTCTTTACATTGAAGGCATTTTCATCTGACTTAAATATCTTCCTAAGATCCTTGTACAAAAAGTTTCCAGTCCTCCCTACAGCAAATTTTTGAATACAGCTCCAAGTTCTCTCTGATTGTGTAATTATTTGACCTCATCTGATATAAATCGGCTACATAGCTGTCAGGATTCATTAGCATCCACTTATTTATCATATCCTTTCCACTTTGAGTCTCCATTCCTTTTTAATACTTCCGCTACAGTCACCATATTATGGTCTTTTTCTTTCGAAGGCTTCCAATGTAAATGCTATAAGAAACCCTACTAACCCTCTTGCTGATTCAATCCAAAATCTGTCATCCCTGTTTTTCCCCTCTTCCAAAGGCAGTATCTTACTTACTACAGTCATTATATCAATCTGACTGTATCCGTCTCAGTTTCTCTAATGGATAGCAGAGGATTATATCCCACCGACTCTCTCGGATGAATGAAATCTATCTTCAGCACTTGATAACCCTGCATTTTCCAATACTTTCTTTGTTTCCTTGTACAGCCTACCTTTTGTATCTGAGCACAATCATATTCCCATAAGGGTTTTAGGAGGTTAGGTATTACATAACCCCTGTTTTGCCTGTTCCTGAACCTCCCACTATCAGGTCATTATTGTTATAACCTGAATCTATGTCGTCATTTGCGTGCATTATACCCCTTAGCTAAAGGCCCTATAATACTTTTATTCATCACTTATACTTCCTTTCTTTTGATTATTTTTTGTTTGCAATTCCCAGTTTCAAAGCTTCATTTGCATCAAGGAAACTATCTGTCCTTGCTTTTTGAATATACCCGTTTAAGGGACATCCCTGTATCGCTCTGCTATTATCTCAGCTAACAGTTTTCTTTGATTTCATTAAACTTTCTAATCTGTCTTTTATTCGAGTGGTTTCATACCTCCCATTGATGTACTCTACAACTTGGACTGATGAATCATTATTTTTAGTATGCGGGAGCATCTTCCTTTCTTCACCTGCAAGGAAGATGATAGCTCCCATACTTGCGGCTGTTCAATACAAACTGTATTCACCTTTGACTTCACTCATTCTAATAAAGTCAAAGACGGCTAAAAGCCTGCTGTCACCTCCCCTCCCGGACTGCTTATATAAAGTGTAATTGGTTTATCGGTATCTGTCTTATCCAGGTAAATAAGCTGCTTTAATATGTCTGAAGATGATTTACTATCAATTTCCGTAGTAAGAAATATATCTCTATTCCTTAACAAATCATCTTCTATCCTAATCGCCTGTGTCCCTCGAGAGGTTTCCTCAAGAATATTTGGTAGTTCAATATAATTCATAATTGTATTTTCCTTTCGTTTAATTTACTTTTGATTTAGTTTTGATATCATTTAATTTAGATTATTTTTTCTCTTATCACCTTCTTTCTACATTTCAAACCCGAACACCTTTGGTATTTTTAATATTGTTTCAATATAATTAAAAATTCTTCAAGGCTATACATTAAATTAAATTGAATTATCGCGAAGAACAAGAACAGTAAACAATCCAAAATTTAGAAATCTAAGTAAAGCTGTAACTTATCATTATTCTTTAACATATTCATCTCCTCTTTTTAATTAAAAACAGGAGCCCTGCAGGGCTCATTAAAATATTTCTAATTTAATAAAACATCATATAACTATCACATAGCCGGAACTTCAGACGGAACAATGAAGATAGCATTTAATACACAAAATCTGCTGCCTTCATCTAAGTGTATCATTTACATACTTAGGACTTTCCATAATGGCAGTTCTTTTGTAATCTTCAATTGCATTTTTCAAGCACTTCTTCTGCCTTACGGACTTCACTATATTCTTTTTATACGATTTGATAAATAATAAGTAGACAGTAATCGGCTTAAGTAGTCACCCGTTTTTTTATTTTTCATAAACAGCCTTTCATGGTACTATCACTCACCATGTTTGTTCCTCTCGTTCTAAAACTATCTAAGGTTATTTTTCCTTCATTCATATAACATTATTCCCTTTCATTATTGGTTTGTAATAACACAGTTGACTTAATATATGCTTTGTAAATTTATTTCTGGCCTCTTTAATTTCTCGTTTCACTCTTTTTCCTCCAGGTACTTGTTTTTCTATATAGTGCAATTAACAACTCATTAAGTGGAATAATACTTATCATTTTATCTACCAGATATGAACCGTTATCAATATCAATGCCTTGCCAATCGATTTCTTCATCTGTGCTTTGACTTATCTCTTCCGGAACCTTGATTAACTTGTAAGCAATCAATTTTTTTCAAAAATATCTTCCAATATTTCCAGCTCTTTCTTAATTTTTGGCTGTATTCCTCCTCCAAGGATGCGGGGAAAAACTTATTCAACAGTGCAAGCTTAAGATATTCACTCATAATCGTATAAACTTCACCCTCGTCGCAAGTTAAAGTATTGTTTAATACATCATTTTTTCCATGTAGTTAAATTCATTTTCATCGTAATTTAATCCTTTTCTTGTGTATATTATTGTGTGTGGTTACCTATGGTTATCTTTGATATCTACAGTAACCCGGATACATCACTTATTCTTCAACTTGACCTCCTTTCAACCTTATCGTAATATTTTATAGTCATTCATATATATAATAGGCGCGTATGCTCACGCGCTTTCCCTTGACCTTATTCACGGTTGGATATTTTCATCATATAAGGTCAAAGCGTGAAACTATAATACTTATCATGCACTTTAACCTTCTAATAATCGCATAAATTCGGCATTTATACTATTAACGATACAAAAACCATATTTATATTTGAAAAATACACAGGCTTAGATTAAGCCCTTTTTAAAAATCATATTATATCTTATAATTCTGTAAAGTTAAATTCTACACTTTCAGATTCTTCCTTAAAACAATAGCTGCTAATCAATCCCAGCTTTTTGATGTTCCAAAATAGTAGATATTTTATCCCATATTCCCTTTTTCTTTCTATTCTCTAATGATTTATTATCAGGAAGTCTGATCCCCAATATTTCAGTCAGTCCTTTCGTTCTTCCATCTTTTGCCTACAAGACGGATTCTCCTGCTAATCCCCCGTCTTATTGGTGTTTTTATTCTTAGATATCAGTATTCTACACAACATAATGCCTCAACATCAAATTCTCTATAGAATTAGGCAGGTTTTAATTTCACCCTTTATTACCCTCTTTTTATTATAATCTTTAACAGCAAGATTCCTCTTAGACGCTCCGTATTATCTGTCCGTTTAATCGCTCTGCAAACTCATATAACGGAGGTTTTTCTTATCTCATAAGCCTTTTTCTTCCCTGTTCATAGACAAAAATTTCCTGACTTATTAAATTTTTCGCCCTTTATATTCCTCAAACAATATAAATATCAGTTTCCATCATTTTTCAATTCTTGACCTGATTTCTTTTTCCATTTTCTTCTAACAGCCCCGTCATTACCCGAAAGAATCTCATAATATTTTTCAGGAAAAACTTTCGTTTCCCTGATATTATAAATGGAGTAAACCGTATCTGAAATACAAAGGTCAAAAATAATCAAGTTCATTATTCAATACAAATTGAAATCCCTGACTTTTTGGTGCTATCTAAATAATCCTTATTTTTCTTTTTTCCAACCTTATAGTTGCCCTTCGTATTTGCCAAGCTGCCTTAGTATTATTAATGAACAAAGTTTTGGGGTTTTTAAATCCTTTAAAAGTTTGTCAATACTTCCTTCTATCTCTTTTTAACTCATCCTCTACATCATATTCTTCAAAAATAGTAGCTGATTTCCTCCCATATAACTTTACTTTTCTTTTTAAATCCTGTCTGACATAGATTATCCATTTTTGTCAAAAACGAATTGTGTTTAGTTCTCCAATAAAATCAAATAATTTTTCATCCTTCTTATTTATTATTTCCCTTTGCTTAGCCACATCCTTCCTGCTATAATACAAGATGCACTTTGATGGAAGCCCATCTCTACCAGCTCTTCCAACCTCCTGGCTGTAGCTTTCATATCTTTCGGCATTTCAAAATGCAAAACATACCTTATATCCCCTTTATCAATACCCATTCCAAAGGCATTGGTTGCAACCATAATTTTAGATTTTCCCTTTTACAAAGTTCTTAAACTCCTCTTTTTCTCTTTTTCATTCATTTGACCATGGTATTTACTTACTAAAAATCCATCCTCCTTTAATTCCAGCGCACTCTATCTACTGAGTCAGTAAATGCACAGTAAATTATCCCTGTTTCTTCTTTATGTTTATTTAAGAAATTATATATTTTATTTTTTTCCTTATTGAAGGTTTAGTGATATTTTCTATTTTTTAACTCAATATTATTTCGTTTACTATCAACACAAAAATTCTTTTTGCCTTTTCTATTTTTAAAAGTCTTTTGATATCTCTTATTACCAGACTGGATGCTGTTGCTGTAAATGCCGCAACAATAGGGTATTCAGCCTTGAGCTTTTAAAACTTGATTATCTCCAGAGCGATTCTCTAAAATTGAATCCATACATCGAAATGCAATGTGCCTCATCTACGACTACAAGGCTAATTTTTAATTTTATCTATAATTCTTAAAAATTTTTGATTTGTAAGCCTTTCAGGAGAAAGGTATAGTAGTTTAATACCGCCCTCTTTTTAAACTATGATTCCTTTTTCGCTCAGATCCTTGTGAAGCATAGCGGCACTATTTTTCATTTTAGGATTGATCTTCCCACTTTTTCCTTAAAATTTCTTATCTGATCCTCCATTAGTGCAATCAATGGACTTACTACAATAGTCAGTCCTTCAAGTTTCATTGCAGGATACTGGTAACATAGAGTCTTTCCTCCTCCCGTTGGGAGCAGTACGAAACAATCTTTTTGAAAGTATAGTCTTTTATATCTTCCTGTTTTTCTCTAAAACAGTCTATCTCAAAGTAATTATTTACATCTCTTAATAATTCATTTTTCTTCATTATATACTAAGTTTCCTTTATCAGGGTGTTTTTAAAATTAAGTGAATTTTTCTCTAAAGTAAGCTCATATTAGAACATTTTTCCCGACATCCAAGAGCTTTATATATTATAATTGAAAAATTCTTTACAAATACTAAAAATTAGCTCCATAAATAGTTTTTACCATTCACGGAGCTAATAATTATTAAATCACATAAATGCAAATTATGCTTAGCTAAGCTCTCACCTTAACTGCCTCGTAAGGCTTGAATTCATTTTTAGGTCATAAATATTGTGTCCTGTATATTCACCCAGCAGACGCATATTTAAAGAGTAGTAACGCATACAAATTTCTTGTCTGAAACAGAGGTCCAATGTTCTACATTCCAGGTCATATAGCCATCCGGATCTGTTTTTTTCCGACTTAAGGAATACATCTACCTGTCTTCCTGCGATTAATATATCGATTAACCCCTGTTCATCAAGCTCAACCGTATTTTTATTTACGGTATCATAAACCTTTAACTTCTCCATTTTCTTTCTCCTCGTAAAATATTAGCTTTTCTTTTTAATACTTTTTAATTCACAGACAGAGTATTATAGAAATATCTAATGATATCGCTCAATTATAGCTAAAGTCAATTATTAACTTATGAAACAAAATATCCGGTTTTTATTCAAATTTTTATTCAATTTAATGATTTTATAACTTTACTGTCATTATCACATCACCTTTTTTACTCTTCCATACCCACTATAACTAATCTCTTTCAAAATCCTTTTGGATTACATATAATTATTGGTGTAATTATATCACATCCAAATTGTTTAATCTTATCAAAAGTCCGCTGTCAGTATTAAATTACCCCTTCTCACTCCTGCCTGTTTACTAACCTTAGCTTCAAAAACCATCCCTCACCCATATTAACAGTATTAATTCAACATGGACAAGCAGCTCTAACCCTTCTTTTGTTGTAATTCCTATTGCATGAAGAGTTGGAAATAAAGAGGTAATAACCCCTGTAACCGGTGCATATATTTCATTTTTCTGTGGTATCACTGCAACCCCTGTCCCAGAGCCGTATATGCTGAATTCATCATCAGGTATGTGTTCAATCCCCACAATCTCCCCATCACAGGGGTGCTAATATTTTTATTTCTTTCTTGAAAAACATATCACCATCCATAACTTTATCTCAGTAAGGGATTACATTCCCAGATATATAATTAAAAGGAAATATAATCCCAAAATCTAAAAAGCTTCTTTCAAAGGCAGTAAACTGCATTGTGATTACATCAGCCTGTTTACTTCATCTGCAACAAACTGTACCTTAGGGTCCAATTACAACCTGTACAGATGTCTTTATCTAGGTCTTATTATACCTGCAACACCAGCTGATTTAATCTTCTTTTTCATCTACTGCGGTATAATCTTTTAACTTCAATTCTAAGTCTTGTAATACAGTTATCAACAGTTACATTTGCTTTTCCTCCAAGTCCTTCAAGGATAATCTTTGCAACTTCAGTAAAGTCACCATTTGCAAGAACTGCCTTCATCTCTTCTGCATTGTCAGTATCATCTTCTCTGCCTGGTGTCTTAAGGTTGAAGGTAACAATTGCAAAATCTGAATACTACATAGAATACTACAGCAGCAGCAATTCCCTAAAGGAATGATGAGCCATACTTTCTGTGCAAGCGGAGCTGTGAGCTGAATACAAGGTCAGTAAGACCTGCTGAGAATGAGAAACCTGCTCTAAATCCAAGTGCAACTGTTACTACTGTGAATATACCGTAAAGAATAGCATATACTAAATAAAGTGCCGGAGCAAGGAACATAAATGCAAACTAAAAAGGCTCTGTAACACCACAGATAAATGAACAAATAGCTGCTGCTCCTAAGAGTGATAATGCATATTTTTCTTTTTCAGGTTTTGCAGAACGAACCATTGCAAATGCTGCTGCAGGGAGACCGAACATCATACAGGAAGAACCCTGACATGTACATACCGGTAACTCCGGCTGTACCTGTATTACCCCAGAAGTTTCCAAGATCATTGATACCTGCCGCATCAAACCAGAATACTGAGTTAAGCGCGTGATGAAGTCCGAAAGGAATAAGGAGACGGTTAAGAAATGCATAGATACCTGCTCCTACTGCACCAAGGCTTACTACAGACTTACCAAATCCAACAAGTCCTCCGTAGATTACAGGCCATATAAAGAAGAGAACACCTGACACTACTACAGACACAACAGCTGTTACAATCGCTACCGAACGCTTACCTGAGAAAAATGCAAGTGCATCAGGAAGTTTTTGTGTTCTTAAATTTGTTGTAACAGATAGAACCTATAATACCTGCTAAAATACCTATGAACTGATTACCAATCTTATTAAATGCTACATTTGCTTTCCAGCCTGTGTCATAACAGCAATTGTTCCCGGTGCAAGCAAAGTAGTTATCATAAGCCAGGATACAAGACCTGCAAGACCTGCAAGTACCATCCTTATCATCAGCCATACCAACAGCTACACCGATAGCAAAAAAAGCTGCATGACATATTGTCAATAAAGGGCTGCACCGGCTTTGATTAAAAAGAAACCTAGAATTTCAAGAGGTACCTGTGATATCACCACCCTGCATAACTATGTGGTGAAAGTGCATAACCGATACCCATAAGAATACCCGCAACAGGTAAGCAGGCAACAGGCAGCATTAACGAGCGCCCTAATTTTTGCAAAATACTTCATCATAATATTTAGTCCCTTTCTTTATAAAACCCAACTTATTTTTGTTCATGCATTAAAAATTTTCTTTTCAGAAAAGCTTCCAGTGCAGCTGCGGCTCTTCTTCATCCTCGCCTTCAACAGAAACAACAACACTGTTTCCCTGTTTCACACCTAGAGCCATAACCGCCATAAGCCTTTTTAAGTCAGCTTCCTTTCCGCTTTCTTCATTAAGAATTTTTATATTACTTTTAAATGATGCTGCCTGTTTTACCAAAGACCGGCCGGCCTTAGATGAATCCCTGGCCTCTGCCATAACGGTATAATTTATCTTTCTCATACTCTCCTCCTTTCCTATATATTTCTTACTGCTTTTCTAAGCGAAAGTACCTTTGCAGGGAGATACAGACAGTTCATCTATTCCCCATATCCACAAAAGTCTTCGTAAGTTTCTGTATCACCGGCCAACTCACCACAGATCCCTATCCAAATGCCGTTTTTGTGAGGCGTTTTTGCAGGCCATATCTATCAGTATAAGCACTCCCCCTATGATGAGGGTTATAAAACTCTGCCAGATTTTTCATTCTGCCTGTCTATTGCAAGAGTATATTGAGTAAGGTCATTTGTTCCCACACTAAAGAAATCTACCTCTTTTCCCAGCTCGTCACTGATAGAGCTGCTGCGAGATCTCTATCATAATACCAAGTTCCGGCTCTCCTATAGCTATATTGGCTGAAATAAGTTCTTCCTTTTGCCTCTTTTTACAACCTCTTTTATTCTTTTTACTTCTTCAACTGGGGTAATCTTAGGAAACATAATTCCAACATTTCCAAAGGCAGAAGCCCTATAAAGTTGCTCTTAGCTGCGTCTTGAATAAATCCTTGTTATTTAAGCAAATCCTTATAGCTCTATAACCAAGTGCAGGATTTTCTTCTTCACCAATCCCCAAATAATTAACTTTCTTATCAGCACCAATATCGAGAGTTCTTATAATAACCTTCATACCTGACATCTTCTCTATTACTTCTTTGAAATTAATAAACTGTTCTTCCTCTGTAGGTGCTGCATCCAAGGTATAAAAACTCACTTCTAAAAAGCCCTATTCCACCTGCATCATTATCAAGAACTCTTTCTATATCTTCCTTGCTTCGATATTGGCAAATATATTTATTCTTCTGCCATCTTTTGGTTATATTTTCTTTGCCCTTTAGCTCTTCAAGTTCTTACCTTCAATATTCAGTTTATCTATAAGTTCTTTTATTTTATTTGCAGTTTCATTATCAGGCTCTATATAAACTTTACCATTTATTGCATCTACAGCCGCCTTCCTGCCATCAAACTTTTTCAGTTCATCTGTTCCAAAGTCCACATTTACAAGAGCCGGTATATTAAGACTTCTTGCAAGTATAGCTGTGTGTGAATTTGAAGAACCTTTCGGGTAACAAAGGCAAGAACCTTAGATTTATCTAAGTTGATTGTTTCGCCGGGTGTGAGATCATCAGCCAGAACGATGACAGCTTCATCACTCTTTAATTTATTCTCTTCCTTACCCGTAAGTTTTCTAATTACCCTTTTTGAGATATCAATTACATCGACTGACCTTGCTCTCATATAATCATCATCCATATCTGCAAAGAGCTTTGAAAAACTGCTTTCCAGTCTCCAAAACAGCATATTCAGCAGTAACTTTTTTCTTGCTTTAATGAGGATTCTCAATATTGTCTATATAATCCAAATCTTCAAACATCATCTTATGGATGTCAAAAATCAGAGCATTTTCTTCCCCTACCTTGTCTATAGCCTCTTCGTAGAGTTTCTCCAATTCTGATTTTGCCTGTTCTAGCTCATCTTTAAGTCTCGTTAATTCTCTGTCAAAGTCTGCTGCAATTCTCAGGCTCGCTTTCATCCGGACCAAAAGCTGCTATTTTTACCAAAAACAGCTCCTGCTGATACCCTGCTTCCGCTAAACTGTTCCATAATTCCCTCCAATTATTTAGGGGAACTTCGTCATTACATCACCCTTATTTACTTCTGCAGGCTCTGAATATACAATCTTTTGCACTGTTCCGGATTACAAATAAGCACCGGAGACTCTAATCTATATCCTGCCTGCCTTATTTTTTCAATATCAGCAACAACCAACAAGTCTCCTGCCTTAACACTTTCTCCTTCTTTGACCTTAATCTCAAATCCTTCTCCCTTGAGATTGACTGTATCAAGTCCCTATATGCTATAAGTAAGTCTATGCCTCCTTAGTTGTCATTCCAATGCATATGGCCGTTGGAAATACCGTGGTAACCTCTCCGTCTGCAGGTGCATATTTCATTTTTCTTCAGGTATGACCGCTACTCCCTTACCCACCATCTCTTCACTGAAAGTAACATCAGGTACATCTTTAATGCTTATGAGCCTGCCCTTCATTGGTGATATATTTCAAATTCTTTCTTCTTAAAAACATTGTATTCTCCTTTCACTACACTCTTATTAATATATCTATCTATCCCAGCAAATCATTCATCCTCTTTATTTGAATTGCAAAATAAAGTTTTTCTTCCTCAGTAAAATGGCATTCATATCCTTCCATAACATGAGCACTTACTTTACCCTGCCATTTCCCATTCTTTCATATAATTTTCTTTTTATAAAATTTAGAAGTTTTTCATCGCATTTTTCCTTCACCGGTTGTGCCATAATAAGCCTGTAGCTAAGGAGTTTAATTCCAGTTACAAAGACTGTCCTTCTCAACACATTCTTTTTCAACCCTCAAATTCACTTGAAACAATATTCAGAATATCTCCCATCATCTTGTTATCTTCCAAGTGTCACGCACCCTAATATTCAGTTCTGCACTTTTACAAAGTGAATAGCTAAGGCTGCTGCCTCATCTATAGGAAGCTGATATCCTAATCTATGGTGAATAAGCGAAACTGCGTGAGTTCCAATATGGTATTCTAAAGGATAAAAACGCCTGATCATTTCTTTCCATCGGTATGGGGAAAATCTGCCCTTCTTCCTTTTCGTCTTATTGCAAAACTTATATGGTCGGTAAGTGTAAGATAAATATTGGGGTGAAGTTCTGTATCCAGTTTTTCTTTGCATATGAAATAATTTCATTGGACACCTGTAAATATTCCAGCGGAATGCTTGTAAGCAAATCCTTAAACCGCCTCAGTGCCTCCCTCATCTTCTATTGTAAATATTTTGTCTATCTCATCTTCCGGCAGTACATCGCCTCCTGCCAAAGCCGATTCCCTTGCCCATTGCTACGACTTCTTTTTCCATCATCATCTCTTGAACTGACAACATTATTATTGATAATTCCATCTATAATCAAAGCTTTTCTCCTTACTGAGAAAGGTTATAACAAATTAATATAAAATTCCGCATACACCTGGGAGGATTTATCCTTATTAAGAATTTTTATCACAAAAATAAAAAGCCCAAATTTTACAGATAGAAATTTATCTGTAAAATTTAGTTTTTGTCCTCTCGGTAACAATCCGTCAATATTTATAGCATAAGTATACTATAAATTCACCTCTTTGTCAATATTTGATATTTTTCATATTATTTTATACAATAATTTGTATATTAATTTGCCATTTAACTGAATACATATTTATTTACGCTTATAGCCGGTATACATAGCTATAACAAAAACATATAGCTGCTGCTATAGCCCAAAAACTTATGCTGTTTCATAGTATCTGCCTCCTTTCAAAAACTCAATTTACTCTTCTTACTCCATATATACCAAAGCTTTATATTTTTATGCACTATCCAATCCCTTCTTCCCGCAAAAATTTTTAATTGTATCAAAAATATTTAAAATTCATATTATTTTCATTTGCCTTTTTCGCAACTAATGTTACTAATCCATATAATATCGTATGGTCGATAGAAACCTGAAAATTAGGAGGTTGAACATATGGTGATAAAAACGAGATTAAGAACATCGCTAAAAATAGCATATACCGGAATAGGAGCTATTGTGGTAGCTGCCGAAGCTGCCGGCGGTGTGGTAGAAAAACTTGCTGAAAAAGGTGAAAAGGCTGCAACAGACAGCAGGATTATCAATGAAGGTAAAAGAGCAGCTCAAAAGATTTTCGAAAAGAAATGTAGTGAGAAACAGGCTAAAAAGGCCATGGATGCGGTTGCCGAGATGACAAAAGGAAGAGCGTGACGAACTCCGTAAAAAGCTTGACGAATTTGAAGCGAAAATCGAAAAGGCTGTAGGCGGAAGTAGACGGCACAGAAAGAGCTGAAGATGACAAAGATATCGAGGTAGAATTCTACAACGATGTAAAAATCCGAATGCTGCGGCTCTTGCAAAGAAGAGGATAAAAAGAAAACAAGGAGGAAAACAAAGAAGAAGACGATTGTGAGGATGAAGACTCCTCTTCCATCGACTGTTCTTGCTGTTGTGATGAACACAGGGAGAGATAACGCATACAATAATCATTGAACTACAGCTCCGAACTGCAACGCTTAGTTTCTGTATCAAGCATTATTGTTCGGAGCATTTACTTTTCTGATGCCATAGTCGCAAAAACAGCTTACAAACCTCCTGTGATTTCACTTTTTCTCCATTCCGTTATATATTGCCTAAGCATTTTTCTTAAAAATTTCAATATCTGTTTTCATCAGTAAGAGAAATTCTATCAAATTCCAATGCCCATATCATCCAGTTCATCAAACTCCTTTTCAGATATGGGTTGTGAAAGGATGTCTCTCACCGCCATCAAAGTCATCCCATATCTTCATTTCTTCATAACCAAGTGCTAAAGAATAAGCTCTTGTATCCGGATTATCTCTGCTTTCACTCCTATGCAAAAACATAAATTACCTTTTTCCAAAGCGATTAGCTAACTGTATGTATTCATCTTTTTATATGACAATTTCATCACGCATTTTAAGTCCTCCTATATGGCATAAGTAAATCACAAGATTCCAATCGACATTTATTTACTGATGACTGCGAGATTATGTCGTATTTAAAACTAATATATAAAGCAGCTTACATCACGTTTCTTTTTCACAATACTGGCTTTTGCCTGGAAGTTAAATTTTCCCTAAAACCTCACTGGTACAACAGTCTGTTTATATTCTGATACAAAAAGAGCCTGATGCAGTACACACCAGACTCTTCTTCTATTTCCATTTTTACGAGGAGCAATTATTAAAAATCAACTTCTGTGTCATAGTAGCAGCACTTAAAGTTTTCCATCTCTCCTGCTTAGGCTGTCTTGGGTTAGAGCCTGTGCAAAACATCTGCAATGCGCATTTTTAGCAATCTCAGGCAGTCTCTCAGGGAAGATGTTCTCGCACAAAAGCCCTTTTCTGTGGGAAGCTGTCTGCACCATAGTGAGCAATGCCGTGAGGGATTCTAAGGCTGTCATTCATAGCCTCTTAAGAACTTGATAAGGTTAGCAATTCTTTCGCCTTCAGAAGCACCGCCCTAATTCCCATAAGAGTCTGAAATATACGCGCATATTCTTTAGCTGCTGTAGTATCGCTTTGCATTGTAAGCAATTACCTTTGGAAGATACATAGCATTTGCTGCACCGTGGATAATATGGGCACTCTGGTCTTCAATACAGCACCTGTCTTATGTGCCATAGGTGAACTATACCAAGGAGAGCATTTGAAAATGCCATACCTGCAAAGACACTGTGCATTGTGCATATTTGCTCAGCCCGCCCTTATCTCCCACTTTATAAGACCCGATAAGGTTAGCCTCAATCATTGTCATAGCGTGGAGGGCAAGTGGATCTGTATAATCGCAGTTTAGCCGTAGATACATAAGCCTCACCAGTCGCGTGGGCAAGAGCATCCATACCGGTATGTGCAATGCTACATCAGGCATTGTCTCAGCAAGGTCACGGGATCTACGAGTGCGATATCGGAGTGAGCCTTTCAAAGTCAGCTATAGGATATTTGACTGCCTTTGAATAATCGGTAATGATTGAGAATGCAGTTACCTCTGTCAGCTGTACCTGATGTACGATGGGATTGCACAGAAATGTCTTTCTTTTCTAAGCTCAGGTATGCCGAATACCTTACATATCTTCAAATGTACATTCAGGATATTCCTTTCGGATCCACATGTAGCTTTGGCAGCATCTCGTAGGTGGGGCGCCACCCATTCGCTACTATCCAGTCAGGTTCAAATTTCGAGCATAGCATCTGCGCCACGCATAACTGTTTCAACAGAAGGATCGGGAACTCGATTCCCTCAAAAGCTCAACCTCCATGCGTCGCTTCTTACGTAGTCTACTGCCCGCTTTCAAGGAAACTCGAATTTCCTCATTTGCACTTGCGCCAGACACAGACCGCCTTCTTTCCTTTGAGGTTCTTAAGATTCTCTAAAGCGCTCCATGATAAAGATCTCTTGGTAATGCATGGAAATACTTGCCATTGTACTATCCTCCATTTATTGAGATTGTCCCTCAACCGGGCATTCTTTTGACTATTTTCTAATAATTTTAATTATATACTTTTGTGGTTAAATCAAAGTGTTTTTGCAAGAATTTACAATAAATTCACAAATCTACGCAATATTTTGAAAATAATATTCACTATCATTAACTTCATTTATTACTTCACCATTCAATACTGTTTTTATTTTATAGTTGACATAACCACTCATATTAGGGTGCATTTCAAGCATAATCATTAACCTGTAAACCATCACTAAAAAGTATGTTTTGAATATAAATTATGGATTTTCACAGATTTCGGTACATTTTAATTAGGGAGAATGATATGACCATCGTGTAGTAGGAATAGCCGGCGGCAGTATCCGGTAAGACAACAATGAGTAAAGAAGCTTAAGGCTTCATTCGGAGATAACATCCTTTGTAATAAGCTTTCATGAGTTCTTATTATAAGGCTCACAATGACCTTAGCTATGATGAAAGGACACAGCTGAATTACGACCATCCGGATTCCTTTTGATACAGAGCTTATGTTGGGTTTTACAGAAACTTATGAATGGTAAAGAAGCTGATATCTCGCTGTTTATGATTTCTCAATACATAACAGAACCGATCTTCCAACTCGCTCATGTATTCAAAAGCGTATGTGCCGAAGGCATTCTCATCCTTGCAAATAAGGAGTTAAGAGACCTTATGGATATCAAAGTCTTTTGTGGATTACCGATGCAGACGAGAGACTTCTTAGAAGGATTTGAGCGTGATGTAAATGAGGAGGGCAAGAACTATTGATTCTGTTATAAATCAATATCAGCGAGACGGTAAAGCCTATGCACGAGCAGTTTGTAGAGCCTTCTAAGAAGTATGCGGACATCATCACCCAGAGGTGGCGAGAACTCTACAGAGCATAACCATACTTACTGGAGCATATTAAGCATAAAGTCGCTAGTATGGGCATATGGTAGTAAGTTCCGCAAAAGCAAAGACTTCTATCAAATATATATACCACTTTATACCATACGCATCAATTAGCCTTTGACGATTATTTTATGTGGGTGTATGATAGCCTTGCAGAGGATGTTAGATTATTTTTGTGACATAATTTACTATCTACGCCCATAAAACTATATAACACTATACATCAATAGGAGGTTGGGCTATGAATTTCAGTGTAGTTATTTTTAAGTTGGTAGTTACGGTTTAATTTTTCATCTGCATTTTCCCTGTTTACAGGAGGCATAAATCTAGCCGCCAGCCAGGTCCAGGCCAAGGCTGCAACTAAACTGGTGGTAAAGGAGTTACCTAAAGAATCTTTGAGATGCATTGGAAAACATAACAAAAACCGTAGATAAAAGGAGATTGAAAAGAATGTCGACTGTTAAAAGGCGACCTAAAGTAGTCAGGCATGTCAAGGACAATAAAGCTGTGAAATATATTTTGATACCATCAAGGCTTATGGTTATGATGTAACCTTCCAAAATTTCTGTTAATGGCATGCTGAGAAGCTTACAGACCTGAGGGAAATAAAAATAAAAATCAGAAAAGGGCAAGTTGCTCTTAAGGGCAGAAATATAATTGCAAAAGAGAATAATCCTGATCCAAAAACTTAAAACAGTTGTATTTGACGGCAAATTATGACTCAAGACAGCAAGCGGTGCTCTTGACAACGCAAGCGGTGTTGTGTCAGTAATGGAAATGGCAAGAATTCTCTCTAATATGAAACTTCCATATAATCCTGGGTTTCGTTTCTCTTTGACTCTGAAGTTTTAAGAAGAGGCTCCAGATATTATGTAGATATTAGACTTACAAAGGCTGAGAAAGAAAATATTTATGGCGTTGTAAATGTCAATGGTGCTATTGGTAACAGCAAAGCAGAGAGAGAAAGCTTTCTTTCTCTACATCTGATAATCGTGAAGAAAATCCGCTTAAAACCCAGTGCGATAAATATTTCCTCAAGTGTTCTAAAGCGACAAGGTTACAGAAAGCAGATGCTGCTACATTTAAGACAGCTTGAGGCATCAACAGCCTGCTACCACACTCTTTGGACTTCTTCACAGCGGAAAAGAGAACAGGCAATAAGTATGCTTGACCGAAAAGGATTCATCCCTCGTGAGATATGTAGATGCTCATTATCTCATGACACTTCATTTATAACACATATGCTTCCTTACTAAAAAGTTGAATATACTTTCTCCCGTAAGTACACCAAGACCTTTCTTAGTTTACTTAGGAGTTCTTTTGCTTAATCTATTTTGCCTCATATCCAGCCTTCCAGGAGCGGGAAGCCTTCCCATCTGTGTATGCCTGTTAAAGCATCATAAAAGTTCTTAATTACAGGCCCCATCCCTCTTCTGCACCGTGCTCAAACGCTATCTCTTTTTCAGTGGTCTACCACCCTTTGCGACAGGGCTTTATAACAGCCGCAGTTCCACAGACCGCATGGCCTGTGAGCTTTCGCCTCACTAAGATACTTCTCTCTTCCTCTACCTTTAGTCCAAGCATATGCTCTGCTACCATAGATAAGTGGAGCGCTGTCGTAATAGAAGGAAGAAATGGTGCTTGACCTGAGGTGCAACCTGAGTTCCATCCTCGGTTACAAAGAGGAAGTTAGCTCCACCCTGTCTCCTCCCACTTTTGTCCTTGTTGCCGCATCCAGATACATATTTTCTGCATAGACTCGCTATGTGCTACAACAATAGGATGAAGGCTCATTGCATAATTAAGTCCCCGCTTTGATGTCACCTGTTCCTCTAGAGCGCTCTGCCAAAATCACTTACCTTTATCGATATTCCCTTTGTACCTCCTAAAGTAAGAGCCTACAGGTGTAGTAAATACTCTGAACTGATACTCATCAGCAGGCTTTTACCCCAATCACAGGGCTGATACCAAAGGCATAGGGCCTTACGTAAAGTGAAGCTTTACCATAGCCATAAGGAGGGACATAGGCTTCATTCGCCTTAATCACCTTTAACACAGCCTCTACAAATCTATCCTTGGTAAATACAGGGTTCCATTCTCTTGCAGGATGCCTCAAATCTTTCACCATTTAAGTCAGGTCTGAAGGTACTATCCTTCCATCCTCTGTAGTATGGGCTCTCAGCCCTCAAACAGGTCTGCGCATACTGAAGCACTCCTGCACATTCACTCATCACTATCTGGTCATCAAGTAAGCCCTCCTTCATCCCAAGCACCGTATAGTTTTGATACATATCTTTATCTCGTTTTCATATGGCCAAAGCGAATATTGCCCCAGTCTGAATTTGCCTTTTCCTGTTTTCCTCCGAATCTTGTAATTTTTCGGTAAAATCCTACTCTGGCAGAACCCTTTCATCTATACTTATTAACACTGCAACATTTTAATCTTGTATAAATGCCATGGGTTTACAGCGAGATACATCATGTTCATTTCACAGTCTAGCACCGCCTCTTTTCACTGTCAACAAGGCATATAATTTTATTATAGCTAACATAACCAATGAGGATAACTACATTATTCCCATAGACTCACAACAGTAGAGAATTTCCCCTGGCTACCATCTCCCAGGCACAGCCCCAGCTGTGACCTGGCTACAGCCTTTGCACATAGGCCTTTGACTTTGATGCCATCTCCTTCATATTCCTCTGATAAAAGCTGGCCTTTCTCTCGATTACATGATATTTTGGAGGTGTACTGCATAGTGAAGTGCACATCGTATCGATAAGCACCTTGGCTTCCCTTAGAATCTCCGTAATCTTACTTAAAAGTTCACATCTATCCCTTTCTCCTGTCTAGCTGAACCTCTTTACTATAGCATCTGCTTTGATATCCTTTATTATCCTTTCTCTTTTCAAGGCTTATCCTGCTTGTACTAGACGTAACAACGAGGCTTTCCAGCTCACACTTTTGGTTCCTTTCTAGGAGTCCTATACACCACCTTCATCTGCTCATCCACCTCAGGATTTGTAGCTATCGCCACGATGCAGAATCAGGGTCTGCATTATTTTGCTTCTTCCAGCGTACTCTTAAATGCATTACCAGATTGTGAGGAAGTTTGCTGATAAAAACCTACGGTATCGGTAACACACTCTTCTCCATCAGGGATTTTGAGGTTTCTGGTAGGGTCAAGGGTTGCAAAAGGCTTGTCTTCCGCTAGCATATACCTGCGTATCTGTAATCTTGTTAAGAAAGGTTGATTTCTGCATTGGTATAGCCTACAATGGCTATCACAGGTATTCCATCCGACATCCTGTGTTTTCTAAATGTTTCTCTTGAGCTTCAACCTTTTCTATCTCACTCTTAGCTGGCTCACCCTCTCTCTTATCGCTCTTCTGTCAGACTCAAGCTTGGACTCACCTGGGTCCTGGCAGCCTATATCCTCCTAGTCTTGAAAGGTTTGCTTTCCCAGTCCTGTAAGCCTTGAGGAGCGGTATTTTAACCGGCCAGCTACCTGCTAACTTTACCCACCTCACTGGTCTGAGCGTGAGCAGCAAAATATATCAAGGATGACCAGAGTTCTATCACACCTTTCATGTCCAGTTCATCTTTTAGGGTTGGATAGCTGCGCAGGCGGAGAGCTCATCATCACAGACTATCCCATCTGCGCAGTTCCTCTGCAAAGCTGTCTTAGTCTCGTCCACCTTTCCTTTCCTACATAAGCAGCCTTGTTGATGGACTCGAGTCTCTGTATCACCCTCGCCGACCGTCTCTCCACCTGCTGTTTCAAGCAGTTCTTCAAGTTCTGAAAGGTCTCTTCCATCCTGTCCTTGCCGGTTTCTACACCTACAAGGATGAATCTTTTCGTTTCTGATGCTTTTGTAATTATATATCTCCTACTTTGACTTCCTTGTTTTAAGCGAAGTCACCTCTTGCCATCTTTTTATCATCAGGATAGTTGGTATAATTGCAACCCAGCCTCATAAGCCTTATCATAGTCCAGCGTCATACAGAGTTACCTTTTTAATCATTAGCTGTCATCGCAGCACATCTTCAGCCCTAAGCCCTTGAGCACATAATCCCGAGCGTCCCATATTTCTTTCTTCTTTTATAAGGCGTTCGATGATGCCCGTCATACCATCCTGAAATGGTTATTTTCCCAAGGTCCTTCTCATATTTTCAAAAATTCTTTTGTTGCTGTATAATCATTTTCTCAACATTGATATTTTTGGCAAGATAATATGAACTTTCTAAAATCCCTTTGGTATAAAGCAGTATTCAAATACTCCTTTGCCTTGTCATTATTACCACGCAAACTATTCTAAAAATACCCGCCTTATATCGCTCCCTGTCATCTGTTATCTTGATTCCTGCTGCCTGATTTAAGACCTCAGCTGCTTTCTCAGTTTCTCCTCTTGCTGAAAGAATTTCATATTTCCCAAAAATAAAGCATCAAGTTATCAGGTTTCCTTGCTTATAGCCAAATCGTAGTTTTCTGCTGCCTTTTACAGCCTCCCATTGCAAAATAAACCTCTGCAAGCTTTTTCACATGGGCTTACATCGAGGCTTGTACATTTTAACATTTCTTCGCAGAATATTCAAGCACTCTTATAATCACCCAAGTTTTACCTCTGCAAGTGCAATGTATTTCTTAATATCGTTGTCAAGGTCAGGTACTTCCTTAATTGCAGCTGCACTTTGCAAACTGTGTAAGTGCTTCCGCATATTTCCTGACTTCAGATAAGCTATGCCCTTACCCCTATATAAGGACTTATTATTTTCTCTAACTATCTGGTTGTCCTTAGGTGAATATCCCTTATCAAATGAATTTATAGCCTCTTCATACTTTCTAAGCCAATATTTGCAAAACCTGCTGCTATATAAAACTCCGCTCTTTCTGAGTTTTTCTTAATGGCTTCTTCGTAAGAATTAAGAGCTTCTTCATATTGTCCCTTTTTCCATAAAGTTATTGCCGGTTTTTATAAGATGAATTACCCGCATTGTTGCAGGCTGTTAAAAATATAACAAGACTGATTGCTGTAAATTTATGTAGTTTTTAATAATCACTCTGCTTTTTCCTCCTAATACAATTCATTTTCAATAGTATTGTAAATTGATTGGCTTGTCAACAAAGTTTATACTATTATACTATAGTAAATTCTATAGAACTTTAATCAATGACACAAATAATTGGTTATTATTATAGCAATTAATCAATTTTACATCCCAATTATATTATGTTAGCATTACCACTTGTTATTATCATATTTAGGAGGGAAAAATGAAGAAATTAAAGTATGCGGTATTGGCTCTTGTAGGCTGTGGTGCTAATAATGACACAGCTAAGAGTACAACAAGCACAACAAGTGTAACCTGTACCACAAGCAGTAAAACAAGTGCAGCGAGCAGGGTATCAAGCAGTACAAGGCAGGCTCAAACACAGCTACAGACGGCAAAACTCTCAATGTAGTGGCTACTTCGAGAAAAGTACAAGGATGAAGTTATTATGGCTAATCCGGCTGTATCCGGCACAAGCTTTGCTAATGTAAAAGGGCTTTTTAGACAAGTACGGCGAAGAAAAAGGGCTGGGAGTACTTCACAAAGCTTAACAACAACATTAAGTTCTACGGCGAGAGAGGAAAGGATCCTCAGGAGAAGACAATAGCAGGCGAGTTCGGTCTTGGTATCATCCCAATCGACAAGTCAGCCTTTGATGAAGCTGAGAAGAATAACCTCACAGCAATCTACCCTGAAGACGGCTTATGCTGGGTTCCGGAGGGTGTTGCTATCTTCAAGAACAGCCCCTAACCTTGAGGCTGCTAAGAAGTTCGAGGACTTCATTTTTAAGAGCTGATATTCAGCAGATGATAGCTGAGTTAGATGGTAAAGACGGTGCACAGATGGTTATCGAAGGAACAAAGGGTCTATGATCTCGGTCTTCCTGCTGATAAATCCATCAAAGAAGATATCGCAGGCTTTGGTACTCAGAGAGAGGCTATTCTTGCTAAGTGGGCAGAGCTTACAAAGGGTAAATAAATCCCGGTTTTTGATTTTTCTTTTATAGGGAAGAATCTATAGCATACCAGGCTGTCGCTTTGCGGCAGCCTGTTTAATTTAATGGAATTTGACCAAAATGGCTAAAAACCCATATAATGACATAGACATAATTTGATAATATTAAGGAAATATATGAAGAAGATAACAAGATTATTTGATTACTTAATTATAGGTATAGTATCTATGAGTATAATAACATTCATACTATATCCATTTATAAAAAGTATTCATATACAGCTTTTATGCTGATGGGAAGTTCACACTAAAGGGGTTTGAATTCCTTACAGATGAATCTCATCTCATTTTTAATTCACTCTTTGTGGGCGTATGTACAACCATACTTACAACCATAGTATCTGTCGTAATAGGTATCTTCTGCTACGGTTTAGGCAGCACAGTAAAAAGTATATCCGCCCTCCTGATGATAACCATAGATTCACCTCCCTTTGTATCGAGTCTTGCTTTATATCAAGCTTTTGGAAGTATAGCCTATTCGCTGATTGCTGCCTTTGGCGGAAGTATTATCGGTTTACTTCTGCAATATTATATTTGTATAAGGAGTAAAAACTTCTTAAAGATAATTGATTTTTGCTACCCTTCCTTACATTTTACCGGGAACATTTTTGGGAGATAGGCTACATCCTTGCGTTTAACAAGGCTCCATTGCATTTAACTGGGAACAGCCGCTATTGTGGTATTAAACATAATGTTTAAGTCACTCCCCCTTTTTCTACCAAGGTGTTTAATACCAGTATGAAATTAATAGACAGTAATGAAATACTAAGTGCTAAAGGATTTGGGGGCAAATGAAGGTTTTGTGTTCAAGGATATCATCCTTCCGCACAGCGTCAAAGATTTTGTGATAAGCCTTATGAACAACTTCCAATTCAGAGCATGACAACAGTAGGTTCAATCATTTTTATAGTATATCCGGCAAGGAAGGTGCTTACCTTAGTCATGTTTTGATGTAATTAACAGTGGAAAATATAACACTGCCTCAGTACTCGCCCTTATTATTATACTAATCTGTCTGAGCATGAATTTGTTGTTTTTAGGTATAGCAAGAATTATTAGGAGATAAATATGTTTTTAGAAGTTAAAAGGTATAAGTAAGTCAGTACAATGGAAAGATGGTTCTAAACAGCGCTTCCTTTTCGCTTGATAGGGGTAAAATCCTCTGTATCCTCGGTCCTTCGGGCTGTGGTAAGACTACCATACTTAACTCAATAGACGGTTTCATAAAGGTAGATGAGGGCGATATTGTTCTTGACGGAGAAAATATAACTTCGTTAAATCCTGAACAAAGGTCAGTTTCTACTGTATTCCAGTCTTACGGGCTTTTTGGACATAAAACGGTAATTGAAAATGTTGAGTACGGGCTTAAATTCAAGAAAATACCAAAAAGCGAGAGGAGGAAAAAGGCTCTTGATGTCCTTGTCGCAGTAGGTCTAAATGGTTATGAAAAAAGGCACATGGGTGAGCTTTCCGGTGGACAGCAGCACAAAAGAGTTGCCCTCGCTCGAAGCCTCGTGGTAAAATCCAAGGCTTATTCTCCTTGACGAGCCGTTTTCAAATCTCGATTAGAACCTAAAGGAAAGCATGAGACAGGGAAATAAAAAGGCAGCGTGAAGCATTTCAACATGATACAATACTTGTAAACCCACGACCAGGAAGATACTCTCACCATAGCAGAATAAGGTCATACTTATGAGCGAGGGAAATATAGTACAGGATGCACATCCTACAGGCTTTACAACAGCCTAACAGCGTTTTTCAGTCTGGATTTTATCGGAAGGTCGAAACAAGCTTTCAAGCGGTGAATTTGTCCGCCCTGAGAAGATACGGGTAGTTGGAGAAGGCGGTATCAAGCAAAGATAACAAAGGTTATATTTAAGGGGCCATCATTGAGTATGAGTTGACCTTAGCCACAGGTGAAATTTTAACCCTTGTTGAGTTAAATTCAGGGTAAGTATAGAAACTTAGAAGATATCGTGAGATAATACACTCCCCGGCCTTATCCGTTCTTATATTTGATAAGTTGGGGAGTTTCTATTGTTTTTATTTTTTTCAAGTACTTCATTTATAGCTTTAATAAGCTCATCAAATCCATCTCCGAACGCTCACTCATTATCCTCACTGTGGCTTTTCGGTATCATAACTCTCCCCAGCGGAGAATTTAACATTTTAAACTTAGAGTTTATCTTAGGAAGCTCCTCTTTAAGCTGTGGACAAAATGCTAACAAGTCTGTAAGCTTTGTATCCGGAGTTACTTCTATTTTTCCCTTCCCGCTTACAGTTTTCATCTGTCTTTTTCATCAGCTTTCTCAACATCTGCCCACCTGTGCTTCCCTCATCACTTCCTGCACTATCTCCTTAAGTCCGCCATCCCAGGTAAGTAAAGTTCTTGACCCCTAGAAGATTTCTGATTCTTGTACAATCCTGCATAACCTCGAGCACTCCCTTGAAGTTGCCCTCTTCATCTCTGACTGCCGCATAATATATGTAGATAAACACTCCGGGCTTATTTATCCAGAAATCAGCGATGATCCTGCTCTTTGTTTCTGAACTTCTCTACAATCTCTTCTGCTATATGCACACTTTTTCTTGGATGACAGTTCTTCACATCTCTGCCTATCACATTCTTACTTCTTGGGAAAAATCCTATGGTCTGTATCCGAATAAAACTTCACTATTTCATTCTCATCCACAAAAAGATATATCAAGAGGAAGATTTTTGGAATATCATGTTTTATCTGATTAAGCGTTAATTTACCGGTAGTTACATCAAGTTCCTCATCATTTCCCGAAGCAAAGCCATATTTCCCAAGAAGGCCTGCAAGTTCACTGATAAATCCCTCATTTACTGCTTTGCCTGAAACATCTTTACTGCCGGCTTCTTTTTACTTCCTCTTTGTTGCCGCCCACTCCAAAGGCAAAGCCTATTTCAAGATCTCCGGATTTCATATCCTCAAACTCTTCCTGATTGATAAGCTTAGAGAGGTTGGATAAAGAATGGTCTCTTCCTTGCTCATAAGGTCTTCCACATCATATACTAAGTGGTCTGTTTATCTATAAATTCGTCTTCTTTTCCCTCCTCAAGCAAGGCCCTGAACTCCGATATTTCATCTCTTATAAAATCATCAAGAGTCCACATTGTTGTTGTAGGCCTGGTAAAACCCTTTTTCTCAAGCACCGGATATAGCTGATTCTGTTTTTCTTGACAGATGAATGCGGAATTCTCTTAGTTTATCATAAAGTTCAAACCACTGGTTCTTAATAACAGGGTACTGAACTAAATCTTCAACTGACCTAAGAAGCTTTCTCATTTCATCATTTTCCTCAAAATACCTGAGAATAGGATGAGATTCATCTAATTTAGGACGCCCTGTAACAAGTATGCCATCAAAAAGCTCCATCATTTTTTGTATGTCTTCTTTACGGCATTCATCATCTTCCTCCTCTGTAAGCTCCTGTTCAGCAAGCGCAATCTCTTCAGGGGTAAGAGTTGTCACCTTCTCTTTAAGCAATTTCCTCGCTTCTTCAAGGTTGTACTTTCCGTCATTATAGGCTTTTTTAATTTCAAGTACTGCCACTAATTTATCCATATCTGCATTTTTTAAATGATTTTTCATCTTTTCGTTATTCATATTTTCATCTCCTTAACCTACTGTTTTGATATGAGTTAGTCATCACTAAGCATTGTATCAGATTTCATTATTTTTTTGTCATTGATTGTTTCGAAATTTTGTGAACATTATATTATTTTTGCATTTTTATAGTAAGCATAGATTCTTTTTGCAATATTTAGCATTTATTCGCTTATAAAATTAATATTAAAAATACTCTAAAAGCATATTTTAACATTTTCTTATGGAAAACTGAATAAAGGTGAATTGAAAAAGTAAAATCCATACTAATGCGGACTTTACTTTTTCAAATAACACAAATAACACTTAGTCTATGCGGAAAATTTTCTCTCTTGACATTTCTTATATATGTGTTTATAATTGATATGTTGATTTAGGGGATTGGTCAAATGGTATGACAAGGGTCTCCAAAACCTTTAGCTGGGGTTCGATTCCCTCATCCCCTGTACCATAGGAAGCAGAAATGCTTCCTTTTTTCATAAGGATGAACTTTATGCTAATTGGCAATTACTTAGTAATGGTGAGAGAAGTTTTTATGATTGACCCACTAAGATGAAAGAAGTATGAAGCAGGCACCTTTTTATTAGGTGCCTGCTTTATTTATCCTTTATAAAATAGACCAAGTAAAATAAATGCCATAACTATTACAGGGAAGCTTACATATGTCATATAGCCTCTCATCCAAGGCTGTACCTTGATTCCCTTTCCTTTGTTGGCTTCTTTAACAAAGTTATCAAAGCCCCAGCCTCTCTTACTGATGCAGAAGATAACAAAATATAAATGAGCCAATTGGGAGGATTAGGTTACTTACAAGGAAGTCTTCCAAATCAAGGAAGCCTGTTCCCTTACCCATAGGCTCTATAAAACTGAGTACATTGAAACCCAGTGCACAAGGGAAGTGACAACACAGTACTGCAATACAATTTACTATGCTAGCCTTCTTTCTGCTCCATCCCGTAAGGTCCATGGTACAGAGCAAGAATGGTTTCAAATACTGCAAGCACAGTAGAAAAAGGCTGCAAAGCTCATAAATACAAAGAAAAAGACTTCCCTAAACCCTGCCAAGAGGCATATTGTTAAATATATTTTGGAAGAGTTATGAAAATGAGGCTTGGACCACTATCAGGCTGTACCCCATAGGTGAAGCAGGCAGGGAAGATAATAAGTCCCGACACAATTGCCACAAAGGTATCCAGTACCGCAATGTGAACAGATTCTCCCCAGCTTCTTTCATTTCCTATATAGCTGCCGAATATTGCCATTGAACCCATTCCTATACTGAGGGTGAAAAACGCTGATTCATAGCCGAAACTATAACCTTTGACCAGCCGATTTCACTTACCTTAGCTACATTCGGTATGAGGTAAAAAGCTAAGTCCTTCAGCACTTCCCTTCATAAGAATGCTGTTCACTGCAAAATCACCATTATAATAAGAAGACTTGACATCATCCACTTGCTGACATTTTCAAGCCCCTTCTGAACGCAAGCGAATTTATAAAAGAAACCTACTATTACTACAACAGCTATCTTATCCCACCTGGATAGATGGAGAAGCTAGCATACCTCCAAAAATTCCTGCTACTCCGTCTTTGTCCAGACCTTCAAATTCACCTCTTGCCATTGACACAAAATAGCTAATCATCCATCCCGCAACTGTGGTGTAGAACATCATAAGTATGTGTTACCCGCCATACAAATTATTCCATGCAGGGTTCCATTTGCTGCCACGAGGTGCTATTCTCTGATACAAATGAATAGGACTCTTCCTACTCGCCCTTCCCATTGAAAATTCCATTGTCATAACAGGAATACCTAAGATAGCAAGGAAGAATAAATAAATCAGCACAAATATTCCTCCTCCATTCTGCCCCTGCAAGATAAAGGGAACTTCCACACATTTCCTATACCAATTGCGCAGCCCGCGCTTATTAGTCATGAAGCCAAAGCTACTCTCAAGTCTTTCTCTTGAACTTTTTCTGACATTTACACCTATCCCTCTCTTATTTAAAATATACTGTTTTGCAATCCCTATACAATGTAGAATTTCCTATACAATGTAGAATTTCTGTCTCCTTACCTTTGTATATAGTCTTTATTTAGAATTCATAGTCATAGCAGATTCTCTCAGCCATAAAAGGCCTGATTTTTCCTTGCCTGCGGCAGCATAGTCAGGATGAGACCGCATATGCCTTGAGTGCAGTTTCATTTTCAAATGTAGACTCCAGTAATACATCCACAGGTGGAACCTTCCAATCCCTCAACATTTACTTTTGAGTTCTACGATTTCTTTAATTCTGTTTTTCAGACCCTCAAGTGCTTCTTTGAGTTCTCTCTTACCCTATTTTTCTTCTGTACTTAATTCTCTTTTAGTTTCCACAGCACTATGTTTTACCATATCTTCCTCCTTTTTAAAAATCCTTATTATTTTAACATAAAATATATAAATATCTCTCCTAAAATATCATATCAACTATAGTTCTTAGGAATATTTCCCAACAATCTAAAATCAATTCGTCAAAACTACATTATTCGTGTATTCTATATATGATATTTACCATATATATCAAAAATATCTAATTAGTGAATTTTAATATGTTTTTAATATTTTCTTACGAAAAAAACTGAATAAAATCGCTAATCTTCATTGACTATACATAAATATTGAGGATAAAATATGAGATAGGTTTTCAATGAGAAAATCCTATACTATAATACCAGAGAGGCGGTGATGATTATTGTCAACGGATGCTATCAGTATTATTCGTGAAGCTGAAAAATTAGCTGAAACAGCTGAACACAGAGGCAAAGAAGGAAGCTTCTGAGATTATTTCAAAGCCCATTCTGATGCAAAAAGAGCTCATTTCGTCCAAGATTTCCGCTGCTAAGGCTGCTGAAGCACAGTTTGCTGAAATCAGCAAGGTCAATGAGCTTTCTGCAAAAAGCAGAAGGTGAAAGTTCTGAAGAAGTAAAAAGCACTGTACACAGGCGGAAGGCAGAAGAAGATGTGAAAAGTGTTACGGAGATGTTATTTTAATAACTCCTGTTTACATCTGCTAAAAAGGCACTAAAAATATTAACAAGGAAAGGAGGTTCAAACTATGTCCGTACTACCTATGAAACGCTATCTTCATAGTGGCTCTAAAAAGGATGAAAGCGTATTCTTGAAGCTCTACAGAGACTTGGTATGGTTGAAATCAACGCTCAGGCAAGCAGCGACATCTTTATCCGGAAATGACGGGAGTACCTGATACTCTCTTTACACAGACAGATACTTCTTCTGCTAAAGCAACTTTTGAGAAAAATGTTAACCTCGCTTCACAGGCTCTGACCATCTTAGACAGAGAAGTTCCTGCAAAGACCGGAATGATGGATTCTTTTGCCGGACGCGGTAAAATGAACTGTGCCGAATACGAGTCGCTTGTGGCTAAGCGTGACGAGATTATGGATATGGTCTACGAACTGAACAGTTCAGCTCAAAGCTAAGGCTGAGGCTGAAGCTGAAATCCCAAAGCTTCTTAATCAGAGGGAAATGCTTGCACCATGGCTTGGTTTCACACTTCCACTTGATTATAAAGGCACAAAATATACAAGAGCCTTTATCGGAACCTTCCCTACAGCTATGATCAAAGTTCCTTACAGCTTGCATTTGCTGAAAAGGCTCCTAATGTACAGAAAGTAGATATCTCCATCATTAGCTAGTAACGAGGAGCAGACTTGTGTCCTCATCATCTGCCCAACACCGAGGTAAAAAGAAACTGAAAGATGCTCTTCGTGCTCTCAGTTTTGCAAGACCTGCACTTCCGGAGTAATTCCTGCTGAGCAGGAAAAAGATATTGCCGTGGATTTGGCAAAGCAGGAAGAAATTATAGCGGCTTCAACAAAGAAGATTACTGAATTTGCTGAAAAAAGAAGCGAGCTCACATTCATTGTTGACTACTTCACCATGCGTGCAGATATATATGGTGTAATCAGTGCTCTTCCAGTCAAGAAGAGTTTTCTGTATAACCGGATACATTCCTGAAAAAGACATTAAGACTCTGGATGCAGCCATTAGTTCTAAATTTGACTGTGTTGTTGAATACAGCACCCCTTCTGACGATGAGGATGTACCTGTTAAATTATCAAACAACGCTTATAGCTACCCCTATTGAGGGAGTTGTTGCTGGTTATGCACTTCCGGAAAGGAGAGGTTGATCCAACCTTTATTGCTTCTTTATTCTATTACGGACTTTACGGCCTTATGCTTTCAGATGCCGCTTATGGTCTGATAATGGTATTTGCCACCCTATTTGTACTGACTAAGTTCAGGGAAGGCTTGAAGAAGGTACAAAGAGAATGATGCAGATGTTCTTAGGTTGTGGTATAGATTTTACGACAGTTTGGGGCTTTATCTTCGGAAGTTTCTTCGGAGGATGCACTGATACCCTAAATGTACAGGAACTTTCTTGGGAAAGAAGTTAACTTACCTTATTTTACTTGATCCTATTAAGGATCCGGTAACCTTACTTGGTATAGCATTCATTATCGGTATAGTCCATCTTTCTCTTTGGACTCGAGATTGACTTCTATACCTACTTGGAAACAGGGTAAGATAATTGAAGCTGTATTTGATGTAGTATGCTGGTATCTTTTCTTTGGCGGTCTTTTTGGGACTGTTACTTACTACGAAATGATTCAAAAATATGTTCAAGTTCAGCATTAACTTCCCCACAGGCAGTTGCTCACACTCTTCACAGTATGTGCCATTGTCGGAGCGTTGGGAATACTCGTAATGGGAGGCAGAGAGTCAACCAATCCTCTTAAGAGGCTTCTTAAAGGTCTTTATGCACTTTACGGCATAAGCGGATATTTAAGTGATGTGCTCTCTTACTCAAGACTTCTTGCTCTTGGTCTTGCAACAGGTGTTATTTCTCAGGTATTTAACACAATCGCAGTTATGCCAGGGCGGAAGCTTATTTGGACTTATATTCTTCATAGTAATATTTTTCGTAGGACATACCATTAACATTCTCATCAATGCGCTTGGTGCTTATGTACATACCTAACCGTCTTGAGTATGTTGAGTTCTTTGGTAAGTTCTATAACGGTGGCGGAAAGGAATTCGTACCTTTCACCGAAAATACAAAATATTTTGTAGTTAAAGAAAACAAGTAACTTAAATTATTCACGACATAGGTCACAGACCTCATAATCTATATAAAGCTTTGATATAAAGCTGTTTTTCGGTCTGTGAGCTATGGGCAACATTGCAAACATCATCAAAAATTCGCATAAATTCAAGCCTTCGGCTTGATTAGTACTATTTTCGATGTTTCGTGAATAATTATTAAACTATATTAAAAATTTGGAGGTAATTTTTATGTCAGGTTTAGGTCTTTTCTTTGCAGTTCTTGGTGCTGCACTAGCAGCAGGTGTTGCAGGTGCCGGTTCAGCTAAGGGTGTTGGTATTGCAGGTCAGGCTGCAAGGTGTTGTTACTGATGATCCTAGCCAGTTCGAGCCGTGTTCTTGTATTACAGCTTCTTCCTGGTACACAGGGTATTTACAGTCTTCTCATTGCCTTCATCGCACTCCTTAACCTTGGAGTAATCGGTGGTAATGTTCAGGGAGATTTCACTCGTTAAGGGTCTTGCTTTATTTTGCAGCTTGCATGCCTATAGCCATCGCAGGCTATGTATCAGCTGTATTCCAGGCTAAGGCTGCTGTTGCTTCTATCGCACTTGCAGCAAAGCGCCCTGACCAGTTCGGTAAGTCAATGATCTTCCCTTCAATGGTTGAGACTTTATGCGATTTTAGCACTTCTTGTTTCCTTCCTTGCACTCATCGGTGTTAACGGAATGAATTTCTAACTCCGCTAAATGTCTTTTTAAAGTACGAATTTAGAAATTTAGCCGTTCTTTCAAAGTAAAATGTGAAAAGAACATCCTATGACATACAGCTTGTAATGTCAGCATTTTCGTAAAAATAATAACAAGGAGGCAACATGACAGGATTAGAAAAAATCACCAGCGAAATCAAAGCTGATGCTGATAAAAGCGTAGCTGCAATCATTGACAAGGCAAACGCTGAGGCTTCAGATATACTCGCCGGTGCTGAAAAAGAAGCCGCAGAAGCTGTCGCGAAATAAATCACGATGTTTCTGTTCGCCTGTCTGCCAGCAGATCCACTGCTGAATCAGCTGCTGCTCTTAGAAAAGCGCCGTCTGATTCTTGAGGAAAAGCAAAAACTGATAGGTGTGAAGTAATAGAAGAAGCTAAGAATTTAATCTATGCTCTTCCTGATAATGTATATTTTGAAAGATATTAAAATTAGCAGAAAAGAATGTGAATCCTGCTGGAAGGTACAATCATCTTCAATGCAAAGGATCTTTCAAGACTTCCTGCTGACTTTGAGACAAAGCTTAACGTGGTTGCAGTTGCTAAGGGCGGAAAAGCTCACTGTATCTGAAAGAAACCCGTCCTATAGACGGCGGTTTTGTACTTCTTTATGAAAGTATGAGACCAGAACTGCTCTATAACCTCGCTTTTTGAGACAAATATAGAGTCAGTACAGGATAAAATTCAGAAACTCTTGTTTTAACCATAGAAAAACCTGGAGGTAATATGTCAGAAGAATATGTTTATGCGGTCGCGAGAATCCGCAGTGCTGAGCTTCGTCTTTTTAACCAGCTCGGTTCTCGAATCTCTTCTCGCCGCTAAAAAGCTATGATGAATGCCTTCGCCTGTTATCGGATCATGGTTTGGGACATAGATGATTCAATGTCTTTATCCACCATACTGAAGAACGAGAGGATAAGACTTGGAAGTTCATTTCTGAGCTTGTTCCGGATCCACATATCTTCGATGTATTTCTCTATGCAAATGATTATCACAACCTTAAGGCCGCAGTTAAGTCTGCCGCTGAACAGATAGACCGTGATGACATTTACTTAGCTAAGGATCAGTGTTCTATAGATCCTGAAATCATCCGTAAGGCACTTGGACAAAGGGATTTTTCTTCACTTCCATCTGATATGCAGAAGGTTGCTGCGGAAGCCCTTGATACTCTTTTTACACACAGGCGATGGTGGGCTTTGCGATATCATTATCGACAAGGCTGCACTTACTAAAATATATGAGTCCGGCAAAAAATCAGGTAATGAAATACTTGAATTGTACGGAGAACTCACAGTGGCAGCTGCAGACATTAAGACTGCGATAAGAGCCTGCATGATGAGGCAAGGATATCTCCTTCCTTGAAAAGGCACTTGCTCCATGTGATTCTCTTAATGTAGGCAGACTTGCAAAAGCTGCTACAGAAAGCCTTGATGCAATTTACGAATATCTTTCTCACACAGCCTATTTGGATGCAGTTCCTGAGATTAAAAAATCCCCTTCAGCATTTGAACGGTGGTGTGATAATCTGATAATTGCAAAAATTCATCCACAGCGTCATAATCCGTTTTTCAATCGGACCTCTTGCTGCTTATATACTTGCAAGGAAAATGAAATCAAAAATCTGTGAGAATTATACTCTCAGGCAAGGTTAATAACCTCTCCGATGATTCTCTCAGGGAAAGGGTAGGAAACATAGTCTAGAATAGCAGTTATGGGAGACATAGATAGTATCTATGGTTTCGGTGCTCTTGGTTTTGACACCTTCCCTTTTACCGACCAGGCTGAAGCAGCCAAGAAGCTTCGCGAGCTTGCAGATATGGACTACTCCATCATCTACATGACGAGAGGCTCTTGCTGAGAAATTAAGCGACATTGATTGATCATTATAAGGAAGAGCTGCTTCCTGCAATCATACTCATTCCTGGAGTTTCCGGCAATACCGGCAAGGGAATCGAGTTAGTTAAGAAGTCTGTGGAACAGGCAGTTGGTTCAGATATCATCTTTAATAACTAAGGAGCATAATAATGAATACAGGAACAATCAAAAATCGCCGGACCTCTTGTTATAGCCAGAGGAATGGGCCGGAGCAAATATGTTCGGCGTTGTTCGTGTGAAGTGAGCAGCGTCTTATAGGAGAAATCATCGAAATGCACGGTGATGAAGCTTCTATACAGGTTTACGAAGAGACCTCCGGTCTTGCTCCGGGAGCACCTGTTGAGTCAACGGACTTCCTATGAGTGTTGAGTTAGGACCTGGGCTTATCGGAAGTATTTATGACGGAATTCAGCGCCCTCTTGACGATATCATAGAAGGTAACAGGAGGAAATCTCCTCAGCCGTGGTGTTGAGTCTCACACTTAAGCGTGAAAAAGGTGTGGCATTTTTGTACCTGCTAAAAAGGCAGGCGATAAGGGTTACACACGGTGATATAATCGGAACAGTTCAGGAAACTCAGGTAGTATCTCACAAGATTCTCGTTCCACAGGGCGTAGATGGTGAAATCATCAGAGATTACTGAAGGCGATTACAAGATTACAGATATGGTGGCTAAGGTTAAGACTGCAAGCGGTGAGACTAAAGAAGTCGGCCTTATGCAGAAGTGGCCTGTACGTAAGGAGCGTCCTTACAAGCAGAAGCTTTTCTCCTGATATGCCGCTTATCACAGGACAGAGAATAGTTGATACCCTCTTCCCTATCGCTAAAGGGTGGTGTTGCTGCAGTTCCGGGACCTTTTGGTTCAGGTAAGACAGTAGTTCAGCATCAGCTTGCTAAGTGGGCAGAGGCTGATATCGTGGTTTATATTGGCTGCGGTGAGCGTGAAATGAGATGACTGAGCGTTCTTAACGAGTTCCCGGAGCTTATCGATCCTAAGACAGGCCACTCTCTTATGGAAAGAACAGTTCTTATCGCAAATACCTCCGATATGCCAGTTGCGGCTCGTGAGGCTAGTATATACAGGTATTACCATAGCTGAGTACTTCAGAGATATGGGATACTCGGTAGCTCTTATGGCGGACTCTACTTCCCGTTGGGCAGAGGCTCTTCGTGAGATGTCAGGACGTCTTGAAATGCCTGGTGAAGAGGGTTGCCAGCTACCTTGGTTCCCGTCTTGCACAGTTCTATGAGCGTGCAGGTAGAGTTAAGGTCCTTGGTGAAGAGGACAAGAAGGAAAGTCTTTCAGTTATCGGGTGCGGTTTCCCCTGCCGGTGGTGATATATCTGAGCCGGTTACTCAGGGCAACTTTACAGTATCGTAAAGGTATTCTGGAGACTTGATGCTAACCTGCTTATCAGCGTCACTTCCCTGCAATCAACTGGCTTGAGGTTATTCTCTTTATAACTCAATGGACCCCTTGGTTTGCTAAAAATATCAGCGAGGACTGGGTTCCATATAAGAACAGAGTAATGGCTATTCTTCAGGATGAGATCAGCCCTTAAAGAAATGGTTCAGCTCGTTGGTGAGGATGCTCTTTCAGCTCCTGACCGTCTTAAGATGGAAGTTGCAAGGTCGGTAAGAGGATTTACTCCAGCAGAACGCATTTATGGAGGAGGATACCTATACTTCTCTTCATAAACAGTTCATGCTTATGAAACTTATACTTACTTTCTATGATATTTGTCTTGAGGCTCTTTGATAGGGCGCAAAATATCAATAAAGCTATAGCTATGGAAGTTCGTGAGCCTATCGGTCGTTTTGAAATATACTGCTGAGGACAAGGTTGATGAAAGATTTAAGGAAATCGAAGCAGCCCTTGCTAAAAAGCAGATGATGTAACACAGGAGGTAGACTTCTAATGGCAAAAAGAATATAGAACAATACAAGAGGTTGCCGGTCCTCTTATGCTCGTACGCGGCGCTAACTGATGTCGCATACGATGAACTCGGTGAAATTGAGCTTGCTGATGGCAGCAGGCGTAGGTGCAGGGTACTTGAGATAGACGACGGTAATGCTCTCGTACAGCTTTTCGAGTCTTCAACAGGTATCAACCTTGAGAGCTCTACGTCGTTTCCTTGGAAGAAACATGGAATTGGTGTATCTGAGGATATGCTCTCTCGTGTCTTTGACGGTCTTGGGCCGTCCTATCGATGGCGGTCCGAAATCGCTTCCTGAGGAAAGGCGTGGCGTAGCAGGTCTTCCTATGAACCCAGCTGCAAGAAGCTACCCTGAAGTTCATTCAGACTGGTGTATCCGCTATTGACGGACTTAATACACTTGTGCGTGGACAGAAGCTCCCTATATTCTCCGGTTCAGGTCTTCCACACGCTGAGCTTGCTGCACAGATTGCCACGTCAGGCAAAGGTTGTAGGAACAGATGAGCCATTTGCGGTTGATGTTGCAGCTATGGGTATCACCTTTGAAGAGTCAACTACTTCGTAGAAGTCCTTCAAGGAAACAGGAGCTATTGACAGAGCTGTTCTCTTTATGAACCTTGCAAATGACCCTGCTGTAGGGCGTATTGCTACTCTAGATGGCACTTACCACAGCTGAGTTTCTTGCTTTTGAAAGGGAATACATGTACTTGTTATCCTTACAGATATTACCAACTATGCAGATGCTCTTCGTGAGATATCAGCAGCTCGTAGGGGAAGTTCCTGGACGTCGTGGATATCCTGGTTACATAGTATGCTGACCTTGCTACCATGTATGAGCGTGCAGGCCGTCAGAATGGAAAGAACGGATCTATCACAATGATTCCTATTCTTACCATGCCTGAGGATGACAAGACTCACCCAATTCCTGACCTTACAGGATATATTACAGAGGGACAGATTATTCTTTCCCGTGATCTTTATCGTAAGAAGATTGAGCCACCTATCAATGTTCTCCCATCTCTTTCCGTCTTAAGGATAAGGGTATCGGTGAGGGCAAGACCAGAGCAGACCATCGCAAATACCATAGACCAGCTCTTCTCAGCTTATGCTCGTAGTAAGGATGCTAAGGAGCTTATGGTCATCCTCGGCGAGGCAGCTCTTTCAGATATAGACAAGCTCTATGCTAAGTTTGCAGATGAATTTGAAGCTACCTATGTATCACAGGGCTTTAGAACGAGACAGAAACATCGAAGAAACCTTAAACATCGGCTGGGATCTCCTCAGAATCCTTCCTAGAAGTGAACTGAAGAGAATCAGAGATGAATACCTGATATGTACTACGATAAGAAATAAGATAACGCATAAACGACATCATAACACTTGCGAATAAAGTGTGAAAGCTTGCTTGCAGACTTATTCGCAAAGGTTATGATGGGTAACGACTACGAAATAACACACGCCAGTGTAAGCTATGAGTAACGTGACGTTATGCGTTGCTCTCAAACAAATAACCGAAGCTTGCTTACAGACTTATTCGCAAGGTTATGATGGGTAACGATACGAAATAAGCTTACCGCCAGTGTAAGCTATGAGTAACGATAGCGTTTATGCGTTGCATTTAGCGCAATCAATTATCAAGGGAGGTGAAAATTTGGCAACTGTTAATGCAACAAGAATGGAGCTTACGAGACTTAAAGGTAAACTCATTACTGCTACCAGAGGACATAAGCTCTAAAGGACAAGCGTGATGAGCTTATGCGTGAGTTCCTTGACCTTGTTAGACAAAAGCTCTGCGTGAGAAGGTTGAAAGACCTTAAGAATGCAAATAAGAACTTTGTTATAGCCCGCTCTACTATTGTCAGATGAAACTGTAAGAGTTGCCTTTATGGCACCTAAGCAGGAGCTGACAATTGAGAGTAAAGCTACCCGTAATGTAATGAGTGTTAATATACCTCAGTTTGAAACAAAGACAAGAACCAGTGACGAGGGAGATATCTACTCATACGGTTTTGCCTTTACCTCAAGCGACCTTGACACTGCCGTTCTCTCTCTTTCAAATATTCAGAAGGATCTTATCACCCTCGCAGAGGGTTGAAATCCTGCTCACTTATAGCTGCTGAAATTGAAAAGACCAGAAGGCGTGTTAACGCTCTTGAATATGTTATGATACCTACCTTACAGGCTAATATCAAGATGATAACCATGAAACTTGATGAGAATGAAAGAAGTACTCAGATAAGACTTATGAAGGTTAAGGATATGATGGCTTGAAGAGAAACATCATTATAAAGAAAAACAGGAAATACTCTTTGACAGGGATAACTGAAGAGTAAAGCCATTAAACTTAAAAAAAGGACTTTTGATTATATACTGTAATCAGAAGTCCTTTTTCTTCTCAAATTTAATCATTTCTGCATATTAGAAGATAACATTTACCTGCTATAGGCTGTTCTCCACCATTTCATCTGAATTGGTTTTTAAAACTTATTTCTGTTAGAATACAAGAGGAAAACAGGACTGTAGGTATATTTAGTATCAATAGTATTTTTAATAAAATCACTCAATGACAGTTCTTTCTTTGATATTGTAACTGCAACAATCTCTTTATTATCCTTTGATACTTTATAACTATTATGCAGAAACTGATTTATCTGTTTGAGTTATTACCGCATTTTTATCGTTTGAATAACTTATAAGTTTGTCAGTACGATTAACAATATAGTTTATATATATACATCCTACTATTGATAAAGGCTAAGAATATAGATGGTATAATGAGTTTTTGTAAAATTATTTTTGAACAGATACTCCTCTGTATTTTGTAAAATAATATTATTAAACCAATATATAATAATCCTATCACCCTGATACCTCCTTTTTCCAGCTTTAGTCTATAAACTCTGAAAAATCTATATACAAATCATCGTAAATATTAACCTTAATTTCATCCTTAAAAAGAATAAGTCTCGGCTTTAAACTCTGATTCTTCAAAAATAATACATCCATTTTCTCACTTTCAATCATAATTTTGTACTACAATTTCTCTTAAGAAATATAACACTCTTCGCTAACTATTGTATATTAAGTTATCTCTGTTATGCACCTTTTAAATTAGTAATGCGTGTAAAATGCAGCTCTATTTTACTTCTTATCTTGTATAAACTAACTTATCCTCAAGTCCTCCAAATCCACCTTCTATAGCTTCTTAGATATACATATTTAATATTATCAAAAATTACCCTCTAGCTTATACTTAAATTTTCCGTCTTTTGTTTCCATTCTATTGGAAAAACCATTATACATAGTTTATCTCTCTCTTTTTCATATGTTATTTCTTCACCTCTAGCCTATTAATAGCTTTACCTTCAACAATTATCACATTATCCGAAAAAAATCAATTTTATCAATGCGAACATCATTAGCAGATAATAAAGTTAAACCTCTTTTTATATATTCCGGAATGTTTTTCCCAATCCTACAAAAAGATATAAAAACAGACAGGATTAATATAACATTGAACCAAATTAAACTTAAGATTATTTTTTTACTTTTTGACAATGATTTAAATTTAATTAATAAAATCAAACCTAAAATAATAAATAAGGTCAAAGAAGCAGTATAATTATTAATTATATTAGGAATTATTCTATTTTTAATCATAACTTCACTAGCCTTTCTTATCTAAAATATAAAAGCTCCTTTATAGATTGATGGACTACCTGCCCATAATGAAAAATTATATTCTTTCTGATTAAAGTTTCTAATCAGAAGGATTTTCTTTATTTTGAGTTAAATTATTTTTCCTGACTTTAGTACACAAATTCAGAAAAATCTATATATAAATCCTCATAAATATTTACTTTAATTTTATCATTAAAAGTGTATGCTTCAACCTTAAAAATTTGACTCTTCAAGAAGTAAACAAAAACACTTGATTTGGCAGGATCCACTATCCAATATTCCCTTACTCCTGCATCTGCATATAGGGTTAAGCTTAAGAACATAGTCATTACCAGGATTACCGGGGGATACAATTTCTATAATCCAGTCCGGTGCTCCTGTACAGCCTCTATCTGTAAGTTTATCCTCATCACAGATAACACTGATATCAGGTTCAACTATAGTATTCCTATCTTCCCACAGCTTGACAGCAAATGGTGCCGGATATACATGGCAAGAGCCTGATTTTGAATCAATATATTTGCTTATGCTTACAAAAAGGCTTCCAAGTATGGTCTGATGTTTTTCCGGATGGAGCAGCCTGATTATAAATCAAATCTCCATCTATCAGCTCCGCACGAATGTCTTCCGGTAAACTATAGTAGTCCTCCTCTGTGTAAAGCTTTGATTTTGCTGATTTCATAACCAATTATCATTTCCTTTCGTCAAATAATGCATTAAGTTCAATAGGTACTTTCTATCTACTATATTACAATAGTGTCTGACCATCAAGTTTAAGCCGTCATTAATATGAGAAACAACATCTCTTTATAATTCTAATATCACATATTTTTATGATAAAAAATGTCAGGTTCTCAATATATACCATATACTCAATTAATATCAATTTTTAAGTGTTATAATTATATCTGATTTTAAGTGTTTCACAGTTCTTAGAATTCTTAAAAATTATAGTTTGAACTTTTCAAAGTAATAAACTAAAATTCTCTTTTTCACAATAATTTTACAATTTATAATTCAAAATTCAAAAACACCTCCTGCTATTTAACTGATTTTATTAAAAATAGTTTAATTTTATTATAACTAATTTACAATTGTCATACAATATGCTATACTATTTTAACCAACAACGGAGGACTTGTTTATGAAAAATTTCTAATCACATTACTCATTTTAGCACTTATACTATCAGGGTACAAATCTTACTGCCGTTCACGCAGATGAACTCACTCCACTTCGGATGATTCTGTACTAACCAAAATATTGTTTTTAGTCAGGATGATAACCCTATTACCGGTTCTTCCAAAATTAATGTCAATAAAGTCATTAAAGCTGAGATTAAAATGTCGGTTAATCTTGATCCTGATGCTGCAGGTCATTCTTGCATAACTAAAATAACTATATAACATACGCTCTTGGCGGTTCCTTTTAAGTTTGCAGGAAGAACAAATGAAAGTACATTTGCAACACAGATTAAGGATAAGAATAGTGCTCAAACCGCAGCAGAAGCCATATTTACAAGAGATTCTTCAGGTAACATAGCTGTTAAGTTTGATTTTAGCAAAGCAAATGACAGTTTATTTGATCAACAATCTTGTGAGTTTGATATTTCCACTGATCTTATAGTAGATACTGACAATCTGGATTATTCTGATCCTAAACCGGTCAAAATTCTTTGATAATGAATACAGCATTGATATTATACCTGATACCCTTACAGTTTGAAAAATCGGGTGAAGTTGACTGGAGTGATGTAAGTGTTAAATGGACTGTTAAGGTTAACAGACACCTAAAAATAAACCCGAGGTTAGTCTGCCTCTTACAGGCTTCAAGTTCGAGGATAACATATCCGGTATCGGTGGTATGTTCCGAACTCTTTAACTGTCAGCAGTTCTGCTGTAGTTCCTGAGAAGGCTGGCTCTAAGGTAATTTATACCTTAAAGACGAAGACCTCAATTCTGAGGACCAAGGTACTACGGTAATAACATTCAGAACTAAGATTAGTTCTACTGAGTCTTAGTAATGCTAGAACCTATAAAGTGACAAAGCTTATAGGCGAATCTTCACAAAGCACATCAAATAAATGTGATGTAACTGTAAAAGCGTTTTGGAAGTAAAAGCGGCCAGGTAATAGACGGCAATGATGGAAGAAAGATTCGTTGGGTTGTTGATTTCAATGAAGAATCAAAGACATTGGTGAAGTTTTAATAAGAGATGTATTTACAAATGATTATTACCGAAATGAAAAGACTCAGACTTATGAAGTAATGAATATCAAACCTTTGAAAATGGGGTTTGTATTGCTACAGAGCACTGCTGTAAAGAATGATGATGCCTTTACAATCCCGGATGTTAAAAACAAAACAAGACTTATAATTTATGCAAAAACTAATATCCCGCCGACAGATCCTGAATATTATGTATTTAATAATACTGCTGAGGGTGCGTTTTGGTATAAATAGAACGAGATCAAAAGCTGTCTTTTCCGGAAGTACCAACCTTGATGTCTCCTGGATATCAAAGGTGCAAGTCTTACAATAAATGATAATACAATTCCTAACCGTGCAGGGTTTCTAACTGACTGGGATGTATCTTTGCAAGAAAAACAGTGATGGCGGCGATTACAAACTTTACGATGTTTTTATATGTTTGACAACAATATATAATGGCAGACAGAAATACAATTAATGACACTGATTATAAGGTTACTGAGGGTTGGAAGCACTGATGGCACTTTAGCAGGCTTTGTACCTCTTTCAAGAATTGTTTCAAATGTGAACGAGCATCAGCGTCTTATCAATCCTGACAATGCAAATGTTCTTACATGAAAATAATATTACACATTTCAGTATATGAAATTAGAAAAACCAGTAATGATACTATTGTTGGCCATATATTGGAACTTACAAACTTTCCTGAGGCAAAAGCAGTATAAGTTTTCAATCAAAAATGATTGAACCTGAACAGATTTTATCATGATGACGGACATGCATATAACTATATGGCACTTATTAAGGATGTGGTGTCAGGGATGACAGGGTTCATTCATATCCCTATCTATGGGTCAGAGCTTATAAGGAAACAGGTACTCTCAAGGATATGCTGAACAGATTCCTGACTGATTATAATACCTCTAACGCTGACGCAAATGTATTTAGTAATGGTAATCCTATCAATAATGCTGATATCGGTTACATAGAAACTCGTACCATCATATATAAATTATTAATGGTGCTGATAATGAGATACTGATAATGACCTTGGAGACATAACCGTCACAGATGAAATTAATTCTGATTTTGAATTTGTTAACATAAAGGGCGGCTATTTCTTGTTATGAAGGAAAACCTACTTCAGGCGGATATGTAGATACCATAGGGAATGAACTCTCGGACAGTCTTACCATGATGCTTTAATTCCAACATTTAATGGAAATAAAGATGACTCTGTCTTTTAAGAAATTAGATAAACCTTATATTTGTTTTTATTGGAATGAAGTTAAAGGAGTCTTCTCATGGAAAGTATCTTAACTCTTATAGAGATGTTACAAATACAGCTAAGGTTACAACGCAGAGTTTAAAACTCTCTAATAAATTTTGACAGTCGAACAAAGGTAAAGATTGACGAACGCTTTTATGGAAAGATATTGACGATTCTAAGCCCTTGTTGATCAGGCAGCTGGAAGGCTGCGGACTTGGAAGGTTTATGGGCCTTATAAAACATGTCCGGATAATGATAATACCAGTGTCATACTCTATGATACAATGTGTTCGAGATACAGCCATAGCAAGAGAAGCGGGCACAAATAACCTTATCTTTGAAACAACTTTACCATGACGAGCGCCCTTGATAAATATGGTAATTTTACCAAGACAAAAATACAAACCAGACTCGTAACATTTTTACCTACGATAAGACTTCAAAAACATTTACAGATAAATATTCCTGATAAAGAGAAAGTCTTATAAGATAACATATATTACATATCTTAAAAGATAGGGCTTCCGGCCGTTATAATATAACAAAACAGTCTTTCTCTTTATGAGCAGTCTCACAAGACGCCACTACAGGGAACCAAAAGTTGAATATTCTCCTCGCATATCATCATCCGCAACGAGCCGTGGTTTTGAAAAATCAGAATAGATTAAAACTGATAAGACAACCGGACAGCCTGTGGTGGTGCAACATTTAAAACTTGTGACCTGGGACACATTATGAAAAGGTCATACTAACGAATAAAAACAGTATTATTGATTTTCAAAAATAGGTAATGGAATTATGTTCTTACCGAGAGGTGAGACACCTGAGAGGTTATGTTGAAAATAAAACTGAATATAAAAATTAAGTTATTGCTCTTGAAATTGGAATGAAAAATAGAACTTGATGGAGAGTATCCTGATGTAATCAAAATGGTAATACACTTACTATTTTAATATACCAATAGTTTCCAATGGTAGTGATGGACCTGTTTCCCCTGGCGGGAATGCCTATTTTTCCCTAGTGGAACCTTCCTCTTCCTCAGTATGATATTAAGATAAGCCTAGCCTTCCTGAATATACGAGCACTCCTAAAAACAGCTACAATACACACGATTTTGACAATCATGGGCAGGAAGATGATAGTGAATTTGACAGTTCTACTGCCAAAAATAAAAATAATAATAAGGTGATAAAAATCCGGAAAACTCCTCATATTAAGGATGGAAATGATATCCCTAAGTTTAAGCCGGAAGAGGTTTCATATCCAGTTACAAAGTGGATTCACCTGACAAAATAATGCTTGTAGATGATTTGGGTAATCCACTTGGGGTTTTATGTCAAAGTTGAAAAAGATGACATATGAATATGTAAGATTGGATGATAATACTCCATTAGGAAGACCCCAGTGAAGACTATTCATAAAACATTTCCGGCAAAGCTGCCGAAAACCGGCTGCTGTAACTTACAATATAGAATTGTTTGGATGTCTCCTTCTAGTGTTTGCTATATATCTTCTTAAAAAGAAAAGATAATAAAACTCCCCTGTATGCAATGTGGAGACTATGAAGATAAGCCTGTAAATAAAAATCTTCTATGATAATAAAAGGGTGAAAATCTAATAGGGATTTTCACCCTTGCTTCTATATATAACAGTTAGGGGTTGTCAATATAGGGTGGCTTCAAGCCCACCCACTTCTTCCACTGTATTTTATTCAGGCAGTCGACCCTCAACATAATGTAATAGCTATTTACAGAAAAAGTTTCACATACTCGTATTTTTGTAAACTTCTCAATTATCTTCCCAGCAGCCCCTGCCGTCTTGAACTATCATATATTTAATCAAGTCTTCATTAATTGTAGGATATTTGAATCAAATACAATACTATCAATTACTTCAATCAAACTCATGACATATTTGTTATTTCTCAATTAATTGACTATAATAAAGCCGAGGCTTCATCTTGATTCCAAATTAACACTGTGCGAGTTATATAAAACCAGTCATAAATACATCCTCAAATATCTCAAATATTATACTGTTAGGAGGCCAATATGGATGAAATAAAAGATTTTTGGCAGCAGTCAAAAGCAGACTATGAGGCAGGTATAACTCTACATTTCTAACAGTTACAATAAAGTCTCTCCCTTACTTTGAGAAAATGCAGGAGCTCTTGCTTGATATGCAAAAAGAGGATAAAAATAATGTAGATGTAGCATTTACTTGCTTCTGTCCGAATGGAGCTTCGTGAGGTTACGATACCTGTGGAGAGCTTTACTTGAATTTCTTGATAAAAATGAAGCTGCTTATCTGACAGTGACAAGGCAGAACATACACAAACATTGGATATTACATTGATTTTGAGTCCTCTGCTCCTAAGCATTTACTTAAAGCTAGAAGGCTGGATTCTCAATATTATGAAACTATGAAGGTTTAGAAAGCTTGTATTATTTTAGCAGTATGAAAGAGATAATGGTGAAAATACAGCTTGAAAAAGCCATAAAATACTTTGAAAAAGCAGGGCTCTCCAACAACTAGTGAATCATTTTAATTATGCTGGGGCTTTATGAGAATAAAAGGCATCAAAGGGCAAAAGCAATTTTTGAAGATTTACTTATAGACTACCCTGGTAGAATGAGGCTGATACTGCGCACTGAGCCTATTGTGAGCTCTTTCTTGGTAATAAGGCAAAAGCAAAGTTCTATCTTTCACGGGTAAAGACGGACAGGATGAAATTGATTCTCTCAGTACGGATAGATGTACTGATTATCAAGTCTATGACTCTACTATGTGCTTGACAGATACGATACATTTTTAGAAAACTACCGTAATTTGTAATTATTATACTGATGATTGGGAGCATTATTATTATACCCTGTGGATTAAGAATAGAAGGATGAATTTTATAAATTAGTTAATTCCACCATTTCAAGGCTTGAAAGAGACATAAAGAGGCTGAGATTGACGAGGATTATAGCAGTCCTGAAGAAAAAGAGAGATATATCAAAAGCTACAAAGAAGATTTAGTAAAGTATGGGGCTATGATAAAAAGATATAGAAGATGGCTGTAAAAAGCCTGAAAATAGCTCTGACCTCTACCTGGTATAGTGTTTCCTAATAGACTACCTAAAGACATGGGTTTGTGGGTTAATATTAAATTAGGCTGTTTTCAGCTAATCTGTACTCTTATTACATTTTAGCCGAAAAATACTTATGTGCTAAAGTCCATTTTTATTCCTACAAATGTAAAAATATCTAGTCGTTTTGTCCTTGAAAATGAACTCCTAGTAACAAAATTTAGGAGGAGACATCTCTAAGTTTTGCCATAAGATATTTCTCTAAGTGCTCGTTTATGCCTGTAACTCCATTTTCATCATATTTAGCAAAAAGAGCCTATGTTTCCTATTTCTTCCTCAGCGATACTTAAAGACATCTTTATAATTTCCTTCTGCAATATAACACAAGATTATGCCCAACACACTATGTTCATCTTCTCTACCTTCTAATTCAGACTTAAAAGAAGATGTATCAGTAAAGCGTTTATTATATTCATTTATTATGCTGTCTGCCTCTTCAAATATTCTTACCAAGGCATAGTTTACCTCATCAGGTGACCCGACTGGAGTATTATACTCCTTTATCATCAGCGGATAAGGACCTTCGGACATGAAATATGTGGATTAATTGAGGTTGTTCCCCAAATCATCCATTTTCATACACTTCCCAGAATATATTGTCAATTATAAGCGACAACAGATATTTTTGTGCTTATGTATTTCCCCAAGGCTTGCGGGGTAAACATCTATATTTACCAGATAGAGATAATCATTTACCACCTTATAAATCCAGCCCGGCAGCAACTTGATCGAACTCTTTAACAAGTGATTTAAGCGTTTTTAGCTACAGTTTTTCAATTCTCTTACAGCCTGCTGCTCCTTATGAGTCATATTTTTCCTCTCCCTTTTTGGCTATTTATTCTGAGAATATTTTATCTAAAATCTATTTATATTCCAACCTTTTTCCTTACAACCACTGCAGCAAGTAAGAAAGCCAATGCGTCTGCCACAGGCTGAATCATATATAGCCTTTTTGTCCTAAAAGAGGTGTTAGGAGAAAAAGTGCAGGTATATAAAATATTCCCTGCCTTGATATAGAAATAATCAAGGGCAGTATAGTACCTGCCTATGTTTTGCATACTGATGCTCCCTGTAGCAAAAATAAGCCATAAAAAGGGCAGGGTAAGACATTGGTTCTAAGCATATCCACAGCGATATTTATTACATCCTTATTCCTTGACAAAACTTCTGTAAATTCCCTCGCAAATACATATAAAACGACTGCTGATACGCTCATAAATACCGTGCCAACTCTCACATTGTACTTAAATGCCTTCCTCACCCTCTCGTACTGCTTTGCACCAAAGTTTCATAGCACCATATGGGACTGAAATCCCTGCTCCCCAACCTATTACAAGACATGTACGCAACTACTGCCACCCTTTGGCTTACAGTTAGTGCCGCTGATACCTCTTCTCCAAAAGCCTGCTGCCACCATATTGAGCAGTACTAAGGAAAGGCTTGTGATTCCCTGTCTTGCAAAATTAGGTAGTCCTCCTACCAAGATGTGATAAACATTTTCCCTTGTAAAGCCTTGCTTTTTGTGAGACTACAGCAATATTTCCATTCTTACCTGCTGGTATAAATGAGTGCCAGACTCGATTCATACCTGTCCGATTAAGGTCGCATGGGCCACACGCTCCGGTGAAACCCATTTTGGGCCAAATATAAAGGATCTAAGATGATGTTGAGTAAGCTTATGCCTGCCATTAAACCCTTCATCTCATCCTTTACATTTGACCACATAGCCTGAGTTGATTGTAAACAGTGAATGAAAATGGTACAAAGAGGGCGAGGCTTGGCAGTTACCCTCAAGTATTCTCCCGCGAAAGCTCTGTAGAGCTCTCAGAGGCAGGCCACCTGCAGGAAAGTTGTTAAGGGAGATGTGAGTATGAGTGAGGCTGCAGAAACAACGAGGCCTGGCAGCCAAAAGATATTACTACAGCTGTGAAGAGTAGACTTCTGCCTCTTCATTCTTCCCTGCTCCAAGGAAAGCTGTGACATGGCATTTCCACTGCCATAGCCAAACCAAAAAGCCTGAGAGCCTGAATCAGGCTTACATAGCTAAAATGTGATTCCTATCGCTGCTGTCATTGACTTGTGCCCACGCATTGCAATGAGGTATCCGTGGGTTGTATATCATAGCCACCGGCAGCCTGCGATTGATGGTGGGAACGGCCATTTTTATGAGGAGGAATAGGTGCGACGTGGTATGTATTCTCTTCAAGGAGTTCTTTTGTTTTCGAGGCTGTGTTCCTCTGCTGTTTTCTTCGTTATTTACCCTGTCCGCTCTACCTCCTCTCGCCAGTTTAGTGTCCGATCTTTCTGCTGAGCTGTGCATATCCGCTCTCGTACTCCTGCAACATAATTCTCACCTCACTTCTACAGCTTCTCTAACTTCCTCTAACTTCTTAAATTTAATATTTATCTCTAATTTTCCATATATATGATGTGGGTGTCAAAAGTATTTTGACTTACGTCAGTCGTGTTCCTAGCTACTTCCTTATCGCCGTCAGCCATAGACCGGGTCGCCATCATAAACTTGGTAGTGGCACTAGCGCCCGCTCCCAAAAGCGGCTGGGATACCGTGTTCCCTTGCCACTGTGGCTGCGTGGCTAAGAGCTGAGCACTGTATCGCTACCACAGCACCTGCAAGGCTAAAAAGCAGATGTCCACTCCAGGATCGTGAGATGGCATACTAAAAATACCTCCTCTTTTTCATCTTGCTTAGAATTCCTCGGGACCTCTAATCGAGGCAGGCCTCTCCAACAGCCACTCCTCTGCTGCCGCTAACTCCCTTAAGCACCTCTCCGGCAGCGTCAGAAGCACTGGAAATCCTTTGGATGCCTCCCAAACCTTCCATATGCCAGTGGTCGGTTCTTATTTTCTTTTCTCTTTTCATTTTATCATCTTCGCTAATTCCCTCTTCTTAAGGTTTCTATCAACTCTCTACAGATTGGCAATTCCAGACTTAAAATCTTCGCTCCAAGGAGAAGTGAGTATTTCTCTTTTGCAGCCCTGTCTCACATGAGCAGAGATAGAGGTTTCCCACGATACTGGCTTTCTTCACGCACTATAGAAAATATCTGAAAAGCCTCTATCCTTCTCTTAATCTTGGGAAATTTATCTCGCACGATCTTCTTTATCCCACAACAATATCTCCTCAAAGTCCGCCCTCCACTCTCATCATCTTCGAGGTAGAGAAGCTATAAATAATTTAGCGAGTCTGTCGACCTCCTCTCGAGGTCTTCACTATCTATACAGTAGCAGTTATAAATTTCGGCTTGAAGCCGTTTTGCAGAAAGGTCCTCTGCCAAGCGCTTAAAATCAGTGTGCCTACAAATACGTCTCATAGCTCTCTCCTGATATATCAGGCTTTTCTTAAAGCTCTTCGGCTTTTCTTAGACTTCAGCTGCAAAGCAGTTCGATATCTCTTGATACTGCAGCTATCTTATTGTCAGGTTTCTATAAAGGTCGTGAGACTGTATAGCTTTCATCCACCTTTTACCACAGCCTTGCAAGTCTCTTTTCCATGTACTGAGTACAGAGCATACTTAAACCTGTCATAGCAGAGCTTTTGCGTAAGTTCGTAGCTGTAGATAATAAAATCCCTGCACTCTAACATCATTTTACTAAAGTCAAAGCTAAGGTCCTCTATTTTCCTTTTCATAGTCCTCCCGTACCATGCCCTGCATTTGCCTCCATGAATAGATCCGTAGTCTCTCATCATTTAAGCAATACGTAACTTCC
>BNJT01002887.1_pt1 | contig 111159 bp, 112 predicted proteins | sample 8540491 | NCBI WGS metagenome assembly BNJT01 (sample SAMD00202455, study PRJDB9452) | human saliva metagenome | host: Homo sapiens
TACGGGCTAGTAGTTGTCTAGTTGTGTTGAATTGTAAATGAAATGCTGTATTGATTTTGATGGTCTAATGCTCAATGAAAATCAAAGAGCAACTAGGAAGATATACACAGAATCTCAAAGACTTGTTTTGAGATTGTCCCCAGCAACATATAACTATGATACGGTGGTACTGGTATGCTTTGAAGAGTTTTAGAATAGTATCAGTGCTTATGAGGTCCAAATAATCTATATCTTTATAAACTCGGTAAATGTAGAATTTATCGTACAAAAGTGATATAATAGTAACATTAAATGTATAGGTGTTAATCATGAGTAGACGTTTTAAAAAATCACGTTCACAGAAAGTGAAGCGAAGTGTTAATATAGTTTTGTTGACTATCTATTTATTGTTAGTCGGTTTTTTGTTGTTCTTAATCTTTAAGTACAATATACTTGCTTTCAGGCACGTTAATATAGTGGTCGCAGTATTTGCCTTGATAGTTGCTGTGATTGCCACACTATTAATAATCTATAAAAAAGCAGAAAAGTTCACGATTTTCTTTTTGACACTAGCTGTTTTAGTGAGTTCAGTTTCTGTATTTGCTCTGCAACAATTTGTAGGTTTTACAAGTCATATTAATGCAACTTCAAATTATTCAGAGTATTCTCTCAGCGTCGTCGTTTTAAAGGATAGCGATATCAATAATGTTGCCCAATTATCTAGTGTTATGGGACCAACAGGTACGGATAATGAGAATATTCAAAAGCTAATCTCTGATATTAAGACGAGTCAAAATAAGGATTTGACGGTTGATAAAAGTACTTCTTACTTGTCAACTTATAAAAGTTTGATTTCTGGAGAGGCCAAAGCCATTGTCTTAAATAGTGTATTTGAGAATATTATTGAGGCAGAGTATCCAGACTATGCTTCTAAAATTAAGAAAATTTACACTAAAAAAATGACCAAGGATGTTGAGACCCCTAAGGTATCTAAAGATCGCTTCTTTAATATCTATGTCAGTGGTATTGATACTTACGGTGCCATTAGTTCAGTTTCACGCTCAGATGTCAATATCCTGATGACGGTCAATAGGGATACGAAGAGAATCCTTCTTACAACAACTCCACGAGATTCATATGTTCCTATTGCTGATGGTGGAAACAATCAAAAGGATAAATTGACTCATGCTGGTATATACGGGGTTGATTCATCTATTCATACCCTAGAGAACCTTTATGGTATAGATATTAATTATTATGTTCGTTTGAATTTTACCTCATTTTTGAAATTGATTGACTTGTTGGGAGGAGTAGATGTTCATAACGATCAGGAGTTTTCAGTTCTACATGGGAAGTTCCATTTTCCAGTGGGAAATGTCCATCTAGATTCTGAGCAAGCCCTAGGCTTTGTACGTGAACGCTACTCACTAGCCGATGGAGATCGTGACCGTGGTCGGAATCAACAAAAGGTCATTGTAGCAATCATTCAGAAGTTAACTTCTACAGAAGCCTTGAAAAACTATAGTAGTATTCTTCAAGGATTGCAGGATTCCCTTCAGACAAATATGCCGATTGAGACTATGATGGATCTAGTGAATACTCAACTGGAAAGCGGAGGAAACTATAAAGTAAATTCTCAAGATTTAAAAGGGACAGGTCGGATGGATCTTCCTTCTTATGCAATGCCCGACAGCAACCTCTATATGATGGAAATAGATGATAGTAGTTTAGCTGCAGTTAAAGCAGCTATACAGGATGTGATGGAGGGTAGATAAAATGATAGACATCCATTCACATATCGTTTTTGATGTAGATGACGGGCCGAAGTCAATAGAGGATAGCAAGGCACTTTTAAGAGAAGCTTATAATCAAGGGGTTCGAATGATTGTGTCTACTTCGCATCGTCGAAAAGGAATGTTTGAAACTCCAGAAGAAAAAATTGCAACAAATTTTATTAAGGTTCGTGAAATTGCAAAAGAAGTAGCAGATGATTTAGTCATTGCTTATGGCGCAGAGATATACTATACTTCGGATGTTCTAGAAAAGCTAGAAAAAAAAGAAATTCCTACCCTTAATGATAGCCGTTATGCTTTGATTGAGTTTAGCATGCACACTCCCTATCGTGAGATTCATACGGGATTGAGTAATATTTTGATGTTGGGAATCACACCAGTAATTGCTCATATTGAACGTTATGATGCTTTAGAGAATAATGAAAAACGCGTTCGCGAACTGATTGATATGGGTTGCTATACTCAGATAAATAGTTATCATGTTTTAAAACCTAAGCTCTTTGGTGAAAGATATAAATTTATGAAAAAGAGAGCTCGGTATTTTTTGGAACGTGATTTAGTTCATGTAGTTGCAAGTGACATGCACAATTTAGACAGTAGACCTCCATATATGGAACAGGCATACGATATCATTGCTAAGAAATATGGAGCGAAAAAAGCGAAGGAACTTTTTGTAGAAAATCCCAGAAAAATTATAATGGATCAATTAATTTAGGAGAAAATATGAAAGATCAAAACACTTTGGAAATCGATGTATTTCAACTATTCAGAACTTTATGGAAAAGAAAGTTAGTCATTTTATTAGTGGCAATTATAACTTCTTCAGTTGCTTTTGCCTACAGTACTTTTGTTATCAAACCTGAGTTTACTAGTACGACTCGGATTTATGTAGTTAACCGTAATCAAGGAGAGAAGTCTGGTTTAACAAATCAAGACTTGCAGGCAGGATCGTACTTGGTTAAAGACTATCGTGAAATTATCCTATCGCAGGATGTTTTGGAGAAAGTTGTTTCTGATTTGAAACTAGATTTGACGCCAAAAGGTTTGGCTAATAAAATTAAAGTGACAGTACCAGTTGATACCCGTATTGTCTCTATTTCAGTTAATGATCGAGTTCCTGAAGAGGCAAGCCGTATCGCTAACTCTTTGAGGGAAGTAGCTGCTCAAAAAATTATCAGTATTACTCGTGTTTCTGATGTGACAACACTGGAGGAGGCAAGACCGGCGATATCACCGTCTTCGCCAAATATTAAACGCAATACACTAATTGGTTTTTTGGCAGGGGTGATTGGAACCAGTGTTATAGTTCTTCTTCTTGAACTTTTGGACACTCGTGTAAAACGTCCGGAAGATATCGAAGATGCGTTGCAGATGACACTTTTGGGAGTTGTACCAAACTTGGATAAGTTGAAATAGGAGAGAGAGATGCCGACATTAGAAATAGCACAAAAAAAACTGGAGTTCATTAAGAAGACAGAAGAATATTACAATGCCTTGTGTACAAATATACAGTTGAGCGGAGATAAACTAAAAGTGATTTCCGTTACTTCTGTTAATCCTGGGGAAGGAAAATCAACTACTTCCATAAATATAGCATGGTCGTTTGCGCGTGCAGGCTATAAAACTCTTTTGATCGATGGCGATATTCGAAATTCAGTTATGTCAGGAGTTTTTAAATCTCGTGAAAAAATTACAGGGCTAACAGAATTTTTATCTGGGACAACTGATTTATCTCACGGTTTATGTGATACAAATAGTGAAAATTTATTTGTAGTTCAATCCGGTTCTGTATCACCAAATCCTACAGCCTTGTTACAAAGTAAAAATTTTAATGATATGATTGAAACATTGCGTAAATATTTTGATTATATCATTGTTGATACAGCACCTATTGGATTTGTTATTGATGCAGCAATTATCACTCAAAAGTGTGATGCGTCCATCTTAGTTGTAGAAGCCGGAGTTGCAAAACGAAGAGAAGTGCAAAAAGCTAAAAGCCAGCTAGAACAAACGGGGAAACCATTTTTAGGTGTCGTTCTCAATAAATTTGATGTTCAACGCGAAAAATATGGTTCTTACGGTGGTTATGGTAATTACGGTAATTACGGTAATTACGGGAAAAAATAGAATGAAGTTAGAGAGTCTGGCATGGAACGGGGGCTACAATATAACCCTCCCAATCTTATAGAATGTACCTGTTGGTTTACTAACTTATATATTGATTGAAATTTTAGAAAACGATATTTTTAAAAAATATTCGGTTTATTTGGAAGTACAACTGAACTAAACCTTCTAATCCATTATTGAGAAATTATATATTATTGAAGCAAATAAATTTTGTTTAGGATGAAGAAAATTTTTAGTTGTTATAGCGGATAAAATGATTACATTCTTATAAAATCATTGAGTTAGCAAATATATATTGAGTTTTTGTGGTATAATGAGTTGATATATTTAATTTGATAAATGGAAATAAGATGAACTTTGAATTTATAGTGAGAGACAGTTTATGTATAGTATATTAAAACGATTAGGAGATATATCTATATCTTTAATAGTGATAACGTTATTTTGTCCATTTTTTATCCTAATTGCAATTGCGATTAAGTTTGATTCAAAAGGACCGGTAATATTTAAACAAAAACGTTTTGGAATTCACAAAAAAACTTTTTATGTTTTTAAATTTCGGACTATGAAAGTGGAGACACCAAAATATGTGCCAACTCGAGATTTACAAAATCCAGAGCAGTGGATCACTAGAGTGGGAGCTTTCTTAAGGAAAACATCTCTAGATGAATTGCCTCAATTATGTAATATTCTTGTTGGTGATATGAGTATTGTAGGGTTCCTCGGCCAGTAGTGGTAAGTGAACGTGATGTAATAGAGGCAAGAGAAAAATACGGTGCAAACGATGTTTTACCCGGACTAACTGGATGGGCGCAAATCAATGGTCGTGATAATCTATCAACAGATATGAAAGCTGAATTGGATGGATACTATGTGACACATAAATCGTTGATAATGGACATTAGATGTATGGTAAGAACAATACCTTATGTGCTGAAACGTAAAGGAATTGTAGAGGGGAGTCAAAAAGAGAGTTAAGTTGTACGATGAAAATTTTATTTGTTAGTCAACATTATAGACCAGAACCTTTTAGATTATCAGATATTTGTGAGGATCTTGTTGAGAGAGGCCATGAAGTTACTGTTTTGACAGGAATTCCTAATTATCCTGAAGGTAAAACATATGCGAATTATCGGAATAACAAGAATAGACGAGAGACTATAGAAGGAGTTACTGTTTTTCGTTCCTATACAATTCCAAGAGGGAAAAGTACTTTACATAGGATATTAAATTATTTTAGTTTTGCTATTAGTTCATCGATAGGAGTTCTACTGGGACAATATAAAGCAAAAGATGGATCAGAATTTGATTGTGTTTTTGTAAATCAATCATCTCCAGTTATGATGGCATGGGCTGGTATGGCTTATAAAAATAAGTATAAGAAGCCTTTGTTTCTATATTGTATGGATGTTTGGCCAGATAGTTTAACTGTAGGTGGAGTGAAACAAGATGGCTTGGTTTTCAAACTGTTTAAATTTATCTCAAAAAAAGTTTACCGAGCTAGTGATTATATATTTGTCACTAGTCCATCATTTAAGAATCATTTTGTGAAGCAATTCGATATATCAGAACAAAAGATTACTTATTTACCACAATATGCAGAAGATCTTTTTATCCCTGATGAATCTATAGTTAATAAAGAAAGTGTTGACCTAACTTTTGCTGGTAATATTGGCAAAGCACAAAATTTGGAAACTATTTTGAAAGCTGCTAGTTTGATAGAGAAGAATACCGATTTACCCAAGAAAATTTATTTTCATTTTGTTGGAGATGGTACGGAATTGTTAAGAATGAAAGCATTAGCTTATGAATTGGAGTTGAAGAATGTTTCCTTTTATGGAAGACGTTCTTTGGAAGAAATGCCTACCTTCTATAAAAAATCAGATGCTATGTTAGTTTCTTTAATAGGAGACTCGGTAGTTTCTCGTACTATACCTGGGAAAGTACAATCTTACATGGCAGCAGGGAAACCAATTATAGGTGCAATTTCAGGAGATACTAAAACAATTGTAGAAGAAGCAAAGTGTGGTTTTGTCAGTCCTGAACAAGATGTGGAACAATTGGCACAAATATTTGTGAGTTCAGTATGTTATCTGTAGAAGAACAAAAGGAGTTAGGAAAGCAAGCTCGTTATTACTATGAGAAGCACTTTTCTAAAGAGCAGTTTATGACACAGTTAGAAAATTATTTGAGAGAGGAATTTTCCTCATGAGAATTTTAATGATTAATAGTGTTTGTGGTATTAGGAGTACAGGAAGAATTTGTACGGATATCGCAACCGCTTTAACAAAAAAGGGTCATGAAGTTAAGATTGCATATGGACGTGAGCATGTGCCTACACAGTATCGAGATTACGCGGTTAAGATAGGGTCTAGAGTGGATGTAAATAGGCATGTCTTACAAGCTCGAATTTTTGATAATGCTGGTTTTGGAAGTAGAGCAGCAACTAGAAAGTTTATCACTTGGGTGAAAGAATATGATCCTGATATCATTCATCTTCATAATCTACATGGCTACTATATTCATGTAGGAGAATTATTTTCCTATTTAAAGACATGTGGAAAGAAGATTTTATGGACTTTACATGATTGTTGGGCTTTTACGGGACATGGTGCTTACTTTGATACTTTAGAATGTGAGAAAAATGGACGGTGCTATCATTCAAGTCAAAAAAACGATTATCCAAAGTCATTAACTGATTTTTCATCTAGAAATTTTGAACGTAAAAAAAAATTTGTTTACAGGTGTTCCAAACTTGACACTTATTACACCATCAGAGTGGTTGGCAAATTTGGTAAGAAATTCATTTTTGAAAGAATATTCCGTAACAGTCATTCATAATGGTATTGATACTACGATATTTAAACCAAGGGTATTAGAGGCTAAGAAACTGAGAAAAAAATTCCGCTTAGAAGGAAAACAGGTATTGCTTGGTGTAGCTTCTATCTGGGATCAGCGTAAAGGATTGGATGATTTATTAGAATTATCTGCACAGCTAAAATCTTATCAACAATTAGTTTTGATAGGATTATCAAAAGAACAATTGAATAAACTTCCTAAAGATATTATTGGTCTGACCACAACAGATAGTGTGGAAGAACTTTCTGCTTGGTACACGTTGGCAGATGTATTTATCAACCCGACAACACAGGATAATTATCCGACAACTAATTTAGAAGCTATTGCCTGTGGGACACCAGTTGTGAGCTACCCAACTGGGGGGAGTATAGAAAGTACACATATGTACGGTATAGTGTGTAGTGATAGAACTGTTACTTCTATACTAGAATCCCTAAAAGAAGTGAGTCAATGTAAAAGGAATCCTAATTTTAATTTGTCAAAAGAGTATTTTGTGGAAAATATACTCAATTTATACTAGTGGAACTGGAGTTGATATGATAAAGATTTTATACGTTAACGGCGGGACTATGGATAGAGGCGGTGTATCTACCTTTATGATGAATGTTTATGAAAAAATACATTCTGAAAAAATTCAAATTGATTTTTTAGTCCATACATTGTCCAAAGGTGTACGCGATGAAGATATTTTAAATCTTGGGGGTAAAATCTTTAGAGTTCCTGCCAGAGGAAAGAATCCTCTAAAAAATTATCGCCAAATTAAACAAATTATGTTGGATGGAAATTATGATGTAGTTCATGCGCATGCTGATGCGGGAAATAGTACAATTTTGGCCATTGCAAAAGAGTGTAATATTCCTATTCGTATTTCACATTGTCATAATACAAACTATACAAACAAAAGTTTATTGAAGAAGTTTTTGAATGAGCAATTTAAGAAGCAAATTCCGAGATATGCTACTCATCTATGGGCTTGTTCGGAAAAAGCAGGAGAGTGGTTGTATGGGAATCACTCTTTTGAAGTTATTCCTAATGCTATTGACGTTCAAAAGTTCATCTATAGTCCACAATTATCTAAAGATTTACGTAAGGAATTGAATTTAGAAAATAAATTTGTTATTGGTCATGTAGGACGATTTGATTATCAGAAGAACCATGATTTTCTTCTTAAAGTTTTTGCGGAAGTTGTACATGAAAGAGAAGATGCTCATCTCGTTCTGATTGGTAAAGGAGAATTGGAAGAGCTTATTAAAGCAAGCAAATCAATTAGGAATATTGGATAAGATTAGTTTTTTAGGTGAGTCTTCTAATGTGAACAAATTGATTAATGTATTTGATGTAGGTGTTTTCCCATCTCTTTTTGAAGGTTTTGGTATAGCTGTGCTAGAGATGCAAGTCAACGGTTTACCATTAGTAGTTTCTGATACTGTTCCAAGTGAGATTAATTTAACTGATAATATACGTTTTTTATCATTGGATGAAACAGTTAAATATTGGTGTAAGACGATTTTGGACACCAAAGGACGGGATAATGGGGCAGTTGATAAAATTATTGCTAAGGGTTATAACCTGTCTGATATGGTTAATAAGTTAACAAAAACTTATGAAAGAATTGTAGATAAATCATGAAAAAAGTATTATTTGTAACTAATATTCCATCGCCTTATCGTGTGGATTTCTATAGTCAACTTGGGAAATTTGTAGATTTAACTGTTATTTTCGAAGCAACAGGAGCTCAAGATATTAGATTTGATTACCGTGAGACTTTTAAAAATTTTACAGCTATTTTTTTAAGTGAAGGCAATATCGATGAAAAGAAATTAAATTCAGCTATATTTCAGCATTTAATTCCTGAAAAGTATGACTATATTTTTTTGACTAACTATTCTTATCGAACAGAATTATTTGGTTATTTAAAGTGTGTATTTTCTAAGATACCGTTTATATTAGAAATTGATGGTGGTAAGATACCAGAAAGCGAGAATTTTTTAAAATACCAGTTTAAAAAATTTATTCTTACAAAACCCTGCTATTATTTTAGCCCAAGTCAGTCCAGTGATGATTGCTTAGCGCATTATCATGTGAATAAAGAAAATATTTATCGGTATTCATTTACTTCCTTGTCAGAGAAAGACATACGATATCAAATTGTCGATGAGAAAGAAAAACAATTTTTAAGAAAGAAACTGGGATTCAGTCCAACTAAGAAAACAATTTTATTTGTTGGTAGCATCATCCCTCGTAAAGGTGTGGATGTTCTAATCAAGGCTGTTCAGAATTTATCAGACAATGTACAATGTTTAATTGTAGGGCCAAGTCCCGATAGTGAATACAAACAATACTTGCTTACTCTTATTGGACAAGATAGCCGTTTTCATTTTATTGATTTTTTACAGACATCTGAACTGAAACAATACTACAAGCTATCTGATATATTTGTTTTACCAACAAAGTATGATGTTTGGGGACTTGTTGTAAACGAGGCAATGTCGCAGGGACTTCCTGTTATTTCTACATCTGCATGTGTTGCTGCAATTGAACTTGTTTCGAATGGTTATAATGGATATGTTATTGATAGGGTCGATGACTGGAAAGCTATTTTTCAAAAGTTAAGCCAAGTATTACAAGATGACTCATTACGAGTTCAATTATCTCAAAATGCTTTATCTACTATTAAACACTATACTATTGAAACAATGGTCGAAGAGCATTTGAAATTTATGGAGGAAAAATGAGGATATCTATTGCAATGACAACCTATAATGGAGCAGATTATTTGCTAGAGCAGCTAGAATCGCTTCGTACTCAGAGTTTAATGGCTGATGAAGTTATTATTGTTGATGATTGTTCAACAGATAATACAGTTGATTTACTTAATATGTATATTCAGAAGTATCATCTCGATAATTGGGTATTGATAAAAAACTCATCTAATATAGGTTGGAGAAAAAACTTTAGAAAAGCGCTTCAAAAGACAACAGGAGATGTAGTTTTTCTTTGTGATCAAGATGATATTTGGAATAAAGATAAAATTTCACTGATGGTAAAAGAGTTTCATAAATCGCCGTCAATAGAACTATTGGCTAGTAACTATGAGATTCTCGATTTTGGTAGAAATGATAAAGTCAAGATTAGGGATGTTGAGTTAGATAATGGTGCTGTAGTCCCGTTTTCGTTAAAAAACAAGAGTATTTCTGTTATGAGACCAGGATGTACTTTTGCAGTTAAGCGTGAGTTGATAGTTCTGTTAGAAAAGTATGATATAGATAGATTTGGCCATGATAATATTTTATGGAATCTAGCTATGGTAAGAGGAACTCTATATCTATACTTAAAACGCTTAATACATTTTCGTCGCCACGAAACAAGTGCTTCTGCTCCTAAGCAATCTCTTAATCGTGAACGGCGAGTTGTTGAAGTGGATACGAGTTATCAAATTGCAGTTTTCTTACTTGATGTGGCTCGTAAAGAACATTTAGACATAAAAATAATTTCTCAACTTGAAAATATGGCAATGGTTCTTGAGAGACGTAGAGAGATTTTAAAAGATGGTACTCTTATGCAAATAGTTCATTTCCAATTGAAGTATTATGCTTATTATCCTACATTCCGCAATTTAATATCAGATATATTAGTGTTTTTAAAAAAATAATGAGAGAGAAGAGTTTTGAGTAAAATTTCTAAAAATTATCTATATAACTTAATTTATCAAGTGGTAGTTTTAATATTACCACTATTGATTACTCCATATGTTGCTAGAGTATTGGGCGCACACCAGTTGGGAATTTACGATTATGCCAATTCAATCGTTACTTTGATTTATACTTTAGGTTTACTAGGTATCGGTCATTATGGAAATCGGGAATGTGCCTATACTAGAGATGATAAAGAGGAACTATCAGAGACATTTTGGAGTATTTTAGCTATTCAGATTATTCTAGGATTTTTTTCACTGTTATTCTTGTATATTTTTTCTAACATAAATTCAAATTATCAAGTTTACTTTCAGCTTTTCTCTATTTGGCTTTTTGGGTCTATTCTTGATTGTACTTGGTTCTATCGTGGCTTAGAGGAAATGCAGTATGTTGTATTAAAAAATATTATTGCTAAGTTATTATTTACGATAGCGACCTTCTTATTTGTAAAAAGCGAAACAGATCTAACTCTATATGTGCTCATATATGGTCTCTCTGTTTTAGTAGCCAATTTATCAGCTTATAGTCAACTAAGGATGTTTATTAGTAGACCAAAGATAAATATTAATCGTTTTACGGAGATTATTTTAGGGAGTCTCAAACTATTTTTACCAAGTATCATCATGCAAATTATGTTATCTGCTGATAAAATTGTTCTAGGGTCTTTAAGTTCGGGAATCAGCAATGTTTCTTACTATAGTAATGCAGAGAAGATTATACAGATACCACTCTCTTTAATAGTAGTATTAAATTCTGTTATGATGCCCCGAATAGCAAATGAATTTCGTAATAGACGGTTAGACAAATATGAAAAAGTATCTGATAACTGCAGCTGAATTTTCTTTGTTCTTAGCTGTTCCATTGTCGATTGGTCTTTATGCTATTGCAGATACTTTTGTTCCGTGGTTTTTAGGCGAAAGTTTTATGCCATCTATAGATGCTCTTAAATGGCTTGCTCCTATTGCTGTTGGCAATGCTTTACTAGGAGTCTCAGGTAGTCAGTATTTTGTTGCAGTTAATAAAACAAAAGTCTTATTCTTTTCTAATACTTTAGCTGCAATTTTAAATATTCTATTAGATTTGTTACTTGCTCCAATGTTTGGAGTAGTAGGTGTTTGTTTAGCAACTATAGTATCACTTACTTCATCTGTTATAGTTCAATACTATATAATGTCAAAGGATATACCTGTTTTACCTATTTTGAAGTCATTATTTAAATATCTTATTTATTCTATGATAATGGGGATAATTATTATTGTTCCCTTCAGAGGACATCCAGCAAATTATGGAACAACTATTAAGCAAATCGTTCTTGGGATAGTAGTTTACTTTGGCTTGAGCTTGTTGACACGAGATGTATTTGTTTTTCAAGCATTAGATTTTGTAAAGAAAGGATTCAAAAAAAGTAGATGATTTCAGCTTTATTTTATATAAGTTTTTTAACAAATCTATTAGTCGTAGTCAATAGGATACGTATAAATTTTCTAGCATTTTTATCTTGGTTAGTTTTGTTTTTTATCTATGCAGGAAATATCCGAGAAGGATTTTCAGATTTAACTCATTATCGTGCAAGATATGCTATAGGAAAAAGTAGTCTGTATTTTTCAGACCATGCGTATAATTTTTTTGCAGATTGGTTTTCACATCACTCCATCTCTTTTCAAGTTTTTTTAGCATGTATTTTCCTTTTCTCCTCAGCATGTTTCTATTTTGTTGCTAAAAAATTGAATTGTAATTATAATCTTCTGATTTTATTATTATCTCTTTTTTATTTCTTTTATACTTTAGAAGTTCTAAGATTCTTTTTAGCAGCTAGTGTAGCACTTATAGCACACTATTATCTTTCACAAAATCATCGATTCATATTCATAGGATTGATGTTCATAGCGTTTCTGTTTCACGGATCTATCATTTATTTCTTACCATTTGTTATTTTTTACAGACAAAAAAATACTAGTAAGATGCTATGGGCATTGGTATTTATATCTACAGTGTTAATTATTATTAATCTATTGGTAGGTAATAATTCTAGCTACTTGACTAAAATATTTGAACTAATAGGGAGTGAGGCAACTAAAAGTCGTGTTATGTATTATACAGCGAAATCGACTCGTCTTGGTTTTATATTATATGATAGTTACTATGTTTTCAACCTACTAATTAGTATTAACCTTAAAAAGATTGCAAAAACAGTTTCAAATGTCCCTCAGGAAGTGACCAATTTTATAAACTTGGCGTATCAACATAGCATTTTTAGTACAATTTTTTTACCCCTAATTATGTTTAGTACAGCATTTGCTCGCTATTTAATTTTTACTGTTGTTTTAAATTTTATAGCCATTGCAGCTTTACAACCATTTATGCAACGATCATTTATAAAATCAAAGAACGGACTTTATATTATTTTGGGAGTTGTAGGTGCTACTTGTTTTTGGTGGTATCTAAGAGAAAATGTTCTCTATTTTTATGAGGCGCTTTTGCCAAATTTATTTAACTGATTTTGATTTTATATTCTTTATGTCTGTACTTTGCAAACATTACAAGAGTGGTCTATAATATAAAAATATAAAGAAATACGGTGTAGCTATTTCTTTAGAAAGTGGAATTTTAAATGATTAATTACAGCGCAGATGAATTAGATATGATTCAGAAGCTTGAACTCAAAATATTAAAGAAATTATTCGAATATGTAAAAAAGAAAATATAGAGTATTTTTTAATTGGTGGAAGTGCTCTTGGAGCAATACGTCATGAAGGATTTATACCATGGGATGACGATATTGATGTTGGTATGACACGTGAGAATTACGATAACTTTTTAAGAGTAGTTGAACAGTATTTAGGAGAAGAGTTTTATTTACAATCACCCTCCTCTGATAGAAATTCTCCCTATTCTTACAGTAAACTAATGTTAAAAGGGACTTTGTTCTTAGAGTATGCCCAAAGGAATTTAAAAACACAAAGTGGTATTTATGTAGATATTTTTCCATTTGATGAGGTTCCAGATAATGAGATAGAAAATGAGAGACAATTTAAAGCGGTACAGTTTTATAAAAAGTTATATGTGATGAGGATGTTACCAACTGTTTCTAAGGCTCCTGAGAATTTGATTCAAGGTTTAAAAGCTATTCTAAGGAGATGTATTCATTATAGCTTAAAATTAATTCCTAAAAGTTTAATACTCAAAAAAATTGATCAATTTTCTAGATTATATAATGGAACAAATCAATCTGCATTTGCTTGTTTAGATTTTCCAGTAAGAAATGTAGAATATGTTTTAAAAACAACACTATATCCCCTAATTGAACATAAATTTGAGGAAATCACAATTTTATTACCTGGTGATTTTCATCAATACTTGACTACACATTATGGTGAGTACATGAAATTGCCACCTTTAGAAGAACGTGTTGGGCATAGACCATATTTGATTGATTTAGGAATATATGGAAAGGAAGAAAAATGAAGAGAGTGATTACTTACGGGACTTTTGATTTACTTCATTACGGTCATATCAATTTATTGAAGCGTGCTAAAGATTTGGGAGATTATTTAATAGTAGCTCTATCTACTGATGAATTTAATCTTCAAAAAGATAAGATTTCATATTTCGATTATCAACAGCGTAAAATTTTGCTTGAATCTATTCGTTATGTAGATTTGGTAATTCCTGAGATTTCATGGGAACAAAAACGAGAAGATGTAAAGAAATATTATGCTGATATCTTTGTTATTGGTGATGATTGGGAAGGTAAGTTTGATTTTTTGAAAGATGAGGGCGTAGAAGTAGTATATTTACCTCGTACTGAAGAAATTTCTACTACACAGATTAAAGAAGATTTAAACAAGACCAAAGGTGGAAAATAATATGTCACAATTTACAGGAAAAACTCTTCTAATTACAGGAGGGACAGGCTCATTTGGGAATGCGGTTCTCAAGCGTTTTTTAGAAACAGATATCTCAGAGATTCGTATCTTTTCGCGAGATGAAAAAAAACAAGATGATATGCGTCATGAGTTTCAGGTCAAAGCACCAGAAGTAGCTGGGAAAATCCGTTTTTACCTCGGAGATGTGCGGGACTTGGCTTCGGTAAAAAATGCTATGCATGGTGTGGATTATGTTTTTCATGCTGCTGCTCTGAAACAGGTACCTTCTTGTGAATTTTTCCCTGTAGAAGCGGTAAAAACTAATATTTTAGGAACTGAGAATGTTCTTACTGCAGCTATCGAAGCTGGTGTAAAGCAAGTTATCTGTCTTTCTACAGATAAGGCGGCGTATCCTGTTAATGCTATGGGAACATCCAAGGCTATGATGGAAAGATTGCTGTTGCTAAGTCACGGACGGTAAATCCTGAGCATACAAAGATATGTGTTACTCGCTATGGGAATGTTCTGTGTAGCCGTGGATCTGTAGTTCCTCTTTGGATTGAGCAGATTAAGCAAGGAAATGATCTTACAATAACTGAACCTAGCATGACACGTTTTGTCATGACATTGGAAGAAGCAGTAGATTTAGTTTTATTTGCATTTAAAGAAGGAAAATCTGGAGATATACTAGTTCAGAAAGCACCAGCATGTACGATTGAAGTTTTGGCTAAGGCTGTATCAGAAATTTTTGTCTCAGAACAAGATATTAAGATTATAGGTATTAGACACGGAGAAAAGATGTATGAAACACTACTAACTAATGAAGAGTGTGCAAATGCAATTGATTTGGGTGATTTTTATAGAGTTCCTAGTGATAATCGTAATCTTAACTATGATAAGTATTTCAAAGATGGTAGTACGAATAGAAATTTGTTGACAGAATTCAATAGTAATAATACTGATTTGATGGATGTAGAGCAAGTTAAAAGAAAGTTGCTAGAATTAGATGAAATACAGACAGCAATTCGTGATATGGTAGCAGATGAAGAGCTGTAAAATCTTTTAAGATACATTAAAATTATCAAGGATAGCTAATGTATCATTGTATTATCGAGAGAGTTGACTATTAAAATAGCATATAAAACAAGGGGGGCGCATGATTAAAAATATTTTAATCACAGGAGCGAAAGGATTTGTAGGAAAAAATCTTATCTGTACTCTGGAAGCTTTGAAAGATGGACGAGATAGAACTCGTCCTAATTTAGAGATTGGAGAGATTTTTCAGTATGATCGTGATACAGATCCGATTTTATTAGAAGAATATTGTAAGAAGGCCGATTTTGTATTCCATTTAGCTGGTGTCAATCGTCCACAGAATCCTGATGAATTTATGGAGGGAAATTACGGTTTTTCAAGTAGATTATTAGAGATTTTAGAAAAGTATGAAAACACTTGTCCTGTTCTACTCTCGAGTTCTACTCAAGCTAGTTTAGAAGGCCGATTTTCGAACTCTGTATATGGACAATCTAAGCTAGCAGGGGAAGAACTCTTCTTTGAATATGGAAAGAAAACGGGAGCACCTGTCTTAGTTTACCGTTTCCCAAATCTTTATGGGAAGTGGTGTCGTCCTAACTATAATTCTGCTGTAGCAACTTTCTGTCATAATCTAGCTCACGATTTGCCTATTCAAGTAAATGATCCAAGTGTAGAATTGGAGTTGCTATATATTGATGATTTGATACAAGAGTGTCTAACTGCATTGGAAGGAAATCCTCATCGTTGTAATCTAGATGGATTACAAATCTTACCTAGCCCATCAGGAAACTATTGCTATGTACCAACGACTCATCGTGCAACCTTAGGAGAGATTGTCTCTCTATTAGAAACATTAAAAAAACAGCCTGATAGTTTAGTTATGCCTGAAATTCCTCAAGGATCGTTTGAAAAGAAATTGTATTCTACCTACCTATCTTATTTACCAGTAGATAAGTTTAAGTTTCCTCTAAAAATGAATATAGATGAACGAGGTAGTTTTACAGAACTATTAAAAACAGAAAATGCAGGTCAATTTTCTGTCAATATTTCCAAACCTGGCATTACCAAAGGGCAACATTGGCATCATTCTAAGTGGGAATTTTTCATGGTTGTTTCTGGTCGTGCTTTAATACAAGAGCGTAGGATAGGACTGGATGAAAACGGACAAGAATATCCTATTCTGAACTTTGAAGTGTCGGGCGATAAGATTGAGGCAATACATATGATACCGGGGTATGCACATAATATTATTAATCTTTCCGATACAGAAAATCTAGTTACTGTAATGTGGGCTAATGAGTCATTTGATCCTAGCCATCCAGATACTTTTTTTGAACAAGTGGAGAAATAAATGAAAATTAAGACGGATTATAGTGATATTCGCTTTAAAGATAATGGCAAACTTAAGTTATTGATTATTGTGGGAACACGTCCAGAGATTATACGTCTGAGTAGTGTTATCACTAAATGTCGAAAGTATTTTGATGTTGTTTTGGCACATACTGGACAAAACTATGATTATAATTTAAATGGTATTTTCTTTGATGATTTAGGTTTAGATACTCCAGATGTATACATGGATGCTGTTGGAGATGATCTTGGTGCTACTGTAGGGAATATTATCAATACTTCCTACAAATTGATGAATCAAATTAAACCAGATGCTTTATTGATTTTAGGGGATACAAATTCTTGTTTATCCGCTATTGCTGCCAAACGTTTACATATTCCAATTTTTCATATGGAGGCTGGCAATCGCTGTAAGGATGAGTGTTTGCCCGAAGAGACTAATCGTCGGATTGTTGATATTATTTCAGATGTTAACTTAGCATACTCTGAACATGCTCGAAAGTATTTACATGAGTGTGGTTTACCTAAAGAGCGCACGTACGTAACTGGTTCTCCTATGGCAGAAGTGTTACATAAAAACTTATCTGCCATTGAGTCTTCAGATATCCATGAACGTTTGGGATTGAAAAAAGGAGGATATATCCTACTTTCAGCTCACCGTGAGGAAAATATTGATACAGATAAAAATTTTCTTTCTCTCTTCACAGCAATTAATAAATTAGCTGAGAAGTATAATATGCCAATCTTGTATTCTTGCCATCCTCGATCTAAGAAAAGATTAAAAGAGAGCAGTTTTGAATTAGATAAACGTGTGATTCAGCATGAGCCACTAGGATTCCATGATTATAATTGTTTACAGATGAATGCGTTTGTTGTAGTATCTGATTCGGGAACTTTACCAGAAGAAAGTAGTTTCTTTACTAGTCAAGGTTACCCTTTTCCTGCTGTATGTATTCGTACAAGTACAGAACGTCCTGAGTCCCTAGATAAGGCAGGATTTATTTTGGCAGGTATTGATGAAAATTCTCTTCTTCAAGCAGTTGAAACTGCTGTTAGCTTGGCAGAAGATGAGGATTTTGGATTACCGGTTCCAGACTATGTTGAGGAAAATGTCTCTACTAAAGTTGTTAAGATAATACAGAGCTATACAGGGATAGTGGATAAAATAGTTTGGCGGAAAAACTGAATTGTATATTTTTAATAAAATAATCAATTCTTAATAGAACAGGAATAAAATTGAACGAATTCGATAGAAATGGCTTCTTTGACAGTAGAGGGGATTGCCATTCTATCGGATTATGGCTTGTTTTTGCGCTTTACGTTTGATAGAATAAAGTAACAACACTGTAACAATTGCAGTGAGGTGATAATGATGGCAGTAATTTTTAAAAATGTGCTTATTGAAGAGAAGACTGAAGAAGAAAAACAACATATTCTATCTATTATAAATGGTGAGTATGACTTATCTGATGATGTAAGTTGTAGATTACGATGACTGAATGAGGAAAGTAAACGCTTGGAAGTGTTTGTTACGAATACGAACTCACTTGTCTAGTTCGTATTCTGTTAATGAATTGAAATCAATAAGTATCTTATTGTCATTTTTTTACGATGAGGAAGTTAGAGATTTTTAATGGATCTCTGATTACTATGTAATTTAGCATTGAAAAACTAAGAAATGGTGAAATTATGCCTCTTACACAGTTATTTGAAACATTCTTAGGAATTGATTTTTAATTGTATGCAAACAAAGTAGAATTCGCTTATTTCATGCTAAATGTAATATGAAGTAAGTGAATTTTTATAGATAAAGAAGAGTTTTTCTGTATTTTTTAGATAATAATATGAAAAATGTGATGATTGTTTTTCTTTTAGAGCAGTACACAATTAATAGTAATTGACTCTAAAACAACAAAGAAAGGTACCCCACTATGAAAGGTATTATTCTCGCGGGTGGTTCAGGAACTCGCTTGTATCCTTTGACTCGAGCTGCATCAAAGCAACTGATGCCGATTTATGATAAACCGATGATTTACTACCCACTTTCAACATTGATGTTGGCTGGGATTAGAGATATTTGATTATCTCAACTCCACAGGATTTGCATCGATTCAAAGAGCTTCTTCAAGATGGCTCTGAGTTGGGGATTCAATTGTCTTATGCAGAGCAACCGAGTCCAGATGGTTTGGCACAAGCCTTTATTATTGGTGAAGAATTTATTGGTGATGATAGAGTTGCTCTGATCTTAGGCGACAATATCTATCATGGGCCTGGCCTTTCTAAAATGCTACAAAAGGCAGCTAGTAAAGAGTCAGGAGCAACTGTCTTTGGCTATCATGTGAAGGATCCAGAACGCTTTGGCGTTGTTGAGTTTGACAAGGATATGAACGCTATTTCTATCGAAGAAAAGCCAGAACACCCTCGTTCAAACTATGCAGTTACAGGTCTCTATTTCTATGATAATGACGTAGTAGAAATTGCTAAAAGTATTAAACCAAGCCCGCGTGGTGAATTGGAAATTACAGATGTTAACAAGGCTTACCTAGATCGTGGAGACTTATCCGTTGAGGTTATGGGACGTGGCTTTGCTTGGTTGGATACAGGCACTCATGAGAGTTTACTAGAGGCTTCACAGTATATCGAAACAGTCCAACGGATGCAAAATGTTCAGGTAGCAAACTTAGAAGAAATTGCTTATCGTATGGGGTATATCAGCCGTGAGGATGTATTAAAGTTGGCGCAACCTCTTAAGAAAAATGAATACGGACAATATTTGCTCCGTTTGATAGGAGAAGCATAGATGACAGATAATTTTTCGGTAAGACGCTTGTAGCTCGTAAGGTTGAAGCTATTCCAGGTATGTTGGAATTTGATATCCCTGTTCATGGTGATAATCGTGGTTGGTTTAAAGAAAATTTTCAGAAGGAAAAAATGCTCCCACTTGGATTCCCAGAGTCTTTCTTTGCAGAAGGAAAATTACAAAACAATGTATCCTTCTCACGTAAAAATGTTCTTCGTGGCTTGCATGCAGAACCTTGGGATAAGTACATCTCTGTAGCAGATGGTGGAAAAGTTCTGGGTTCTTGGGTTGATCTACGTGAGGGAGAAACCTTTGGAAATACCTATCAAACAGTAATTGATGCTAGTAAGGGTATTTTTGTTCCCCGTGGTGTAGCTAATGGATTTCAGGTTCTATCAGATACAGTCTCCTATAGCTATCTGGTCAACGATTATTGGGCATTAGAATTGAAACCTAAATATGCATTTGTCAATTATGCAGATCCAGAATTAGGAATTGAGTGGGATAATCTTGCTGAAGCAGAGGTTTCAGAAGCAGATAAAAATCATCCACTACTTAAGGATGTAAAACCTTTGAAAAAAGAAGATTTGTAAAAAAGGAAAGACTATGACTGAATACAAAAAAATTATCGTGACAGGTGGAGCAGGTTTTATCGGTTCTAACTTTGTTCATTATGTTTACAAGAATTTTCCAGATGTTCACGTGACAGTATTAGACAAGTTGACTTATGCTGGGAACCGTGCTAATATTGAGGAAATTTTAGGTAATCGTGTTGAGTTAGTTGTTGGTGACATTGCTGATGCGGAGTTGGTAGACAAGTTGGCTGCTCAAGCAGATGCTATCGTTCATTATGCAGCGGAAAGCCACAATGACAATTCGCTGAATGATCCATCACCATTTATCCATACAAATTTCATAGGAACCTATACTCTTTGGAAGCAGCACGTAAATACGATCTTCGTTTCCACCATGTATCTACAGACGAGGTTTATGGTGATCTCCCTCTACGTGAGGATTTGCCAGGTCATGGTGAAGGACCAGGTGAGAAATTTACTGCTGATACCAAATACAATCCCAGCTCTCCTTACTCATCAACCAAGGCTGCCTCAGACTTGATTGTCAAAGCCTGGGTGCGATCATTTGGTGTCAAGGCAACGATTTCTAACTGTTCAAATAACTACGGTCCTTATCAACACATCGAAAAATTCATTCCACGTCAGATTACCAATATTTTAAGTGGAATTAAGCCAAAACTTTACGGTGAAGGTAAGAATGTTCGTGACTGGATTCATACCAATGACCATTCTTCAGGAGTTTGGACAATCTTGACAAAAGGTCAAATCGGTGAAACCTACTTGATTGGGGCTGATGGTGAGAAGAATAACAAGGAAGTTTTGGAACTTATCCTTAAGGAAATGGGCCAAGATGTGGATGCCTATGATCATGTAACTGACCGTGCAGGACATGACCTTCGCTATGCGATTGACGCAAGTAAACTCCGTGATGAGTTGGGCTGGAAACCAGAATTCACTAATTTTGAAGCAGGACTCAAAGAGACTATCAAATGGTACACGGATAACCAAGAATGGTGGAAAGCAGAGAAAGAGGCTGTTGAAGCCAATTATGCTAAGACTCAGGAGATTATTAAATTATAAAGCAGGAAATCGCTGCTTTTTATTGCTATATTGGGAAGAGTTACAAAGTTGAAAGGTATAGATATGATTTTAATTACAGGATCAAAAGGTCAATTAGGAACTGAACTGCGTTATTTATTGGATGAGCGTAATGAAGAATACGTAGCAGTAGATGTGGCTGAGATGGACATTACCAATGAAGAAATGGTTGAGAAAGTTTTTGAAGAAGTTAAACCGACTTTAGTATACCACTGTGCTGCCTACACCGCTGTTGATGCAGCAGAGGATGAAGGGAAAGAATTGGACTATGCCATCAATGTTACGGGGACAGAAAATGTCGCAAAAGCATCTGAAAAGCATGGTGCAACTCTAGTTTATATTTCTACCGACTATGTCTTTGACGGTAAGAAACCAGTTGGACAAGAGTGGGAAGTTGATGACCGACCAGATCCACAGACAGAATATGGACGCACTAAGCGTATGGGGGAAGAGTTAGTTGAGAAGCATGTGTCTAATTTCTATATTATCCGTACTGCCTGGGTATTTGGAAATTATGGCAAAAATTTCGTTTTTACCATGCAAAATCTTGCGAAAAATCATAAGACTTTAACAGTTGTAAATGACCAGCACGGTCGTCCGACTTGGACTCGTACCTTGGCTGAGTTCATGACCTACCTGGCTGAAAACCGCAAGGAATTTGGCTATTATCATTTGTCAAATGATGCTACAGAAGACACAACTTGGTATGATTTTGCAGTTGAAATTTTGAAAGATACAGATGTGGAAATCAAGCCAGTAGATTCAAGCCAATTTCCTGCCAAAGCTAAACGTCCCCTAAACTCAACGATGAGCCTGACTAAAGCTAAAGCTACTGGATTTTTCATTCCAACCTGGCAAGATGCTTTGAAAGAATTTTACAAACAAGAAGTAAGATAAGCAATAGAATGATTTTTCTAGTCTAATAAAAGAGGCAGATAATAAACTCCAAAGGAGCTTAAGATGTACGATTATCTTGTTGTTGGTGCTGGTCTTTTTGGTGCAGTTTTTGCCCATGAAGCAGCCTTAAAAGGAAAAAAAGTAAAAGTCATTGAGAAACGAAATCATATCGCGGGTAATATCTATACTCGTGAAGAGGAAGGAATTCAAGTTCATCAATATGGTGCTCATATATTCCATACTTCGGATAAGGAGATTTGGGATTATGTAAATCAGTTTGCAGAGTTTAACCGTTACACAAACTCTCCAGTTGCAAACTATAAGGGAGAGATTTATAACCTTCCTTTCAATATGAATACTTTCAATAAACTTTGGGGAGTTGTAACGCCAGCAGAAGCACAAGCTAAGATTGATGAGCAACGTGCGGTTTTAAATGGTAAAACTCCTGAAAATTTGGAAGAACAGGCGATATCTCTTGTAGGTACAGACATCTATGAAAAATTGATTAAGGACTATACAGAGAAACAGTGGGGCAAGCCAACTACGGAACTTCCAGCTTTTATCATTCGCCGTTTGCCCGTACGTTTGACCTATGATAACAACTATTTTAACGATACCTATCAAGGGATTCCAATAGGTGGCTACACTCAAATAGTTGAAAAAATGTTGGAACATGAAAATATTGATGTAGAAACAAATGTTGATTTCTTCGCGAATAAAGAGCAATATATGAAGGACTTCCCTAAGATTGTCTTTACCGGTATGATTGATGAATTCTTCGATTATAAGTTGGGTGAACTAGAGTATCGTAGTCTTCGTTTTGAAAATGAGACCCTGGATATGGAAAATTACCAAGGAAATGCAGTTGTCAACTATACTGATGCTGATACCCCATATACTCGCATTATTGAACACAAACATTTTGAGTTTGGGAGTCAAGCAAAGACTATCATTACTAAGGAACATTCTAAAACATGGGAAAAAGGTGATGAGCCTTATTATCCAGTTAATAATGATCGTAATAATCACTTATATAAATCGTATAAAAAACTGGCTGGTGAGCAAGGGAATGTTATCTTTGGTGGTCGTTTAGGACACTATCGTTATTACGATATGCACCAAGTAATTGGAGCAGCTTTACAGTGTGTAAGAAATGAGTTAGATTAAATAAGTAAAATTGATCACCAGTACTCAATGAAAATCAAAGAGCAAACTAGGAATCCAGCCGCAGACTGCTCAAAACACTGTTTTGAGGTTGTAGATAAGATTGACGAAGTCAGTCACATATATACGCAAGGTGAAGAAGACTTGGTTTGAATTTAGTATAAACAAGTAAAACTGTTTACTAGTTGTTATTTAGAAATAGTATTAAAAATTCCTTAACTATATAATGTAGTTGAGGGATTTTTTGGCTCTTTGTCAACTGTAGTGGGTTGAAGAAAAGCTAAGCTCGAGAAAGGACAAATTTCGTCCTTTCTTTTTTGATATTCAGAGCGATAAAAATCCGTTTTTTGAAGTTTTCAAAGTTCCGAAAACCAAAGGCATTGCGTTTGATAAGTTTGATGAGATTATTGGTTGCTTCTAATTTGGCATTAGAATAGGGTAACTGAAGGGCATTGACTATTTTCTCTTTGTCCTTTAGAAAGGTTTTAAAGACAGTCTTAAAAAGAGGATGAACTTTCTTTAGATTTTCCTCAATGAGTCCGAAAAATTTCTCCGGTTCCTTATTCTGAAAGTGAAAAAGCAAGAGTTGATAGAGATGATAGTGGTGTTTCAAGTCTTCTGAATAGCTCAAAAGCTTGTCAATAATCTCTTTATTGGTTAAGTGCATGCGAAAAGTAGGGCGATAAAATCGCTTATCACTCAGTTTACGGCTATCCTGTTGAATGAGTTTCCAGTAGCGCTTGATAGCCTTATATTCATGAGATTTTCGCTCAAATTGCTTCATGATTTGGACACGAACACGACTCATAGCACGGCTAAGATGTTGTACAATGTGGAAGCGATCTAGAACGATTTTGGCATACGGAAAAAGATGTTTAGCCAAGTCATAGTAAGGACTAAACATATCCATAGTAATGATTTTCACCTGACAACGAACAGAGCGATTGTAGCGCAGAAAATGATTTCTTATGATAGTTTGTGTTCTACCCTCAAGAACAGTGATAATATTGAGCTTATCAAAATCTTGAGCAATGAAACTCATCTTTCCCTTAGTGAAGGCATATTCGTCCCAGGACATAATCTCAGGGAGGTAAGAAAAAAATCAGACTTAAAACAGAAGTCATTGAGCTTTGCGAATAACAGTTGAAGTTGAAATAGACAGCTGACGGGCAATATCGGTCATAGAAGTCTTCTCAATTAGCTTCTGGGCAATCTTTTGGTTGATGATACGAGGGATTTGGTGATTCTTCTTGACGAGAGAAGTCTCAGCTACCATCATTTTCGAGCAATGATAGCACTTGAATCGACGTTTTCTAAGGAGAATTCTAGTAGGCATACCAGTCGTTTCAAGGTAAGGAACCTTAGACGGTTTTTGGAAGTCATATTTCTTCATTTGACTTCCACACTCAGGACAAGATGGAGCGTCGTAGTCCAGTTTAGCGATGATTTCCTTGTGGGTATTCCTATTAATGACATCCATAATTTGGATATTTGGGTCTTTAATGTCTAGTAATTTTGTGATAAAATGTAATTGTTCCATAGGATTCTTTCTAATGATGGTTTGGTTGCTTTTCATTATAGATCTTATGGGACTTTTTTTCTACAACAAAATAGGCTCCATAATATCCATAGGGGATTTACCCACTACAAATATTATAGAGCCGATTTTTTTGACATTATTCATATTTTTGCAAAGTTGTTGTTTAAAAAATAATTTTCTAAAATTCAGAAAATTCTATTGACAGAACATGAAAAAGGGTCTATAATGAATAAAAAACAAAGGAGAATACTATGAAAACAAGAAAAGTATTGGCACTCGCAGGAGTAACCTTATTAGCAGCAGGAGTCTTAGCGGCTTGTTCTGGTGGTTCTGCTACTAAAGGTGAGCAGACTTTGCATTTACCTACGAGACAGACCCAGATAATCTCAACTATTTGACAACTGGTAAGGCAGCAACTGCCGACATTACTAGTAATGTAATTGATGGATTACTTGAAAATGATAAATACGGGAACCTTATTCCCTCAATGGCAGAGGACTGGTCAGTTTCTAAGGATGGCTTGACTTATACTTATAAGATTCGTCAGGATGCCAAGTGGTATACATCTGAGGGAGAAGAGTATGCTCCTGTTAAGGCTCAGGACTTTGTGACAGGTCTTAAATATGCGACAGACAAGAAATCTGAAGCTCTTTACTTGGTACAGGATTCAATTAAAGGTTTGGACGCATACGCTAAAGGGGAAAATAAAGATTTCTCTCAAGTTGGAATTAAAGCACTTGACGACCAAACAGTCCAATACACTTTGAACAAACCTGAAAGTTTTTGGAATTCTAAAACAACCATGGGTGTCTTGGCACCAGTTAATGAAGAGTTTTTGAACTCAAAAGGGGATGATTTTGCTAAAGCAACAGATCTAAGCAGCATCTTGTATAATGGTCCTTATTTGTTGAAATCTATTGTGACCAAATCTACTGTTGAATTTGCAAAAAATCCTAACTACTGGGATAAAGACAATGTCCATATTGATAAAGTCAAATTGTCATTCTGGGACGGTCAAGATACTAGTAAACCTGCAGAAAACTTTAAAGATGGTAGTCTTTCAGCAGCTCGTCTCTATCCAACAAGTGCAAGTTTCGCAGAGCTTGAGAAAGAGATGAAGGACAATATTGTCTATACGCAACAGGACTCTACGACTTATGTAGTAGGAACAAACATCGACCGCCAGTCCTATAAATACACATCTAAGACTAGTGAAGAACAAAAGACTTCAACTAAAAAGGCTCTCTTAAACAAGGATTTCCGTCAGGCTATTGCCTTTGGTTTTGATCGTACAGCATATGCTTCTCAACTAAATGGACAAAACGGTGCAAGCAAAATTTTGCGTAATATTTTTGTTCCACCAACATTTGTTCAAGCGGATGGGAAAAACTTTGGCGATATGGTCAAAGAAAAATTAGTGACTTATGGGGATGAATGGAAGGATGTTAATCTGGCTGATGCCCAAGATGGTCTCTACAATCCAGAAAAAGCCAAGGCAGAATTTGCCAAAGCTAAGGCAGCCCTTCAAGCTGAAGGTGTAACCTTCCCAATTCACCTAGATATGCCAGTTGACCAAACTGCTACTACAAAAGTTCAGCGCGTCCAATCTATGAAACAATCTTTGGAAGCAACTTTAGGAACTGATAATGTCATTATTGATATCCAACAATTACAAAAAGATGAAGTGCTTAATGTAACTTTATTTGCACAAACTGCTGCTGGTGAGGATTGGGATCTTTCTGATAACGTTGGATGGGGACCAGACTTCTCAGATCCATCAACTTATCTTGACATCATCAAGCCTTCTGTAGGGGAAAATACACGAACTTACCTAGGATTTGATTCAGGAAAGACAATGAGGCGGCTAAGAAGGTTGGTCTCAATGATTATGATAAAATGGTCAATGAAGCAGGGGAAGAAACTACAGATGTGACGAAACGTTATAACAAGTATGCCGAAGCTCAAGCATGGTTGACAGATAGTGCCCTAGTCATTCCAACGACATCTCGTACAGGGCGTCCAATTTTGTCTAAGATGGTACCATTTACCTTACCTTTCTCTTTCTCAGGTAACAAGGGGACAAGTGATCCGCTTCGATACAAATACCTTGAACTTCAAGACAAGGCAGTCACAGCAGATGAATATCAAAAAGCTCAAGATAAATGGATGAAAGAAAAAGCAGAATCCAATAAAAAAGTGCAAGAAGAACTTGCAAAACATGTGAAGTAGATTAAATAAGAAGTTAGTTATTCGCTAACTTCTTTTGGTTTTTCGAAAACGAATTGAAAGCTATCCTCACTTTCAAAGATTATGAAGCCAATTTTTTGTAGAAAAAATCCTGAGTTGGTATTCTCAGGATTTTCTTCTTTCATCTCACTGTTGTGGTTGCTGTTGAACTTGCGGATTTGGTGGCGTTGGTTGTACTGGTTGTGTTGGCTGAACAGCCTGACCAGCTTGTCCTTGATTAGGATCAGTTGCTGGAGCATTATTGGGTTGTTGGCCTGCCTGTGTAGTTGAATTTTCAGTTGTTGTAGAGGAATTCTCTACTGTTTGTTGTGTATCAGGAGTATTCCATGTATTTCTGGCTCCGTTTTGGAATACGAACTGCCCGTTTCTATATAGTCCTTCAGGCATTGTCCAATCTCCAGGATGGTCGTTTTGAGAGAGGGGAAGTCATCATAGCACGATAGACTCTAGCAGCAACTGTGAGACCATCCCCCATAATTGGTGTGAGACGGTTTGTGTACCCTGTCCATACAGCCATTGAATATTTACGGGTATAACCTACAAACATTTCATCAGGTGCTACAAACTGACTAGTCTTGATATGGTTTTCGATTTCCTCATCTGTATAGTTCGAGGTACCTGTTTTACCAGCTTGAGGAAGCCAAGGGAGATAAGCACTACGACCGGTTCCGTAAGTCAAGACTGTTTTCATCATTTCTGTCATCATGTAAGCAGTCGTTTCTTTCATAGCTCTAGTACCAGGGTCAGAAAATTCTTTTTCGCTACCATCGCTAAAGACAACTTTATTGATGTACATTGGTTTATGGTAGATACCGCCATTAGCGAATGCAGCGTAAGCCGCAGCCATTTTTTCACTGCTTGCACCGTATTGTTTACTAGATTCAGTAGTATTACTTGAAATGGCATTTGAGTAGTGAATACTTGGATAGTCGATTCCCAAACCATTTAGGAAAGTTTTGGCTCTATCTAAACCAACCTTGTTTAGTGTTTCAACGGCGGGTACGTTACGAGATTGTTGAAGGGCATATTGCAGGCTAATGTCACCAAAATATGCTCGATCCCAGTTGTAGACAGGGGTGCTTGTACCAGGATAGTTATAAGGAATATCGTGGACAGTAGTTGCAGTTGAATCATATACACCGTATTCTAAGGCTGGTGCATAATCAGTGATTGGTTTCATGGTTGATCCCCAGTCACGGTTGGTTTCCACAGCTTGGTTGGTACCAAATGAAACGTTGCTTGCTTGGTGACGGGCTCCTAGTTGGGCAAGTACTTTACCATTGGAAGTATCTACGATAGTTGAGGCTACTTGAAGGTCATCATCTGGATAAGAGACATATTCATCTGTATTGTAAATGTCCCAAAGTCGCTGTTGAATTCCCTTGTCCACATTTGTGTAGACTTCCATTCCAGTTGTAAGAAGATTATAGCCAGTTTCATGCTCTACTTGCTCAATAACCTCTTTTAGATAGTTATCCATATATGCTGGATAAGTAGCAGTCGACTTAAGACTTTGTAAACCATCAGTGATAGGTGTGTTGATAGCTTTTTCATATTGCTCAGCACTAATGTAGTCTTGCCCTCTCATTTCTGAAAGAACCAAATTACGACGGTCTAATGCTGCTTCTGGATGAGAGTAAGGATCGTATTGGTTTGGTGCCTGAGGCATACCTGCTAGCAAAGCTAATTGAGGTAGAGATAGGTCTTTTAAGTCTTTTCCGTAGTAATTTTGGGCTGCGGTCTGCATACCATAGTTACCATTTGACATATAGACCTTATTGATGTAGTAGGTAAGGATTTCTTGTTTGGTAGCTTTTTGTTCCAATTGGACAGCTAACCAAGCCTCTTGCGCTTTTCGGGAGATATTTTGATCTGAAGTTGATGTTGAGAAATAGGTCAACTTAATCAACTGCTGGGTTAGGGTTGATCCTCCTTGTAAAGAGTTACTTTGTAAGTTACGTAAGAAGGCTCCCATGATCCGAATCGTATCTACCCCTCTGTGGTCAAAGAAGCGATGGTCCTCGATAGACACGATGGCTTTGACTAAATCAGTAGGAATTTCGTTGGCCTGAGCGTTTACTCGGCGTTCAGAGCCTAGATCGGCAATGAGTTCGTTATTATTGTCGTAAATCTTGCTCGAAGTTGTTGCAACTAATTTACTATCTGATAGGGCTGGAGCTTTGCTTACAAAATAGAGGAAAACACCCCCACCCAATAGAAATAATGCGATAAAGAGAGTTAGGAAAAAGATTCCAGTATATTTTAATATTCGCATAAGAATGTATTTATTCATCTTGTTTACCACCTAGTAAATGTTCTTTGATGACATCGAGATAGGGAATTTGTGGAAATACCCCTAGTTTTATCTGGTAACCGTATTCTCGTATGTATCCAAGTGGCATTGATTTTTGCCCCTTATCTTGATGATAGAAGCGAATCAAATCGTATGCCGGTAATAAGTAGGTTTCTTGCTGAGAAGAAAAGTGAAGAAGGACAAAGCAGATTCCTTGTTGGGCAAGGACTTGTTCCATATGCTGAATCTGATGTGGATGAAAATTTTTCATCGGAATCGCTTGTTTCTGCCTGGTTTCCTTTGCTTCAAAGTCGATGTAGTATCCATCATAAACACCTGAATAGTCTGTTGTTGAAGCTTGTCTAAAATAAGCTTCAACAATCTTGGCACGACTTCGTTGTGGATAGTCCACTCGTACGATTTGAATAGGAGTAGGTTTCTTGTGTATAACAGCTAATCCCTGAGACAAATAGTAGTCGTTGGTAGCATTGATCATCTTTTCAAAAGACATTCCTCTGTTTGCGAAATTTTTGGATTGGGAAAGAGATGTTTGTCTTTTTTGGGATGAAATTTTATGAGGATAGTTGACCATAATTCTCCTTATTGGTACAATAACATCACTCTATTATACCATAATTTTACACAGAAAGGGTTAAAAATGACTACAGCTTTGGTTTTAGGATATTCTGCTTTTGATTTGGGTTTGTTTTCTGACAAGGATCCTCGTCTTAAATTGATTAAAAAAGCGATACGTAAAGATTTAGAGGCTATGGCAGCAGATGGGGTGTCTTGGCTTGTATTTACAGGGACTTTAGGCTTTGAATATTGGGTTTTAGAGGTTGCTCAGGAGATGAAAACCGAATATGGTTTTCAGTTGGCCACCATTTTTGCTTTTGAAACCCATGGGGAAAATTGGAATGAAGCCAATCAGATGAAACTGAGCCGTTTTAAGCAGGTAGACTTTGTCAAATATGCTTATCCTCGCTATGAACACAAGGGGCAGTTAAGAGATTACCAGCAGTTTTTACTGGAAAATACGAATAGTTCCTATCTTTTTTATGATGAGGAAAATGAAACGAAACTAGCTTATGTTTACCAAATGATGAAAGAGAAAGAAGACTATTTTATAAAGAAATTAACATTTGATCAGCTAAATGAACTTGCAGAAAATTTTTCCGAAAATTGAAACTTTGACCTTGATTTTTGTTTGTCTTTTTTTATATAATAATACTAGCAACTGAGAATGGAGAGAGACATGGCAGGTATTATTTTTTCGGCGAAAGATATTTTTGAACAAGAGTTTGGACGTGAAGTCCGTGGCTATAGTAAGGTAGAAGTTGATGAGTTTTTAGACGATGTCATCAAGGACTATGAAACTTATGCTGCCTTGGTCAAGTCACTTCGTCAGGAAATTGCGGATTTGAAGGAAGAATTAGCTCGTAAACCAAAACCTTCACCAGTTCAAACAGAACCTCTTGAAGCGTCAACAACAAGTTCTATGACGAACTTTGATATTTTAAAACGTTTGAATCGTCTTGAAAAAGAAGTGTTTGGTAAACAAATTTTAGATAACTCAGGATTTTAAGAGCTTATTTAAAAAGTGCAATTTTTGGATAATCGCGTGAGGAGAGTTGCTTTTCATGAGGAAAGTCCATGCTAGCACAGGCTGTGATGCCTGTAGTGTTTGTGCTAGGCGAAACCATAAGCCTAGGGACGAGAAATCGTTACGGCAGTTGAAATGGCTAAGTCCTTGGATAGGTCAGAGTAGGCTTGAAAGTGCCACAGTGACGGAGTCTTTCTGGAAACGGAGAGAGTGGAACGCGGTAAACCCCTCAAGCTAGCAACCCAAATTTTGGTCGGGGCATGGAGTGCACGGAAACGAACGTAGTACTCTGACTGCTATCAGCTAGAGCTGTTAGTGGTAGACAGATGATTATCGAAGGAAGTGGTCCTAGTCACTTCTGGAACAAAACATGGCTTATAGAAAATTGCATATAGGTTGGGGCTGAGAAATTTTCTCAACCTCATTTTTTAAAGTGGACATATAGAAAGGTCTTGTAAGACTGTAAAATGAAAAAAGAATTTAATTTAATTGCAACTGTGGCAGCTGGTTTGGAAGCTGTTGTGGGAAGAGAAGTGCGAGAGTTGGGCTACGATTGTCAGGTTGAAAATGGACGTGTGCGTTTTCAAGGAGACGTGAGAGCTATTATCGAAACCAACCTCTGGCTTCGGGCAGCAGATCGTATCAAAATTATCGTAGGAACCTTTCCAGCTAAGACTTTTGAGGAACTGTTTCAGGGAGTTTTCGCTTTAGATTGGGAAAATTATTTACCACTCGGAGCTCGGTTCCCGATTTCAAAAGCCAAATGTGTTAAGTCCAAACTTCACAATGAACCAAGTGTACAGGCAATTTCTAAGAAAGCTGTTGTCAAGAAATTGCAGAAACACTATGCTCGTCCAGAAGGTGTTCCTCTGATGGAGAATGGCCCAGAGTTTAAGATTGAGGTTTCTATTCTAAAGGATGTGGCAACTGTCATGATTGATACGACAGGATATAGCCTCTTTAAACGAGGTTATCGTACCGAAAAGGGTGGCGCTCCTATCAAGGAAAATATGGCGGCAGCCATTTTGCAACTTTCTAACTGGTATCCAGACAAGCCTTTGATTGATCCGACCTGTGGTTCGGGGACTTTCTGTATCGAGGCTGTCATGATTGCTCGAAAGATGGCACCAGGACTTCGTCGCTCTTTTGCATTTGAGGAATGGAACTGGGTCAGTGATCGTTTGATCCAAGAAGTGCGCACAGAAGCGGCCCAAAAAGTGGATCGTGAACTGGAACTGGATATCATGGGTTGTGATATTGATGCTCGCATGGTGGAGATTGCTAAGGCTAATGCTCAGGCGGCAGGTGTTGCAGGAGATATTACCTTTAAGCAGATGCGCGTGCAGGATTTACGTTCGGATAAAATCAATGGTGTGATTATCTCCAATCCGCCTTATGGAGAACGTTTATCAGATGATGCAGGAGTGACCAAGCTTTATGCTGAACTGGGTCAAGTATTTGCACCGCTGAAAACTTGGAGTAAGTTTATCCTAACTAGTGATGAAGCCTTTGAAAGCAAGTATGGTAGCCAAGCGGACAAGAAACGTAAACTGTATAACGGAACCCTGAAAGTGGATTTGTATCAATATTTTGGTCAGCGTGTCAAACGCCAAGAAGTAAAGTAGGAAGGTAAACTCATGACTAAGAAGAGACGGGATCGTCATAAAAATGAAGGACAAGAACCGCGATTTGATTTTGATGAAGCAAAAGAGTTAACAGTTGGTCAAGCTATTCGTAAAAATGAAGAAGTAGAAGCAGGGGTATTGCCTGAAGATTCCATTTTAGATAAGTATCTCAAGCAACACAAAGATGAAATTGAGGCAGATAAGTTTGCGACTCGCCAATACAAAAAGGAGGAATTAGTCGAAACGCAGAGTTTGGATGATCTTATCCAAGAGATTCGGGAGGAGACAGCTGTTGAGCCTACGATAGTAGAGAATGATTTCATCCAGTTTGATGACTTAGAATCTACACAAGTGACAGAAACTCCTTTTGATGAGGAATTTGACACTGAGGAGGCAGTCGAAACAGAGTATCCAATGATGGATAGTGAAGATGGGAAAAGCGTTAAGAAACAGATTCTTTATGGCTTGTTAGCTGCGGTAGGGATTCTTGTTATTGGGACTGGTTATTATGTTTACCGTCAAGTTACTCGCTCAACACAGGAAATCCAAACGGCTCAATCATCGTCTAGTGAGCAGGATGTTCAGCCTATTTTAGAAGATTTTAATAGTCAATACGATGCCTTCTACACAGATAGCAATAAAACAGCTTTGAAGAATAGCCAGTTTGAAAAGCTACCTCAACTCAAGGCTTTACTTGATAAGCTGGAAGGTAGTCGTGAACATACGCTTGCCAAATCGAAATATGACAGCTTAGAAACGCAAATCAAGGCCATCCAAGAAGTCAATGCACAATTTGAAAAACCAGCTATTGTGGATGGTGTTCTAGATACCAGTGTCAAAGCCAAATCGAATGCTAAATTTACAGATATTAAAACTGGGAATACTGAGATTGATAAAGTGCTAGATAAGGCTATTAGCCTCGGTAAGAGCCAGCAAACAAGTACGTCTAGCTCAAGCTCAGGTCAAACTAGCAGTTCTAGTCAAGCAAGTTCAAATTCTTCTACCGACAGTACTACAAGTAACGCCAGTCCATCTTCAAGCTCCTCATCAAACAATTCAGTTTCTGCGCGGGATGATAGCTATGGTGGTTTATCAAGTTCTGGAGTCAACCTACAAAGAGCTTCAAGCCGTGTACCGTTCAATCAATCAGCTGTAGATGATAGTAACAACTCTGCCTGGGATTTGCTGATGGTGTCTTGGAACAAATTCTAGCGACTTCACGTTCACGTGGTTATATCACTGGTAACCAATACATCCTTGAACGTGTCAATATCGTTAATGGCAATGGTTATTACAACCTCTACAAGCCAGATGGAACCTATCTCTTTACCCTTAACTGTAAGACAGGTTACTTTGTTGGAAATGGTTCTGGACATGCGGATGACTTGGACTACTAAGCAGTCGTTACAAAATTCTTTCTTTTCAAAAGTAAAAATGATAAAATAAAACAAATTAAACAAGAGGAGTGTCAAATGACAAAAGCTAACTTTGGTGTCGTAGGTATGGCCGTAATGGGTCGTAACCTTGCCCTTAATATTGAATCTCGTGGTTACACAGTTGCTATCTACAACCGTAGTAAAGAAAAAACTGAAGATGTAATTGCTTGCCATCCTGAAAAGAAATTTGTACCAAGCTATGACGTTGAAAGTTTTGTAAATTCAATCGAAAAACCTCGTCGTATCATGCTCATGGTTCAAGCTGGACCTGGTACAGATGCGACTATCCAAGCCCTTCTTCCACACCTTGACAAAGGTGATATCTTGATTGACGGAGGAAACACTTTCTACAAAGATACAATCCGTCGTAATGAAGAATTGGCAAACTCAGGTATCAACTTTATCGGTACTGGAGTTTCTGGTGGTGAAAAAGGTGCCCTTGAAGGTCCTTCTATCATGCCTGGTGGACAAAAAGAGGCCTACGAATTAGTTGCAGATGTTCTTGAAGAAATCTCAGCTAAGCACCAGAAGATGGCAAACCATGTGTGACTTACATCGGTCCTGATGGAGCTGGTCACTACGTGAAGATGGTCCACAACGGTATCGAGTATGGTGATATGCAATTGATCGCAGAAAGCTATGACTTGATGCAACACTTGTTAGGCCTTTCTGCAGAAGACATGGCTGAAATCTTTACTGAGTGGAACAAGGGTGAATTGGATAGCTACTTGATCGAAATCACAGCTGATATCTTGAGCCGTAAAGACGATGAAGGTCAAGACGGACCAATCGTAGACTACATCCTTGATGCTGCAGGTAACAAGGGAACTGGTAAATGGACTAGCCAATCATCTCTTGACCTTGGTGTGCCATTGTCACTCATCACTGAGTCAGTATTTGCACGTTACATTTCAACTTACAAAGAAGAACGTGTGCATGCTAGCAAGGTTCTTCCAAAACCAGCTGCCTTCAAATTTGAAGGAGATAAGGCTGAGTTGATTGAAAAAATCCGTCAAGCCCTTTACTTCTCAAAAATCATTTCATACGCACAAGGTTTTGCTCAATTGCGTGTAGCTTCTAAAGAAAACAACTGGAACTTGCCATTTGCAGACATCGCATCTATCTGGCGTGATGGCTGTATCATCCGTTCTCGTTTCTTGCAAAAGATCACAGATGCTTACAACCGTGATGCAGACCTTGCCAACCTTCTTTTGGATGAATACTTCTTGGATGTTACTGCTAAGTACCAACAAGCAGTGCGTGATATCGTAGCTCTTGCGGTTCAAGCTGGTGTGCCAGTACCAACCTTCTCAGCAGCTATTACTTACTTTGATAGCTACCGTTCAGCTGACCTTCCAGCTAACTTGATCCAAGCACAACGTGACTACTTTGGTGCCCACACTTACCAACGTAAAGACAAAGAAGGAACCTTCCACTACTCTTGGTATGACGAAAAATAAGTAGGTCTGCCATGGGGAAACGGATTTTATTACTTGAGAAAGAACGAAATCTAGCTCATTTTTTAAGTTTGGAACTCCAAAAAGAGCAATACCGAGTTGATCAGGTTGAGGAAGGGCAAAAAGCCCTCTCCATGGCTCTTCAGACAGACTATGACTTGATTTTATTGAATGCTCATCTGGGGGATATGACAGCCCAGGATTTTGCAGACAAGCTGAGTCGGACTAAGCCAGCCTCAGTGATCATGGTTTTGAACCATCGCGAAGACTTGCAAAATCAGATTGAGGCAATCCAACGCTTTGCCGTTTCTTACATCTATAAGCCAGTTATTATTGAGAATCTGGTAGCTCGTATTTCAGCCATTTTCCGAGGTCGGGACTTTATCGACCAACACTGTAGTCAGATGAAGGTTCCAACGTCTTACCGAAATCTGCGTATGGATGTAGAACATCATACCGTTTATCGTGGCGAAGAGATGATTGCTCTGACGCGTCGTGAGTATGATCTTTTGGCTACTCTTATGGGAAGCAAGAAAGTCCTGACGCGTGAGCAGTTGTTGGAAAGTGTCTGGAAGTATGAAAGTGCAACCGAAACCAATATCGTGGATGTCTATATCCGTTATCTACGTAGCAAGCTTGATGTAAAAGGTCAAAAAAGCTACATTAAAACCGTGCGTGGTGTTGGTTATGCCATGCAAGAATAGAAAGGCAGTCATCCTCGTGTAACTGCTGTTTGAGCTCTATACTATCTGTAACAGGAATTCCTGAATGCCAGATAGTATGGGGCTTTTTTTGAAGAGGCAAAAATGCAGGTCCCTAGATGTCTTGTAAGGCTTCAAAGAGATGATCAGAGAGAATGACTTTTTCTTGACCATAGTTTATACTCAATGAAAATGAAAGAGTAAACTAGGAAGCTAGCTGCAGGTTGCTCAAAACACTAGTTTTGAGGTTGCAGATGGAAGCTGACGTGATTTGAAGAGATTTTCGAAGAGTATTGGTATCTGATAAGCTTTACTTTCATAGTTCTCTACTTTTTGACGTTCAAAAGGGATGAGCTAGTTGCAATTAATGTTAATATATTATTTATAACTATTCAAAAAATGGTATTTATCATAGTCTTGAAGAAAAGGGGGATTATATTTTTGTTTCGATATTATAATGTAGTAACTGGATAAACTCCTGAAATTATCTGAAAATAATGTAAAATCATAAATAATAATTAATATAATTGACAAATCTGCGAATGTACATTATAATATTGATTGTATGTGTATAACATGCTATTTTTAGAAATCAAAAGGAGACAATGTAATGTATTTTAATCGTAAAAATGCAGAGCAAAAGAACTGGAGAATGATCAAAAAAGGAAAGCATTTCCTATTCGGTTGTTCTCTTGTTTTTGCGGTCGGAGCTAGCTTAGCTACTCAAGTGGTCCATGCAGACACGGCAGAAGCTACTGTAGAAAGCAACTCGACTACTGGGGAAGTTCCCCCTACACAGAATGGGGCTGGCAATACTTATGCGGCACCTGCTACTGTAGCAGAGATTAAGCCAGAGGTTGCTACAACACCAGCTCCAGCAGCAGTGGCGGAAAAATTAGGTGGAGAAACTGCAAAAGAAGTTGAAGCTTTAGACAAAACTAAACTAGAAAACTACATCGCAGAAATCGAAGCAAAACTTGCTAATGGAACATACGACAACAAAACAGAAGAAAGTGTTGCAGTATTAAAAGCAGACCTAGAAGCTGCAAAAACTACATTAGCGAACGCTAAAACTCAAGAAGAACTAACAAAATCTTACAGCAAATTAGTAACTACAGCGAACACTAAATTAAAAAACAAACCTGTAGAGCAAAAAGAAACTCCAGCAGTAGACACTACTAACGGAAAAGAAACTGTAGGTAAAAAAGCAGAAAACACTGAGAAAAAATCAGACTCTAACTCAATCGAAAACGCAGGATCTCATGATCCACGCAATGGTCAAAAAATGCCAGAAGGCGTTCAATTTAGAGCCAATGTTGCTTATTCAGGTGATGAAGCTACCAATGAGAATGGGAAGAAAAATGACTATATTACTAGTAATGTAGGTAATTCTACTACCTCTGGTGACGCGCAAAATATCGGCTCTAGAGTAATGACCTATAAGACCAGAATGAATAAAGATCAGAATGGTAAGATTACGTCTATTGACTGGATGCTTTACTTCAATAACTATGCTGAAAATATGGATAATAAATATGGCATTAGAGGAAATAGTTCCCGAAACTATATTCAAATTCCTAAAGAAGTAAATATGCCTGAAAGCATCAATCGTCTCCAATACAAATCAGTACAGAGATTGCAAGGTGGAAAATTTAAAAAAATCGACTCAAGTGGAAATCCTCTAAGTAATGAAGTGACATTTGACAATCCAAGTCCAGGCACAGCTTCAGGTTTCCCGCTTGCCAAAGAAGAGTCTTTCACAAGCGAAAGTTGGAAGTCTGCATCTCGTGGATATGATACCCTTTATGAAAATACAGGTTTCTATTTCAATGGTGCGGATACTGATAATCCTGAGACAAAAGCTTTGATTGATGCTAATGCTATACCAGGAAAACGTGTTATCTATGATAATTCCAATACAGGTTCGGACTGGCAAGATGCATATGTATGGAAGTTCACCACAACTGTTCCAGAAACGACAACTAATGAGCAGTTGAAAGATATGAAGGTTGTTATGGGTATGGTCCGTACTGGTACAGCGTCAAACAGACCATCTTTCAATACAATAGGGAACAACCCTGCTGATGTTACGGATGCCGATGTGGCTAAACCACAACCAAAAACATCACAACCAGGAGTGAACAACACCTATACCCAAACAAATGACACGATTACAGTGCCTACTATAGCTTCTACAGATACAGTCTTGACAGGTACAGGAACACCAGGTGCCCGCATCAATATTAAGAGTGAGGGTAAAACTGTTAATGATAGAACCGTAGTTGGACAGAACGGACAGTGGTCATTCCCAATTACTATTGGTTTGAATAGTAACGTTACTGGTGGGGCACAGCTGGTTCCTAAGAGTCAAATCAGCGTTAGCCAAACTGTTAATGGTGTAGAAAGTGCTGCTACACCTGTAAACGTCTCTCTAGGTCACTCAGAAATCGTTCCATCATCTAAATCAAAACAACAAAATAATCTTGTTGAAAATGATAGAAACGTTACCTTGAAAGTGCCACACGATGCAGGAGCAGCTTACTTCCAATTTACGGACGCTGATGGCAATGCTCAAGAAGTTGGGCTTAAACGTGATGCTGTTCCAGGTAAGTGGCAAGTGAACTCTTCAAGCAGTGCCCTTGCAAGTGTTGCTTCAAGTGAACAAGGCTCCCACTACTCAACGATCAACTTGACCTTGAACAAAGATATGAAAGCTGGAACAACAGCTAAAGTTATCTCTAACATGCAAGAAGGTAGCTACTCAAGTCTTCAAGGTTGGCAGTCACGTAACGTTGAAGAAGCTCCCAAAGAAGCACCAAAAGAAGAGACTCCAGCGCCAGTTACTCCACAACCAGAAGCACCAAAACCACAACCAGCAACACCAACAACTAGTGGTCCTGAAATTGTCAATGATTTGGCAGGTAAAGCAAGTACTCCAGCTGATGTGACAGTTAAAGCACCAGCAGGTTCAACTGTTAAGCTTTACAACACAGATGGTGTCGTGATTGGTGAAGCCGTAGCTAACGATCAAGGTGTAGCAACTGTTCACCCTACAAACAGTCTTCCAGCAGGAGAGATTACAGCTACTTCAACACCAGCAGGTGGTAAAGAGTCAGCTAAGAGTGCACCGATTACAGTTACAGCATCACCGTTGACTGTTAAGGATGGTGGTGTGACTGGTAATAATGATACTAGACTATTGGTAAGTAGATCAGAGATTACAGTATATCCTGGTGATAAAATTGATGTAGATGTTGTAGCTCGAGCTACAGCTTTAGAGAGATTTTCAGTTGAAAAAAATCCAACAGCTATAAGCGGAGTATTGCCAACGGGGGGTTACCTAGATAAATCATATGGAGCAACGGTTAAGGAACGTAAAGCTAAATATAGTGGTACTGTTGCAATGAACCAGCCGGCAGGAACTACAAGTGTTATTTTTCATGCAAGGAACCGAGATAAACCAACAACGATATACAGAGAACTTCTAGTAAATGTTCTTGAGACTGCTAAGAAATATGAGCCAGTTGCAGGTACAAAAGTAGATGTTGCGAATTCTAACGGCGTTAGTGAAACTGAAAAGAATAAGATTATCGAAGCAGTGAAAACTGCTAACCCAAGTCTTCCAGCAGATTCAAAATACAGTGTGGATGAAAAAGGAAACCTTACTATCACTTATCCTGATGGATCAAAAGATAAGATTGCAGCAGCATATCTAGTAAATCCAGCACCAACAGATGCAGATAAGAACACACCAACAGCTAAACCACAAACTGTAAACAAAGGAACAACACCAAAAGCAGAAGATTCAATTGGAAATATAAAAGATCTTCCTAAGGGTACAAAAGTAGCCTTCAAAGCTCCAGTAGACACAGCGACACCAGGTGAAAAAGATGCTACAGTAGTTGTAACATACCCAGATGGATCTAATGAAGAAGTTCCAGTTAAAGTAACGGTTAAAGCCCCAAGTTCAGCACCAACAACTCCAACAGCGCCAGCAACACCAGCAGCTCCAGTAGTAGCTCCAACAGTAGAGATTCCTTATTCTAATAAAGATACTAAGGAAGTTTATGTTTATGCTGGAGAAGAAAACTCATTCGATATTAAATTCAAAGATGATAGCGGAAAAATTGCAAGTGCTACTGTAAAACAAGGTGGTAACAGAGCGTTTGATGATGTTGCAGGTGAAGCAAATACTATCAATACTCAGTATGGATTTAAAGCAAATGTTATTAATGCTGAGACTCCAGCGACAGAAAGCCCCAGCAGTCATTACTTATTCAGGTACTCCAGCAGCGACAGATGGTTTAGCAAAAGACAAACTAGAGGCCGCAACTAAAGGAGAAAATCCAGAAGGTATGGCTTTAGGATGGCGTTATGCAACTGCAACGGATAAAGATGGTGCATTTATTGAGAATAAAGCAGTAGGTAGCTCAACTGCAACTGATCCAGGTGCATTCCGTGTTATGCTTAAGGGACAAACTCAAAAATATGATATTGCAACTCCAACTGAAAAAGTTACTGTAGCAGATCCAGCTAACGTAACAGATGCTGACTTGGCTAAAATCAAAGAGAAGCTTCAACTTGAGTACTCTCAAAACAACGATGACGCTAACTTAGCAGACAAAAAAGGTAAAGCTGTAACTGATAAAGATGCTAAGATCCAATCAGTAACAAAAGATGACAAAGGAAATCTTGTAGTAACCTATAAAGATGGTTCTCAAGATAAGAAACCATTGTCAGAATTTGTAACTAAAGAAACAACAGCAGTAGCACCAACAGTAGAGATTCCATACTCTAATAAAGATACTAAAGAAGTTTATGTATATGCTGGAGAAGAAAACTCATTCGATATCAAATTCAAAGATGATAGCGGAAAAATTGCAAGTGCTACTGTAAGACAAGGTGGTAACAAAGCGTTTGCTGATGTTGCAGGTGAAGCAAATACTATCAATACACAATATGGATTTAAAGCAAATGTTATCAATGCTGAGACTCCAGCGACAGAAAAAGCCCCAGCAGTCATTACTTATTCAGGTACTCCAGCAGCGACAGATGGTTTAGCAAAAGATAAACTAGAGGCAGCAACTAAAGGAGAAAATCCAGAAGGTATGGCTTTAGGATGGCGTTATGCAACTGCAACGGATAAAGATGGTGCATTTATTGAGAATAAAGCAGTAGGTAGCTCAACTGCAACTGATCCAGGTGCATTCCGTGTTATGCTTAAGGGACAAACTCAAAAATATGATATTGCAACTCCAACTGAAAAAGTTACTGTAGCAGATCCAGCTAACGTAACAGATGCTGACCTGGCTAAAATCAAAGAGAAGCTTCAACTTGAGTACTCTCAAAACAACGATGATGCTAACTTGGCAGACAAAAAAGGTAAAGCTGTAGCTGATAAAGATGCTAAGATCCAATCAGTAACAAAAGATGACAAAGGAAATCTTGTTGTAACATATAAAGATGGTTCTCAAGATAAAAAACCATTATCAGAATTTGTAACTAAAAAACCAACAGATGCAGATAAGAACACACCAACAGCTAAAACACAAACTGTAAACAAAGGAACAACACCAAAAGCAGAAGATTCAATTGGAAATGTAAAAGATCTTCCTAAGGGTACAAAAGTAGCCTTCAAAGATCCAGTAGACACAGCAACACCAGGTGAAAAAGATGCGACAGTAGTTGTAACATACCCAGATGGATCTAAAGAAGAAGTTCCAGTTAAAGTAACGGTTAAAGACCCAAGTTCAGCACCAACAGATGCAGATAAGAACACACCAACAGGTAAACCACAAACTGTAAACAAAGGAACAACGCCAAAAGCAGAAGATTCAATTGGAAATGTAAAAAGATCTTCCTAAAGGGTACAAAAAGTAGCCTTCAAAGATCCAGTAGACACAGCAACACCAGGTGAAAAAAAGATGCGACAGTAGTTGTAACATACCCAGATGGATCTAAAGAAGAAGTTCCAGTTAAAGTAACGGTTAAAGACCCAAGTTCAGCACCAACAGATGCAGATAAGAACACACCAACAGGTAAACCACAAACTGTAAACAAAGGAACAACGCCAAAAAGCAGAAGATTCAATTGGAAATGTAAAAGATCTTCCTAAAGGGTACAAAAAGTAGCCTTCAAAGATCCAGTAGACACAGCAACACCAGGTGAAAAAAAGATGCGACAGTAGTTGTAACATACCCAGATGGATCTAAAGAAGAAGTTCCAGTTAAAGTAACGGTTAAAGACCCAAGTTCAGCACCAACAGATGCAGATAAGAACACACCAACAGGTAAACCACAAACTGTAAACAAAGGAACAACGCCAAAAGCAGAAGATTCAATTGGAAATGTAAAAGATCTTCCTAAGGGTACAAAAGTAGCCTTCAAAGATCCAGTAGACACAGCAACACCAGGTGAAAAAGATGCGACAGTAGTTGTAACATACCCAGATGGATCTAAAGAAGAAGTTCCAGTTAAAGTAACGGTTAAAGACCCAAGTTCAGCACCAACAGATGCAGATAAGAACACACCAACAGGTAAACCACAAACTGTAAACAAAGGAACAACGCCAAAAGCAGAAGATTCAATTGGAAATGTAAAAAGATCTTCCTAAAGGGTACAAAAAGTAGCCTTCAAAGATCCAGTAGACACAGCAACACCAGGTGAAAAAGATGCGACAGTAGTTGTAACATACCCAGACGGATCTAAAGAAGAAGTTCCAGTTAAAGTAACGGTTAAAGACCCAAGTTCAGCACCAACAGATGCAGATAAGAACACACCAACAGCTAAACCACAAACTGTAAACAAAGGAACAACGCCAAAAGCAGAAGATTCAATTGGAAATGTAAAAGATCTTCCTAAGGGTACAAAAGTAGCCTTCAAAGATCCAGTAGACACAGCAACACCAGGTGAAAAAGATGCGACAGTAGTTGTAACATACCCAGATGGATCTAAAGAAGAAGTTCCAGTTAAAGTAACGGTTAAAGACCCAAGTTCAGCACCAACAGATGCAGATAAGAACACACCAACAGGTAAACCACAAACTGTAAACAAAGGAACAACGCCAAAAGCAGAAGATTCAATTGGAAATGTAAAAGATCTTCCTAAGGGTACAAAAGTAGCCTTCAAAGATCCAGTAGACACAGCAACACCAGGTGAAAAAGATGCGACAGTAGTTGTAACATACCCAGATGGCTCTACAGAAGAAGTTCCAGTTAAGGTAACGGTTAAAGACCCAAGTTCAGCACCAACAGATGCAGATAAGAACACACCAACAGGTAAACCACAAACTGTAGACAAAGGAACAACACCAAAAGCAGAAGATTCAATTGGCAATGTAAAAGATCTTCCTAAGGGCACAAAAGTAGCCTTCAAGGATCCAGTAGACACAGCAACACCAGGCGAAAAAGATGCGACAGTAGTTGTCACTTACCCAGATGGCTCTACAGAAGAAGTTCCAGTTAAGGTAACGGTTAAAGACCCAAGTTCAGCACCAACAGATGCAGATAAGAACACACCAACAGCTAAACCACAAACTGTAGACAAAGGAACAACACCAAAAGCAGAAGATTCAATTGGCAATGTAAAAGATCTTCCTAAGGGCACAAAAGTAGCCTTCAAGGATCCAGTAGACACAGCAACACCAGGCGAAAAAGATGCGACAGTAGTTGTCACTTACCCAGATGGCTCTAAAGAAGAAGTTCCAGTTAAAGTAACTGTTGAAGAACCAAGTTCACCAGAAAATCCATCAACTAAGGATACAGACGGCGATGGCTTGACTGATAAGGAAGAAGCTGAGAAAGGTACAGACCCTACTAAAGCCGATACAGATGGCGACGGCGTCACAGATAAGGAAGAAGTAGAAAAAGGTACAGATCCAAAAGATCCTAACTCTAAACCAGAAGATCCAACAACTAAGGATGCAGATGGAGTTAAAGATCCAGCTAAGACACCAGTTAAAGATCCAGCTAACTTAACAGATGCAGAAAAAGCTAAAGTAGCCGACGAAGTTAAGAAAGCTAACCCAACAGCGAAAGATGTTGAAGTAGGCAAAGATGGAACAACAACTGTAACCTTCCCAGACGGATCAAAAGCAGAAATTCCAGCAGCTAAAGCAGCAGAAAAAGCTAAAGATGCAACACCAGCTAAGGATGCAGATGGAGTTAAAGATCCAGCTAAGACACCAGTTAAAGATCCAGCTAACTTAACAGATGCAGAAAAAGCTAAAGTAGCCGACGAAGTTAAGAAAGCTAACCCAACAGCGAAAGATGTTGAAGTAGGCAAAGATGGAACAACAACTGTAACCTTCCCAGACGGATCAAAAGCAGAAATTCCAGCAGCTAAAGCAGCAGAAAAAGCTAAAGATGCAACACCAGCTAAGGATGCAGATGGAGTTAAAGATCCAGCTAAGACACCAGTTAAAGATCCAGCTAACTTAACAGATGCAGAAAAAGCTAAAGTAGCCGACGAAGTTAAGAAAGCTAACCCAACAGCGAAAGATGTTGAAGTAGGCAAAGATGGAACAACAACTGTAACCTTCCCAGACGGATCAAACAGCAGAAATTCCAGCAGCTAAAGCAGCAGAAAAAGCTAAAGATGCAACACCAGCTAAGGATGCAGATGGAGTTAAAGATCCAGCTAAGACACCAGTTAAAGATCCAGCTAACTTAACAGATGCAGAAAAAGCTAAAGTAGCCGACGAAGTTAAGAAAGCTAACCCAACAGCGAAAGATGTTGAAGTAGGCAAAGATGGAACAACAACTGTAACCTTCCCAGACGGATCAACAGCAGAAATTCCAGCAGCTAAAGCAGCAGAAAAAGCTAAAGATGCAACACCAGCTAAGGATGCAGATGGCGTTAAAGATCCAGAAGCTAAGACACCAGTTAAAGATCCAGCTAACTTAACAGATGCAGAAAAAGCTAAAGTAGCCGACGAAGTTAAGAAAGCTAACCCAACAGCGAAAGATGTTGAAGTAGGCAAAGATGGAACAACAACTGTAACCTTCCCAGACGGATCAAAAGCAGAAATTCCAGCAGCTAAAGCAACAGAAAAAGCTAAAGATGCAACACCAGCTAAGGATGCAGATGGAGTTAAAGATCCAGCTAAGACACCAGTTAAAGATCCAGCTAACTTAACAGATGCAGAAAAAGCTAAAGTAGCCGACGAAGTTAAGAAAGCTAACCCAACAGCGAAAGATGTTGAAGTAGGCAAAGATGGAACAACAACTGTAACCTTCCCAGACGGATCAAAAGCAGAAATTCCAGCAGCTAAAGCAACAGAAAAAGCTAAAGATGCAACACCAGCTAAGGATGCAGATGGAGTTAAAGATCCAGCTAAGACACCAGTTAAAGATCCAGCTAACTTAACAGATGCAGAAAAAGCTAAAGTAGCCGACGAAGTTAAGAAAGCTAACCCAACAGCGAAAGATGTTGAAGTAGGCAAAGATGGAACAACAACTGTAACCTTCCCAGACGGATCAAAAGCAGAAATTCCAGCAGCTAAAGCAACAGAAAAAGCTAAAGATGCAACACCAGCTAAGGATGCAGATGGAGTTAAAGATCCAGCTAAGACACCAGTTAAAGATCCAGCTAACTTAACAGATGCAGAAAAAAAGCTAAAAGTAGCAGACGAAGTTAAGAAAGCTAACCCAACAGCGAAAGATGTTGAAATAGGCAAAAGATGGAACAACAACTGTAACCTTCCCAGACGGATCAAACAGCAGAAATCCAGCAGCTAAAGCAACAGAAAAAGCTAAAGATGCAACACCAGCTAAGGATGCAGATGGAGTTAAAGATCCAGCTAAGACACCAGTTAAAGATCCAGCTAACTTAACAGATGCAGAAAAAAAGCTAAAGTAGCAGACGAAGTTAAGAAAGCTAACCCAACAGCGAAAGATGTTGAAATAGGTAAAGATGGAACAACAACTGTAACCTTCCCAGACGGATCAACAGCAGAAAACTCAGCAGCAGCAGAAGACAGCTAAAGATGCAACACCAGCTAAGGATGCAGATGGAGTTAAAGATCCAGCTAAGACACCAGTTAAAGATCCAGCTAACTTAACAGATGCAGAAAAAAAGCTAAAGTAGCAGACGAAGTTAAGAAAGCTAACCCAACAGCGAAAGATGTTGAAATAGGCAAAAGATGGAACAACAACTGTAACCTTCCCAGACGGATCAAACAGCAGAAATTCAGCAGCTAAAGCAACAGAAAAAGCTAAAGATGCAACACCAGCTAAGGATGCAGATGGAGTTAAAGATCCAGCTAAGACACCAGTTAAAGATCCAGCTAAACTTAACAGATGCAGAAAAAAAGCTAAAGTAGCAGACGAAGTTAAGAAAGCTAACCCAACAGCGAAAGATGTTGAAATAGGTAAAAGATGGAACAACAACTGTAACCTTCCCAGACGGATCAAACAGCAGAAAATCCAGCAGCTAAAGCAGCAGAAAACAGCTAAAGATGCAAACCAGCTAAGGATGCAGATGGAGTTAAAGATCCAGCTAAGACACCAGTTAAAGATCCAGCTAAACTTAACAGATGCAGAAAAAAAGCTAAAGTAGCAGACGAAGTTAAGAAAGCTAACCCAACAGCGAAAGATGTTGAAATAGGTAAAGATGGAACAACAACTGTAACCTTCCCAGACGGATCAACAGCAGAAAATCCAGCAGCTAAAGCAGCAGAAAAAGCTAAAGATGCAACACCAGCTAAGGATGCAGATGGAGTTAAAGATCCAGCTAAGACACCAGTTAAAGATCCAGCTAAACTTAACAGATGCAGAAAAAAAGCTAAAGTAGCAGACGAAGTTAAGAAAGCTAACCCAACAGCGAAAGATGTTGAAATAGGTAAAGATGGAACAACAACTGTAACCTTCCCAGACGGATCAACAGCAGAAAATTCAGCAGCTAAAGCAGAGAAAAAGCTAAAGATGCAACACCAGCTAAGGATGCAGATGGGCGTTAAAGATCCAGAAGCTAAGACACCAGTTAAAGATCCAGCTAAACTTAACAGATGCAGAAAAAAAGCTAAAGTAGCAGACGAAGTTAAGAAAGCTAACCCAACAGCGAAAGATGTTGAAATAGGTAAAGATGGAACAACAACTGTAACCTTCCCAGACGGATCAACAGCAGAAATTCAGCAGCTAAAGCAGCAGAGAAAAGCTAAAGATGCAACACCAGCTGGATGCAGATGGGCGTTAAAGATCCAGCTAAGACACCAGTTAAAGATCCAGCTAAACTTAACAGATGCAGAAAAAAAGCTAAAGTAGCAGACGAAGTTAAGAAAGCTAACCCAACAGCGAAAGATGTTGAAATAGGTAAAGATGGAACAACAACTGTAACCTTCCCAGACGGATCAACAGCAGAAAATTCCAGCAGCTAAAGCAGCAGAAAACAGCTAAAGATGCAACACCAGCTAAGGGTGCTAGATGAGATCAAAGATCAGCTAAGACACCAGTTAAAGATCCAGCTAAACTTAACAGATGCAGAAAAAAAGCTAAAGTAGCAGACGAAGTTAAGAAAGCTAACCCAACAGCGAAAGATGTTGAAATAGGTAAAGATGGAACAACAACTGTAACCTTCCCAGACGGATCAACAGCAGAAAATCCAGCAGCTAAAGCAGCAGAGAAAAGCTAAAGATGCAACACCAGCTAAGATGCAGATGGAGTTAAAGATCCAGCTAAGACACCAGTTAAAGATCCAGCTAACTTAACAGATGCAGAAAAAAAGCTAAAGTAGCAGACGAAGTTAAGAAAGCTAACCCAACAGCGAAAGATGTTGAAATAGGTAAAGATGGAACAACAACTGTAACCTTCCCAGACGGATCAACAGCAGAAAATTCCAGCAGCTAAAGCAGCAGAAAAAGCTAAAGATGCAACACAGCTAAAGGATGCAGATGGGCGTTAAAGATCCAGAAGCTAAGACACCAGTTAAAGATCCAGCTAACTTAACAGATGCAGAAAAAAAGCTAAAGTAGCAGACGAAGTTAAGAAAGCTAACCCAACAGCGAAAGATGTTGAAATAGGTAAAGATGGAACAACAACTGTAACCTTCCCAGACGGATCAACAGCAGAAAATCCAGCAGCTAAAGCAGCAGAGAAAAGCTAAAAGATGCAACACCAGCTAAGGATGCAGATGGAGTTAAAGATCCAGCTAAGACACCAGTTAAAGATCCAGCTAACTTAACAGATGCAGAAAAAGCTAAAGTAGCCGACGAAGTTAAGAAAGCTAACCCAACAGCGAAAGATGTTGAAGTAGGCAAAGATGGAACAACAACTGTAACCTTCCCAGACGGATCAACAGCAGAAATTCCAGCAGCTAAAGCAGCAGAAAAAGCTAAAGATGCAACACCAGCTAAGGATGCAGATGGAGTTAAAGATCCAGCTAAGACACCAGTTAAAGATCCAGCTAACTTAACAGATGCAGAAAAAGCTAAAGTAGCCGACGAAGTTAAGAAAGCTAACCCAACAGCGAAAGATGTTGAAGTAGGCAAAGATGGAACAACAACTGTAACCTTCCCAGACGGATCAACAGCAGAAATTCCAGCAGCTAAAGCAGCAGAAAAAGCTAAAGATGCAACACCAGCTAAGGATGCAGATGGAGTTAAAGATCCAGCTAAGACACCAGTTAAAGATCCAGCTAACTTAACAGATGCAGAAAAAGCTAAAGTAGCCGACGAAGTTAAGAAAGCTAACCCAACAGCGAAAGATGTTGAAGTAGGCAAAGATGGAACAACAACTGTAACCTTCCCAGACGGATCAACAGCAGAAATTCCAGCAGCTAAAGCAGCAGAAAAAGCTAAAGATGCAACACCAGCTAAGGATGCAGATGGAGTTAAAGATCCAGCTAAGACACCAGTTAAAGATCCAGCTAACTTAACAGATGCAGAAAAAGCTAAAGTAGCAGACGAAGTTAAGAAATCAAACCCAACAGTAACAGATGTTAAAGTAGGCAAAGATGGTACAACTACAGTAACCTTCCCAGATGGCAGCACAGCTGTTATTCCATCAGGTGATGCAGTTAAGAAATCATCAGATAACGCAGTTAAGGATCCAGCGGTAACACCAGTTGTAGATCCAAGCAACTTGACTGAAGCAGAAAAAGCTAAGGTAGCAGAAGCAGTTAAGAAGTCAAACCCAACAGCAACAGATGTTAAAGTAGGTAAAGATGGTACAACAACAGTAACCTTCCCAGATGGTACAACAGCTGTAATCCCAGCTGATAAAGCAGTTACATCTGCTGAACAAGGTTCACATGCAGTAGCACCAGCTGATAAAGCAGTTACATCTGCTGAACAAGGCTCACATGCAACAACACCAGCTAAGAAAGCAGGGGCGAAAGAGTTGCCAAATACTGGTACAGCAGATTCTACTGTAGCTATGGTAGCAGCAACCGCAAGTGCATTACTTGGTCTTGGTCTTGCAGGCCGTCGTCGTAAAGAAGACGAAGAAGCTTAATTGGTAGATTATTTGATAATTATCAGATGATAAGTCCGATTTTCAAAGCTTAAATAAGTACCTCTCATAAGAAAATCCCCTAGAAGGAAAGTCTGCTAGGGGATTTTTGCATTTCAGGAAGTTGAAGGCTGACTGTAAGCGCGTCATAATATAGTGGAGTGAAATAAGATGTGAAGAAATAGATTAGGAAATTCAAATTAATTTCTAGGAATATTTTAGTATGCACAATGTAGTATTCTAGATTTAATATGATATATTTTAGGAGTCATGGTGTACTATTATGGTTTCAATATACTATAATTTCTAAAAATATTTTCAAAGCCAAAGTGTACTACTACTGTTTCAATTTTTAATATGTTTCGTTATTATATGATTTTAAAGCCGTCATATTGACATACAATTTAATTTTTACTATAATTTTTGCAGGAGGATATATCTAATGAAAATAATAAAAAATTGATGCAAATCGCATTAGCAGTCTTTTTCTTTGGTTTGCTAGCGACAAGTGCAGTATTAGCGGATGATGCTGATTCAGAAGGCTGGCAATTTGTTCAAGAAAATGGTAGAACCTACTACAAGAAGGGGGAACTCAAAGAAACCTACTGGCGAGTGATTGATGGCAAGACCTATTATTTTGATTATAATGGTGAAATGGTTGTTGGTTGGCAGTACATTCCAATGCCAGTTAAAGGATATACAATTGGTCCTTACCCTAATGGTATAAGATTAGAAGGTTCCCCAATGCCAGAATGGTACTACTTTGACAAAAATGGAGTGCTACAAGAGTTTGTTGGTTGGAAAGCATTAGAGGTTAAAACTAAAGACAGTGTTGGAAGAAAGTATGGGGAAAAACGTACAAACCCGGAAGATAAAGAAGAGAAGAGTTTTTACACGAACTATTACTTTAATCAAAATCATTCTTTAGAGACAGGTTGGCTTTATGACCAGTCTAATTGGTATTATCTAGCTAAAACGGAAATTAATGGAGAAAACTATATTGGTGGTGAAAGACGTGCAGGTTGGATAAATGATGGTTCAGCTTGGTACTATCTAGATTCAGAAACTGGTATCATGCAAACTGGTTGGAAGCAAATTGGCAATAAGTGGTACTACCTCCGTTCATCAGGAGCTATGACAACTGGCTGGTATCAGGAAGGCATAACTTGGTACTATTTAGATGCTGAAAATGGCGATATGAAAACAGGCTGGCAATATCTTGGTAACAAGTGGTACTATCTCCGTTCATCAGGAGCCATGGCAACTGGTTGGGTGAAAGATGGTTCAACTTGGTACTATCTAAATGCAAGTAATGGAGATATGAAGACAGGTTGGACCAAAGTAGGTGGAAACTGGTATTATCTCAATTCCTCTGGAGCAATGGTTACAGGTAGCCAAACTATCGATGGTAAAATTTATAACTTTGCTTCATCTGGTGAGTGGATTTAATCTTGGAGGATATACAAATGAAGCTTTTGAAAAAAATGATGCAAGTCGCACTAGCAACATTTTTCTTTGGTTTGCTAGCTACAAATACTGTATTTGCGGATACCACAGGTGGCCAATTTGTTGATAAGGATAATAGAAAATATTATGTAAAAGATGATCATAAAGCAATCTATTGGCATAAAATAGACGGTAAAACTTACTATTTTGGTGATAGAGGAGAGATGGTTGTCGGTTGGCAATACGTAGAAATTCATGGAACAGGTTATCGTGATAATTTATTTAATAATCGTCCAGTCTTAGAAATTGGCCTTCAGGAGAAGTGGTACTATTTTGGACAAGATGGTGTTTTGCTAGAACAAACAGATAAACAAGTACTAGAGGCAAAAACGTCTGAAAATACAGGAAAAGTATACGGTGAACAATATGCTCCATCTGCTGAAAAGAGAACTTATTATTTTGATAATCATTATGCTGTAAAGACAGGTTGGACTTATGAAGACGGCAATTGGTATTATTTAAATAAGCTAGGAATTTCTGGCGATGATTCTTACAATCCACTACCAATTGGTGAAGTTGCTAAGGGTTGGACTCAAGATTTTCATGTTACTATTGACATTGATAGAAGCAAACCTGCTCCATGGTATTACCTAGACCCAGAAACTGGTATTATGCGAACAGGATGGCAATATCTAGGTAATAACTGGTACTACCTCCGTTCATCAGGAGCCATGGCAACTGGCTGGTATCAGGAAGGTAGCACTTGGTATTATTTAGACCAGCCAAATGGTGATATGAAAACAGGTTGGCAATACCTTGGTAACAAGTGGTACTACCTCCGTTCATCAGGAGCCATGGCAACTGGCTGGTATCAAGAAGACTCAACTTGGTACTATTTAGATGCTGAAAATGGTGATATGAAAACGGGCTGGCAATACTTTGGTAACAAGTGGTACTATCTCCGTTCATCAGGAGCAATGGCAACTGGCTGGTTCCAGGTCGGTAGTAAATGGTACTATGCTTATAGCTCAGGTGCTTTAGCAGTGAATACCACTGTAGAAGGCTATTCTGTCAATTATAATGGCGAATGGATTCAATAATGAAAGAGGCGATTGTAAAGGAAACAATCGCTTTTTTTGTGAAAATATAATAAAATAGATAGGAGAGAATAAATACTTGTAGGAAAAAATAATACTCTTCGAAAATCAAATTCAAACCACGTCAGCGTCGCCTTACCGTACTCAAGTACAGCCTGCGGCTAGCTTCCTAGTTTGCTTTTTGATTTTCATTGAGTATGAGACGGCTTATTCGTCTAGTAAAAGGAAAATATGACAAAAAAACTTGGTGTCGGTCAGGCGCATAGTAAGATTATTTTAATAGGGGAGCATGCGGTCGTTTATGGTTATCCTGCTATTTCCTTACCTCTTTTGGAGGTAGAGGTGACTTGTAAGGTGGTTCCTGCTGAAAGTCCTTGGCGCCTTTATGAGGAGGATACTTTGTCCATGGCGGTTTATGCTTCGCTTGAGTATTTGGATATCAAAGAAGCCTGCATTCGATGTGTGATTGACTCGGCTATCCCTGAGAAACGGGGAATGGGTTCGTCAGCTGCTATCAGCATAGCGGCCATTCGTGCGGTATTTGACTACTATCAGGTAGACTTGCCTCATGATGTACTAGAAATCTTGGTCAATCGGGCTGAGATGATTGCCCATATGAATCCTAGTGGTTTGGATGCTAAGACCTGTCTCAGTGACCAGCCTATTCGCTTTATCAAGAACGTAGGATTTACAGAGCTTGAGATGGATTTATCTGCCTATTTGGTAATTGCCGATACGGGCGTTTATGGTCATACTCGTGAAGCTATTCAAGTGGTTCAAAACAAGGGCAAGGATGCCCTACCGTTTTTGCATGCCTTGGGAGAATTGACCCAGCAGGCAGAAGATGCGATTTCACAAAAAGATGCTGAAGGACTGGGACAAATACTCAGTCAAGCGCATTTACATTTAAAAGAAATTGGTGTTAGTAGTCCTGAGTCAGATTCTTTGGTTGAAACGGCTCTTAGTCATGGTGCTCTGGGTGCCAAGATGAGCGGTGGTGGACTAGGAGGCTGTATCATAGCCTTGGCAGACAATTTGACACATGCACAAGAATTAGCAGAAAGATTAGAAGAGAAAGGAGCTGTTCAGACATGGATCGAGAGCCTGTAACAGTACGTTCCTACGCAAATATTGCTATTATCAAATATTGGGGAAAGAAAAAAGAAAAAGAGATGGTGCCTGCTACTAGCAGTATCTCTCTGACTTTAGAAAATATGTACACGGAGACGACTTTGTCATCTCTACCGACGGATGCGACAGCTGATGCATTTTATATCAATGGCCAGTTACAAAATGAGGCGGAGCATGCCAAGATGAGCAAGATTATTGACCGCTATCGTCCAGATGGTGAAGGATTTGTTCGTATCGAGACTCAAAACAATATGCCTACGGCAGCGGGCCTGTCCTCAAGTTCTAGTGGTTTGTCCGCCCTGGTCAAGGCTTGTAATGCTTATTTCAAGCTTGGATTGGATAGAAGTCAGTTGGCACAGGAGGCCAAGTTTGCCTCAGGGTCTTCCTCTCGGAGTTTTTATGGACCGCTAGGTGCCTGGGATAAGGATAGTGGGGAAATTTACCCTGTAGAGACAGACTTGAAATTAGCTATGATTATGTTGGTGCTAGAAGACAAGAAAAAACCAATTTCTAGCCGTGACGGTATGAAACTTTGTGTGGAAACTTCGACGACATTTGATGACTGGGTGCGCCAGTCTGAGAAAGATTATCAGGATATGCTGGTTTACCTCAAAGAAAATGACTTTGCCAAGGTTGGGGAACTAACAGAGAAAAATGCCCTTGCTATGCACGCTACGACAAAAACTGCTAGTCCAGCCTTTTCATATCTGACAGATGCATCTTATGAAGCCATGGATTTTGTTCGCCAGCTCCGTGAGCAAGGAGAGGCCTGCTACTTTACCATGGATGCTGGTCCCAATGTCAAAGTTCTTTGTCAAGAGAAAGACTTGGAGCATTTATCTGAAATTTTCAGTCAGCGTTATCGCTTGATTGTGTCAAAAACAAAGGATTTGAGCCAAGATGATTGCTGATAAAACTTGCGGAAAGCTCTATTGGGCAGGTGAATATGCTATTCTAGAGCCAGGACAGTTAGCCTTGATAAAGGCTATTCCTATCTATATGAGGGCTGAGATTGTTTTTTCTGACAGCTACCGTATCTATTCGGATATGTTTGATTTTGCAGTGGACTTGACACCAAATCCTGACTACAGCTTGATTCAAGAAACGATTGCTTTAGTGGAAGATTTCCTGACTTATCGAGGTCAGGATTTAAGACCCTTTTCTCTAGAGATTCGAGGAAAAATGGAACGGGAAGGGAAAAAGTTTGGTCTGGGTTCTAGTGGCAGCATCGTTGTCTTGGTGATTAAGGCCCTACTGGCTCTATATGATATTACGGTTGATCAGGATTTATTATTCAAGCTGGCTAGCGCGGTCTTGCTCAAGCGAGGCGACAATGGTTCTATGGGAGACCTTGCCTGTATTGTGGCAGAGGATTTGGTTCTTTACCAGTCATTTGATCGCCAGAAGGTGGCTGCTTGGTTGGAAGAAGAAAACTTGGTGACAGTTTTGGAGCGTGATTGGGGATTTTCAATCTCACACGTACAACCTGCCCTAGAATGTGATTTCCTAGTAGGATGGACCAAGGAAGTGGCCGTATCTAGTGATATGGTCAAGCAAATCAAGCAAAACATCAATCAGAATTTTTTAACTTCCTCAAAAAAAATGGTAGCTACTTTGGTAGAAGCCTTGGAGCAAGGAAAAGCCGAAAAAGTTATCGAGCAAGTAGAAGTAGCCAGTCAACTTTTAGAAGGCTTGAGCTCAGATATTTACACACCTTCGCTCAGACAACTGAAAGAAGCCAGTCAAGATTTGCAAGCTGTTGCCAAGAGTAGCGGCGCTGGTGGTGGTGACTGTGGGATTGCCTTGAGTTTGATGCGCAATCAACTGAAACCCTAAAAAATCGTTGGGCCGATCTGGGGATTGAGCTCTTATACCAAGAAAGGATAGGACATGACGACAAATCGTAAGGACGAGCATATTCGCTATGCCCTTGAACAGAAAAGTTCCTATAATAGCTTTGATGAGGTGGAGCTGATTCATTCTTCCTTGCCTCTTTACGACTTGGATGAGATTGATTTGTCTACAGAGTTTGCAGGTCGAAAGTGGGACTTTCCCTTTTATATCAATGCCATGACAGGTGGAAGTGATAAAGGACGAGAAATCAATCAAAAACTAGCTCAGGTGGCGGAAGCCTGTGGGATTTTGTTTGTGACGGGTTCTTATAGCGCAGCCCTCAAGGATCCAACAGATGATTCATTTTCTGTCAAGTCTAGTCATCCAAATCTCCTTCTTGGAACCAATATTGGATTGGACAAGCCTGTCGAGTTAGGTCTTCAGACTGTAGAAGAGATGAGTCCTCTTCTCCTACAAGTGCATGTCAATGTCATGCAGGAATTACTCATGCCAGAGGGAGAAAGAAAGTTTCGAAGCTGGCAATCGCATCTGGCAGACTATAGCAAGCAAATCCCCGTTCCTATTGTCCTAAAGGAAGTGGGCTTTGGGATGGATGTAAAGACCATTGAAAGAGCCTATGAACTAGGGGTTCGAACTGTCGACCTATCAGGTCGTGGTGGAACTAGCTTTGCTTATATCGAAAACCGTCGCAGTGGTCAACGTGACTACCTCAATCAATGGGGCCAGTCCACTATGCAAGCCCTTCTCAATGCCAAAGACTGGAAAGATAAGGTTCAACTCTTGGTCAGTGGTGGCGTTCGCAATCCGCTGGATATGATTAAGTGTCTGGTCTTTGGTGCCAAGGCTGTGGGACTGTCTCGAACAGTTCTGGAATTGGTTGAAACCTATTCAGTCGAAGAGGTGATTGGCATTGTCCAAAGCTGGAAAGCAGATTTGCGTTTGATTATGTGTGCCCTTAATTGTGCTACCGTAGCAGATTTGCAAAGCGTAGACTATATTCTTTACGGCAAACTAAAAGAAGCAAATGATCAGATGAAAAAGGCGTAACCACCGCCTTTTTTCCATCTTCAGACCGAGGTGACTTTTTTGAATTGTGATAAAATAGAAGGGAGAGGATACATGTATGAGAAAATTTAAAATCTTTTTATTTATCGAAGCCTGTCTTTTGACGGGAGCTCTGATTTTGATGGTATCAGAGCATTTTTCGCGTTTTCTGCTGATTCTATTCCTCTTTTTACTTTTGATTCGCTATTACACTGGTAAAGAGGGGAATAATCTTCTTTTGGTTGTGGCAACCATTCTCTTCTTTTTCATCGTCATGCTCAATCCTTTTGTGATTCTAGCTATTTTTGTTGCGGTCATCTACAGTCTCTTTCTTCTTTATCCGATGATGAACCAGGAAAAAGAGCAGACAAATTTGGTTTTTGAAGAGGTAGTGACGGTTAAGAAAGAGAAAAATCGTTGGTTTGGAAATCTTCATCATTTTTCAAGCTACCAGACTTGTCAGTTTGATGATATCAATCTCTTTCGCCTCATGGGCAAGGACACTATTCATCTGGAGAGGGTCATTCTAACCAATCACGATAATGTCATTATCCTCAGAAAGATGGTAGGAACGACCAGAATCATTGTGCCTGTAGATGTTGAAGTCAGCCTTAGCGTTAACTGTCTCTATGGTGATTTGACTTTTTTCAATCAGCCCAAGCGAGCCCTCCGAAATGAACACTATCATCAAGAAACGAGAGACTATCTCAAGAGTAACAAGAGTGTCAAGATTTTCTTGACCACTATGATTGGAGATGTGGAGGTGGTTAGAGGATGAAAAAACAAGCCTATGTAATTATTGTTCTCACCTCCATCCTGTTTGTCTTATTTTTCTCCCACAGCTTGATGGAAATCCTTGACTTTGACTGGTCTATTTTCTTGCACGATGTCGAAAAAACAGAAAAATTTATCTTTTTGTTGTTGGTATTCAGCATGTCCATGACCTGTTTTTTAGCCCTGTTTTGGCGAGGTGTGGAAGAACTTTCTCTAAGAAAAATGCAGGCTAATATCAAGCGTTTGTTGGCAGGGCAAGAAGTGGTTCAGGTTGCTGATCCAGATTTGGATGTCAGTTTCAAGTCCTTGTCAGGGAAACTTAACCTCTTGACAGAGGCTCTTCAAAAAGCTGAAAATCGCAGTCTTACTCAGGAAGAGGAAATTATCGAGAAAGAACGAAAGCGGATTGCTCGGGATTTGCACGATACGGTTAGTCAGGAATTGTTTGCAGCTCACATGATTTTATCAGGTGTCAGCCAGCAGGCTTTGAAACTGGATAGAGAAAAGATGCAGACCCAGTTGCAGAGTGTTACAACCATTTTAGAAACAGCTCAGAAGGATTTGCGGGTCTTGCTCCTGCACTTGCGACCAGTGGAGTTGGAAGAGAAGAGTCTGGTTGAAGGAATTCAAATCCTCTTGAAAGAGCTTGAGGACAAGAGTGATCTCAAGGTTAGTCTCAAGCAAAATGTAACGAAATTACCCAAGAAAATCGAGGAACATATCTTCCGCATTTTGCAGGAGTTGATTAGCAATACCCTTCGCCATGCTCAGGCCTCTTGTTTGGATGTCTATCTCTATCAGACAGATTTTGAATTGCAACTGAAGGTGGTGGACAATGGGATTGGTTTCCAGTTAGGGAGTTTCGATGACTTGAGTTATGGATTGCGAAACATCAAGGAGCGGGTCGAAGATATGGCAGGGACGGTTCAGTTATTAACAGCTCCCAAGCAAGGGCTGGCAGTTGATATCCGTATTCCCTTGCTAGATAAGGAATGATAAAGGAGTAAAGATGAGAATTTTACTAGTAGACGACCATGAAATGGTCCGATTAGGCTTGAAAAGCTATTTTGACCTCCAAGACGATGTAGAAGTTGTGGGCGAGGCGGCAAACGGGTCTCAAGGCATTGATTTGGCCTTGGACTTGCGTCCAGATGTCATTGTCATGGATATTGTCATGCCTGAGATGAATGGGATTGACGCGACCTTAGCTATCCTTAAAGAATGGCCTGAAGCCAAGATTTTGATTGTGACTTCTTACTTGGACAATGAAAAAATAATGCCGGTTTTGAATGCTGGTGCTCGGGGCTATATGCTCAAGACTTCTAGTGCAGATGAATTGCTTCATGCCGTCCGTAAGGTGGCTGTAGGAGAGCTTGCTATTGAACAAGAGGTCAGCAAGAAGGTCGAATACCACCGCAATCACATAGAACTACATGAGGACCTGACTGCGCGTGAGCGAGATGTGCTTCAACTCATCGCCAAGGGTTACGAAAATCAGCGTATTGCAGACGAACTTTTTATCTCTCTCAAGACGGTCAAGACCCATGTGTCCAACATTCTTGCTAAACTTGAAGTCAGCGATCGTACCCAGGCTGCAGTCTATGCCTTTCAGCACCACTTGGTGGGGCAGGAGGAGTTTTAGATGAGTCTAACGGATTTACTTGAGGAGCTAGAAGCAGCAGAAGATCCTAAAAAAGCAGGGCCTATGGAGTCTTATATGCGCCATTATGCGCCATCAATTTTCCTTTCTAGGCGTTGCGGCGCCAGAAAGAAATAAACTCTATAAAAAATACTTTCCAGAAGCGAAAAAAAAACAAAGATTATCGATTGGGATTTTGTAGATACTTGCTGGGAAAAAGAGTATAGAGAATACCAGTATGTGGCTGTCAATTATTTGAAAGCAATGCAGTCTTATCTAAAGGACAGCGATTTGCCTAAGCTAGAGCAGTTGGTTGTTATCAAGTCTTGGTGGGATACGGTGGATATCCTAGATCGAGTAGTAGGGAGTTTGGTGTATGAGAAGCAGGAACTGGAAAAATAATCCTCCAATGGAGACTGTCAGACAATATCTGGTTGAGACGCGTCGCTATTGACCACCAGTTGTTAAGAAAAGAGAAGACCAATGTTCAATTACTGGAAAAGATTCTGTTTCATAATTTGAACCAAACAGAATTCTTTATTAATAAAGCCATTGGATGGGCTCTGAGAGACTACTCCAAAACCAATCCAACTTGGGTAGCAGGTTTCATTGAGAAAAACAAGGAAAGAATGGCTGACCTTAGTATCAAAGAAGCAAGCAAGTACTTCTAGCATGATTGAAAAGCGCATTCATTACTTGAAAAAAGTCGCCCATTTATGTTATAATAGGCTGTATTTAAAAAATTTTAAGGAGAAATGACAGAATGTCTGTATCATTTGAAAACAAAGAAACAAACCGTGGTGTCTTGACTTTCACTATCTCTCAAGACCAAATCAAACCAGAATTGGACCGTGTCTTCAACTCAGTGAAGAAATCTCTTAATGTTCCAGGTTTCCGTAAAGGTCACCTTCCACGTCCTATCTTTGACAAAAAATTTGGTGAAGAGTCACTTTACCAAGACGTTATGAACGCTCTTTTGCCAAATGCTTATGAAGCAGCTGTAAAAGAAGCTGGTCTTGAAGTGGTTGCTCAACCAAAAATTGACGTAACTTCAATGGAAAAAGGTCAAGACTGGGTTATCACTGCTGAAGTCGTTACAAAACCTGAAGTAAAATTGGGTGACTACAAAAACCTTGAAGTATCAGTAGATGTAGAAAAAGAAGTAACTGACGCTGACGTTGAAGAGCGTATCGAACGCGAACGCAACAACTTGGCTGAATTGGTTATCAAGGAAGCTGCTGCTGAAAACGGCGACACTGTTGTCATCGACTTCGTTGGTTCTATCGATGGTGTTGAATTTGATGGCGGAAAAGGTGAAAACTTCTCACTTGGACTTGGTTCAGGTCAATTCATCCCTGGTTTCGAAGACCAATTGGTAGGTCACTCAGCTGGTGAAACTGTTGATGTTATCGTAACATTCCCAGAAGACTACCAAGCAGAAGATCTTGCAGGTAAAGAAGCTAAATTCGTAACAACTATCCACGAAGTAAAAGCTAAAGAAGTTCCAGCTCTTGACGATGAGCTTGCAAAAGACATCGACGAAGAAGTTGAAACACTTGCTGAATTGAAAGAAAAATACCGCAAGGAATTGGCTGCTGCTAAAGAAGAAGCTTACAAAGATGCAGTTGAAGGTGCAGCAATTGATAAAGCTGTAGAAAACGCTGAAATTGTAGAACTTCCAGAAGAAATGATTCACGAAGAAGTTCACCGCTCAGTAAACGAATTCCTTGGAAACTTGCAACGTCAAGGTATCAACCCTGACATGTACTTCCAAATCACTGGAACTACTCAAGAAGACCTTCACAAACAATACGAGGGAGAAGCTGAGTCACGTACTAAGACTAACCTTGTTATCGAAGCAGTTGCGAAAACTGAAGGATTTGACGCTACTGACGAAGAAATCCAAAAAGAAATCGAGCAATTGGCTGCAGATTACAACATGGAAGTTGCACAAGTACAAAGCTTGCTTTCAGCTGATATGTTGAAACACGACATCACAATCAAAAAAGCTGTTGAATTGATTACAAGCACAGCAACAGTTAAATAATCTGGCTCTTTGTCAACTGTAGTGGGTTGAAGAAAAGCTAAGCTCGAGAAAGGACAAATTTCGTCCTTTCTTTTTGATATTCAGAGCGATAAAAATCCGTTTTTTGAAGTTTTCAAAGTTCCGAAAACCAAAGGCATTGCGTTTGATAAGTTTGATGAGATTATTGGTTGCTTCTAATTTGGCATTAGAATAGGGTAACTGAAGGGCATTGACGATTTTCTCTTTGTCCTTTAGAAAGGTTTTAAAGACAGTCTTAAAAAGAGGATGAACTTTCTTTAGATTTTCCTCAATGAGTCCGAAAAATTTCTCCGGTTCCTTATTCTGAAAGTGAAAAAGCAAGAGTTGATAGAGATGATAGTGGTGTTTCAAGTCTTCTGAATAGCTCAAAAGCTTGTCAATAATCTCTTTATTGGTTAAGTGCATGCGAAAAGTAGGGCGATAAAATCGCTTATCACTCAGTTTACGGCTATCCTGTTGAATGAGTTTCCAGTAGCGCTTGATAGCCTTATATTCATGAGATTTTCGCTCAAATTGCTTCATGATTTGGACACGAACACGACTCATAGCACGGCTAAGATGTTGTACAATGTGGAAGCGATCTAGAACGATTTTGGCATACGGAAAAAGATGTTTAGCCAAGTCATAGTAAGGACTAAACATATCCATAGTAATGATTTTCACCTGACAACGAACAGAGCGATTGTAGCGCAGAAAATGATTTCTTATGATAGTTTGTGTTCTACCCTCAAGAACAGTGATAATATTGAGCTTATCAAAATCTTGAGCAATGAAACTCATCTTTCCCTTAGTGAAGGCATATTCGTCCCAGGACATAATCTCAGGGAGGTAAGAAAAATCAGACTTAAAACAGAAGTCATTGAGCTTGCGAATAACAGTTGAAGTTGAAATAGACAGCTGACGGGCAATATCGGTCATAGAAGTCTTCTCAATTAGCTTCTGGGCAATCTTTTGGTTGATGATACGAGGGATTTGGTGATTCTTCTTGACGAGAGAAGTCTCAGCTACCATCATTTTCGAGCAATGATAGCACTTAAAACGGCGCTTTCTAAGAAGAATTCTAGTAGGCATACCAGTAGTTTCAAGGTAAGGAATTTTAGAAGGTTTTTGAAAATCATATTTCTTCATTTGACTTCCGCAATCAGGGCAAGACGGGGCGTCATAGTCCAGTTTAGCGAAGATTTCTTTGTGAGTATCCCTATTAACGATATCTACAATTTGGATATTTGGGTCTTTGATATCAAGAAGTTTTGTGATAAAATGTAATTGTTCCATAGGATTCTTTCTAATGATGGTTTGGTTGCTTTTCATTATAGATCTTATGGGACTTTTTTTCTACAACAAAATAGGCTCCATAATATCCATAGGGGATTTACCCACTACAAATATTATAGAGCCAATAATCTTAATAGACAAAAATCCCACCTGACTAGGTGGGTTTTCTTGTGCACTATTTTCCAAAAATCTCTTTGAGGTCTGCGTCTGTAATCCCAATCATGGCGGGGATGCTATCCCAGTTTTCTTCTGTCAGGATGTAGGATTGTTCAGAGGTACTTGATGTGGCTGTTTCATAGATAGCTGGTTGCTTTTCTTGAACATTATCCAATAAATCACTGAAGCGTTCAATCAGATAGGTTTTTCGGGCAGTTCCGATGTGTTGGGTAGCATAGTCAAAGGCCTGTAACTCGCCTAGTAAGATAAGTTTGCTTTTGGCGCGTGTAATGGCTGTGTAGATGAGATTGCGCTCAAGCATACGTCGGCTAGCACTGGTGATAGGTAGGATAACGACAGGAAACTCACTTCCCTGCGATTTATGGATACTCATGGCATAGGCCAAGCGAATCTTGTACCATTCGTTACGTGGGTAAGAGACTTCATTACCATCAAAATCAATGACAATCTCATCTTGTTTCGACTCGGTGTATTTACCAGGAATCAGGTCTGTGATAGCTCCTAAATCTCCATTAAAGACATTAATTTCAGCATCGTTGACCAAGTGAATGACCTTATCTCCCTTACGATAGTGGCACTGGGGAGCTTCAAAACTGAGTTGATCTTTTTGTGGTGGATTGAGCAAGTCTTGCATGAGCTGGTTGATGGCATCAATCCCTGCCGTTCCTCGGTACATGGGAGCCAGAACTTGGATATCACGTGCAGGGATACCACTTCTGAGGGCAGCGCCTAAGATTTTCTCAATCGTAGCAGGAATATGGCCACTAGCAATTTCAAAGTAGGAACGGTCAGCTTTTTTCTGGGTAAAATCAGCTGGCAAGATGCCCTGTCGAATCTGGCTAGCAAGGGTAACGATGGTTGATTCTTCGCTTTGTCGGTAAATTTTTTCCAAGCGAGTCTGAGGAATCAAAGGAATATGGAGTAGATCCGCTAGAACCTGTCCAGGACTGACAGACGGTAGCTGGTCGCTGTCACCCACGATGAGGATCTTACTGTTAGAAGAGATGTTGGAGAAGAGTTGGTTGGCCAGCCAAGTATCCACCATAGAAAATTCATCTACGATGATAAAGTCAGCATCCAGATAATCTTCTAGATGACTGGTATCATCGTCACCTGTCATTCCTAAATGTCGGTGTATGGTAGCGCTAGGCAAACCTGTCAATTCATTCATGCGGCGAGCAGCTCGACCAGTTGGAGCAGCAAGAAGAATGGGCAAATTGCTTTTTTTCCTGAGGTCAAGTCCTTCTAAGAGGGAATAAACAGCGATGATACCATTGATAACCGTTGTCTTACCAGTACCAGGCCCACCTGTCAGGATAAAGACCTTGTTCTGGATAGCGTCGCAGATCGCCTGTTTTTGAATGTTATCATACTCAATCCCCAGTTCTTGCTCGACAGTAGTGATATGCTTTTGAATAGTTTCTAAATCCTGACTCTTCTGTTTTCCTTTTTCAAGGATACGAACCAAGTGGCTGCGGATGCCTTCCTCAGCGAAAAAGAGACTGTTATCAAAGATTTTGGTATCAATCTGCTGAACCTTGTCTTCTTCAATCAGGTAGGAGAGTTCTTGGGCTACTTGGCTGGGGTCCAGTTCCACGGGACGAGAAGATTCAAGGAGAGTAAGGGTTTGTTCTAACAAATCCCGTGCTTCAACATAGGTGTCCCCTGTTTCCATACAGGCCTGAAAAAGACTATGAACTAGACCTGCTCGGAAGCGTTCAGGAGCCTGACTTTCGATGCCTAGTTCCTCCGCTAATTGGTCAGCAATGGTAAATCCCAAACCCTTAATATCCTCAACCAACTGGTAGGGATAATTTTCAACCACATCAAGGGTTTCTTCTTTGTAAAAGTCTTGAATCTGAAAGGCTAGTTTATTGGGAATGCCGTAGTTGGCAAGTTTGGCCAAAACCATCTCGGTTCCGTAGTTGAGACGGAGGGTGGAGACGAAAGCCTCGCGATTTTTTGCAGATAGTCCTGCGATGCCTTCTAACTTTTCTGGGTGTTGCAGAATTTCGTCAATGGTATTGTCGCCATAGGTATCCACAATTTTCTGAGCTGTCTTGAGCCCAATCCCCTTGAAATGGCTACTTGAAAAATACTTAACTAGTCCCTTACTAGTTGGTTTTGCACGTTCATAACGACTGATTTGTAGTTGTTCCCCATACTTGGAGTGCTGGACAATTTGTCCCCAAAAAGTATAGTCTTCTCCCTCAATCACATCAGCCATGGTGCCCGTGATAATGATTTCAAAATCATCAAAATCTTCTGCGTCCGTATCTTCGATTTCTAGGAGGAGGATGCGATAAAAATTGCTGGGATTTTCAAAAATAATCCGTTCAATGGTTCCTGAAAAATAAACTTCCATAAGATTCCTTTGCATAAATAGGTGAGAGTTAATACTCTTCGAAAATCTCTTCAAACCACGTCAGCTTCGCCTTGCCGTACTCAAGTACAGCCTGCGGCTAGCTTCCTAGTTTGCTCTTTGATTTTCATTGAGTATTAGTTAGACTGGGACTAAAGAATCCCTTCTCACGATAGAAGAAGAGGCTGAGATTCTTGATTCTCGGCCTCTTCGATTTCTTAAAATGTTCCGATACGGGTGATTGGCCAGAAGCGGAATTTAGCTTCCCCTGTGATATCTTTTGCTTTAAAGGTACCTACGTGGCGGCTGTCGCTCGAAACCAAGCGGTCGTCTCCGAGGAGAAGGTATTCTCCTTCTGGGACAGTAAAGCTAAAGTTGGTGTTGTAGTTGACATCAACTGTGAAGGCTTGAGCCTTTTGAGCGATACTTCTAAAGAAAGTTCCTTTATTTCCTTCAAAGCCCTTGCCTGAGTATGTACTTTGGAGTTTGTCGTCCTTGAAACGTTTGATATAGTCTGCTAGGTAAGGTTCATCTGTCTCTTTATCATTGATGTAAAGTTTATCGTTTTCGTAACGGATGGTATCGCCAGGCATTCCAATCACGCGCTTGACGATGTCCTTATTGCCATCTTCCTCATGAGCAACCACGATATCAAAACGGTCAATAGGGAGGTGTTTGACAACAAAGAGGATTTCGCCATCCGCTAGGGTAGGATCCATAGAATGTCCTTCTACGCGGACGTTACTCCAAAAAAAGATACGGCTTAAAGCTAGTAATGACAGAATCAGGAGGAACAACCCCCACTCTTTTAGGAAATTTTTAAATGAATTCATAATTTACCTTTCTAAGCGTTTTTTCGCTTTTTCAGTATTTTTAAAGTGCAGTTTGGCACAGAAGTTGAGTCCCTGCATACCATAGGCTTGCAAAATCTGGCTAGCCACCTTGTCAGAAGCCGTTCCAGCTCCACTTGGAAGTTGATAGCCCAGTTCTCGTCCCAGATTTTCAAGATTTTCCAGAAAGAGATCACGCGCAATGATAGAAGAAACTGCGACAGCCAAGTATTTGCTCTCAGCCTTTTCTTCTAAGCTGATAGGATTGCTGAAACGATTGGCCTCTTGTGCCAAGTACTTGTCATAATTTTTAGCACTGGTAAAGGCATCAATCACAATTTTCTCAGGCTGAACACCTTTTTGAAGGAGGAGATAGATAGCCTGATTATGGAGGGCAACCTTAACCGAAACAGCGTTGTAGCGGTTTCCGATGACCTCATTGTACTTGCTTGGTGAGAGAAGCAGTGCCTGATGCTGGATTTTTTCCTTGAGAATAGGAGCAATCTGACGGATCTTTTGGTCGGTCAGAGTCTTGGAATCCCCCACACCGAGTTTTCGTAAGAAATCATGCTGGTCAGGTGTGACAAAGGAAGCCACAACTGCAAGTCCACCAAAGTAGGAACCATTTCCTACCTCATCTGTCCCAATCAAAGGAAGATTTTGTCCGCTGATTTCCTCTACAACTTGATAGCCAAAGAAACTAGCGTATCTCTCAGCCCCTTCACCCTGAAGCAAGACCTTTCCAGAAGTATAGATAGAAACCGTTGCTTGAGGCAGTTTCAAAAAGTAGCGGATATAGGGATTCTTACTGGGAGCCAGACTGCTTTGATAGTGTTCAAGAAAAGCCTGAATCTCCTTTTCGCTTGGTGTGAGTGTTATGCTTGCCATAGTTTCTATTGTACCACAAAAGCAGGCAAATTTGTAAAAACTGACAAAGTTAGCGAATTTTGGTATAATATCGTGAGGTGAATTTTATGGCAAATCTAAATCGATTCAAATTTACATTCGGAAAAAAATCATTAACCTTGACAAGCGAACATGATAACCTTTTTATGGAGGAAATCGCTAAGGTTGCGACAGAAAAATACCAAGCAATTAAAGAACAAATGCCTAGTGCAGACGATGAAACGATCGCTCTTTTGTTAGCAGTTAACTGTTTGTCAACTCAGCTCAGCCGTGAGATTGAATTTGACGATAAGGAGCAAGAATTAGAAGAACTCCGTCACAAACTTGTGACTTGCAAGCAAGAGCAGAGCAAGATTGAGGATTCCTTATGATTTCACTCCTTCTTCTATTGATCTTGGCTTGGGGATTTTATATTGGCTATCGGAGAGGCTTGCTCTTGCAGGTGTATTACCTGATTGCAGCCATGGCATCGGCTTTTATGGCAGGCCAGTTTTATAAGGGGCTGGGAGAACAATTTCATTTGCTGATCCCTTATGCAAATCCGCAGGAAGGTCAGGGAACTTTCTTTTTCCCATTGGATCAACTCTTTCAGTTGGATAAGGTCTTTTATGCAGGGATCGGCTACTTGCTTGTATTTGGGATTGTCTATAGCATCGGTCGTTTGCTTGGTCTCCTGTTACACTTACTCCCTAGTAAAAAACTGGGTGGCAAGTTGTTCCAAGTTTCAGCAGGGATCTTGTCCATGTTGGTGACCTTATTTGTCTTGCAAATGGCCTTGACCATCTTGGCGACCATTCCCATGGCAGCTATACAAAATCCTCTTGAAAAGAGTATCGTCGCAAAACACATCATCCAGAGCATACCAGTAACAACTAGTTGGCTTAAACAAATCTGGGTGACAAATTTAATCGGATAAAAAGGGCAGGAGTTTTCCTAGCCCTTTGTTTACAGATTGCCTCGAATCTATTAGAATGTAAAAAGCTACCCCACCTAGACATTCAAATACAAGGAAATAAAGATGAACAAGAAAATATTAGAAACATTAGAGTTCAATAAGGTCAAGGCCTTGTTTGAACCTCATTTGTTGACAGAGCAGGGCTTGGAGCAATTGAGACAGCTAGCCCCGACTACCAAAGCAGATAAAATCAAACAGGCTTTTGCTGAGATGAAGGAAATGCAGGCTCTCTTTGTCGAGCAACCGCATTTTACCATTCTCGCAACTAAGGAAATTGCAGGAGTCTGCAAGCGATTGGAGATGGGGGCGGACCTCAATATCGAGGAGTTCCTACTCTTGAAGCGTGTGCTCCTCTCTAGCCGAGAACTGCAAAGTTTTTATGATAATCTGGAAAATGTCAGCTTGGAAGAATTAGCCCTTTGGTTTGAGAAACTACACGATTTTCCGCAATTACAAGGAAATCTTCAGGCCTTTAATGATGCAGGTTTCATTGAAAATTTCGCCAGTGAAGAATTGGCGCGAATCCGTCGAAAAATCTATGACAGCGAGAGTCAGGTACGCGATGTTTTACAGGGTCTGCTCAAACAAAAAGCGCAGATGTTGACGGAAGGGATTGTTGCCAGCAGAAATGGCCGTCAGGTTTTGCCAGTTAAAAATACCTACCGCAATAAGATTGCAGGTGTCGTCCATGATATTTCTGCCAGTGGAAATACCGTCTATATTGAACCCCGTGAGGTGGTCAAACTGAGCGAAGAAATTGCCAGTCTGCGAGCAGATGAGCGCTATGAAATGCTTCGCATTCTCCAAGAAATCTCTGAGCGTGTCCGCCCTCATGCGGCTGAGATTGCCAATGATGCTTGGATTATCGGTCATCTGGACTTGATTCGTGCCAAGGTCCGCTTTATCCAAGAAAGGCAAGCGGTCGTACCCCAGCTGTCAGAAATCAAGAGATTCAACTGCTCCATGTCTGTCATCCTTTGGTTAAAAATGCCGTCGCAAATGATGTCCATTTTGGTCAAGATTTAACAGCTATTGTCATTACAGGTCCCAATACAGGTGGGAAGACCATCATGCTCAAAACCCTCGGCTTGACGCAGGTTATGGCTCAGTCTGGTTTGCCGATTTTAGCAGATAAGGGAAGTCGTGTTGGTATTTTTGAAGAAATTTTTGCTGATATTGGCGATGAGCAGTCTATTGAGCAGAGCTTGTCTACCTTCTCTAGCCACATGACCAATATTGTGGATATTCTTGGCAAAGTCAACCAGCATTCGCTCTTGCTCTTGGATGAGTTGGGGGCTGGTACAGATCCTCAGGAGGGAGCTGCCCTTGCCATGGCTATTCTTGAGGACCTTCGCCTGCGTCAAGTCAAGACTATGGCGACTACCCACTATCCGGAACTAAAGGCCTACGGTATTGAGACAGCCTTTGTGCAAAATGCCAGCATGGAGTTTGATACTGCAACTCTACGCCCAACCTATCGCTTTATGCAGGGGAGTTCCTGGTCGAAGCAATGCCTTTGAGATTGCCAAACGTCTAGGCCTATCTGAAGTTATCGTAGGGGATGCCAGCCAGCAGGTCAATCAGGACAATGATGTCAATCGGATTATTGAGCAGCTGGAAGAGCAGACGCTGGAAAGCCGTAAACGCTTGGACAATATCCGTGAGGTGGAGCAAGAAAATCTCAAGATGAATCGTGCTCTCAAAAAACTCTACAATGAACTCAATCGTGCAAAGGAAACTGAGCTTAATAAGGCGAGTGAACAGGCTGCTGAGATTGTGGACATGGCCTTAAGTGAAAGTGACCAGATTCTCAAAAATCTCCACAGCAAATCCCAACTTAAACCCCATGAAATCATTGAAGCCAAGGCCAAATTGAAAAAATTGGCACCTGAAAAAGTAGATTTGTCTAAAAATAAGGTTCTTCAAAAGGCCAAGAAAAAACGAGCTCCAAAGGTGGGAGATGATATCGTGGTTCTCAGTTACGGTCAGCGAGGTACCTTGACCACTCAACTCAAGGATGGCCGCTGGGAAGCCCAAGTCGGCTTGATCAAGATGACCTTAGAAGAGAAAGAATTTGACCTTGTTCAAGCCCAGCAAGAAAAGCAAGTCAAGAAAAAACAAGTCAATGTTGTGAAACGAACTTCTGGTCGTGGTCCACAAGCCAGACTGGATCTTCGAGGCAAACGTTATGAAGAAGCCATGAATGAACTAGATGCCTTTATCGACCAAGCCCTGCTTAACAATATGGCGCAGGTAGACATCATCCATGGTATAGGAACAGGTGTCATCCGTGAAGGAGTTACCAAATATCTACAAAGAAACAAACATGTCAAGAGTTTTGGCTATGCCCCACAAAATGCTGGAGGCAGTGGTGCGACTATTGTCACTTTTAAAGGATAAGAAGTATTTTGAAATTCATAAAGTAAAAACTGTTGCACTAATTTTTATTAATAAACACATTGACAAAAGCCAACATTTTTTGTAAAATAAGAATCAATTAAATACCAACACCGAATGAAGTTTAATAGAAGTGGGGAATCGTTTGATTTTCCATGACTGTAAATGGACGGAACTCTGGAGAGACCGTAAAGGCACCGAAGGGGCAAGGCAGGCAACTGCTCAAACTCTCAGGTAAAAGGACAGAGCTAGGATAGACCGCTTTTTAGCATTTATCTAAGCATTCCAGAGTACATGTATCTTGCATGTGCTCTTTCTTTTGGGGTTGAAAAGATAGGAGAAGGAAATGTTAGAATTGCTTAAATCAATTGATGCTTTTGCTTGGGGCCCTCCCCTCTTGATTTTATTGGTCGGAACAGGGATTTACCTAACTGCCCGTTTAGGACTTTTGCAGGTTTTGCGTCTCTCTAAGGCCTTCCAGCTTATTTTTACCAAGGATAAGGGGCATGGAGATGTATCCAGCTTTGCGGCCTTGTGTACAGCACTCGCAGCGACAGTTGGTACGGGAAATATTATCGGGGTGGCGACGGCTATCAAGGTCGGTGGACCAGGAGCTCTCTTTTGGATGTGGATGGCGGCTTTCTTTGGAATGGCTACCAAGTATGCAGAAGGACTACTAGCTATCAAATACCGCACCAAGGACGACCATGGTGCAGTGGCGGGAGGTCCCATGCACTATATCCTTCTAGGGATGGGAGAAAAGTGGCATCCCCTTGCTATCTTATTTGCCCTGGCAGGTGTGCTAGTAGCTTTATTGGGAATCGGGACCTTTACCCAAGTCAACTCAATTACTGAGTCTATCCAGAATACAACGACCCTTTCGCCAGCTATCACGGCTCTCGTTTTGTCTGTATTTGTAGCAACTGCAGTCTTTGGTGGACTCAAGTCCATTTCTAAAGTTTCAACTACTGTTGTTCCTTTTATGGCTATTATTTATATTTTGGGAACTCTTACAGTTATTTTCTTTAATATCGGGAAAATCCCTGCTACAATCACTTTAATCTTGACATCGGCTTTTAGTCCGATTGCTGCGGTAGGTGGATTTGCCGGTGCTAGCATTCGGATGGCTATCCAAAATGGTGTGGCGCGTGGTGTGTTCTCAAACGAATCTGGTCTGGGTTCTGCTCCCATTGCAGCAGCTGCGGCTAAGACAAATGAACCAGTGGAGCAAGGTTTGATTTCCATGACAGGAACCTTTATTGATACCCTCATCATTTGTACTCTGACTGGTTTGACCATCTTGGTAACTGGAGTATGGAATAGTGACTTGAATGGAGTGGCTTTGACTCAATCAGCCTTCTCAACAGTCTTTTCACACTTTGGGCCTGCCCTTTTGACCATCTTTCTTGTACTTTTTGCCTTTACAACGATTCTAGGTTGGAACTACTATGGAGAACGCTGTTTCGAGTTCCTATTTGGTGTTCGTTTTATCTGGCTCTACCGTGTGATTTTTGTCCTCATGGTCTTACTGGGAGGATTTATCGAGTTGGATATGGTTTGGATTATCGCAGACATCGTTAATGCCTTGATGGCACTACCAAACTTGATTGCCCTCTTGGTCTTGTCACCAGTCGTCATTGCTGAGACTAAAAAGTATTTTCATAAATAATAGAATCACACATTGCGTGTGATTTTTTTCTTTCATAAAAAATTTCTATCGGTGCAATTTAAAATATATATTATACACGGTATAGAATCTGTGATAGACTAGATTTCAACAACATGAAAAGAGGTTTTATGATGACAACATTTACAATTCATACAGTAGAATCAGCGCCAGCAGAAGTGAAAGAAGTTCTTGAAACAGTAGAAAAAGATAACAATGGCTATATTCCCAACCTAATCGGTCTCTTGGCTAATGCACCGACTGCTTTGGAGGCTTACCGTACTGTCGGAGCCATCAATCGTCGCAACAGCCTGACACCCGTTGAGCGTGAAGTAGTGCAATCACAGCTGCCGTGACCAATGGTTGTGCCTTCTGTGTCGCAGGTCACACAGCCTTTTCAATCAAACAAATTCAGATGAATGATGACCTGCTTCAAGCCCTTCGCAATCGCACTCCAATTGAAACAGATCCTAAATTGGACACCCTAGCTAAGTTTACATTGGCGGTTATGAATACTAAGGGTCGTGTGGGAGATGAAGCCTTGGCTGAGTTTCTAGAAGCTGGCTACACCCAACAAAATGCCTTGGATGTGGTTCTTGGTGTCAGCCTAGCAAGCCTCTGTAACTATGCTAATAATTTAGCTAATACCCCAATTAACCCAGAATTGCAACCCTATGCCTAGTTCAAATCATAAAGAAAAAATGAAGGCTGAGAAACCTAGTCTTCATTTTTCTATGCTATTTTAAGCGCTTTTATGCTATACTAATAATAATATGATTAACGGAGGTTAGGATGAAAAAACTCCCCTTGGTATTTTCTGGTTGTTTGCTAGGTTTGGCAGGAGCTGGGAATCTCATTTTAGATACGTTGCCGGTTCTGTCCCATCTGTTGAGTCTGACAGGTTTGGTTTTGTGGACTTACTTTCTGATTTTGCATCTCTTTAATTGGAAGGAAACCAAGCAAGAATTGACCAAGCCCCCTCTTTTGTCAGGAATGGCGACCTTTCCCATGGCTGGGATGATTTTATCGACTTATGTCTTTCGCTTCTTCCCTCATCTTCCTTTGGTAGCACAAGGACTCTGGTGGTTTTCATTTCTCTTGGATGTGGCCTTGATTGCTGGTTTTACCATTAAGTTTGCCTATCCAGGTAAGAGAGTCAATGCGACTCCAAGCTGGACGGTGCTTTATGTGGGGATAGCAGTGGCAGCCTTGACCTATCCACTTGTAGGTATCATCGAAATTGCCTATGCGACCTTGAGTTTTGGATTTCTCTTGACCTTCTATCTCTATCCGCTTATTTATAGTGATTTAAAGAAACATCCGCTTCCACTAGCCATGCTTGGACAAGAAGGAATCTACTGTGCTCCATTTTCCCTACTCTTGGCCTCACTGATTCGAGTTGGAGGTGCCAGCCTGCCGACTTGGGTTTGATTGTCATGATCTTGGCTTCTCAATTCTTCTTTTTCTTTGTTTTAACTCGTCTGCCCAATATTTTAAAACAAGGTTTTCAACCAGCCTTCTCAGCCCTCACCTTCCCGACCATTATCACAGCTACCTCGCTCAAGATGGCTCAGGGAATCTTGAAACTTCCATTTTTGGATTATTTGGTAGTGGCTGAAACTGTTATTTGCCTAATTATTTTGCTCTTTGTATTAGGCGCTTATCTGATTTGGTTACGAAAAAAGGTCTAGCTAGAAATAGCTAAACCTTATTTTTTATGGTTTGATAATTTCAGCTCCACCCATATATGGACGAAGAATTTCTGGGATGGTCACAGAACCATCTTCATTTTGGTAGTTTTCAAGAATAGCAGCTACTGTACGTCCAACTGCAAGTCCAGAACCGTTCAAGGTATGAAGGAGTTTCACCTTGCCATCTGCTTCATCACGGTAACGGATTTGGGCACGACGGGCTTGGAAATCTTCTGTGTTTGAACAGCTTGAGATTTCACGGTAATTATTTTGCGCTGGAATCCAAACTTCCAAGTCGTAAGTCTTAGCGGCTGAGAAGCCCATATCTCCAGTAGAGAGCGCAACGACACGGTATGGAAGGTTGAGCTTTTGAAGGATATTTTCAGCGTTGGCTGTCATTTTTTCCAATTCTTCGTAAGATTCTTCTGGCTTGGCAAATTTGACCATTTCAACCTTGTGGAATTGGTGCAAACGAATCAAGCCACGAGTATCACGACCAGCAGAACCAGCCTCAGAACGGAATGATGGACTCATAGCAGTAAAGTAGATTGGTAGGTCTTTACCGTCCAGAATTTCATCACGGTAGTAGTTTGTCAGAGGAACTTCAGCTGTAGGGATAAGGACATAATTGCTGTCGCTGAGTTCAAAAGTATCTTCCTTGAATTTTGGATATTGACCAGTACCAAACATAGAGTCATGGTTAACCATGTAAGGCGTGATGACTTCTGTATAGCCTTCCTTACCATGCTCATCCAACATAAAGTTGTAGAGAGCACGTTCTAAACGAGCACCGAGACCTTTATAGAAGAGGAAACGAGCGCCTGTTACCTTACCACCGCGTTCCCAGTCAAGGATACCAAGGTCTTCACCAAGATCCCAGTGAGCTTTTGGTTCGAAGTCAAACTCGCGTGGAGTACCCCAACGGCGAACTTCCACATTGTCGTCTTCGTCAGCTCCAATAGGAACGCTGTCAGCTGGGATGTTTGGAAGAGTAGTAGTAAATTCTGTCAATTTAGCATCGATTTCTGCCAATTCAGCATCCAAGGCTTTGACTTCAGAAGATAGATTTTGCATGGCAGCAATCTTGTCATCTGCATTTTCTTTGTTGCGTTTGGCTTGGGCAATCTCAGCAGAAACTGTGTTACGTTCTGCTTTTAAAGTTTCAACCTTGACCAAGATGTCACGACGTTTAGCATCGATTTCTTTCATCTCGTTTAAGATAGCAGCATCTACACCACGTGTAGCTAATTTTTCTGCGACAGCATCAAAGTCTGTACGAATACGTTTGATATCTAACATAAGAACTCCTTTATGAAAAAAGCACACCTGACAAAGCGTTGGAGTGGCAGGGCCACGGTTCCATCCAACTTCACAGGTGTGCACTTGATTGTGTATGTAATTGTTATTAACGGTAGAATTTCACCTATCCCTCCTATCTGCTCGCAGCACCCGCAGACTTTCTGAAAGAAGAAGATAACCTACTTATCCGTTGCTATGATTATACTAAAGTTTCTACTTTTTTGCAAATAGATTTTTAAATTTTTGACCAATTGTCTGAATCAGAGTAGGAAGTTTGACGACCTTGTCATTACCCAGTTTTTCGCGTGCAATTTTGAGAATAGCACCTGAGTCTTTTGAAGCAAAGAGGAATTTTCCTCTGTCTGTAAAGACTTCGAAGTGGCGACTGATTTTGCGACCAGAGACATTAGCTCCAATTTGGTTGATATGGCTCCAAGGAATCTGGATAAATTGTTCGACATTGACATCTGGGTAAAATTCCAAAGCCTGATCTCCGACAAGGAATTTCCCAACTTTCCCAGCTATAGATAGGTAGGAGGTGCCTGTCGTATTGAGGAGCACTGTTTTGTTAAGAGATTGGGCCATGTTTAGTCTTCCTTACTTTCACCGAAAAAGGCATTGTAAAGGGCTTTAATAGCTGCTTTTTCTTGGTCCTTATTGACAACAAACATGATAGATACTTCACTAGAACCTTGAGACATCATCTGGATATTGATCTTGTTTTCAGATAGAGCGCGTGTTGCAGTAGCAGTGACACCGATATGACTCTTCATCTTTTCACCAACAATCATAATGATAGAAAGGTCGTGTTCGATTTCTGCATGGTCTACTTCAGCTTTTTGAACCAATTGACGTAGGATTTCTTCTTCCTTGATAGGAGTTAGTTCGCGAGAACGAAGAATAATTGAAAGATCGTCGATGCCTGTTGGCATATGTTCCCAACCGATGTTGAGGTCTTCAAGGATTTGTAGAACCTTGCGACCAAATCCAATCTCGCGGTTCATGAGGTATTTAGACATGTTGATGCTGACAAAGTCAGAATCACCGGCAATTCCCACTACTGGAAATTCATCACTACTGTGTTTTAGAACGATACGAGTACCTGGATGGTCAGGGTTGTTGGTATTCTTGATAACTAGAGGAATTTTTCCTCGGTAGGCAGGAAGAAGGGCTTCGTCATGAAGGACTGAAAAGCCTGCATAAGCCAACTCGCGCATTTCACGGTAGGTTAGCTCAGGAATAGAGTGTGGTTGGTGGATAATTCCTGGGTGAGCTGCAAAGATACCATCAACGTCTGTAAAGTTTTCATAGAGGTCGGCTTTTACACCGGCAGCAATGATAGAACCTGTAATATCAGAGCCTCCACGTGAGAAGGTACAGATTTGATTTTCCTTGGTAACTCCAAAGAAACCAGGAATGACAAGTACTTCATTTGCATTTGTCAATTCTTCAATCTTGTCATAACTTGATGGCACGATGCGAGCGTTACCAGGTTCACTTGTGACCACAATGCCAGCTTCTCTAGGGTGCACATAGCGTGCATCGATCCCGTTTTGATTAAAGTAGGCAGCAATCAATTTGGCATTGTTGTTTTCACCGGCTGCTAGGAAAGTATCGTAGAGAAATTCGTTTTCTTCTATAGGAAGAGTGGCCAAGGCACGAATGCTTTTTGAAATTTTCTCTAGAACAGCTGGTTTCAGTCCCAATTCACTAACCATAGCAGCATAGCGGTCGATAATCCAGTTTTGACTCTTGCTAATATCGTTACCAGCAACATAGTCGCGGTAGTATTTAATCAAGGCATCCGTAACCTTAGTATCTTCAGCATTGCGTTTACCAGGCGCAGAAACAACTACAAAACGGCGTTCAGGATCGCTTTTTACGATGTTTAAAACTTTTTCTAATTGACTAGCAGAGGCAAGAGAGCTACCTCCAAATTTAACAACTTTCATAAGAACTCCTAAAGTAAGTATTTTATACGATTATAGCAGAAAGAAAACCTTTTTTCAATGAAGAAAATGAGATGCTTTCTATGATAAAGCGAGTCTTCTTAATCGGCTGAGACACTTTCAGCCGATTTTTTCTTGCTTTCAAGTTGTAAAAAAGATACACTTTGATCGTAAAATAATTTAACTTGCTTATGAAAATAAAAAAAGGAGTCCTGATGGAACACATTATTTATCAGATTGAAGAGGATTTGGCAATCCTTACGTTGAACCGTCCTGAGGTTGCAAATGGCTTTCATATTCCTATGTGTGAGGAGATTTTAGAAGCGCTGACTCTGGCAGAAGAGGATCCAGCTGTGCATTTTATCTTAATTAATACCAATGGAAAGGTCTTCTCCGTTGGGGGAGATTTGGTAGAGATGAAGCGGGCAGTAGATGAGGATGATATTCCATCATTGACGAAAATTGCAGAACTAGTCAATGCTATTTCTTATAAAATCAAGCAAATAGCCAAACCTGTCTTGATTGAGGTTGATGGAGCTGTTGCAGGTGCCGCAGCCAATATGGCTGTTGCTGCAGATTTCTGTTTGGCAACGGATAAGGCTAAATTTATCCAAGCCTTTGTTGGAATTGGCTTGGCTCCAGATGCAGGAGGGATTCACCTCTTGAGTCGTAGTATTGGTGTGACGCGTGCTGCTCAATTAGCTATGACAGGTGAGGCTTTGACAGTAGAAAAAGCTCTAGAGTGGGGGCTAGTTTACCGCCTTTCTGAAGCTGACAAACTAGAAAAGACGAGAGAACAACTTCTTAAAAAATTGAGACGTGGGTCAGCTAATTCCTATGCAGCCATCAAGAAGTTGGTTTGGGAGAGCCAATTTAAAGATTGGCAAGATTATGCTGCTTTAGAATTGAAGCTACAGGAATCCTTGGCCCAAACAGAGGATTTCAAAGAAGGAGTTCGGGCTCATTCGGAGAGAAGAAGACCGAAATTTACTGGAAAATAAGAAAATACTTGCACTGTTCTTTGAAGTTTGATATAATTTTTTTGTCAAATGTTTTGATTGTGAAAGTTTTTTGAAAAGGAGGGAAAAGAGATTGGACTACCAACGAATTAATGAATATTTAACATCTATATTTAACAATGTCCTCGTCATTGAGGAAGTTAGCTTGAGAGGTAGTCGTTTCAAGGATATCTCCATCAAAGAAATGCATACGATTGATGTGATTGGAAAAGTTCCAGATGTGACACCAAGTCAAGTGTCAAAAGAGTTGATGGTGACTCTTGGGACAGTTACGACTAGTTTGAATAATCTCGAACGCAAGGGTTACATTGAACGAATTCGTTCAGAACATGATCGTCGTGTGGTGCATCTGCATTTGACAAAGAAGGGTCGCTTGGTTCATAGACTACATAAACGCTTCCACAAGGCCATGGTTGAAAAAATCATTGATGGTATGAGTAAGGAAGAAATTGATGTTATGAGCAAAGGTTTGACCAATCTTTATCAATTTTTGGAGGATTTGAGATAATGGCTTTTGCAAAAATAAGCCAGGTTGCTCATTATGTGCCTGAGCAAGTGGTTACAAATCATGATTTGGCTCAGATTATGGATACCAATGATGAGTGGATTTCAAGTCGGACGGGAATACGACAAAGGCATATTTCAAGAACAGAATCTACTAGTGATTTGGCTACAGAGGTTGCTAAGAAACTAATGGCTAAAGCTGGAATCACAGGGGAGGAGTTGGATTTTATCATCCTAGCTACCATTACTCCAGATTCGATGATGCCCTCTACGGCTGCTCGTGTCCAAGCCAATATTAGTGCTAATAAGGCCTTTGCTTTTGACCTAACAGCGGCTTGCAGTGGATTTGTATTTGCTCTTTCAACTGCTGAAAAGTTTATCGCTTCTGGTCGCTTTCAAAAAGGCTTGGTGATTGGTAGTGAGACTCTTTCTAAAGCAGTCGATTGGTCGGACCGATCAACAGCTGTTTTGTTTGGAGATGGTGCTGGTGGTGTCTTGCTAGAAGCTAGCGAGCAAGAGCATTTCTTGGCAGAGAGTCTCAATAGCGATGGTTCACGAAGCGAGTGTCTGACCTATGGACATTCAGGCTTGCATTCTCCATTTTCAGATCAAGAAAATGCAGATTCATTTTTGAAGATGGATGGGCGCGCGGTCTTTGATTTTGCTATTCGGGATGTAGCCAAGTCTATCAAGCAGACCATTGAGGAATCTCCTGTAGAGGCGACAGACTTGGATTATCTGCTACTTCATCAGGCTAATGACCGTATTTTAGATAAGATGGCTAGAAAAATCGGTGTCGACCGAGCCAAACTTCCAGCCAATATGATGGAATATGGCAATACCAGTGCAGCAAGTATCCCGATTTTACTTTCAGAGTGTGTAGAACAAGGTCTTATCCATTTAGATGGTAGCCAGACTGTTCTGCTATCAGGCTTCGGTGGAGGCTTGACCTGGGGCACGCTCATTCTTACAATTTAGGTAATCATGTGGTGAACACATTGTTATAAAAAACTATTTATTTTAAAGGAGTCCTATCATGGCAGTATTTGAAAAAGTACAAGAAATTATAGTTGAAGAACTTGGAAAAGACGCATCAGAAGTAACACTTGAATCAACTTTTGATGATTTGGACGCAGATTCATTGGACTTGTTCCAAGTAATCTCAGAAATCGAAGATGCTTTTGATATCCAAATCGAAGCAGAAGATGACTTGAAAACAGTTGGTGACTTGGTTGCCTACGTTGAAGAGCAAACAAAATAAGCAGAATATGAGATAGAAGGAGTAGGGGAACCCGCTCCCTCTTGTTTAGGCAATAGTTTGATTGTCAAATTATGACAGTATCGAACTATTACGTAAGCAAGAAACGATGGAGGCACTATGAAAACGCGTATTACAGAATTATTGAACATTGATTATCCTATTTTCCAAGGAGGAATGGCCTGGGTCGCTGATGGTGATTTGGCAGGGGCTGTTTCCAAGGCTGGAGGACTAGGGATTATCGGTGGGGGGAATGCCCCTAAAGAAGTTGTCAAGGCAAATATTGATAAAATCAAATCATTGACTGATAAACCCTTCGGTGTCAACATCATGCTTTTGTCTCCCTTTGTGGAAGATATTGTAGACCTCGTTATAGAGGAAGGTGTTAAAGTAGTGACAACAGGCGCAGGAAATCCTGGTAAATACATGGAACGCTTCCATGAAGCAGGGATTACAGTTATTCCTGTTGTGCCAAGTGTTGCCCTAGCTAAACGCATGGAAAAAATAGGTGCGGACGCTGTCATTGCAGAAGGAATGGAAGCTGGGGGACATATTGGTAAATTAACAACCATGACCTTGGTGCGTCAGGTTGTTGCTGCTGTATCTATTCCTGTTATTGCTGCAGGAGGGATTGCGGATGGTGAAGGTGCTGCAGCTGGTTTATGCTAGGTGCAGAGGCTGTTCAGGTTGGAACGCGTTTTGTCGTTGCCAAAGAGTCTAATGCCCATCCAAATTACAAGGCCAAGATTTTAAAAGCTAGAGATATTGATACTACGATTTCAGCTCAACACTTTGGACATGCTGTTCGTGCGATTAAAAACCAATTGACTCGTGATTTTGAAAAAGCTGAGAAAGATGCCTTTAAACAAGACAATCCAGATTTGGAAATTTTTGAACAAATGGGAGCAGGTGCTCTAGCCAAAGCGGTTGTTCACGGAGATGTGGATGGTGGTTCTGTTATGGCAGGTCAAATTGCAGGCCTTGTTTCCAAAGAAGAAACCGTTGAAGAAATCCTAAAAGATTTGTATTACGGAGCAGCTAAGAAAATTCAAGAAGAAGCCTCTCGTTGGGCAGGAGTTGTAAGAAATGACTAAAACGGCCTTTTTATTTGCTGGCCAAGGTGCCCAGTATCTAGGTATGGGACGGGATCTCTATGATCACTACCCTATTGTCAAAGAAACGATTGATCAAGCAAGTCAGGTGCTTGGTTACGATTTGCGTCATCTCATTGATACGGAAGAAGAAAAACTCAATCAGACCCGCTATACGCAACCAGCTATTTTAGCAACTTCAGTTGCTATCTATCGTTTGTTGCAAGAAAAGGGCTATCAGCCTGATATGGTTGCTGGTTTGTCTCTTGGAGAATACTCTGCCTTGGTGGCCAGCGGTGCCTTGGATTTTGAAGATGCGGTAGCCTTGGTTGCTAAGCGTGGCGTCTATATGGAAGAAGCGGCCCCTGCTGGATCTGGCAAGATGGTGGCTGTTCTCAATACTCCAGTAGAGGTCATTGAGGAAGCCTGTCAAAAAGCTTCTGAACTTGGAGTGGTTAACCCAGCCAACTATAATACACCTGCACAAATCGTGATTGGTGGAGAAGGGGCTGCAGTTGACCGAGCTGTAGAACTCTTGCAGGAAGCTGGTACCAAACGCTTGATTCCTCTCAAGGTATCAGGTCCCTTTCATACTGCTCTCCTTGAGCCTGCTAGCCAAAAACTAGCTGAAACTCTAGTTCAAGTAAGTTTTTCAGATTTTACTTGTCCCCTAGTTGGTAATACAGAAGCTACGGTCATGAAAAAAGAAGACATTGCTCAACTTTTGACGCGTCAGGTCAAGGAACCAGTTCGTTTCTATGAAAGTATTGCAGTCATGCAAGAAGCAGGCGTAACCAACTTTATCGAGATTGGCCCGGGGAAAGTCTTGTCAGGCTTTGTCAAAAAAATTGATAAGACCGCTAAACTAGCCAATGTTGAAGATCAGACTAGCTTGGAAGCTCTTCTAGGAAACTAGTAATCCCTTCTCCCATAAATACAAGAGGAAACAGGAAAAAAGAATGCAACTAAAAAATAAAAATATCTTTATTACAGGTTCGAGTCGTGGAATTGGTCTTGCAATTGCCCACAAGTTTGCTCAAGCAGGAGCCAATATTGTTTTAAACAGTCGTGGTACAATTTCAGAAGAATTGCTCGCTGAGTTTTCAAATTATGGTGTCAAGGTAGTTCCCATTTCAGGAGATATATCAGATTTTGCAGACGCTAAACGTATGGTTGATCAAGCTATTGCAGAGCTGGGTTCAGTAGATGTGTTGATTAACAATGCAGGAATTACCCAAGATACCCTGATGCTCAAGATGACAGAAGCGGATTTTGAAAAAGTGCTTAAAGTGAATCTGACTGGTGCCTTTAACATGACACAATCAGTCTTGAAACCGATGATGAAAGCCAGAGAAGGTGCTATCATTAATATGTCTAGTGTTGTTGGTTTGATGGGAAATATTGGTCAAGCTAACTATGCAGCTTCTAAGGCTGGTTTGATTGGTTTTACCAAGTCTGTGGCGCGTGAAGTAGCCAATCGCAATATCAGGGTTAATGCTATTGCACCTGGAATGATTGAGTCCGATATGACAGCTGTTCTATCAGAAAAGGTAAAAGATGCCATGCTGGCGCAAATTCCTATGAAAGAATTTGGGCAGGCAGAGCAGGTTGCGGATTTGACAATATTTTTAGCAGGCCAAGATTATCTAACTGGTCAAGTGGTTGCCATTGATGGTGGCTTAAGTATGTAGCAGAAGCTAGAGGTGAAAAAGATGAAACTAAATCGCGTAGTAGTAACAGGTTATGGAGTTACATCTCCAATCGGAAATACACCAGAAAAATTTTGGAATAGTTTGACAACTGGAAAAATCGGAATTGGTCCAATTACAAAATTTGATCATAGTAACTTTGATGTGCATAATGCAGCAGAAATTCAAGATTTTCCTTTTGATAAATACTTTGTAAAGAAAGATACCAACCGTTTTGATAACTATTCTTTGTATGCCTTGTACGCAGCCCAAGAAGCTGTTAATCATGCCAATTTGGATGTAGAGGCTCTTGATAAAGATCGTTTTGGTGTTATCGTTGCCTCTGGTATTGGTGGAATCAAGGAAATTGAAGATCAAGTGCTTCGCCTCCATGATAAAGGACCAAAACGTGTAAAGCCATTGACTCTTCCAAAAGCCTTGCCAAATATGGCTTCAGGAAATGTTGCTATGCGTTTTGGAGCAAACGGTGTTTGTAAATCTATCAATACTGCCTGCGCTTCATCAAATGATGCGATTGGGGATGCTTTCCGCTCAATTAAGTTTGGTTTCCAAAATGTTATGTTGGTAGGTGGTTCAGAGGCCTCTATCACACCTTTTGCTATCGCCGGTTTTCAAGCACTGACTGCTCTCTCAACTACAGAGGACCCAACTCGTGCTTCCATTCCATTTGACAAGGATCGCAATGGGTTTGTTATGGGTGAAGGTTCAGGGATGTTGGTTCTTGAAAGTCTTGAACACGCTGAAAAACGTGGCGCTACTATCCTGGCTGAAGTGGTTGGTTACGGAAATACTTGTGATGCCTACCACATGACTTCACCACATCCAAAAGGTCAGGGAGCTATCAAGGCCATCAAACTAGCCTTGGAAGAAGCTGAGATTTCTCCAGAGCAAGTAGCCTATGTCAATGCTCACGGAACGTCAACTCCTGCTAATGAAAAAGGAGAAAGTGGTGCGATCGTAGCTGTTCTTGGTAAGGAAGTACCTGTATCATCAACCAAGTCTTTTACAGGACATTTGCTGGGTGCTGCAGGTGCAGTAGAAGCTATTGTCACAATCGAAGCTATGCGTCATAACTTTGTACCAATGACAGCTGGAACAAGTGAAGTATCAGATTATATCGAAGCCAATGTCGTTTATGGACAAGGCTTGGAGCAAGAAATTCCATACGCCATTTCAAATACCTTTGGTTTTGGTGGCCACAATGCAGTTCTTGCTTTCAAACGTTGGGAGAATAAATAAGTATGAATTTAAACGATATTAAAGACTTGATGGCCCAATTTGACCAGTCAAGTTTGAGAGAATTTTCTTATAAAAATGGGACGGATGAGTTGCAGTTTAGCAAGAATGAAGCGAGACCTGTTCCTGAAGTTGCAGCTCAAGTCGCTCCAGCATCCGTTCTAGCAACACCAAGTCCAGTAGCTCCTACATCTGCTCCAGCAGAGACTGTAGTAGAAGAAACTTCGGCTCCAGCTGAAGCAAGTGTAGTTGCTGAGGGGGATGTTGTAGAGAGTCCACTTGTTGGGGTGGCTTACTTGGCTGCTGGTCCTGATAAACCTGCCTTCGTCACAGTTGGTGATAGTGTCAAAAAAGGTCAAACATTGGTAATCATCGAAGCCATGAAAGTCATGAATGAAATTCCAGCACCTAAGGATGGTGTGGTAACGGAAATTCTCGTTTCTAATGAAGAAATGGTTGAGTTTGGTAAAGGATTGGTACGTATCAAATGATCGATATTCAAGGAATCAAAGAAGCTCTACCCCATCGTTATCCCATGCTCCTAGTAGACCGTGTCTTGGAAGTGAGCGAAGACACCATTGTTGCCATCAAAAATGTGACCATCAATGAGCCTTTCTTTAACGGTCATTTTCCTCAATACCCAGTTATGCCAGGTGTTCTGATCATGGAAGCCTTGGCGCAAACAGCTGGTGTCTTGGAGTTGTCAAAACCTGAAAATAAAGGAAAACTGGTCTTTTACGCTGGTATGGACAAGGTTAAATTCAAGAAGCAAGTTGTACCAGGCGACCAATTGGTTATGACGGCGACTTTTGTAAAACGTCGCGGTACCATCGCTGTGGTTGAAGCAAAGGCTGAAGTGGATGGCAAGCTTGCAGCTAGTGGTACTCTCACCTTTGCAATAGGGAACTAAGGAGGTTCTCCATGTTTCGAAAAATTTTAATTGCCAATCGCGGTGAAATTGCGGTTCGTATTATTCGTGCGGCGCGTGAATTGGGGATTGCGACGGTAGCGGTCTATTCAACTGCCGATAAGGAAGCCCTTCATACGCTTTTAGCAGATGAGGCGGTTTGTATTGGCCCTGGTAAGGCAACTGAGTCTTATCTTAACATTAATGCGGTTCTATCAGCTGCAGTCTTGACTGAAGCAGAAGCGATTCACCCTGGTTTTGGATTTCTCAGTGAAAACTCCAAATTTGCAACCATGTGTGAAGAGGTTGGCATCAAGTTTATCGGTCCATCTGGCCATGTTATGGATATGATGGGGGACAAGATTAATGCACGTGCTCAGATGATTAAAGCAGGCGTGCCCGTCATTCCGGGTTCGGATGGAGAAGTGCATAACTCTGAGGAAGCCTTGATTGTTGCTGAAAAAATTGGCTACCCTGTTATGCTCAAGGCTTCAGCAGGTGGTGGTGGGAAAGGGATTCGCAAGGTTGAAAAACCAGAAGACCTTGTTTCAGCCTTTGAAACAGCCTCAAGTGAAGCCAAGGCCAATTATGGCAATGGTGCCATGTACATAGAACGGGTTATCTATCCAGCTCGTCACATCGAGGTTCAAATCCTAGGAGATGAACATGGAAATGTAATCCATTTGGGGGAACGAGATTGCTCTCTTCAACGGAATAACCAAAAAGTTTTAGAAGAAAGTCCTTCGATTGCAATTGGGAAAACGCTACGCAATGAAATTGGTGCTGCGGCTGTTCGAGCGGCAGAGTCTGTTGGTTATGAGAATGCAGGGACCATTGAGTTTCTTCTTGATGAAGCTAGTGGCAATTTCTATTTCATGGAGATGAATACTCGTGTACAAGTAGAACATCCAGTAACAGAATTTGTTTCAGGTGTGGATATCGTTAAGGAACAAATTCGCATTGCGACAGGTCAACCTCTGTCTGTTAAGCAAGAGGATATTGTCCTACGTGGTCATGCTATTGAATGTCGTATCAATGCAGAAAATCCAGCCTTCAACTTTGCTCCAAGTCCAGGTAAGATTACCAATCTCTATCTGCCAAGTGGGGGAGTTGGCTTGCGCGTGGATTCAGCAGTTTATCCAGGCTACACCATTCCGCCTTATTATGATAGTATGATTGCCAAAGTCATCGTTCACGGCGAAAATCGTTTTGATGCCTTGATGAAAATGCAACGTGCCCTCTATGAACTAGAGATAGAGGGGGTGCAGACCAATGCTGATTTCCAGCTTGACCTCATTTCAGATCGCAATGTCATTGCTGGGGATTACGATACTTCCTTCTTGATGGAAACCTTCTTACCCAAATATCAAGAAAAAGAATAAAATGACTTTAAGAGTTTAAACCGAAAAGGGGAATCAATGGCTCTATTTAGTAAAAAAGATAAGTATATTCGAATCAATCCCAATCGTTCGGTTAGGGAAAAACCTCAAGCCAAGCCAGAGGTTCCAGATGAACTATTCTCCCAGTGTCCGAGTTGTAAGCATACCATCTATCAGAAGGATCTGGGAAGTGAGCGTATCTGTCCGCACTGTAGCTATACCTTTCGTATTTCTGCCCAAGAACGCTTGGCTTTGACGATTGATATGGGAACCTTCAAGGAATTGTTTACAGGGATTGAAAGTAAGGATCCCTTGCAATTCCCTGGTTACCAAAAGAAACTGGCAACCATGCGTGAAAAAACAGGTCTGGATGAAGCTGTTGTGACAGGAACTGCTCTTATTAAAGGTCAGACTGTGGCTCTTGGGATTATGGATTCCAACTTTATCATGGCTTCTATGGGTACGGTTGTAGGTGAAAAAATCACTCGTTTGTTTGAGTATGCGACTGTCGAACAATTGCCAGTTGTTCTCTTCACAGCCTCTGGTGGAGCCCGTATGCAGGAAGGAATCATGAGTCTCATGCAGATGGCCAAGATTTCTGCAGCAGTTAAACGTCATTCAAATGCAGGCCTCTTTTACCTGACCATTTTGACAGATCCAACGACTGGTGGTGTGACAGCTTCTTTCGCTATGGAAGGCGATATCATTCTGGCTGAACCACAGAGTTTGGTTGGTTTTGCTGGGCGTCGTGTCATTGAAAATACGGTTCGTGAAAGCTTGCCTGAGGATTTCCAAAAGGCAGAATTCCTATTGGAGCATGGCTTTGTGGATGCTATTGTCAAACGAAGAGACTTGCCAGATACTATTGCTAGCCTAGTCAGATTGCACGGAAGGAGTCCTAGATGAATATTGCAAAAATAGTCAGAGAAGCGCGTGAGCAGAGTCGCTTGACAACCTTGGACTTGGCGACAGGCATTTTTGATGAATTTATCCAGTTACATGGTGACCGTTCTTTCCGAGATGATGGTGCAGTTGTGGGTGGTATAGGCTGGCTTGAAGACCAAGCTGTAACAGTGGTTGGCATCCAAAAAGGCAAGAGTTTACAAGACAACCTCAAACGGAATTTTGGCCAACCGCATCCAGAAGGTTACCGTAAGGCCTTACGTTTGATGAAACAGGCTGAAAAGTTTGGCCGTCCAGTTGTGACCTTTATCAATACTGCAGGTGCCTATCCTGGTGTGGGGGCGGAAGAACGTGGACAGGGAGAAGCTATTGCTCGCAATCTCATGGAAATGAGTGACCTGAAAGTTCCGATTATTGCTATCATTATTGGTGAAGGTGGTTCAGGTGGGGCTCTGGCTCTAGCAGTCGCAGACCGTGTCTGGATGTTGGAAAATTCTATCTATGCGATTCTCAGCCCAGAAGGCTTTGCTTCCATTCTATGGAAGGATGGCAGTCGTGCCATGGAAGCAGCAGAGTTGATGAAAATCACTTCACATGAGTTGTTAGAAATGGACGTGGTGGACAAGGTGATTTCTGAAGCAGGACTTTCTAGTAAAGAACTGATTAAGACTGTCAAAAAAGAACTTCAAGATGAGCTAGCTATACTCTCACAAAAATCGCTAGAAGAGTTGTTGGAAGAACGTTATCAACGATTTAGAAAATACTAATACTCTTCGAAAATCTCTTCAAACCACGTCAGCTTCGCCTTGCCGTATATATGTTACTGACTTCGTCAGTTCTATCCACAACCTCAAAACCATGTTTTGAGCTGACTTCGTCAGTTTTATCTGTAACCTCAAAGCAGTGCTTTGAGCAGCCTATGGTTAGCTTACTAGTTTGCTCTTTGATTTTCATTGAGTATAATTCTTCAGAATACGCAAAAACTAGAACTAGCAGTCAGTTCTAGTTTTTTGAGGTTCTTACTCTGTGTCGAGGACACAACAAAAGGTGCTTGGAAGACCAAACACCTTTTTGATTATTCATTTTCTTCAGTTACAAATTGACTAAGCAGTCCGTTGATAAAGCGGGCTGATTTTTGATCTGAAAAATTCTTGGCAAGTTCAATGGCTTCATTGACTGCTACCAGCTGAGGTGTATCAAATGAAGTGATTTCAAAGATACCCAAGCGTAGTAAGTTTTTTTCGACCAAGGTCAAGCGTTCAACTGTCCAGCCTGATTTGAGGTGCTGGTTGATTTGTTTATCCAACTCGTCTTTTTGAGCTTGAACGCCAGAAACCAAGTTTAGAAGAAAGGCTGGAATTTGCACATCTTCATCTTCACGGTCATGTGTGTAGGCAAAGCGACAAGCTGTTTCCATGTCTGTGCCAAATTCAAGGCTCATGAGAGCTTGAAAAGCGCATTTACGAAGTTCGCGTCTAGATTCTAATAATGGACTAGTCATTGAGGAAGTCCTCGTTAAATAGATCTTTCAACTCAGGTTTGGTGTTTTGTCTGGAACAATTCCTGTAACATGGATATTGACAGCAGCAAGTTCCACATCTGCCATATCATGGACAGCATCTTTGACCGCTTTTTGAATAGCAAGAGCCACTTTTGGTACTTTCACACCGTACTCAAGGTAGAGGTAGATGTCAGCAGTTAGTTCTTCGTTGCTTTCTTTTAAGTAGACGCCACGACCAAGAGAGAGTTTTGATAGGGTATCAGATACGGATTTATTTGAAAATGAGTGAACACCATCAACTTTAGCAGTTGCGATGGCAATGATTTTTTCAAGTACACGTGGAGCGATAACGATTTCGCCAAATTGTTCTTCAGTTCCCATAGAATGACCTCTTTCTAGAGATTAGGCACGAGAAACGTAAGTTCCTTCTGCAGTGTTGATGATCAATTTTTGTCCAGCTTCGATGAAGTCTGGAACGTTGACAACAAGTCCAGTTTCCATAGTTGCTGGTTTACCAGAACCTGTAACAGTAGCACCTTTGATAGATGGTTGTGTTTCAGCAACTGTCAATTCAACAGTAGTTGGTACAGTTACACCGATTACTTCAGTTCCGTAGAATTGGATTTTCACATCAGAGTTTTCAAGGATGTAAAGCAATTCATTTTCAACATTTACGACTGGGATTTCGTATTGGTCGTAAGTTTCAGTGTTCATGAAGTAGGCAGTTTCATCCATTTTGTACAAGTATTGAGCTGGAATAGTCTCGATAATAGCTTGTTCGAATTTTTCTTCTGGACGGTAGCTTGTGTCAAAAGTAGAACCAGTACGGACATCACGCAATTTCATACGCATGATCGTGTTTCCTTTACCTGGTTTGTGGTGGCTAGCTTCCAAAACGCGGATCAATTTTCCGTCTGCAGTTTCAAATGTCATACCAGCTTTCAATTTGCTTGCTTCAATCATGTTTTTACCTCTTTAATAAATATTATTACTCCTCATTTTACCATAAAATCTTCTGGAAATAAAGCCAAAATAGTTATTGGGATTTGGTAGGAGCGAAAAAAACCAACCTCAGGGCTGGTTTCTTTTACATATTAATCTTCTTTCAACTTCGCTAATTCTTGAGCAAGAAGTTGAAGGGCAACTTGTGGGTTGGCTTGGCCTTTGGTTGCTTTCATCAGGAAGCCTGTGAAGGCCTTGTCTGCGTTACGTTTACCTGACTTGAAGTCGGCAACTGCGGCTTCGTTATCCGCAAAGACTTGGTGGATAATTGGAATCAAGACAGCTGGATCTGAGATTTGGACCATGCCTGCTTTTTCCACGTATTCACGCGCTCCACCGCCATTTTTCGCCAGGTGGACAAAGACTTTCTTAGCAATCTTAGAAGAGATAGTGCCGTCTTCGATGATGGCAATCATTTCAACCAAGTTTTCTGGTGTCAATTCGATTTGTTCCAGTGTCTTGCCTTCAGCGTTCAAGAACTGAGCAACCTCACCTTGGAGCCAGTTAGAGACTTGTTTAGCATCGCCACCGAGAGCAACAGCTTTTTCAAAGAAATCAGAAGTGACTTTGTTCGCAGTTAACTGACTAGCATCATAGTCTGACAAGCCAAGGTCAGATACATAACGCGCACGGCGTTCTTTTGGAAACTCTGGCAACTCTGTACGCATTTCTTCGATCCACTCATCTGAAATTTCAAAGATAGGTAGGTCAGGTTCTGGGAAGTAGCGGTAGTCAGCAGCGCCTTCCTTAACACGCATGAGGATAGTTGTCTTGTTGGCTTCATCGTAACGGCGTGTTTCTTGGCGGATTTGACCACCTGAGCGTAGGATTTCAGCCTGACGTTGGACTTCGTATTCAAGACCCTTGCGAACATTTGAGAAGGAATTCAAGTTCTTCAACTCAGTCTTGGTACCGAATTTCTCTTGACCATAAGGACGAAGGGAGATGTTAGCATCCACACGCATAGAACCTTCTTCCATCTTAACGTCAGAAATACCAGCGTACTGGATAACTTCCTTGAGGGCTGTCAGATAAGCGTAGGCTTCTTCTGGCGAACGCATGTCAGCCTCAGATACGATCTCAATCAATGGAACACCTTGGCGGTTGAGGTCAACATAAGAGTAGCCATCTGTACCGTGGGTGTTTTTACCAGCGTCTTCCTCTAGGTGGGCGCGTTCGATACCGATTTTCTTGGTCGTACCGTCTTCTAGCTCAACTTCAATCCATCCATTGTAACCAATTGGCTCATCAAATTGAGAAATTTGGTAGGCTTTGGGATTATCAGGATAGAAGTAGTTCTTGCGGTCAAAGTGCATCTTTTTATGGATGTCCATGTTGAGGGCAAGAGCTGCCTTGATACCGGCATCAACAACACCTTTATTGAGAACTGGCAGAACTCCTGGGAAGGACCAGTCAATCACGTTAGTGTTGGCATTTTGGTCATTTCCAAAGTGGGCAGAAGTAGGTGAGAAGATTTTTGAATTGGTGTTGAGCTCTACGTGGACTTCAAGTCCAATGACTGTTTCAAAGTTCATTAGTTGTCACCTCCAAAAATCACGGGTTGTTGTTTGTGGTAGTCTGTTGTTGCTTCAAAGGCAGCAGCAGCTTGGTAAATGGTTTCCTCAGAGTACTTAGGACCAATCAATTGGAGTCCGACAGGGAGACCTTGAGAGAATCCAGCAGGAATCGAAATCCCTGGAAGACCAGCTAAGTTAACTGGGATGGTCAAGAGGTCAGCTAAGTACATGGCAACTGGGTCGTGGTTGAGAGAATTTAAGTCATAGGCAACGCTTGGAGCAGTTGGACCCAAAATCAAGTCGTAATCCGCAAAGACTTTTTCGAAATCTTGGATGATGAGGGTACGAACCTGTCCAGCTTTCTTGTAGTAAGCATCATAGTAACCTGATGAAAGACTGAAAGTACCAAGCATGATACGGCGTTTAACCTCTTCACCGAATCCTTGGCTACGGCTATTTACATAGATTTCATCAAGGTTTGTCGCATCCTCTGCACGGTAGCCATAACGAATACCGTCAAAGCGTTGCAAGTTTGATGAAGCTTCAGATGAAGCGATAATGTAGTATACTGCCACACCATATTTAGAGTGAGGGAGGCTGACTTCTTCAACGATAGCGCCAAGTTTTTCAAAGTGCTTAGCAGCATTTAGAATAGTTTCCTTAACCTCTGGGGCAATCCCTTCACCAAGGTATTCCTTAGGCAAAGCGATTTTCATACCCTTGATGTCTTGACCGATTTTTGAAGTAAAGTCGGCAATGCGGACAGGAGCAGAAGTAGAGTCTTTAGCATCTTCGCTAGCAATAGCGTTGAGCAAGAGGGCATTTTCCTTAACGGTCGGCGCGAAAGGTCCGATTTGGTCTAGAGAGCTACCAAAGGCAATGAGACCGAAACGTGAAACTGTTCCGTAGGTTGGTTTGAGACCAACGATCCCGTTGAAGGCAGCAGGTTGGCGGATAGAACCACCCGTATCAGAACCAAGTGACAAGCGGACTTGTCCAGAAGCTACAGCTGCGGCAGAACCACTTGATGAACCACCAGGCACCTTACTGTGGTCCCAAGCGTTTTTAGTTGCTCCGTAGTGAGAAGTTTCACCTGAACCACCCATGGCAAATTCGTCCATGTTGGTTTTTCCGACAACAATCATGCCTTTAGCTTTTGCATTGGCAACCGCAGTCGCATCAAAGATTGGCTCGTAGTTGTAGAGCATTTTTGAGGCTGCAGTTGTGAGGATACCATCTGTAGAGATATTATCCTTAACAGCAAGCGGAATTCCTGAAAGGACATTGTCAGCGTCAATTCCAGCTTCATCAATAGCCTTAGCTTGAGCAAGGGCTTGCTCCTCAGCGATAGTAACAAAAGCGTTGATAGCTGTCTCGCGAGATTGGATATCTTCAAGCGTTGCTTGGGTCAATTCAGTTGCAGAAATTTCCTTAGACACAAGGAGATTGTGCAAGTCTTCAATGGTTTTATTGTTGAAAGTCATTAGGCATCTCCTCCATCGTCTAGGATAGCTGGTACCTTGATATAGTAGTTGTCTTTTTCAGGTACGTTTTTAAACAAGCGATCACGGTCTGTTCCTTCTTCGGCCACATCAGGGCGGAGTACAGTTTTGCGGTCAGCCATGGTCGTAGTAGGTACGACACCAGTTGTGTCGACTTCGCCCAGCAATTCAACCATGTCTACAATCTTAGACAAGGTGGTCGCAAAGGCAGCAGTTTCTTCTTCAGAGAATCTTAATTTTGAAAGATTGGCAACGTGTGTTACCTCTTCTTGCGTAATTTTCATCTTGCATCCTTTCGTGAAATGATGATTTTTAGTCTGTTCTATTTTACCATATTTTCCTATAAATAAGGGAGGTAAAGCTGAAAAAGACATCTGGTAAGTCAAGAAATAGTTTTTTAAATAGACAAAAAAATAGCCGTCCTAACTTTGGCGAGTTAACGAGCTATTTTTAGTTATGTAATTACAGCCACCGTCTTAAATGGCTCTGTGGGGTGTTGTTGACGCAACACCTTTTTCTATATTCATTATAACATTTATTTTAAAAATTACAAGGGGAGTAGGATGGTTAGTACCTAAGTGGGGCAATGCTTGAATAGTAGGCATTAAAATTGCTAGATAGTTTTTGTTTGTTGTTGATTAGCAAACTAAGATTCTTTGGTTTTAATATGCACTCTTTTGGTATTTATTCCATAAAGCCTGAAGTTCAACTGCATTTTCTAAGACATATTGCCTTATCATTTTTAGGTCTTTTGCTTTTGCTTTACCATCTCTCAGTTCACCGTTCAGAAACATTGAACCCACTTCTTCTCCGTGGATATAAAAGTGAATATGCGCTTTTTGACCTTTATGGTTATGTTCGTTAGGACGAATTTCAATACCATACTTTAAGAAAGAATATTTAGGCATGTAGTAATCCCACGTAGTCCTTCCATGTTTCAAGGTAGTTATCGCGATTTAACTCAATTTGCTTTGAGCAAAACGAATATCATAGTCTGCCAAGTCCAAATTTTCCAATACTTCTCCAGTTAGAATACTAAAGGTTCCGATTAATTCATCGTCATCATACATACGCAAAATAGGGTTGCTTGGATTCTTGTAAATATCATCTTTCGTCACTTCTAAATTGGTTATACCAAATTCTTTGAACATGATTACATCTCCTTTTTGTTTTATTATATCATTTTTGCTAGGATTGTCACGGTTTTCGATCTATTTGACTACAAGGAATAGCTTTTATTCAAGTATAGTCTAACATAAAATAGAAATTGAAAAAAATGCTAAAATCCGATATAATGGAGTGTTGAAAGGAATGGTAAAATCCAATGTAGAAATCATTCTTAGCTATTGAAACAAGAAAAATAGAGAATCAAAGAAAGAGAACTTATGAATATTCAAGAAGAAATTAAGAAACGTCGTACCTTTGCCATCATCTCCCACCCTGACGCGGGGAAAACAACCATCACTGAGCAATTGCTCTACTTTGGGGGCGAGATTCGTGAGGCTGGTACGGTAAAAGGGAAGAAAACAGGGACTTTTGCCAAGTCTGACTGGATGGATATCGAGAAACAACGTGGGATTTCGGTGACTTCATCTGTGATGCAATTTGACTACGATGGCAAGCGCGTCAACATCCTCGACACGCCAGGACACGAGGACTTCTCAGAAGATACCTATCGTACCTTGATGGCGGTGGATGCTGCAGTCATGGTCGTGGACTCTGCTAAGGGTATCGAGGCTCAGACTAAGAAATTATTTGAGGTTGTGAAACATCGTGGCATTCCAGTCTTTACCTTTATGAACAAGCTAGACCGTGATGGACGTGAGCCACTGGACCTCTTACAAGAATTGGAAGAAGTCTTGGGCATTGCTAGCTACCCTATGAACTGGCCAATCGGGATGGGGAAAGCCTTTGAAGGCTTATATGACCTCTATAACCAACGCTTGGAGCTCTACAAAGGGGATGAACGTTTTGCCAGTCTAGAAGATGGGGACAAGCTTTTTGGTAGCAATCCTTTCTACGAGCAAGTTAAGGATGATATTGAACTTTTAAATGAAGCTGGAAATGAATTCTCAGAGGAAGCTATTCTGGCTGGAGAATTGACACCTGTCTTCTTCGGTTCAGCTTTGACAAACTTTGGTGTGCAGACCTTCCTTGAGACTTTCCTCAAATTTGCTCCAGAACCACATGGTCACAAGAAAACAGACGGAGAAATTGTGGATCCTCATGATAAGGATTTCTCAGGATTTGTCTTTAAAATCCAAGCCAACATGGACCCTCGTCACCGTGACCGTATCGCCTTTGTCCGTATCGTATCAGGTGAATTTGAGCGTGGCATGAGTGTCAACCTTCCTCGTACTGGTAAGGGGGCTAAACTGTCGAATGTCACTCAGTTTATGGCTGAAAGTCGTGAGAATGTGACCAATGCCGTGGCAGGTGATATTATCGGGGTTTACGATACCGGTACTTATCAGGTTGGGGATACCTTGACAGTTGGGAAAAACAAATTTGAATTTGAACCACTGCCAACCTTTACCCCTGAAATTTTCATGAAAGTTTCTGCTAAGAATGTCATGAAGCAGAAATCCTTCCACAAGGGGATTGAGCAATTGGTGCAAGAAGGTGCTGTTCAGCTTTATAAGAATTACCAAACAGGTGAATACATGCTGGGAGCTGTTGGTCAACTCCAGTTTGAAGTCTTTAAACACCGTATGGAAGGCGAGTACAATGCTGAAGTGGTTATGAGCCCAATGGGTAAAAAGACCGTTCGTTGGATCAAGCCTGAGGACTTGGATGAACGGATGTCATCAAGCCGCAATATCTTGGCCAAAGACCGCTTTGACCAACCAGTCTTCCTCTTTGAAAATGACTTTGCCCTCCGCTGGTTTGCAGATAAGTATCCAGACGTAGAGTTGGAAGAGAAAATGTAGATCGCCAAAGTTACTTGATTGTGTAACAATCTAAGTAACTAACGCCAAGTTTCTATGGAACTTGGCTAGGCGCTCCACTAGTAAAGTTTTACGAATATTATCGATTCGTAAAACTTTACGTCGTGATTGGTAGAAAGTTTCCTACCTGCCTGCCTCACTAACTGAGTTTTACAAATGGAATCGATTTGTAAAACTCAGTGTCGTAATCTAACAATCGGTAACCGCTATGGCGGTTTACCTAAACGCTTCACTAGGAAAAATCCACGAATGGTATCGATTCGTGGACTTTGCCGTCGTAACGGGTAGGGAGTGGCTTAGCTAACTGCCTTACTAACTACGTTTGACAAATAGAATCGATTTGCCAAACTCCGTGTCGTAGTGTAACAATCGGTAAGTGATATGTCATTTGAGCTATCCTCATTATTAGAATAAGTCCATGAATGTTATTGTTCGTGGGCTTTTTCATTGGAATTTTAGATAGTTAGAGTGGCTGTCTTTCTTACTAAAACTTGGTAAAATAATGTTCTTCTCAACTTTCAATGGTAGTTCAGCAAAGTTTTTTTATAAGATAAGAATTTCAGTAACTAAGGAGACTAATCAAAAAATTAAGTTTGGAATAGGATGTATCATTTAAACTCAATGAAAATCAAAGAGCAAACTAGGAAACTAGCCGCAGGTTGCTCAAAACACTGTTTTGAGGTTGTGGATAGAACTGACGAAGTCAGTAACCCTATCTACAGCAAGGCGATGTTGACGCGATTTGAAGAGATTTTCGAAGAGTATTAGATATTAAAAAACTTGATAGTACACATGTTTTCTTGCCAATCTACTCACGTAATATCCTAGTGAAATTATATGTATTGAAATTTAACAGTGAACTCTAGATAGCGCTGTGATTCGGCAATAGTATGATTGATTAATGAAATAGAATGTTTGAATATAGAAAAATTTATATTTTTATTTAAAGTAAAATAAATTAGAAGTATACAAAAAACAGTGCAATATATATATATATATATATTAAATATGCGTTTGCTCTGTCTATAAAAAGATTTGTTTTAAACATAAAACGTTATTATATAGTGTTATTTTTTTTGAATTCTATTGATTTTTAAATCAATTTTTTTTATAATATCAAAGAATAACTTAAAATAGGGTGAATTATACCCTTAACCTAAGTTTAGATAAGGAGATAGCATGTTTTTCAGACGTCAAGAGGGTCAATATCGTGAAACTGATCGTGTGACCCGCTATAAGTTGGTGAAATCCGGTAAGCATTGGCTACGGGCTTCCACTTCTTTATTTGGTTTGTTTAAGGTTTTCCGTGGTAGTGTCGATACTACCCAAGTTATGACCGAAGTGGTTGAGAACCAAACAAACAATACAATTACAGGCCTTGATATTATAAGGGGGCTCGCAGCTACAGGAGCTGTACTAGGCGGAGCAGTGGCAACACAAACTACTGTTCATGCTAATGATGCGGTTGCTCTTGAAAAGACATTAGAGTCATCGGATGCTTTAGCTACAAATGATTCAGTCGTTCTTGGATCTGTTTCGAAAGCAAATCCAGAAGAATCGGCAAGTTTGTCACACTCAGAAAGCGAGAGTGTGTCTAGTTCAGAATCGAATTCTACTAGCCAATCAGTCAGTGCTAGCACTTCTGCAAGCATGTCAGAAAGTACTTCTGCTTCCGTTAGTGCATCGACAAGTACTTCAGCTAGTGAATCAGCAAGCACTTCTGTAAGTTCTAGTCAGTTGATGGTTCATTCAGAGGACAGTTCGGTTGCGACTAGCACTGCTAGTGTTGAAACTGCTGGACAATCCGAATCTGCTTCAGCTGAAATCAAGTAGTTAGTCAAGGTTTGCCAAACTCTAATTTGTCTGCACCTGTCTTGGACTCTGCTAAGTCAGCAACAGGTTTGATAGATAAAACTTCCGAATTAACAAGCTTGGCAGGAGTGACGGCTGGTGCCTTGTCATCGGTAGAAGTATCTGCAAAGAAAAATGAAGAAGATCGTAAAAAACTAGCTAAAATTTCAGCTGAAATGGGTGAATATTTAGCTAAGGCAGCAGATCTTCCAGATACCAGTGCAGCCATCCTTAAGGTGGAAACTGCCATTACTGAGATTGAGTCAGCTTTAAAGGATCCAACTGCTGATCTTGGTAGCGTTATTAACACGGCAACTTCAGCTCGTAACTCTATTGCTAATGCAGTTTTGCGTGCCACTTCAGGTCAACGTGATGGCCGTAATGGACAAGCGATAGAGAGAGGATCTTCTCCTAGAGCATCATTCTCTAGCCATGGTACGAAAGCCTCAATTGCGTCTGCTAATTATAATCCAAATACTCATGAAGTTGTTTGGCGTATTAATATGCACGCTAACAATGCCTTGCATCATGTAGGGCTGATTGCGGATGTAGATTCCAATACGACGATTAATCGTGTGACCTTTAATGGACAAGAGATGGAGAAACGTGGTGGTTCAAGAAATGAGTATGTCTATGATATCCGCCATGATAAACAAAGAAACCTAGAAGCAACGCTTGAGGTTCATGCCACTGTAAATAAGCAGTCGAAAGCTGCTAGCTTGAACGCAAGAGTGGCTACAAGCAGTCAACCGTTTACAAGTGCGAATACTTCTGGGAATTATAGCGATTCAATCAGTTCAACTGTTCCAACTAGTGGGACAGGTCAGTCTAGAAGTGCAGCAGGTCAGAGCCGTGCGGCATCTCAGCTACCTTCGATTAGTTTGCCTGAGGCTGTTACCTATTTTAATGACGACTCTATCTCCACAATCCACATGTCAATGAGTGATGATAGGGGCTTGGTAAGATTAGATCCAGGACCTAAGAATACAATTATCACAGGTTTGAGTGCTCCTAATTATCCAGTGAATCCACGAGGACAATTTGGTGATTTTGGTGTGTATCAAAATGGTAAGCTTGCCAGTTATCCAACTTCTTATACGGTAACGATAGAAGGTACTATTGGTCGAAACAACGGAAAAGGAAAACCTGGTCGTGCAGACGGGGCTTGGGAACCGTATAAACCTGGTGCACACATTATTCAATATGTTGTAACAGATACCGACGGTCAAAAAAAGCTACGGCAGAGATGGCTCTTAATATCAGAGGCTTTAATGAACGTAACGAGCCTGTGAGTGGTGCGACAGTCACAGTTAATGACAAAGAACATCTAAGTCAAGAAGAAAAAAATCAAGTTTTGGCTAACTTTAAAACAGCCAATGCAAGAATTCTTTCAAGTACAGACTACGTGAAAGGTTCTGAAGGTAATCATGAAATTACAGTGTCTGATACTGGTGTAATCACCATTACTTATCGAGATGGTACCCAGGATACAGTCAATTCAAATCTGAAATACGGTGTTGAAAAGGTGACTGATACATTCTACGCGGTAAGTAGTGAGTCTGTGTCTGATATAACACTAAGTAGTCTTGTAAGCCCAGTCGGTGGAGCTTCTAGCCTACCTCAAGGGACCTCATTTGCTTGGAAAAACGGACAAGCTCCTACGATGACAGTAGGTAGTCGGACTGCAATTTTAACGGTAACTCACCCAGATAAAACTACTACGGATTTAACATACAATTACACAGTTTACCAAAAGATTGAGACCAAAACCAATAATGGAGTTACTGGTCAATTTTATGCCTTTAAAGCAGTTCCAGGTAAAGATGTAACTGTTGGAGGAAGCTATGCCAATAATATTGGTGGAGATTCATATCTTTATCTCAATAACGATTCCCTTCCTTCAGGAGCGACATTTTCGTATGAGTATCAACTGAATAACAATGCAAGTGCGCAAGTAAGTAGACAGGATGGCTTACCTAGATTTAGCGATGTCTGGCATACAACAGGTGCTAACCCTGTGTCTCACCGTACAACTTATACAGTGAGAGCTACCTATCCAAAAGGGCGACTTGGTGATGTAACAACTTCAAATCCTGCGTTAACAAGTACAGTGAAGTTTAATTATACAGTCGTTGATCCAGTAGCTAATCAAGAGTATACTACAAAAGTTGGGGATACAACTCCGCTCAATGGTATTATTTCCAATCCGAGCAGTGCACTTAAAAATTCTGACTCTAGTGTAGCAATTCCAACTGACACAACTTATGAATGGGTGTCCAGACCAGATGTTGCAACTTCAGGTATCTTTAAAAAGGAAGTCAGAGTTACTTTACCGCAAGGTTCAACAACTCAATCAAGGAATGCTACAAATGTTCCTGTAACCATCAAAGTCAGACCGAACCCACCACAAATTTCAGCTGTTCAAGTGACAAATACAGGTGGTTTGCCAAATAAAGGAATCACCGTTACAGATGTTGTTCCAGGCGCGACGGTAACCTTGACAATTGGTGGTAAGACTCTTACTAAGACTGCTGGTGCTAATGTAACGAGCTTGACTTTCACTCCAGCCGAAGTCGCAGATAGTAATGGATTGCTTCCAACAGGAAACGTAACAGTTAAACAAAGTAAGGTGTTTACTAATCCTGTAACGAATGCGAATGAAACTTTGGAATCAGATGTAAGAACAGTTGCTATTACACCTGAAACAGAAAAACCACAAGTTATTGATACGGTAGTCAAAGTAAAGAATGACGATAACACATGGTCAGATGCTCCTAAAACATCGGAAAATGGTACCCCTGTATATACTTTCTATTCTGGAGATTCATTAGCATTTACAGCTAAGTTCAAAGATAATAGTGGTGTTGTCAAAAATACAGAAGTTCGTAATGGAGGACCAGGGACTCCTGAAATTAACAATCTTTTCCATAATGATACATGGGGAACAACTGTTATCAATAAAGTATCAACTAAGACTACAGCTACTGATAAGCAACCAGCTACGACAACTGTTACAGGAACTATTAATGCAGATTTGAGATATGCTTCTGGTAATAGAATTACACGCTCTATAACTGCAGATGATTTTTCAAATCTCCGATCAGACGGAACTACCTTTGTTCTTAAACAGGGTGAGTTGAAAGATAGATTGGGTGAAGTAGCAATTCCTAAGATAACTGTTGGAGACATTAGCAATTTAACTCCTACAGATAAAAATGCTATTAAAACAGCTGTTGAAAATGCCTATCCAAAGGATAAACATCGTATCAGTACATACACTCAACAGAATGATGGAAGTGTATTGATTACCTATAAAGATGGAACGTCCAGAACAGTTACTCCTAATTTGGACTATGGTGTTGAAGCCGCGAGCAATGTATTTTACACCTATGTTGGAGAAGGTGACACGATTCATCCAAAAGACGTAATTAAAGCTGTTAACGGCGGAACTATTCCAAGTGATGCTGTTGTAACCTGGTCACAAGCGCCAGATGTGACAAACTCAGGAAACAACAAAAAAGCAGAAGTGAAAGTGACTTATAGGAATGGAACAGTTAAGCTAGTCCCAGTAACCTATAGCACAATGTCTACTTATGATGCTAAGGCACCAATTTATGATTGGGCTGGAGAAGCACCACGATATGGACGAGACCGAGCAGCATATTTAAAACAAAGTGGTAATGACAAGATACCAACTGGAACCGAGGGGGCTTGGTATGATGCGAACGGAAATGTTGTAGGAGATACTTCGCCAATCCCAGCAACAAACGTAGCTGGAACGCATGAGTATCGCCTGAAAGTTACCTATCCAAAGGGACGATTTGATAATAGTACGGTTAAGCTCAGCAAGGATGTAACGGTCAGACAAATCGTTGTAAATCCTGTTAAGAAGGCAGACTTGACCTATGTGCAAGGAGCAACAGATGTTGCAAGTGCTTCTGATGTGCTCAAAAATAGTAGCAATACAACATCAGGCACTGAAGCGTTTCCGGCAGGAACAACATTTGAGTGGGTAGGGGGTACACCATCTACTGCTACACCAGGAATCTTTGAGAAGAAGGTTAAAGTTACACTTCCGCCAGATGCAAATGGTCAACGAATTTTGAAAGAAGTACCTGTAGCTATCAAAGTTAGACCGAACCCACCACAAATTGCAGATGACCAGCTAAGAAATACAGGTGGTTTATCAAATAAGGGAATTACTGTAACGAATGCTCTACCAAATGCGCAAGTAACCTTGACGATCGGTGGTAAAACAGTTACGAAACAAGCTGATAATGCAGGAAATGTAACCTTCTCTTCTACTGATGTTGCAGATGGTAATGGCTTACTTCCGACAGGAAACGTAACAGTTAAACAAAGTAAGGAATTTGATAATCCAGTAACGAATAAAAAAGAAACTTTGGAATCGGATGTAAGGACAGTTGCTATTACACCTGAAACAGAAAAGCCACAAGTTATTGATACGGTAGTCAAAGTAAAGAATGCTGATAATACATGGTCTGATGTCCCTAAATCAATGGAAAATGGCATTCCTGTGTATACTTTCTATTCTGGAGATTCATTAGCATTTACAGCTAAGTTCAAAGATAATAGTGGTGTTGTTAAAAATACAGAAGTTCGTAATGGAGCACCAGGGACTCCTGAAATTAACAATCTTTTCCATAATGATACATGGGGAACAACTGTTATCAATAAAGTCACAGCTAAGACTATAGCTACTGCTAACCAACCAGCTGTGACAACCGTTACAGGTACTATTAATCCAGACTTGAGATATGATTCCAGAAATAAAATTACACGTTCTATAACTGCAGATGATTTTTCAAATCTCCGATCAGACGGAACTACCTTTATTCTGAAACAGGGTGAGTTGAAAGAAAAATTCCCAGGTAAAGTGCCAGCGACAGTTCAAGTAACTAATGCGACAACTCCATCAGAAAATGATAAACAAAAGATTCTTGCAGCGGTGAAGGGTTCAAATCCACAAGAGGCAAATCGTATTAGTGGCTATGCACTTAAAGATAACGGTGCTGTATCAGATGGTAAAGTAACAGTAATTATTACCTATAAAGATGGCACAACAAATGAAGTGAAAGTGCCAGTATCGGATTCTGAAGCGTCTCAATCTGCCTCTGCCTCAGCATCGATAAGTGCAAGCCAGTCAGCATCGACAAGTGCGAGTCAATCAGCAAGCACTTCAGCTAGCCAGTCAGCATCAACGAGCGCAAGTACTTCAGCAAACACATCAGCAAGTACATCGGCATCAACAAGCGCAAGTACGTCAGCAAGCACATCGGCATCAACAAGCGCAAGTACTTCAGCAAGCACATCGGCTTCAACAAGCGCAAGTACGTCAGCAAGTACGTCAGCATCAACAAGCGCAAGTACTTCAGCAAGTACGTCAGCTTCAACAAGCGCAAGCACTTCAGCAAGCACATCGGCTTCAACAAGCGCAAGTACATCAGCAAGTACGTCAGCTTCAACAAGCGCAAGCACTTCAGCAAGCACATCAGCTTCAACGAGTGCAAGTACGTCAGCAAGTACGTCAGCATCAACAAGTGCAAGTACATCGGCTAGCACGTCGGCATCAACAAGCGCAAGCACTTCAGCAAGTACGTCAGCATCAACAAGCGCAAGCACGTCAGCAAGTACGTCAGCATCAACAAGCGCAAGCACGTCAGCAAGTACGTCAGCATCAACAAGTGCAAGTACATCGGCTAGCACGTCGGCATCAACAAGTGCAAGTACATCGGCTAGCACATCGGCATCAACAAGCGCAAGCACGTCAGCAAGTACGTCAGCATCAACAAGCGCAAGTACATCAGCAAGTACATCGGCATCAACGAGCGCAAGTACATCAGCAAGTACGTCGGCATCAACGAGCGCAAGTACTTCAGCAAGTACATCGGCATCAACGAGCGCAAGTACATCAGCAAGTACGTCAGCATCAACAAGCGCAAGCACTTCAGCAAGTACATCGGCATCTGAATCAGCGTCAACAAGTGCGTCAGAATCAGCAAGCACATCGGCTTCTGAATCAGCGTCAACAAGTGCGTCAGAATCAGCAAGCACATCTGCTTCTGAATCAGCATCAACAAGTGCGTCAGAATCAGCAAGCACATCGGCTTCTGAATCAGCGTCAACAAGTGCGTCAGAGTCAGCAAGTACATCAGCTTCTGAGTCAGCAAGCACATCGGCTTCTGAGTCAGCGTCAACAAGCGCGTCAGAATCAGCAAGCACATCGGCTTCTGAATCAGCATCAACAAGTGCGTCAGAATCAGCAAGCACATCAGCTTCTGAGTCAGCATCAACAAGTGCGTCAGAGTCAGCAAGCACATCAGCTTCTGAGTCAGCATCAACAAGTGCATCAGAATCAGCAAGTACATCAGCTTCTGAATCAGCATCAACAAGTGCATCAGAGTCAGCAAGTACATCAGCTTCTGAGTCAGCAAGCACAAGCGCGTCAGAATCAGCAAGCACATCAGCTTCTGAGTCAGCAATCAACAAGCGCGTCAGAATCAGCAAGCACATCAGCTTCTGAATCAGCGTCAACAAGTGCGTCAGAATCAGCAAGCATATCAGCTTCTGAATCGGCATCAACAAGTGCATCAGAATCAGCAAGCACATCAGCTTCTGAATCAGCGTCAACAAGTGCGTCAGAATCAGCAAGCACATCAGCTTCTGAGTCAGCATCAACAAGTGCGTCAGAATCAGCAAGTACATCAGCTTCTGAATCAGCATCAACAAGTGCATCAGAGTCAGCAAGCACATCAGCTTCTGAGTCAGCAAGCACAAGCGCGTCAGAATCAGCAAGCACATCAGCTTCTGAATCAGCGTCAACAAGTGCATCAGAATCAGCAAGCACATCAGCTTCTGAATCGGCATCAACAAGTGCGTCAGAATCAGCAAGCACATCGGCTTCTGAATCAGCATCAACAAGTGCATCAGAATCAGCAAGCACATCAGCTTCTGAATCAGCATCAACAAGTGCGTCAGAGTCAGCAAGTACATCAGCTTCTGAATCGGCATCAACAAGTGCATCAGAGTCAGCAAGTACATCAGCTTCTGAGTCAGCAGTCAACAAGCGCGTCAGAATCAGCAAGCACATCAGCTTCTGAATCAGCGTCAACAAGTGCGTCAGAATCAGCAAGCACATCAGCTTCTGAGTCAGCATCAACAAGTGCATCAGAATCAGCAAGTACATCAGCTTCTGAATCGGCATCAACAAGTGCATCAGAGTCAGCAAGTACATCAGCTTCTGAGTCAGCAAGCACAAGCGCGTCAGAATCAGCAAGCACATCAGCTTCTGAATCAGCGTCAACAAGTGCATCAGAATCAGCAAGCACATCAGCTTCTGAATCGGCATCAACAAGTGCGTCAGAATCAGCAAGCACATCGGCTTCTGAATCAGCATCAACAAGTGCATCAGAATCAGCAAGCACATCAGCTAGTACATCAGCATCAACAAGTGCGTCAGAGTCAGCAAGCACATCGGCTTCTGAATCAGCATCAACAAGTGCGTCAGAATCAGCAAGCACATCGGCTTCTGAATCAGCGTCAACAAGTGCGTCAGAATCAGCAAGCACAAGCGCGTCGACCTCAGCATCTGAGTCAGCATCAACAAGTGCATCGACCTCAGCATCTGAGTCAGCATCAACAAGTGCATCGACCTCAGCATCAACAAGTGCATCGACATCAGCATCTGAATCAGCATCAACAAGTGCATCGACATCAGCATCTGAATCAGCATCAACAAGTGCATCGACATCAGCGTCTGAGTCAGCATCAACAAGTGCATCGACCTCAGCATCTGAATCAGCAAGCACAAGCGCGTCGACATCAGCATCTGAATCAGCATCAACAAGTGCATCGACCTCAGCATCTGAGTCAGCAAGCACAAGCGCCTCTGAATCAGCGTCAACAAGTGCGTCAGAATCAGCAAGCACATCAGCTTCTGAATCAGCGTCAACAAGTGCATCAGAATCAGCAAGCACATCAGCAAGTGAATCAGCATCAACAAGTGCGTCAGAGTCAGCAAGCACATCGGCTTCTGAATCAGCATCAACAAGTGCGTCAGAATCAGCAAGCACATCGGCTTCTGAATCAGCGTCAACAAGTGCGTCAGAATCAGCAAGCACAAGCGCGTCGACCTCAGCATCTGAGTCAGCATCAACAAGTGCATCGACCTCAGCATCTGAGTCAGCATCAACAAGTGCATCGACATCAGCATCAACAAGTGCATCGACATCAGCATCTGAATCAGCATCAACAAGTGCATCGACATCAGCATCTGAATCAGCATCAACAAGTGCATCGACATCAGCATCTGAGTCAGCATCAACAAGTGCATCGACCTCAGCATCTGAGTCAGCATCAACAAGTGCATCGACATCAGCGTCTGAGTCAGCATCAACAAGTGCATCGACCTCAGCATCTGAATCAGCAAGCACAAGCGCGTCGACATCAGCATCTGAATCAGCATCAACAAGTGCATCAGAATCAGCAAGTACATCAGCTTCTGAATCGGCATCAACAAGTGCATCAGAGTCAGCAAGTACATCAGCTTCTGAGTCAGCAAGCACAAGCGCGTCAGAATCAGCAAGCACATCAGCTTCTGAATCAGCGTCAACAAGTGCGTCAGAATCAGCAAGCATATCAGCTTCTGAATCGGCATCAACAAGTGCATCAGAATCAGCAAGCACATCAGCTTCTGAATCAGCGTCAACAAGTGCGTCAGAATCAGCAAGCACATCAGCTTCTGAGTCAGCATCAACAAGTGCATCAGAATCAGCAAGTACATCAGCTTCTGAATCGGCATCAACAAGTGCATCAGAGTCAGCAAGTACATCAGCTTCTGAGTCAGCAAGCACAAGCGCGTCAGAATCAGCAAGCACATCAGCTTCTGAATCAGCGTCAACAAGTGCATCAGAATCAGCAAGCACATCAGCTTCTGAATCAGCATCAACAAGTGCGTCAGAATCAGCAAGCACATCGGCTTCTGAATCAGCATCAACAAGTGCATCAGAATCAGCAAGCACATCAGCTTCTGAATCAGCATCAACAAGTGCGTCAGAGTCAGCAAGCACATCAGCTTCTGAGTCAGCATCAACAAGTGCATCAGAATCAGCAAGCACAAGCGCATCTATGATTCATTCGACTAGTCAAGCTCCTCAAACTGATACCACTAAGACACGTAAGCAACTTCCAAATACTGGAACAGCAACTTCGGCTACAAACCTGCTCCTAGGAGTTGTAGCAGGTCTAACAGGATTAGGATTAGTAGCTAAACGTCGTAAGCGCGATGATGAAGAGTAAGCCTTGTTTTATAAAGTTGCTAAAAGACTAGGTAAGCTATGAGAAAGCCTCCAAGGATTGTAAAATTCTTGGAGGTTTTTGTCTATAGGAAGTGAGTATAGTGGATTGAAATAAGATGTGAACAGAGAGATTAGAAAAGTCAAACTAATTTCTAGAAATATTTTTAGCAGTTGTAGTGTACTGTTCTAGATTCAATCTACTATATTAGCTGGTTGGAGTTTTGTTGATTCGTAAGACTCGTTTAAAATCAAAAAAAGCAGAAATTTCCACTGCACAAACATATATATTATAGGTTTCGTTAGAGGCTATTTTCTTGCTTTCCTAGAATAGAGTAAGGTTCATTGATTAACGGGTAAATCTCCAAGTTTATACTTGGACTACGATATTTCTTAAACAGGCTGTTGCTAAAAGGAGCGACCTTTGATTTTAATTGAATATAAATCAGTTGAAATTTAATAGTTATTGTCAAGAGCTAGAAAAAATAAGCTTATGAGGCTTATCTCACTTTATGAAAGTGTGCAAAAATGGTATAATATATAGTAGATTTTTGTATCTAAAAATGGATGTATTATATAGAGATGCTTGATTTGCTATCACATGAAGATTATAGGAGAATTAGGTTATCAACAATCAATTGCTCCAAAACAATGAGAATGATGTTTTTGGTCAACAAATGATATAAAATGAAAGAATCGAGAATAAGGTATGGATTTTAGAAATGCAGTACAATTCATTGGAGATTATCACCATGTCGAAGTATCTCCAAGTGCTCATCTTGATTTTGGGACGGATATTACCTTTCGTTCATTTACAAGTTTAGAAGTGGGTAATGATGCTAAACTGAAACTAGGAGATAGAGTTTTTTTTAATGAGCATTGTACAATTCGTTGTTGTAAAGAAATTGAGATTGGGAAAGATACCATGTTTGGTGATGGAGTACGGATTTTTGATCACAATCATAAATACTCCAATTACCATATTGAAAAAATTCAATTCAGCTTTGCTAAGATAACCATAGGGAAAAATTGTTGGATTGGAGCTAATGTTGTCATTTTGAAAGGTGTCACCATTGGAGATAATGTAATTATTGGGGCAAATGCTTTGATTTATAAAGATATACCAGCTAATTCTATCGTTACTTCTCAAGAGGATTTAAAAATCATTCCTAGAAAACAGCATCAGTTTCATGCTTTTACTTTGACGGCTTCAGATACTTTAGAACATTTAGACTATCTTGTACAAGAACTTCCTGAGGTGGCATTTCATATAGCTGCTAAAACAAATGTTTCAGAGTATCTGGAAAGTTTTAATCGTTATGAGAATGTGAACATATATACCAATGTTCATCATGATGATATCATTGAAGATTTATTGCAGAGAGCGGACTTTTACTTAGATATCAATCGTTGGGGAGAGGTAGATAATATTGTCGAGCGCGCTTTGGCAATCGGGAAGTCGATATTTGCATTTGACACAGTAGTCCATCGAACTGCTGAAGGAGTTCAAGTGTTTAGCCTAGAGGATAAAGAAAATATGGTGATGGCCATTCGTGACCAACTAGAAAAAATTGACAGTGGAGAAAAGGAATGAAATTGTATCAAAAAGTGATAGCTCTTGGAGCTGATCTTCATTACCTTGATAAGGTAGAAACCGTGATAAAGTCAGTTTCGGTTCATAATCATGAAGTGAAATTTTATGTGTTTAACGACGACCTACCTAGCGAATGGTTTCAATTGATGAGAAATCGTCTGAAGGTTGTTGGTTCTGAGATTGTCAATGTCAAAAAAACAGCTCACAATCTTCGTGATTTCCACTTGCCGAATGTAAGCCTATCCTATGCCACTTTCTTTAGATATTTTATAGCAGATGAAGTACAAGAAGACAGGGTTCTCTATTTAGACTCGGATATGATTGTCCATTCAAAATTAGATGACTTATTCACCTTAGATTTACAGGGCTACGCTATCGCAGCTGTTCAAGATTTTGATCATGATGGTTGGTTAACAACCTTTAATGCAGGTATGCTCTTGATTGATGCCAAAAAATGGCGAGAAAAAAATTCAACACAAAGTCTACTAGAGTTGACAGCCCAACACCATGAACATGTCTATGGGGATCAAGGTGTTCTCAACATGTATTTCGGTGATCAGTGGCTACATTTGGATAAAGAGTACAATTTCATGGTTGGTTTGGATCAATTTCTCCATTTAAGTGGGAATAGGGAATGGTACCAATCTGACTATTACGGAAATTACGAACCAAAGATTATCCACTATACCACAGAATATAAACCATGGGCTCATTTGACCTTGACACGTTTTCGTAAACTATGGTGGTTTTATTATGGTTTGAACTGGAACGATGTATTGTTAAGTTCAGATATTACTAAGCGTTCTTTTAACGAATTAGTGGGAGCTCCCTTATATCATACTTGTATTTTTACAAATAGTGCCTTTATGGAATCATTGGACTATCTCTTATCGGAATTGCCGGAAGTGCACTTTACGATTTTGGCGCATACAAATTTTGCCCCCTTTGTCGTTGATTTTCAATCACACTTGAATCTGTCACTTTTTCCAAATTTTAATCCTTTTAATATGAAGGAAACCCTGGATAAGATGGATTTTTACCTAGATATCAATCATGGAGGTGAGATTGCCAGTATTATCGAGGAAGTTCAGAAACGAGATAAACCGATTTTTACTTTTGATAATACCAGTCATGATTCAAGTGGAAGAAGTCGCGTATTTTCATCAGCTGAACCAGACAAGATGGTAGAAGCTATTCGGAAATTTTTAGGGGAAGAATTGAATGGAAAATGAATTGATTAGTATTATAGTTCCTATCTATAATGTTGAGAACTACTTGAGAATGTGTTTAGATAGCATTCAAAATCAAACCTATGCAAATTTTGAGTGTTTGTTGATCAACGATGGATCTCCAGATAATTCAGCAGAAATTTGTAGAGAATATGTAGCTAAAGATTCGCGTTTTCGCTATTTTGAGAAAGAAAATGGTGGGGTATCATCAGCTCGAAACTTAGGTATGAAACATGCGATTGGTGATTATATTACTTTTGTAGACCCAGATGACTGGTTGGATCCGAACTATTTAGAAATATTGTATCTAAAAATGATAGAGTATGGTGCAGATGTAGCCATTGCTACTTATAAAAAATATAGTGTGAGTGATGGTTGCTATTATTTTCATGTGTTGGATCAAGACTACTATGAAAAAATATATACTGGCGATGAGTTGTTGGCTGAATTACCATATAGAGAAAGTTTTGATAGTACATTTGTTGTTTCCTGGGGGAAATTATTTAAACGATCTTTGCTCCACTCTCTAGTTTTTAATGAACAGAGAGTAATGGGAGAGGACTTAGAATTTAATTTCAAAGTTTTTTTGCGACTTAATAAGTATTTGTATATTCACAAACCATTGTATAATTTCAGACAACATAATTCATCAACTAGGGCTAGAACACTAACAGATAAAGATTTGTTGGATGATTTGGAGATAAGAATGGGTAGAATTCCTTATCTTCTCATAAGAAACATAGACCCACAAAACTATATTGAAGAAACGAAAAAATTTTTGAAGGTACGTATTCAATATAAGGAAGCGTTAGGGATAGAAAATACCAATGGTATTCAAATCTATGAAGATGTTGTTAGATATTTATGAGACATAAAATTTCAATGTACTTGGCTAAATCTTTAATTCTTCATGTAAAATAATAAAGAGGTGATGGTTAAATGGTGCAGGAATTGATTAGTATTATAGTTCCCATCTATAATGTTGAGAACTACTTGAGAATGTGTTTAGATAGCATTCAAAATCAAACCTATAAGAATTTTGAGTGTTTGTTGATCAATGATGGATCTCCAGATCATTCAGCAGAGATTTGTAGAGAATATGTAGCTAAAGATTCTCGTTTCCGCTATTTTGAGAAAGAAAATGGGGGAGTATCATCGGCTCGAAACTATGGTATTGATCGTGCAGAAGGATCTTTTATCACTTTTGTAGATTCGGATGATTGGTTGGAAGCTACTAATTTAGAGATTTTATCTGAGAAAAAGAAACAATATGATGCAGATATTGTAGTATCTTGTTACTGTATCTATGATGAGGAAAAGGAAACCTATCTTTTCTTTACTTACGGGGAAGAATACGATAAAGTTTATAGTTCGGAAGAACTGTTAGAAATTCTACCTGTGTTAGAGGGGAAAACGTTAAGTTTTCAGACCCCATGGGGCATTCTATTTAAGAAAGAGTTGTTTGAACATGTTTCTTTTCCAGTAGGAAACTGTGTGAGGATCTTGGGACTAACTATAAGTGTTTTATGCAGGCAGAGAAGATAGTCTATACGCACAAAAACACCTACTGCTATCGTCTAAGGAATACAAGCATTTCTCATGAATCATTTACAGAAAAAATGATGCGTGATGATCACGATGCACGCATTGAAAGAATTGCCTTATTAGCATTAAAGGGCTATGATATTAGTCATTATTTAACGCAACATCAACAATATCTGAAAGCCTGGCATCGTTTAGCATTGGAAAAAGGACTTGCTGAAAGTGGAGAGACGCGTCGTATGGAAGAATTAGATTATCTTCTTTCTGAAGAAGAGTAAACCTCCATTTTTACTGGCAGATTTGTCCCAGTGGAAAGTAATAGTAAAACTCAAAAGCTGTATTTTCTGGGACTTCTGTGATAGCAGACAGGATATTAGGGAGAAGAAAAGGTTGAACTTACAGTAGGAAGTTTTAACATAAGAATAGAGAGAAGGGTTTATATGAAGGCGATTGTAGTTGCTGGGGATAAGAATTATCTCACACCGATGCTTACGACGATAAGGTCTATTTTGTATTATAATCAACAGGTTAAGATTTACATTCTACATCAGAATATCCCTAGCGATTGGTTCCATGAAGTCAAGATTCAAGTGGAAAGGTTAGGCAGTCTTGTAGAGGATATTTTTATCGGTGATGTGATTAATCCAGAGTGGAAAACCCAAGCGCACATCTCCCCCATAGCTTATGCTCGATACTTAATTCCACGACTGATTACAGAAGATAGAGTAGTCTATTTAGATAGTGATATTATTGTGCATGGAGATTTGAGTCCACTCTTTGACTTGGATTTGGGTGACTACTCTTTAGCGGCAGTAAGGGATGTTGATGGCAATGGATTTAACTCAGGGATGCTGGTCATTGATTGTCAAAAGTGGAGAGAAAAAGATATTACTTCCTTGTTGTTTGATAAGACAGTGGAGTATATGTCCTACCTGGAACAGACTACTACAGAAGGTTTCAATGGGGATCAGACCATTTTCAATTTAGTCTTCCAGAATCATTGGCTAGTCTT
>BNJT01002859.1_pt1 | contig 111084 bp, 165 predicted proteins | sample 8540491 | NCBI WGS metagenome assembly BNJT01 (sample SAMD00202455, study PRJDB9452) | human saliva metagenome | host: Homo sapiens
TTGACTTTCAAAATATTTTTACTATATAATAGACTTAGATATAGTAGCTTAGAAATAGAGGTGAAGAATATGGAAACTTATAGAAACTATAATAGAGAGGATTTTCAATAAAAATTCTTTCAGCTAAAATTACAAGAAAAATTACTTAGAACAGCTACTGTACTAGCTGCTTTTAGGTATATTAAACAAAACATTTTAAATTATAAAAAAATAATGGTGTTGAGAGTTTTCAACACCATTTTTATTTTTTTATTTAGTTTTTTTCCTATATTTGCCAAAAATACCATTTACAAATTCATAAGACTTTTTCATTACCATATTCTTTAGCTAACTCAACTGTTTCATTAGCAACAACTTCAATAGGGAGTATTTGCTTTCAAAAAAACTCATAAGTTGCTATGATTAATAAAGTTCTTTCTACAAGTCCTATTCTTTCATAAGCCCAATTTTTGAGTATTAGCTTTTGATAGTATCTTTGATATTATCGTAGTTTTTCACTTATTCCTTTAACAGAAGTTTGTAAAAACTTTAATTGATTTTCACTCAAAGTTGAAACAAAAATCTTCATTGTTAGATAAGTAAATATCAAAAAGCTTTTTTTCTAATTCTTCAGAAGTTGATTCAGTTGCTTCAACTCCAAAAAAACTAATTTTGAAAAAGTTCTTCTCTTACAAGTCTTATTCCAGCTTTTTGTTTTTCTTAGTTTCTTCTCCAAAAAAATTTCTTTCATTTGATTAATCCTCTTTTAATCTATTTATAATCATTTTTTTCATCTTTTTTTGTAAATGAAGAATCTCCTAACTTATAGCCTATAAAAAGCAAATGCAAAGATTACAATAGCTTTTTAATATACCATAATTGACTACAGTTAGCCCAACTATGAAAGCCTAAAATAGACCCGTAGACTTTTTCTCCAATTATTAATAATCTTTTTTTACTAATAGAAACTTCTAAAAATATTATCTGGCAACATTAATTATTCACCTCTACATTATCTCCCTCAACATTTACAGCAGGGACTTCATTAGAAGCTTTCGTCATTTGTTTTTTTCTTTTTCTCTTGCTTCAATTTTTTTACTATATTAACTACAACTTTATTAACATCTACTCCTAGATTTTTCCATTAAGTCTGTTTTAATTAAATTTTTTGAAGATATGAAATCTTATTAGCTATATTCATTTTTAGCCAGTAACTCACATTTGATATTTAATTAAAAACTTATTACCTTTTAGTTCACTAACTGTTTTTTTATCCCTGTTATATCAGGATCTCTTCTCAATAAATCCATAACATAATTATTGATAGTAGCCTTTGATATTTTTTTAATATTCCATTTTTCAGTTTTTTTCTTTCATAATCTTTTTTTCTTTCAAATAGACTAAAAAAATTTGATAAGACATATAAAAAAAGATATAGAGCAGCTAAAACTAAAATAATCATCTTATATTGGAAACTTGTTATCTGTTTCCACATAAAGGGATTATCATATACAATTTGACCTGGTAAAAGTATGTAGTTTAAAGCAACTAGAGATATTAGAAAATATTCCCTATCCAAGCAAAGAAAAAAATATTAATTTTTTCAAACATAATATATACCACCTAAAAATTAGTCTTCGTATTCTTCAGTTGTTTCTTCTTCTGTTACTTCTTCTACTTTAATATTTTTGAATGTAAACATTAACTTCAACAACTTTTTAGTCCACTTAATTTAGATACTTCTTCTAAAACTGCTTTTTTTGAACATGCTTCAGCAACTTTAGGAATTTGATAACCATATTTTATAACTACAGTAAACTTCTATACTACATTCTACTTCTCCAACTTCAACTTTAACTCCATTAGTAGGTCTTTTTACCAAGCATTTTACTAACTTCATCAACAACTCCACCAGCTAGTTTGTAAACACCTTCAACATCTCCTGCTGCTTTTTGCTGCTATCGTTTTTTACCACTTCATCTGCTATTCTTATATTTCCTAATTCTGACATAAAAAAACACCTCCATAGTTCTTCTTAAGCATTAATTTTAAATACTTCTTTAAAAATTAAAACTCTTATATTTTTTTATTTTTAACATAAAATGAACAGTTTTACAATAGAAAAAAAGAGAACCCTTTTATAGTTTCTTTATTCCAAAAAAAGTCCTCTAAAATCTTAATTAAATATTACTTTGCATACTCCACTGCTCTTGTTTCTCTTAGAAATAGTAACTTTAATTTGTCCTGGATACTGCATAGTATCTTCTATTTTTCTTAGCCACTTCTCTTGACATTAGAGTTGCTTCATCATCACTAACTTTATCAGGATTGATTACTATTCTTAGTTCTCTTCCTGCTTGAATAGCATATGATGATTCTACTCCATCAAAAGAGTTAGCAATTTCTTCAAGATTTTTCTAATCTCTTAATGTAGGCAGTTAAAGTTTCTCTTCTAGCTCCAGGTCTTGATGCAGATACAGCATCAGCAGCTTGAACAAGAATAGCTTCAACAGTTTCGAAATTCAACTTCATTATGGTGAGCCATTACAGCATTTACAACTTCTTGTTTTTTTCACCAAATTTCTTTACAAATTCTCCACCAACAATAGCATGTGAAGTTTCTATTTCATTTACTAGAACCTTACCTATGTCATGAAGTAGACCTCCTCTTTTTTTGCAAGCTCTACATTAGCTCCTATTTCAGCAGCCATTGTTGAAGCAATTTTTTTGCAACTTCTATTGAGTGAGTCAATACATTTTTGACCATAGCTTGTTCTATATTTTTAATCTACCTAAAGTTTTTTTATAATTTCAGGATGCATAGATGGTATAGAAAGTTCTATTAAAGCTTCCTCACCAGCAGCAATTATTTCTTTTTCTACTTCTTTTTCTGCATTTTATTTACAATTTCTTCTATCTTACCTGGGTGTATTCTACCATCAGTAATTAATTTTTCTATTGTAAGTCTTGCAATTTCTCTCTTAACTCCATCAAAACATGATAGTACAACAGCTTCTGGAGTATCATCTATAATAACATCAACTCCTGTTAGAGCTTCAATTGTTCTTATATTTCTTCCTTCTCTACCAATTATTCTACCCTTCATTTCATCATTAGGTAAGTTGATAACAGATACTGTTGCATCTGCCACATAGTCTGCTGCTGCTTTTCCAATAGCAGTTGATAGAATTTTTTGGCTGATTTTTTCTTTTTCTTCATCAAGTTTAGTTTCAAACTCTCTTATAGTTACAGCCATATCATGAGTAAGTTCTTCTCTTATTTTACGTAGTAAGATTTCTCTTGCTTCTGCTTTACTAAGTTCACTCACTCTTGAAAGTTCTTCTTCTTGTTTAACTTTTTAATTCATCAATTTCTTTTCTTTTTCGCTTCAAGTTCATTATTAATTTTTTTCTAATTCTAAACTTTTTGTTTTTCAGCTTTTTCAATTTTTTTCCATCTAAAATTTCTTCTTTTTTTACTATTCTAGCTTCTTTTTTTGAGCTATTTCATTTTTTTAAATTTCTGGCTTCCTTTTTCAACCTCTTCTTTTTATTTGGTAAGCTTTTTTTCTTTAGCCTTTAATTCAATTTCTTTAGCTTTTAGAACCAGCATCTTTTTCTGCTTCTTCTACAATTTCTTTTGCTTTTTAATTTAGCTTTTTCTACTTCATCTTCTAAATCATTTAGCTTTTTCAATTTGTCTGTCTATAACAGATTTTTTTAAAAGAAATACTGCAAAGACTAAAAGCTAAGGCTAATATAGTTAAGCCTAAAAAAATATCAATAAATTCATACACTACCCCTTCAGACTACTTTATTTGAAACTTTTTAATGCTTCTTCCTCATTTTTTTGTATATTTCAAATATTTCGTCTAGACCAATTGTTTCGAAATATAGTTTGGATATGTTTATTAAGATTTACTATCTTAATATCTCCTCCCTATTTCTCTAACTGTTTGTAACTTTCCTCTCAAAAATTCCCATAGCTAGACTGTTGATATGGATAAGTCCTTTAAAATCAACAATATACTTATTGATATCTTTTTTTCAATAAGTTTACTAAAAAGTCTCTTTTTAATTTAGGGGCAACAAAAAGCATCTAATTCTCCGTTAATCTCTATAATTTGTATATCATCTTTCATTCTTTCTAAAATTTCAAAGTTATTTTTCCATTTTATACTGCCTCCTTAATCTTTTTCTCTACCTTAATAATAGTACCTTTACTTTTTCTTTTTCAATTTCAAAAACATCCACTAACTTTCTAGCAATTGATAAACCAAATCCACCGTCTTCTTTACTGTCTAAACTTTCATCAAAACCTCTACCAAAGTCTTCAACAGTTAAGAAAATAGTGTTATTATAATAATTTAGCACTACTTCTATCTCACCTTGACTATCGCTATAAGCATGCTCTACTGCATTAGTAGTTAGTTCATCTACAACTGATAGTAGTTGTATCTCATCTAACTCACTTATATTATGTTCCCTGAGATAAACTCTGATCATAGCTCTAACTGTGGATAAACCCTTCTAAAAAAAGATGGAATAAATATTTTTAATTTTATTTATTTCTTCATCAAAAATTGTTCATAGGGCTCACTCCTTTTTCTTTTTTTAAGTCAAATATTAACCATTTCTTATTTTTGTTTGTCATAGATAAAGATCAAATCAAAATAATAAGTATCTTCGTTCATATTCAGAGCTAATATCGAACTAGGATACTCAGTTGTATAAGATGGCTGAGACACAAATATATTCAATTTTGTAAAGTCGATATTTTGTAATTTTTTTCTAAAAATATATCTGTTTCTATAACTATCTTTTGTGTTCTCTTTAATGTAAGCAAGATTATTTTTCACTTAAATTACTCTTTATCTTGTCTTTAAATAAAAATCAATGCTTGTTTTTTTCATTTTGAGAAAAAAACCTTTTTGTACATAGTTATTATTAGAGCATGATATTAATAAAAAAACCATTGCAATTAATAATATAATTTTTTTCATAATAGACACCTCTACCTTTTTTTATCATATCACATAAAAATAATTAAAATCAAGACTTGATATTAAACAATGTGTGTACTCTTTTTAACAACTTCATCTTCTGAAACCTCTGAAAGATTAAACCACACATATTCTTTATCAGCCTTAAAACCATGTAAATTGTCTCTTAGCATAATGTCTTGAATTTAATTTTATTTTTATAGCTTGCTTCTTCAAGACTACTAAGCCCATTAAAATAATCTATAAGTTCATTATAGCCAATTATATTTAAACTATATAATTTTTTTCTCCATATATTTTGTAAAGATTTTTCTACCTCTTTAACTAAGCCTTCTTCAAACATTATGTCAACTCTTTTTATTAATTCTATCATAAAGTTCTTCTCTGTTTCTTTCCAAGGCTATCTTTAAAAAGTTAAAATTATTGTTCTTAATATTCTTTTTTTGAAAGCTCTGAAAAATTTTTTTATTAGTCAACATAAAAAAACTTCAACAACTCTTTCAAGTCTAACTCTATTGTTAGGGTGAATTTCTTTTGTTGCTTCCTCATCATATTTTTAAAAGCTAGTTCAAGCAAAGTTTGATTATCTAAACTTGCTAAATATTCTCTAGTTTTTTTATCTGCTTCTGGTAAAACAGATAGTCCATTAGTCACTGAATTTATATATAGTCCTGTTCCTCCAACTAACATGAAAATTCTTTTCAGGATTTTTGATTTCAATATCTTGTTTACATCTTTTTTTCAAAATTCCCAACACTGTATTTTTGCTATTGGCTCAACTATATCTATTAAATGATGTTCTACTCCTTGCTTTTTCTTTTTCACTTATCTTAGCAGTTCCAATATTTAAGCCTTTATAGACTTGAGCAGAGTCAGAAGAAATTATCTCAGCATTCAATAATTTTTGCTAAATCTATTGAGATTTTTAGTTTTTCCAACTCCAGTAGGTCCTGCTATAACAATAGCCTTATTCAAAATACTCAAACTCTACATCTGCTATTTTTTTACTGTATCTCCATCTTGTACACCAAATTCTTGTAGAGCTTCCTCCATTCCTAAATTTCTCATCATATGTAAGAAAGTAATAAGTGATTCATCGTCCATACCTATTACATATTTTTGCTAAAACATCATCTACTATTCTTCCACCAACAACTATTGCATCTTCTTCATCTCTTGTGATTTCGAAAGTCTTCTTTTTTTCTATCTTCAATTCTTTTTAATAATTTTTGTGATATCTACTTCTTCTTCTAAAGGTTCTCTTTCAATTTTTAGATAACATATCATATGTTTTATATAAAAATTTCTTTTTAGACCTTCATTTAAAAAGCACTGATACAGGATAGATTTCAATTCCTTTTTTTCTGCTAAATAGCTTTTTAAATTTTTTTCAAATTTTTTTCCATATCCCAAATTAAATCCATTTTATTAGCAATAACTATTTGTTTTTTTATTTGCTAATTTTTTTCACTGAATTTTCTTAATTCTTCATTGATTTTTTCAAAAATCTTCAATACAATCTCTACCTTCTATCTCAGCAGCATCAACTATATGATAGATCATTTTACATCTTTCAATATGTCTTAAGAATTTATCTCCTAGTCCCTACACCTTCATGAGCACCTTCAATAAGCCCTGGTATATCTGCTATAACAAAAGATTTTTCCTTCTTCTAGTCTAACAACTCCAAGTTTTTGGCTCAAGAGTTGTAAAGTGGTAGCTTCCTACCTTAGAGTTTGCAGCTGAAACCTTATTTATAAAGCTTGATTTTTCCAACTGATGGATATCCAACAAGAGCCACATCAGCTAAAAAGTTTTAATTCTAGCTTAACTTTTTATCTCTGCTCCTTCTCCACCTTTTTTTCTGCAATCTTTGGAGCTTTTTCTTACAGAGTTTTTTTAAAGTGCACATTTCCATATCCACCCTTTTCCACCTTTTTAGTAAAACTCTTTGCTCACCATTTTTCATTCATATCAAGAATTAATTTTCCCTGTTGTGAAGTCTCTAACTTGTGTACCAACTGGAACTTTAATAATTAAATCTTCACCTTTTTTTCCATACATTTGCTTTCTTTTTGTCCATTTTCTCCATTTTGAGCTTTAAATAATTTTCTTAAATTTAAAAGTCAATAAGAGTGTTGATATTAGAATCAGCTACAAAGACTACATCTCCACCTTTTTCCTCCATCTCCACCATCTGGACCTCCAAATTGAATAAATTTTTTTCTCTTCTAAAAAGCTGCTGAACCGTCTCCACCATTCCCAGCTTTAACTGTTATAATAACTTCATCTATAAACATTATTTACCTCACTTTTTTTAAATTTTATAATAAAAAAAGAATATTTCTAAACAGGCTACTTTGACGTCATTAATATTGAAAGAGCCTTTGTGGAGCTCTTGAAATATTAATGGCTGGCAAGTAATCAATTAGAAAAATTTGAGTTAATTATAAATTTTTTTATTCTTTTTATTATACCAAATTTTTTTATACATCTGCTATTTTATTTTTTTCAACAAACTTCAATTCTGATGACAATAAATTATCATTTTTCATAATTAAGAATCAAATGAAAAAAAGGAGCATCTTTTTTTCTAACAATTCTAAAAAAAATTCTGTCCCCCTCCCAAAGATTTAACTTTATATATTTCAGATTTATCTATCCATTTTAAATCTCCTCTGAACATTCTTGGATTTCTCCAGAAAAATTTTTTTAGAAGTATATAAATACATATCTAGTGGCTCATCATCATTATAATTAAAAAAATTACTATGCCTCTATGAATATAGTCTATTAAATCTAGTCCTGTTTCTTCTTTTTACTTCTCTTATTAGGCATTGCTCAGGAGTTTCTCCCTTTTTCTAATTTTTCCTCCCACTCCTAACCATTTATTTTTTTATTTATATCATTTTTCTTTTTTTGTTCTATGTAACATAAGATATTTATTTTCTTTTTTTCTAAATAACATAGGGTTGTTATCATATATTTCCTCCCTTACAAAAACATTTCAAATTCTTCCTGCCAATTATTAGAAATATGCTCAAAGTAAAATTCAAAAAGTTTTTTTCTAGATTTTTCTTCAACAAATTTTTACTATTTCATCATAGTTATTATTTGCTTTGAGCCTCATTTAAACTATTGTAATATTCTAATCTATCTTCATTTTTTTATTATACAAATAGGATATCCTGCTTTCATAAGTTCAAAAATTCATTACCAATCTACCTGTTCTTCCATTTCCATCAGAAAAAAAGGATGTATTTTTTTCAAAATTAGCATGAAATTTAGCTATCTTTTTCAATAGCATTTTTCATTTGAAGAAAAAAATAATCTTTTAAAAATTTTTTTCTAAATCTTCTTCCACAAAAAAATAGGATCAGATGTTTCAAAAGTTGAACCTACTATCTTGTTTTTTAAATTTTTTTAAATTGCCCAGCAATCTCAGGATCAACTGGTCCCAAAATAAGAGCTATGAAATTCTTTAATAAGTCTAAGAGATAAAACTTCATTTTTCTTTTAATTATATTATTCAAAAAGTTAATAGCATATTCTTGTCCCTTTTAACTTCAAGATGATCTTTTAAAGGTTTTCCTTTTTACAGTTACCCCGTATTCTAATATAACTTCTGTTTCCTGTCTTGTAAGAGAGTTACCTTCAATAGCATTAGTATTATATATAAAATCATTTCTTAAAAGTATTTTTCAATTCTAGAAAGTATAGATTTTTTTGAATAGGTCTTTTTGAGTTTAAAAAAACTTTTTATAAAGTTCTATTTTTTTCTCTATCATCTTCTCCCTTTAAAGATTTTCTACATGGTATTATATTACATATGTAAAAAGTCATATGTGTATATGAACATTCATTAACTTATAGTATGCTATAATTAGTTACTTTCACACTAAAAGGAGATATTTGAAACAGTGTCAAAATTACATATATATAACATGCTAAAAGTCATAGTATATGATATTCTAACTTATAGTATGCTATATTTTACTTTCACATTAAAAAGGAGATATATTTGAAAGAGTCAAAAGATTATGTGAGATACAAAAAGTCAGCCATATAATCTGTAGTCTGACTTTCTCATTTAATCTAGATAATTATTTGCATAGTTTCGTATTCTATTGTAGCATGTTATCGTTTGTTACATGCATATCCTACTGGAAATTGGGAGGTTTGCAACTTTCCTCTTCTAATATCGCTTTTTCTTTAATTCTATCATATCTGTCATGCATTATGTAAGTATCGCATGTATTGATATTCATCTGTTTTTATAAGATTTTTAAAAATAAACAGATTATTAAAACTTCTTTTGTCATCATTCTTAAAGCTATGTCCTATAATATCAATACTTCTGTTTACAGAAAGATTTGTTTAGAGCTATCCTCAGTAGTATTTCAAAAGAGAGTTACTTTTAAAATACTCCATTTGATTATTACTTTGATAGTCGTCTTTATTGATTCTTTGAAATAAATATGTCACATGTTTTTATTTCAGTTCATATTATAAAGATATGAGATCATCAAAAACAGCTAAAAAGTAATTTTCATCTTTTTCGATTTTTATTTATTAATTTATGGAGTAAACTAGTTTTCAATATCCGTTAAATAACAGCTGTTAATAACATATTTTATTCACTTGATCAAATAATGTAAAAATACTTTAATCCAAAAAGTCCAAACAAATCATCGTTATTATTAGTCATTTTGTCACTCTAAAATGTAAAATTTATGTTTTGATTTAACCAGAAAAAGTGTCTATATTTATGGTAAAATAAAAGAAAACTTTTGGGGTATATAGTGGAAAATATTTTTACTAGAAGCATTGAAAACAAGTAGTATCGATTTTTAATATAGATTCAGATGAGAAATATCAATATGAGTTAATAGCCAATGGAGAAGAAAAAGATTGTTACAAGACTTAGAAAAATACTTTTGAGGATTGTGACGAATTTGTAATCTCTGTTGCTTTTATAACTATGGGAGGTATTTCTCTTTTTGGAAGAATTAAAAAAATCTTGAAAAATAAAGGAATTAAAAGGAAAAAAATTTTTAACAGGAGATTACTTGACTTTCACAGAGCCAAAAGCCTTAAAGAAACTTCTATCATACAAGAAATATAGATTTAAAAGTTGCAACTAATAGAAAACATCATACTAAGGCATATTTCTTTTAGAAAGGGAAATATTTGGACTTTAATTGTAGGAAGTAGTAACTTAACTCAAGGAGCTTTGACTGTTAATTTTGAATGGAATATAAAGGTAAATTCTCTTGAAAATGGAAAGATAGTTAAAATCAGTTTTAGAAACTTTTAATAAAGAATTTGATAATTTAAAAAAACTTTAACAGAAGAAGATATAGAAAATTATCAAAAAAAGATATGAACAACTTAAAAAAAGTTAATTGAAGCTAATAATCAAAATATAGATTTGAATGAAATTAAGCCTAATTCTATGCAAGTACAAGCCTTTAAAAAAATTTGGAAGAAACAAGAAACAGAAAACGATAGAGCCTTGCTTATCAGTGCAACAGGAACTGGAAAAACCTATCTTTCAGCCTTTGATGTGAAACAAGCTAAGGCAAAGAAAGATACTTTTTGTAGCACATAGAAAAGTTATTCTTGAAAGATCTAAAATCAGTTATCAAAGAATTTTTAAAGAATAAAAAGCTAGAAATTTTTTGATTCTAATTTTTCAAATAAATGATAAAGATGAAGTAGTTTTTTTGCTATGGTACAGACTTTAAATAAGGAGAAAAAAATTTGAATATTTTTTTCCAAAAGACTACTTTGACTACATCATTATAGATGAAGTCCATCATGGAGGAGCTAAGACTTATCAAAGTATTTTTTTGAATATTTTAAACCTAAGTTTCTATTGGGTATAACTGCAACTCCTGAAAGAACAGATGACTTTAATATTTATCAACTATTTAATTACAATGTCGCCTATGAAATCCGTTTGCAAGATGCTATGAAAGAAGAACTATTATGTCCTTTCCATTATTTTTGGGAATTTCAGATATTGTAATTGATGGTGAAAGCATAGATGAAAAAAACATCTATAAAAAAATCTTACTTCTGATGAAAGAGTGAGACATATTTTAGAGAAAAAGTAAGTATTATTCATATAGTGGAGAGAAATTACATTGCCTAGTTTTTTTGTTTCAAAGGTTGAAGAAGCTAAAAATATTAGTTGAGAAATTTTTAGAACAAGGTGTAAAAAGCCCTTGCTTTTAAGTTCTGAGAATTCTGATAATGAAAGAGAAGAAGCTATAAGGAAGCTAGAAGAAGGAGAAATAGAATATATCATATCTGTTGATATATTCAATGAAGGGGTGGATATACCTTGTGTCAATCAGGTGATACTTTTTAAGACCTACCACTTCTGCAATAGTATATATTCAACAACTGGGTAGAGGTTTAAGAAAAGCATAAAAAAATAAAGCCTATACTGTAGTTTTTAGATTTTATTGGTAACTATGAGAAAAAAATTTCTTAATTCCAATAGCCATATCTCAAAATAATAGCTACGATAAAGACTTTATGAAAAGATTTCTTATGAATGCAACTGACTTTTTAGCTGGGAGAAAGCTCTATAAGTTTTGATGAAATCTCAAAGGAAAGAATTTTTTTGAAAATATCAACAAGGTTAATTTTTTTCTAATAGAAAACTTATAGAAGAAGACTTTTAAATTACTTGAAAGTCAATTAGGTAGAATTCCTTATCTATATGATTTCTATATAAAGAATATGTTGTCACCCACTGTGATTTTTAAAGTACAAAAAAAGATTATGATGAAGTCTTTAAAAAAATATAGCACCTAAATATAGAGCAGGTTCATTAAATAGCATTGAAAAAGAAATTCTTGATATTCCTATCTACTTTCTTTACTCCCTGCAAAAAAAGAGTACATGAAATGTTGATATTAAAAAGAAATTATTTGTTAAAGAGAAAATTAAATATAGAAGATAGTTGAGAAAGCATATTGAAAGATAAATATTCTTTGATTAATCAAGAGAAATAATATAAAAAAATGCTTTTTGAACATCTATCTAAAGAAATATTTATTACTCTATCTACAACAAAGTCTTTTGAGCCTGTGCTATACAGAAAAAGAGAATTACTATTTCTTAGATGAGAATTTTTAAAAACTCATATAGTAGCAAACTCATATTTTAAAAATTTTAATAGATGACTTTAATAAAATATAATCTAGCTTTTGCTGAAAATAACTACAATAATTTTTGCAAAAAGAAAGTATAAAACTTTTTTTGGAGAGTATACTACAAGAAGCATTTTTGGTATCTTAATTTGAATTTTAATAATGGCTTTCCAAGTTAGTGGTTACACCCTTTTGAAAAATGAAAGAAAAACTTTTAATTTTCATCACTATGGATAATTTATCTGAAAGAGCTGACTATTCAAATGAGTTCTATGATAGCTCAAACTTTCAGTTGGTTTTCAAAAATCTAGCCGTTACTTGAAAAAAAGATAATAAACTAACTATTGAAGGTAAGATTGCTGAAAATTTCTATGAGATAAATGTTTTTGTAAAGAAAAAAATAATGGAGAAAAATTTTCTATTATTTAGGAGATGTTGAAAAAGGTTCTATCTCATAAAGAAATAAAGGATAGTCAAGGGAAATCTATGGTTAAATATATTTTTAAGTTGAAGAAAGATGTCAAAAAAAGAATTGTTAGACTACTTCAATATGTAAAAAAATATTTGACAGAATAACAAAATAAATTCTATAATGTAAAAAAATAAGTTAATTATTTTAAAAACAATAAATTTAAAAAGGGAGATGTTTAAGATGAAAAGAGTTATTAACACAACAAATGCACCAGCTGCACTAGGACCTTATTCTCAAGCTATTGAAGCAAACGGAGTTTTATATGTATCAGGACAAATTCCTTTTTGTTCCAGCTACAATGACATTAGTTTCTGAAGATGTTGAAGAACAAACAAAACAATCTTTTAGAAAAACATAGGAGCTATCTTAAAAGAAGCTGGATATGATTTTAAAGATGTTGTTAGTGCAACAGTTTACATCAAAGATATGAACGATTTCACTAAAATAAATGGAGTTTATGACAAATATTTAGGTGAAGTTAAACCTGCAAGAGCTTGTGTTGAAGTTGCTAGATTACCAAAAAGATGTTAAAGTTGAAATTGGAGTTATAGCTGTTAAATAGAATTATTGAGCAATAGATTAAAGAGTGAGTAGGACAATAGTCTGAAAACTCTATTGGAATTTTGTTCCAAAATAAGATATAATAGTCAATAAGAAAGTAAATTTTTAAGTTGAGGCATATGTATTCAAATTTTAATAGAAAATGATTGGCAAGGCTTTAGCTAAAATTGGGGAAATGGCTGAGTACACTTTATATAAAAGATCCAAACACTTCTATTATGAAAACTAAGACAGTTTGCGAAGAACTAATAAATACTATGATAAAAATTGAAAAATTTTAGCGTTGATAAAAACTCATTAGCTGTAGATAAAATCTCTAACTTTAAAAAGAGCTGGTTTAATACCAGATGATATCGATCGTATCTTACATTCTCTTCGTAAAAAGGAAATAAAGCAGCTCATGGAGCTTATGGTGACGAGGAAATAGCAGAAACTTTATTATCCTTAGTGGTAAACTTGGAGCTTGGTTTCAGGAAATATATGGAACTGACATCTTATTCCATTCAGAAACTGTGGAATACACCTGAAAATATAGATTATGAAAAAGAATATCAAAAACTAGTTGAAAGAACTGATGAAATACAGAATTAGAAAATATTAAAACTAATCCTCATTTAACAACTAGAGAGGACAGAAAGAGCTATTTCTAAAAAGAGAGAGATTGATTTCACTGAAGAAGAAACAAGAGTAATCATAGATAAACAATTAGAAGCAATAGGTTTGGACAGTTAATACAAAAAGTTTTAAACTCATAAAACAAATAAAACTTTACCTCATAAAAAGGCAAAGATATGGCTATTGCTGAGTGTGCCTGCATAAAAGAAAATGGAAGAAAAGGTTTTTGCAGATTACGCCTTATTTTTAGGAGAAAAGCTTTATGGAATTTTTAGAGGCAAAAAAAGATTAAAATGTAGATATTCCAACTGCTTTAAATGTAGAATAGTCGTATATATGCAAAGGGTGTAGAAGATTTGAAAAATGCTCACTTTTGTGATGGTTCACCTTTTGAGAATATAAGTACCCTTCCTATTTTCAAGTAATGGTAGAGAATACAATAAAGAATTACCTGAAAAATCTGGAATATGGTTTTTAGATGCTAGAAAAGAAAGTAATTTACTCTAAAAGTTTTAAAAAGGGTTTTACTCTCCAGATGATTTAAAAAACTTATTGGAAAAAGACGATGACCCTGCCAATAAAAATTAGAAGAAGAAAGTTTTGAAATATCTAGAGTCAAAAATTTGGTTTAGGGCTTAGATATTATCAAAAGATGCTATTAAACTCAGTTGAGGAAAGTCTTATCTCTGAAAGAGAAAAGTTCTGCTTACTATGGCAACAGGAACAGGTAAAACAAGAACAGCTTTAGGTTTGATATATAGACTTTTAAAAACAAATAAATATAAAAGAATCCTATTTGTTGTGGATAGAACTCTCTTTAGGAGAACAAGCAAAGGAAACTTTGATGATGTTAAGTTAGAGCAATTACTTAGCTTTAGATGGAATCTATGGAGTAAAAGGTTTAAATTCTAAAGCTACTGACAAAGATGAGAGAGTTCATATAGCTACAGTTCAAAAGTTTAATAAGAAAAGTCCTGTATCCAGCTTTATGATGAAACAGATAAATTATCAGTTGGAGCATATGATTGTATTATCGTTGATGAGGAGCACATAGAGGATATATCTTAGATAGAATATGAAAGATGAAGAAAAAGATTTCTTTGATGAAAAAGATTTTAGAAAGTAAATATAAGGCAGTACTAGAGTATTTTTGATGCAGTAAAAAATTGCCCTGAACTGCTACTCCAGCATATACACTCAAGAAATCTTTTGGAGAACCTGTGTATAGTTATTCTTGCTCTCAAGCTGTTATAGATGGATATTTAGTTGATGCTGAACCTCCTTATGAGATAGTGACAAAGCATTATCGAAGAAGGAATACACTATGAAAAAGGGAGCAAAAAGTAAAGGTTTATGATGTTGAAGCTCAAAAAGTAAAAAGAAAGAGAAGTTTTAGCAGATGAATTAGATTTTGATGTTGAAAAATTTAATAAATCTGTTATAACAGAAAGTTTTTAATAAAGAAGTTTGCTCTGCTTTGCTGACTATATCAATCCAGAAGGACCTGAGAAGACATTGATATTTTACGGCTTCTGATGAGCATGCCGATATGCTTGTCCGTATCTTAAAAAGAAGAGTATCAAAAGCAAGGTATCTATGAGATGAATGGAGATATGATAGCCAAAATGACAGGTTATGTTAAGGATATAGACCGATGTAGTTAAAAATTTAAAATGAAGCTTTATCCTACTATAGGGGTAATTGTTGATCTATTAACAACAGGAGTAGATGTTCCTAAAATTACTAACCTTTGTATTTTTAAGAAAAGTAAAAAGCTGCATACTTTATCATCAAATGCTTGGAAGAGCTACAAGAAATGTGATGATATCGATAAAACAAAGCTATAAGGTTTTGATGCTGTTAAAAACTACGTGGATATGAAAGATTTTTTTCTGACATGAATCCAGTAGTAAATAATCCAAAAATAGATATGGAAAAATTATTAGAAAGCTATAGCAAAGATCTTCCTGATGAAAGTAAGAAATACTTCGTTGAACAAATTGTTGCTAGATTACAAAGAAAGAAGAAAAAGAATAAAAGATTTAGGAGAAAATAAGTTTGAGATAAAACTCAAAATATATATAGAAAAATGAAGATATAAAAACTATTGATGACTATATAGAATATATTAAAAATATAAATCCTGATGATATAGAAAAAGGAAGAAGATTTTCCTAATATTCTTAGATAATATTCAAAATCCCTCAAAAAGATAGAATAATATCTGGAGCATAGAAGATGAAAATTAGAACTGTTAGACAGATATATGGTAAAATGAAAAACCAGAAGACTATCTAGAAAATTTTGAAAAAGTACATAAGAGAAAAATCAGGATAAAGTAGAAGCTTTTAAAAATTGTTAAAAGAAAAATCCAAAACTATTTAAAAAGAAAAGACTTTAAAAAGAATTAAGAGTATATTTTAGATGAAAATGGATATAAGGAAACTGAGTTGAAATTCTGCTCTATGGAAAAGTTGAAAATGTCAATATCACAGCTGACATACTAAGCTATATAGAGAAAGTTTTAAAAAGGTTCAACTATTCTAGATAAGGAAGAAAAATTTCTGGATATTGAAAAGAGAATAAAAAGATTAAATAATTGGAACTCATGTTCAACTAAAAATTATAGAAAAATTATTTCTCAATTAAGAGAAAAATAGTTATCTAACAGAAGAAGATTTTTACAACTGAATATTCAAAGATAATTTTGAGGATACAATAAAAATTAATCAAAAACTTGGAGATAAATTAGGGGATATAGTATCTATTATCAATGAAGAAACTCATTCTAAATTAAGGGAAGTATAAAATGACAAAATAATGAAATAGTTCAAAAATTATGGAATCTTTGTAATGTATTAAGAGATGACAGGGATTACCTATCATGAATATGTAACAGAATTGACATATATTCTATTTTTTAAAAATGCTTGCAGAACAAGATAATGAAGCTGAAGTTGGAGTTCCAGAAGAATATCGTTGGAATACTCTAGTTAGGTTAGATGGTTTAGAATTAAAAACTACCTATCAAAAAGCTTTTAATAGACTTAGGGCAAAAAGCAAATAATTTTAGCTATTATCTATAGAAACGCTAAGACAAATATTGAAGAACCAGCTAACTTAAAAAAAGATTTTCTCTGAAATAGATAAAATGGATTGGTATTCAATGGATAAAAGAAGATTTTGGAGACCTTTATGAAGGTTTACTTGAAAAGAATGCTTCTGATCTGGAGCTGGGCAATATTTCACTCCAAGAGTATTATGGGATACTATTGTTAAGGTTACTAAAGCCTCAACTTAAAGAAAGAATTTGTGACCCTGCTTCTGGAACATTAGGGTTTTATAATATCTGCAAATAGATATATAAAAGAAAATAACAATGATTACTATGGAATATCGAAGAAGCCTATGATTTTTCAAAAGAAAGAAGCTTTTTCTGCCTGTAGTTAGTTCCTGATACTCATAGACTTGGTATAATGAATGCTTTACTTCATGGAGTGGAAGGAATTTTTCTACAAGGAGATACTCTTTCTGCAACAGGAACACAGTTAAAGAACTTTGATTTAATTCTTTCTAATCCTCCTTTTGGAACAAAAAGGTGGAGAAAAGAGCAACAAAGAGATGACTTAGTTTATTCTTCATCTAATAAGCAATTAAATTTCTAGAAATGTATCTATCGTTCTTTAAATTTAACAGGAAAAGCAAGAGCTGGAGTAATACTTCCTGATAATGTGTATTTGAAGGTGGAATTGGAAAAGATATAAGACAAGACTTACTAAATAAATGTAATGTTCATACTATATTGAGATTACCAACAGGAATATTCTATGCTCAAGGTGTGACTAATGTTCTATTCTTTTGATAGAGCTAAAACTGATATAGGAAATACAAAAGGATATTTGGTTCTATGACTTAAGAACTAATATGCCTAATTTTGGTAAAGACAACTCCACTTACTGAGAAATATTTTGAAGAATTTATTTTCAACTTATGATAATGATGAAGAAAAAGAAAAGCTAGAAAGATGGACAAAAATTAGTTTAGATGAGATTATTAAAAAGGATTATTCTCTTGATTTAGGCTTTACTATAAAAGATGAAAGTTTATTAGATGTCGAAACTTTACCTAATCCAATTTTAAACACTAATGAAACTATTGAAAATTAGAAGAAGCTATTGACTTATTAAAATCAGTTGTGAATGAACTGAAAAACTGTGGACTAAGTGGAGGAAGATTAAAAATGGCTAAGAATAATAAAGTTGAAATTAGTTTAGAAGAAAAATTAGAAAAAGCTCTTATTCCAGTTGAAGAACAAACCATATACAATACCTAGTAATTGGGATGTGGACTAGATTGGGAGAAGTTATAAATATTTTAGAGGCTTATCTTATACTAAAAATGATGAGGTCGAAAGATGGTTATTTAGTATTAAGAGGAAATAATCTAACAGACAGTGGTTTAAGTTTTTAGAAAAATATCTATGTTGATGAAAAAGTTGCAGTAAAAAGGTGAAAAGTTAAAAAGATGATATTATTCGTAGCCTCTAACTGGAAGCTCAAAAAGTAATAGGAAGAGCATGTTGCAAAAAGATTATGACGACAATTGGGGCTTTTTACTCTTATGTAGACCAAAAAGAAAATATAATAAAAAGTTGGGTACATTATATTTTTAAAAACTCTAAGATATAGATTATATATTTCAGAACAAGCTAAAAAGGAACTAATATTAAAAATATTAAAAATGAATATTTAGAAAATTTTTATTTTCCTTTTGCTACCATTAAATGAACAAAAAGAATAGTTGAAAAATTAGATTTCTTATTTGACTAAAGAGGGCAAAAAGAAATAATTGAAGAAATAAAAGTTGATATTGAAAATAGAAAAATTTCTATTTTAGATAGAGCTTTTTAAAGGAACATTGACATCTAAATGGAGAAATGAGAATAAGACATCAGATGTTAAAGAACTTTTAAAATCTATAAATGATGAAAAATTAAAAAGTGGGAAGAAGATTGCCTACAAGCTGAAAAAGATGGTAATAAAAACCCTAAAAACCAATTATTAAAGAAGTTAAAGATATGATAGTTCCAGTTGATGAACAAACATATACAATCCTAGTAATTGGGTGTGGGTGAGATTGGGAGATATAATAAGACATACTGATAATTTAGATATAAATAAATATTATTCAAACTGAACAAATAATTAATTATGTTGACATAGATTCAATTAATAATGAATTTAACTATATAGAAAAATTTAAAAAGCAAAGGTTAAAGATTTATCTTCAAGAGCTAGACGTATTTTAAAAAGATTTTATTTTTATATTCTAGTGTGAGACCTTACTTAAACACATTTTGCAATAATGAAAGATGAACTAGAAGACTGTATAGGAGTACTAGGTTTCTTTGTATTTAAAAACCCATTAATATAAGTACACTTTATATTTTTAGAATATTCTTAGTTCCATATATTAAAGATATACCTAACTAGTATAAAAGGATTTAACTCTCCAAGTATAAATGTAGAAATCTTTTGATAATACACCTATTCCCCTACCTCCACTAGAAGAACAACAAGAAATTGTTAGAGTGCTAGATGAAGTTTTAGAAAATGAAAACAAGGTAAAAGAATTATTAGAGCTTTGAAGAAAGAATAGATATCCTAGAAAAATCTATCTTACATAAAAGCTTTCAAAAGGGGAGTTTTGAACTCAAAAATAACAGTGATGAGCCTGCACTTAATTTATTGAAAAAGTATTTTATAATTTAAAAGAAAAACACCATACTGCCGTACTGGTGTTTTGTAATCCTGATTTTTCTTTTGCCATTTATGATATACTTCTATATCTAAGTCAATTATAACTTTTTAGCTTAAAAAGTCAATGATTATGTTATAATATTCACTGTAATCCCAGTAGACATCTCTGTAGCCTTTTAAAAATGGAGGTGAAAGAATGCTGAAAAGATTTTTGCCATTTATTTTGATAGTTGTATCCTGATAGTACTTCTATCTAAAAAGTGTTTATATTGTTTTTAATTTCAATTTCTAATTTTGAAATTAAAGAAGTATATAGTATTTTTACTTTTATGTGGGTTGTAATTGTGTACAACCTGCTTTTTATTATGAGCTAGAAATTAAAAGTAATAATAAAAGAAAACACTACTTCTATAATAAGTGGTGTTTTTATTTTTATTGACAATTATAGCCATATATTGTACCATAAGAACTAAGAAACAAATAGGTGCTTATTGGCTTAATAAAGGAAGTTGGGTGAGAATCCCACACAGCAAATGCTACTGTATGGTGGACAAAATTACAATAACCACTGGGAAACTGGGAAGGTGTAAAAAGTAGGTTGAAACTAAGTCAGGAGACTTACCATTATTAATATTTTTATTCTGATTAGGCATCTTCTGTTTTCCTAATCTTTTTATTTTATTCATAAAAATATTACATATTTCAAGAGGAGAAGTATGAAGAAAAATTTATGTTACTGGCTTTAATTGTATTAGGAAGTGTGAGTGCTTTTGCAGAAGAAACCCCTGTTTTGGAGCTTAAACAAACAGTTGTAACTTCTGATAGTTTTGGAACTTCTGTTCGTGAAACAACTAAAAATATGACAGTTGTAAATGCAAAAGAAATTAAAGAAAAAGGTGCAAAAACTATTGCTGATGCACTTAGAGGGAGTACCTGGAGTTGTTGTCAGAGAAATGGATGGTTCTTCTCCAACAATAGATTTAAGAGGTTCAGGGAGCAACAGCACAATTTAATACTGTTATTTTGTTAGATGGTATACCTGTAAGTGGGCTTGCAGGATTTAATTTGAATTCTGTTCCAGTTGAAGAAATTTCAAAAATAGAAGTTCTTCAAGGAGCAGGTGCAGTTATGTATGGAGACGGAGCTATTGGTGGAGTAGTAAATATAATCACTAAAAGCACCAACAAACAAAACTGTATATGGTGGAGCAGGATTAAGTAGGTTCTTGGAGAACTTTAAGAGAAAAATGTTCATTTAGGTGGAAAAGTGGAGACAAACTTCTCATTAAATGCTTCTATTCAGGAAGCACATCTAAAGATTATAGAGATAGAAGTCCTCAATATGAAAAATAAGAAAGATAAAACAGACAGTCTTTTGGTTAAGAGGAAAATACTTTATTAGATAATGGAAGTATTGCAATCAACTATAACTCATAGTGAAGATAAAGATTACTATACAGGTTCTTTAAGCAAAGAACAATTTGATAAGAACCCAAGACAAGCAGGTTCTTGGAGTGGTTATACTTTATGGTATAAATGATATTGTCAATGCTAAATACAATCAAAAATAAATGATAAAATTGATATTTTTCCCAACAGCTGGATACTATCATAATAAAAGATAAATTCCAAAACAATTCAACTCTGAATATTTCTTAAGACCAGAAGTTAAATACACTTATGCAAAAAGATAGTTATGTTACATTGGGACTTGACTATAGAGATGGAAAAAGAGATTTTAAAGATGATGTCTTTGTTAATGGAGTAAAGTCAAAAAGCCCCTGATGATAAAAAGAGAATCATTTGCGGGTTATATCACAAATAAATCAACTTTTGGTAAGTGGCAATTTACTCAAGGTTATCGTAGAGAAAAAGTAAAATATGAATATAGTTCAAAAGTTTATAATCCTATGACTTGGCAATTAAGTGAAGTAAAACCTCAGTCAGCTGACTATGCAAGCAATGATAGCTTTTGAAATTTGGAGTAAACTATTTATATTCTGATACAGGAAATGTTTTTCTTTAACTACACAAGAGCTTTTAAGAACTCCAACAATACAAGATGCTGGAGCTTGGTATGGACCTGTAAAAACTCAAAAGAATGATATCTTTGAAATAGGACTAAGAGATGCTTACAAAGAATACATCTATAGCAACTTCTGTATTCTATATAAATTCTAAAAATGAAATTTATTATGATAAGACTAACCCATTCAGTTCTAATAACCAAAACTTTGATGGAAAAGTCAGAAGAATTGGAGCACAAATTATCAATGGCACACTATTTTGATAATTTAACATTGAGAGAAAGAGTTTCATACATAGTACCAAAAGGTAACAAGTGGAACTTACGATGGAAAAGAATTTGCAGGAGTATCAAGATGACAGTAAATGCAGGGAGCAACTTATAAGTTTGCAAAAAGGACTTACTGCTAATGTAGATGCTTATTATCAAAGTAATGCCTATGCAGAAGATGATTTTGATAATTACTTCTCAAAAAGGAAATAATTATATAACAGTTGATGCTAACTTATCTTATGCTTTTGAAAATGGAATAGAGCTTTTATACAGGAGTTAGCAATCTATTTGATAAAAATATGCAGATGCTGTAACTTCAACTAGAAGTTCTTGGGGAGCTGGACCAAGAAAGGTTTACTACCCTGCTAATGGAAGAAGTGTGTATGCAGGTATTAAAATATACATTCTAAAATAATATAGAAATAGTTCGTTACTAAACAGATTTTTATTGGCTATCTTTGCTAGCCATTAGTGTTTCAAGAGCTCCACAAAGGCTCTTTCAACAATAATGGACGTCGCAGTAGCCTATATTTATAAAGGAGAAGAAAAATTGAAAAATTATTTTTATTTCTAATTTTGCTATTCTCTTTACTATTGTAAATGCTAAGGGAGCACAAGCTAAAAAATATAATCGTATTGTATCTTTAACTTTTAAATGGAGATGAGATGCTATTGGACTTGTTTCTGAAAAGCATAGAATAGCAGGTTTAAGTGGAAAAATTAATGAAGATAAAGAAATTTCTAATATGTAGATAAAGCTAAGAAGTTTCCAAAAAGTAGAAAGCAGTGAAGAAAGTTCTAATATCTTTAGAACCTGATTTAATAATAGTAGCTGATTGGTTGTCGATAGGTTATCTTTCAGAATTCAACAGGTGCAAAAGGTATATACTCAAGACAGCTAATAGTTATGAAGAACAGTCAATAAAAGATTTAGCAAAACTTAGTAGAAGAAAAAGAAAATGGTGAAAAATAATAGTAAATATGGATAATAGGTTAAAAAGCTTTACAAAATAAGATAAGCTAAAAATATATAGGGACCAAAACCTAGAATTCTTATGTATACTACATTTGGTTCAACAAAGTGGTAAAAATACAACTTTTGATGACATGGTGAGATTGATAAATGGGATCAATGTCATATCTGAAGCAGGAATTAATAAGTATCAAGATATTTCAAAGGAAAAAGATAATAGAATTAAATCCTGATATTATTATAGTTCCATAGCTAAAAAATATGATAATGTGGCTAAAGTTTCAAAATTATTTTTGAAGATCCTAGCTAAAAATGTAAAAGCTGTAAAGAATAAGAAAGTTTACTTTGTACAATATAAAGATATCTCAGCAACTTCTCAATATATGATAGATAATATTGAAAAACTTAGCAAAAAGTTGTGATATCAATTCAAGGAGTGATAATGAAAATATAGAATTAATTTTCAATCTTTTTCATTTTTCTTTTAATAGGAATAATAATTTTTCTCTTTTTATGGAGCTGTCAGAGTTCCAATTTCTGATGTTATAAAAATATTATTAAATAAAACAGGACTATTTAATTTAGAAATAACTAAGAAAAAGCTATATTCCAATAGTATTTTTTGTTAGATTTCCAAGAATTATGGTTGCTGTTATAGTTGGAGGAGCTTTTTAGCATTGTGTGGTTGCACAATGCAAAGCCTTCAAAAATCCAATAGTTGACAGTGGTATTATTGGTATATCAAGTGGAGCAAGTTTAGGAGCTGTTATAGCAATTTCATTAGGGTTTCACTGCAACAAATATCTTTGCAATGCCTTTATTTTCAGGAGCTTTTGCCCTAATAATATCAGCTATTATCTATAAGATTTCCACTTGAGAGGAAGAACTGATAACTTACTTTTTAATTTTATCAGGAATAGCTATAGGTAGTTTTGTAGGAGCAATCACTTCTGTTATTTTAACGAGCCTTGCAGAAACAGAAATGAAAGAATATATCTTTTTGGGCAATGGGAAGTTTGAACAGTAGAAGATGGGAACATTTTCTTTTTGGATTGATACCCTATTGCAATTTTTATCTCCTATTTTATTTTACTATGGAAAAAGAATTAAATATTCTGTTGTTAGGAGATGAAGAAGCTAAATCTTTAGGGATAAATATCAAAAATAAGAGCTAAAATTTTAATTATCATAGCCTTACTCACAGCTATTTCTGTTTGTATCAGTGGAAATATAACTTTGTAGGTTTGATAGTTCCACATATTTTAAGAAAAATAATAGGTTCAGATAATAGAAAGCTATTAAAATCTTCATTTTTAGCAGGAGCTTGTTTCTTAACATTCAGTGACTTACTATCAAGAATAGTATTAGCACCTAAAGAAATAAGTGTGGAAATAGTAACTGTACACTTATAGGAGCACCATATTTTTTATATATTTAATAGTGAAAAATTAGAAGAGAGGGAAAACCCTATGAAAAAATGTTTTTAGAAGTAAAAATATATCATATTCTGTAGGAAAAATAAAATATTAAAAAGATATAAGTTTTAAAATGTCAGTCGGGAGAAATTATAGGTATAATTGGCCCTAATGGTTCTGGAAAAACTACTCTTTTAAAGAGTATAAATGGTATAAATTCAATAAGTAGTGGAGATATTTCTTTCAATAATAAGAGCCTTAAAGAATACAGTGAAAAAGAGTTGGCAAGAGATATTTCTTTCATGAACCAAAACACTAATATTGAGTTTGACTTCCCTTTGTATTGATATTGTTGTTTTAGGAAGATATCCTTATTTAGAAAGATTTCAAGAATATTCTAAAAAGACATTGAGCTTGCAGAAAATATATGGAACTTACAGATACTTTTAAAATTTAGAGATAAAATCAATATTGCAACTATCTGAGGGAGAAAAGACAAAGAGTGTTATTTGCAAAAAAATTTTACACAAGAAAGTCAAGTGATACTTTTAGATGAGCCTACTGCTAGTCTTGATATGAGACATGAAGAAGACTTATAAAAGAAGTTTCAAAAAGAAAGAGCTAAGGATAAAATTGTGATATTAGTAATCCATAATTTGAGAACAGCTATTAAATATTGTTCAAGGCTGATACTTCTATCTAATGGAAATATTGTAAAAGATGGAAGTGTTGAAGAAGTTATCACAGAAGAAAAACTTAAATAATGTCTTTGGAATAAAAACTAAAGGTATACTATAATGAGATTTCTAAATCTCTAGATTTTTGTATAATATAGAAAGGTAAAATATGTATAAATTATTAAATATGGCAGATTTCTGTTCAAATGAAGAGCTTAAGAAAGATATGCAATATCTTTCTAATATAGCTTTGATGGTTTTGAGCTGATTAAATTTTTGATGGAGACAACTCTTCTCAAAGGAATATATAAAGGGTTATCATATGAGATTTTTCCTTCATGGATGGAATTATATTTAGAAGATTTCACTTCTTTTGTATGATGAGCTTAAAGATGAAAAAAATACTTTAAATCTCTTTGTGGAGGACATAGCAAAAAAGAATTGATTGAATACTATAAGACAGAATTGGAAAGAGCTAAAAAGCTAGAAGTTGAATATGTGGTTTTCCATGCTTGTAATGTGAAAGTTACAGAAGCTATGACATATGATTTTAAATATTCTGATAAAGAAGTTTTAATAGCTGTTGATTTCAATAATAAATGATATTTTTGAAGATGAAGAATATAATTTTACACTTCTATTTGAAAATCTATGGTGGTCTGGTCTTAAACTTACTAATAAAGAAGAAATTGAATATCTTTTTAAATGAAGTAAAATATAAAAAAATGTTGGTTTTATCTTGGATACAGGACATATGATCAACAACAATAGAGATATCAGAAAATTCAAAAGAAGGAATAGAATATATTAAAAAGAATTTAGAAAAATATAGGAGAATATAAAAATCTAATATATGGAATGCACCTTAATTACTCTTTGTCAGGAGAATACGTAAATAAGACTATAAAAGAAAATAGAGAGAAAAACTTAGACATAGAAGAAATAATGAATAATGTCTATCAACATGTAGGCTCTATCGACTATCATGATCCCCTTTGAAGATAAAGAAATTTTTGGATATCATAAGATCTCTTCCTCTTAAAGTATCTAGTCTTTGAGTTAATAGGAAATACAAAAGAAGAATTAGAAGAAAAATCCAAAGACAATGTAATATATTTTATTTAAAAATTCTATTGCTATTAATATAAAAAATATAGTAAAATTAATCACCACTAATTTAAATATCAAAAGGAGGGAATTTATGAACAGAGATGCAAAAATTTATAAATTTTTCAGAAGAACATGAATTAGATTACATTTTTAAAGAAATATGGTAAGGAAAACAAGTAAAGAAAACAGAGATCTTTTTAAAAGAATTTGGAAAACAAGCTAAAGAATTATTAGGAAAAACTATGTTAGAAACATCAAGACCTATACAAATATATAGAAGATAACTCTCTAGCTGAAAAACTTAAATAATCAATTTTTAAAAAGCTAAGTAGTATTGATAGAAATATCTATTGATACTACTTTATTTAAAATTATCTTTATATACTTAGTTTATTTTATTGAATATAAAAGATATATTTGCAAAATATATAGGGGATATTATAATATAATTAATTCAGTATACAAAAAACTTATACAAGTCAATTAATCTCTACAAAAACTAAAAATTATTTAACTTTTATTACAAATGAGGAGGAGAATTTATGAAAAAATTTTTAAAGGTATTTTTGTTTTGGTCTTATGTTGGTATCTGGGGTAATCTTTGTTAGTTGTGGAAAAAGGAATTAACAAGGTTTACATAAAGAATTCGATATTATTTTTAATGGAATTAAAGAAGAAGTTACAACTGAATTTAAAAACAATATGACAAGTCTAGAAGAAGAAATTAAGAATTCATCTCAAAATGAATTAGAAGAAAAGCTTTCCAACTTTTTGGTATAGAGTTATATATGAAGCTTTCAATCAGGCTCATATGATGTAGTAAGTATTAATGATATGGGCGATAAGGCAGAACTTAAGATAAAAAGTAAAAAGCTGTTGATTTCTTTTGAAGCCTTTCAACAAATAATGACAAATACAACTGAAGATAGATCAAATCTTCTAAATGAAATAGAAGGATTACTTAAGAAAAATAAAAAGGAAAAAGCACCTGTTATTGAGCAAGAAATGGATATTGAAATGACAAAAAGAAAAATGATACATGGACTATCCCAGAAAAGACAAAAATATGTTCTAATGAAAAGAATGATGGGTATTCCAAAAGGTTCTATTTTTCGATAACTAGATAATTTTTCAAAACTTTCCATAGAAGCATATTTGTCCATAGAGAAAAGGAAATAACTATACGTTATTATGTATTCACAACAAGGCAGCCAAGTTAAAAAGAAAAAAATCAAAAATTTATGGAGGTAAAAGTTATGGAATCAAAATGAGAAATAATGGGAAAAATTTACTAAAAAGTTGGAAAAATGCTATAAAAAGAGAAGTTGCTGTGACAAAAAGAAATAGAAAAATGACAAAGCTCTAATAAAAATACTTGAAGCTCAAAAAGCAGCAGGAGCAGCTTTAGATACTACAGCCTATGAAAGCTATGATGCTTGGATAGACACTATAAAGAAACAAATAAAGAAATCTGAAAGCACTCTTACAAATATAGAGTTTAAAAAGTTGAGTTAGAAGCAGTCAATCAATACTTAGTATAAACGTAACAAATATCAGCTGATAATTAAGAAAGAACTATTGCAGATCACTATGATTTGCAATAGTTTTATTATTAAAAATAAAAACTAGAGATTTCTCTCAGTGATATTTTGTATATGGCTGGGGTGGCTGGATTCGAACCAACGCATAACGGAGTCAAAGTCCGTTGCCTACCGCTTGGCGACACCCCAATAGAATTAAAAAGCCCAAAGGCTAGTATAAATATGGTGCGAGAGAGAGACTTGAACCTCACGTCTGGGACACTAGATCCTAAGTCTAGCGCGTCTGCCAATTCCGCCATCCCCGCAAAAATGGTGCGTCATACAAGATTTGAACTTGTGACAACACGATTAAAAGTCTGTGCTCTACCAACTGAGCTAATGACGCAAAATGGGGTGACCGACGGGGATCGAACCTCGCGACAACCAGTGCCACAAACTGGCGCTCTACCAACTGAACTACGGTCACCATTATAAGTTTTTGGAGCGGGAAACGAGGGTCGAACTCGCGACATTCAGCTTGGAAGGCTGACGCTCTACCAACTGAGCTATTCCGCACTTCAATGGTCGGAATAGCAAGATTTGAACTTGCGGCCCCTGCTCCCAAGGCAGGTGCGCTACCGGGCTGCGCTATATTCCGACTTATGTATTTGATACTTCGTTATTATAGCCCCTTTTTATGATAATGTCAAGAATATTTTTTTAAAAATTTTTATAAAAATAAGAATCAACTTCTCCTTTATGGGAAGTCAATTCTTATTAAAAAGATTTCATCTAATTATTTAGAGAAAATATTCTTTTTCTATTTCTTCAATTTCTGCTTTTATATCATCATTTAAAGTTCCTTTGTTTATCTATAGAATCTCTAGCTAAATCCAGATATTTTTTTGAGCATTATCTTTTGTCACCAAGTCCAAGATAACAAATGAGCTAGCTCTAAATCTTCTCCATCTACAACATCATCTTCATCTAATGATAGTTGTCTTGACTCCAAAAAGAACTTCTATAGCTTCTTCATATCTTTCTAAGCCTCTTAAACATCTACCTATAGAATATAGATACCAACTATCGTCATTTAAGTCATAAGCTTTTTTAAAATGAATCTAGGGCTTCTTCATACCTTTTAAAAATCTAATAAAATTGTTCCTCTCATCTCAAAAATCCAAGCATCATTTTGTCCCTAATTCAAGAGCTTTATCAAAAATGTTCTAGGGCTTCTTTTTCTTGTTTCTAAATTATAACCCTAACTGATAACCAATTTAGGAATATATCCATGTATCTTCTCTCTTAGTTCTTTTGCTATATTTAGATATTTAAGAGCTTCTTCTGGATGGGGTTCTTCTAATCTTCCGTAATTCCAAGCTATTTCAGAATTTATAAAAATTCTTTGATTAATTCTATCTTCATCAACTAGAGCCAAAGACTTTTCTAATCTTTCAAGGGCTTCATGAGTTTTTCCACTTCTACCCTAAGTTTAAAGCTATCTCTGTGTTAATCCATTCATCGTTTCTTCCTAGCTCTTCAGCTCTCAATAAAAATGGAAGGGCTTCTTCATAATTTTCTAAATTATCATAAATAGTAGCAACTTCTGATATTGCACCTATATCGTCTTTATCCAATTCATAGCTACTAATGCATATTCAAGAGCTTTTTTTCATAATCTTCTAAATTTTCATAACACATTGCTAGTCTCAAGATTTGTCCAAACATCATTTCTACCTCTTCTTTAGATAAACTATAGGTATTCAATGGCTTCTTCATAGTTTTTCTAAGTTACGGTGACAACAACCAAGTTGGCCATAAGTAAAAGCTAGGTCTCTATCTTTGTCTTCGTCATTTAAACTTAAAGCATATTCAAACTTTTCAATAGCTTCTTCATATTTATCCAAACCTGCTAAACAAGCTCCATATTCTATATTTATCCAAGCATCATTCCTACCAAGTCTCATTGCTTTTTATATATTTTATAGATTCACTATATAGTCCTAAAGCTCCATAATGCCAAGCTATTTCTGACATGATAAGCGGATCTTTTTTATCAAATTTTTCAGCTTGTAAATAGTATTTCAACGCTTCTTCATATTCATCTTTTGCCTTATAACAATGACCTATTTCAGCATTTATTATAGCATCATTTTCTACCCCATTTTTTAGCTTTTATTAAAGTCTTCTATAGCTTCAATCATACATACCTAATTTTTCTTTTGCACCAACCAAGCCGAGCATAGATATATGATACATCTTTATCATCATTTTCAGCTTCTACTTCTAAAGCATGATTTAATTTTTCAATTGCCTCTTCATATCTTCCAAGTTTTGACAGACAATATCCAAATTCAGTATTTGTCCAAGCATCATCTTGACAAGTTCTTCAAGTCTTTCTAAATATTTCAAGGCTTTCTACATCTATCTGTATATATCGTAAAGCCTAAGCTATGTCTGACATTATGAATATATCATCTTCAGATAATTCAAGAGCTTTTAAATAATATTCTAAGGCTTCTTCATTTTACCAGATTTTTATAACATATTGCTATTCTTGTAAAAAGCCAATCGTCATTTCTACCTAAGTCTTCAGCCTTTAAAAACAATTTTTCAAGTGCTTCTTCAAATTTTCCTTGTTCTGATAAACTGTATGCTAATTCTGTATATACCCATCCATTCTCTTTATTTCCAGCTAACTGATTTCTAAGTATTTCTTCAGCCTCTTCATATTTTTCCATATCTATTATATGTCCAAGCTAAGAAAAGAATCTGTTTCTATTCTTCCTTTTTCATCATAGGCATATTTTTTACTTTCAAGGGCATACTCTATAGACTTTTTCTGAATTTCCATTTTTCATTTTCAAGTTTTTGCTAAATTTCTATATATTGTTATTAAAAATCACAAGTGTCATTATCATTAGGATCTAATTCATATGCTTTTTAAAAACATTTTTCAGCATTAATATAGTCTTCTAAGAAAAATAAGAATAACCAGCTCTCAATTCCAAAGAAGACTATGTCCTTCTTCAAATTCTATAGTTTTTTTAATATTTCTAAAAGCTTTTGCATAGTTTTTCTATATTGTTGTAGGCTCTTCCTAATTCTCCCATTAATTCTGTATTTAATCTTTCTGCTGGCAAAGCTTCTATTAAGTCTATTATTTCTTGATATTTTTCTAAGTCATGTAATCTTTCAATTTTTCCTAATAATTCTTCTTTCAAATCTCACCCTCTTGGTAATATTATAGTTCATCTATCATATCTTCTAATTGATCTAATTCTTCTTCATATTCATTCTATGAATTCGTCAGCAACATTATCTGCTCCTTCTCTTGCAAGTTCTAAAATATTTTTCAGCATTTTTCTTATCCTTTTAATCCTATATAGCAACGAACAAGTTCTACATCTTCTCCATCTGTTACATCTCCTTCTTGTTCAGAGATTCTTCTTGATTGTAAAAAGAACTTCTATTGCTTCTTTATATATAGAGCTGCTAATGCTCTACCTCTGTTATATAGTTGTTGTCCATCTCCACTAAAGAGCAAAAAGCTTTTTGGAAAGTTTTTCAGCTTTTTCATAATTTGCTGTCTTCTAACATATAGATATTTCCTAAAAGCTTCAAGAAGAACAGGATTTTTATCATCTATTTTAGCTTGTTCTTCAAAATACTTTAATGCTTCTTCTTCTCCTTTAGTAGTTTTTTTAGATTGTGGTAAAGGTGAAGATATATCCATCCATCATTTCTTCCCTAAATCTTTTGCTGTATAGAAAGTATTTAAGTGCTTCTTCAGCTTTTTCCCTATGTACACCATGTAAATATCCTAATTCAGAGACGATGAAAATCTTTTCATTTACTTTTTCATCACCATTTTCTGCTTCATCTGTTCTAATTAATTTTTAATGATTTTTTTCTAATCTTTTTATAGCTTCTTCATATCTTTCAAGTCTTCCCTAAACATTGACCTATTTCAGTGTTAATCCATTCATCATCTCTTCCTAATTTTTTTCAGCTTCCAATAAGTATTTTAAACCTTGTTCAAAAATCTTCAAACTCATTACATGTCCAACCAGCTTCTGAATAAAGCCATATATCTGCATTAAGAGTATCTTCTTCAGCTTTTCCTATGAACGATAAGTATGTGTCAAGAGCATTTTCTAAATCTCCTAAATACATGTAAGCTCTACTCAAAACATTGATTAATTCCATATCTATCTTATCAGCTGGTAGCTTTTTAATTTCTCTTACAATCTTATCATATTCCCCATTTTGCCCAAAACTATCAATTTTATCCCAAAAATTTTTGATCCATAACTTTCACCTCTATTATTATTTTTGTTTATTTTTATTTATAAAAAGGTAGTATAATTAACCTATACTACCTTTTATAAAAGATAACACAGCAATTAAATTTTGTCAATTATTTCTATTTTTCTTAATTTCAAAAATCTAATTCTAGTCTTTTCTCCATATCTTAATTTGTTTCTCATACCTTGTACTACATCATCAAGCTCTGTCAATGCTCCCCAAGATATTTTTCTTCTGAGTTGATTCAATAACTTTATTGATTCCTCCATTTTTAATAACTATTCTTCTATCTCCCATAAGAGCAAGAATAGGATCATGTTGCCATTGAAAACTATCTTATTATTTCCAACTAGTAAGTCTAAGGCTTTTTCTATCTATACCTGCATTTTCAATTTCATCTATAAGAACTATTGGAGATGTACTTAAAAATTGCTGTATCTGATATCATCAATGCTCTTGATTGTCCTCCACTTAAACTTGTTATTGGAGTATCTATAGTAAATTTTTCTCCTGCAAGCTCATTGGCTTGATTAAATATTTTTTCTATTACACTTTCTCTATCTAAAACTAATCTACTTTCAGCATGTAGATCTATGAACTCTCTTACAGTTAAGTCCATTACAAAGTTCATATTTTGAGAAAGTTGTGCAACTAATTTTATAACTAGGAGAAAATCTTTTTTTAGCATCCATCAGCTCTCCATTTACAAGAACTGTTCTTTTTGTTGGAGTATCTCCTTGAGCTCCCCATTCTATATCTGCAAGTAGTCTACTTTTTCCTGAACCTGTAGGTCCTACTATTGCAACAATTTCTCCTGACTTTATTACTAATTCTTCATAGCCTTCTTTTTCACCTTTTTTTGTTATATCCTGGAAGTAAAGTTATGCTTTCAACTTTCTGTTCAGTAACTCCAAGTATATCAAGAAGGTCGAAGTCCATTTCATCTAATTCATTATTATCTATACTCATTTCCTCTCCTTCATCTGTACCTATTATTCCTCGAAATTGATTTTTTTCTGATATTTCCAAGTTGATATTCGTTTCCTATTCTAGTTTCACCTAAACAATATGAACATACTGCTGATGGTAATGGGAATCTTAATTTTTCTTTCCAACACTGTATCTATTTCTTCATTTGTTTATCCATTATTAAAGAACCAAATTCATAAGTTCCTTGCCCTGTTAAACCATTTATATGGATAATAGCTGCCCTTAGGGTTTACAGTTTGCACTCTTGATGCAAAACTCTCTTTCTGCTTGAGAAACTATATCTCCCTTTGTAATAACAACTATATCTGCTAGTTTAAGCATAGGTCCCTATTTTTAGGAGTATTTATTCCACTTAGGTTATCTATTACACACACTGCCTTAATATCTTTTAAATAAAGGCGAACATCTATTACATAGTCCAGCACTTTCTGTTATTAATAAGTCCACACCATTAGCTTGTCCCCATTGCACAACTTCTTCTATATTACTTGCAAAAAGTGGTCTGGACAAACTGAACCTGATAATCCTTTTTTTACAAGTATTCCTGCTTTTTCATATAAAACATCATCATCTGTGTAAAGACAGTCAAACTTAACTATACCAACTTTAATATTTTGTGCCTTTAAACTTTCTATTGTTTTTGATAATAAGTGAAGTCTTTTCCAGATGAAGGTGGTCCCTGATACTGTTATAAGTTTCTCATTATTCAGCTGCTCCTTCCTTAAATGTTTCTTCACATTTTTAATTAATTCTCCCATATCATTTTGAGTAGATAAAAGTCCCAACCAACCCAAAGCATAGGTCTACCATTTACAGGATTTTTTTACTTCTGGATGTACACTTGGGAATAGTCCTTGATTAGCTAGAGTATCTCCAACTGCTTTTTCCACTCATAAATTTAATAACTTTTTCTAATTCTTTTTGCCTTTTGAAGCCTTAGTTAACATAAATATTGGAGATATGATTGCTCCTTCTTTTGGCCATATAACTTCTTTTTGGTCCCTTTTTCTGGTACCATCTTGAGAAGAAAGTAAGGCATTATTGTTACAACTGGTTCTTTTGCTTCAACCATTTGTGCAGGGTGTAAGTTAGAAAGTAAAAGAATGTCCTAAACTTTTTACACCTTCAAAACCATATAGTTTATAGATATGAATTAAGATTGAATTGAATAAGTCAAAGTCTGCTATAGGTAATGAAACAGATTTTGCAAAATTCAGGGTTTTAATAAATCTCCCCAAGATCTAGGAACTTCTCTACCGTTTAGAGCTGCCTTTTATTAACTATAAATATAGCTGGTACAACTCCTATCATTGAGTAATCTCCATGTGGATCTTTAAATGAATATTTTTCATTATCAAAATCTGTATTGTATTTTTCAATACCTGTCATATCTTTAAATATACCTTGTTCTTTGAACTTTTCCCAATAAATCTTTATCAAAAGAATAAGTCGAAACCAGCTGAGATGAAACATATCTGCTAATTTATCTATATCATTTTTATCTATTACTTCATCTTTTTATCCAACCAAGTCCCTGAGTAAGCAGCTTTTTAATTCATATTTAACTTTTATATCTTTGTTATCTGCTAAAGTATTTTTCAAAAACCTTCTAATAAAGGAATTCTAACTGGACAAGGTAAAAGTCCCATAAGTGACGCTTCTTTAACTCCTTCATCTTCTCTTTCAACAGAAGCTATTGCTTGTTGTAACATTGGGATAAAAGCATCTACATCTTCTTTTTAATCATCATTGCTTTTTCTAAAAGTGATTCCTTGTTCTTCTAACTTTTTGTAAAACTGCAGGATTATCTAACCTTTAAATCCTATATTTGCAAAAACAGGAATTGTTTCTGGGTATTTTTCTACTATTGATTTTTTATTGACATTGATTTACTAATATACATATTATACTCTCCTTTTATATATAAACTCTTATTTATGTTCTTTATTATTTTTAGTAAATTATACTCTCTTTGTAAACTATTTTTCTGTAACATTTGTTACAAAAATATAAAAATAAGTGGCTGTTGCAAAATTTTTAATTTTGCAACAACCTCTTATTTAAAAATTATTAGTTGAAAAGTGTATCTAAAGAAGATATTTCTTTTTCTATTTCTTCTAATTTTAGCTTTTATAGTATCATTTACAGCTCCATGCTCAGTTATAGACTCTCTAGCTGAATCTAAATATTTTTGTGCATTTTTCTTTTATCACCTATTCCTATATAGCAATAAGCAAGTTCAAAATCTTCTCCATCTACTACATCTTCCTCAGCTAATGATATCTGTCTTGATTCTAAAAGAACTTTTTATAGCTTCTTCATATCTTTCTAAGCCTCTTAAGCATCTACCCATAGCATATAGATACCAACCATTATTATCTCTAGTCATAAGCTTTTTTAAATGATTCTAAAGCTTCTTCATATTTTTCTAAATCTAATAAAATTACTCCTTTTCGTTTCAAAAATCCAAAGCATCATTTCCTCCTAATTCTATAGCTTTGTCAAAAATATTCTAAAGCTTCATTTTTGTTTCAGAATTATAACCTAATTGATATCCAATTTGTGAATACAACCAAGCATCTTCTCTTCCTAAATCTTTTTGCTATATTTAGATATTTAAGTGCTTCTTCTGGATGTGGTTCCTCTAATTTTTCCATAGTACCAACCCTAGTTCAGAATTTATAAAAATTCTTTGATTAATGTCATTTTGATCAACCATAGTCAAAGACTTTTTCAATTTTTTTCAATTGCTTCTTTTTACATTTCCACTTCTACCTAAGCTCACAGCTATTTCAGTATTAATTCCTTCATCATTTCTTCCTAATTCTTGAGCTCTTTAATAAAAATGGAAGTGCATCTTCATATTTACCCATATAATTATAAAGCCAACCAAGTTCTGATAATACATTCACTTCATCTTTATCCAATTCATAAGATATTAATACATATTCAAGGGCTTTTTTTCATAATCTTCTAAATTTTTCATAACAAATTGCTATTTCAAAAATTTATCCAAGCATCATTTCTGCCTTCTTCTTGAGATTTAATATGGTATCCAAGAGCTTTTTCTATAATCTCCCTAATAGACGATAGCACCAACCAAGTTGACTATAGGTAAAAGCTAAATCTTTTTCTTCATCAAAACTTAAAAGCATATTCTAATTTTTCTATAGCTTCTTACATCTATTTGAAACTCAGCTAAACATCCTCCATATTGTATATTTATCCAAGCATCATTTCTGCCAAGTTCTACTGCTCTTTTTATATATTTTAGACCTTCCTTATATTCTCCCTGAGACACAATAAAAGCCAAGCTATTTCTGATATAAGATCCATATCATTTTTATCATATTTTTCAGCTAATAAATAGAATTCTAATGCCTTTTTTAGATCAGATTTTTCTTGTAACAATATCCGATTTCATTATTTATCCAAGCACTATCTCTACCTTCTTTAGATTGAATATAATGTTCAAGTGCCTTATCATAATCTTCTAATTGACGATAACACCAACCAAGTAAGCTGTGAATATGTGCTATATCTTTTTCCCTCATCTTCCACTTCTAAGGCATGATTTAATTTTTTTAATAGCCTCTTCATATCTTTCAAGTATTGATAGACAATATCCAAAACTCACAATTTGTCCAAGCATCATCTTGACCAAGTTCCTCAAGTCTTTCTAAGTATTTTTAATCCTTCTTCATATTTTTCCTAAAAATTGTAAAGCCAAGCTATGTCTGACATTGAATAAGTATCTTCTTCATCTAGTTCAACAGCCTTTAAATAATATTCTAAGGCTTCTTCTATTTTTACCCTAGATTTTTATAACATATTCCTATCTTTTGATAAAAGCCATTCATCAGCATAATCTAATTTTTCTAGTTTTAAAAATATTCTAATGCTTCTTCATATCTTTCTTGTTTAAATAAACTATAGCCTAACTCATAATTCCCTTCTACGTCTCTTTTATTTTTTGCTAAGATAGGTCTAAGTATTTCTTCAGCCTCTGTATATCTCATATGTCTGTTATATAGACTAGCTAGAAATATTTCTGTATCTATTTTATTTTCTCTAGTTTTAGCATATTTTTTAGCTTCAAGAGCATATTCTATAGCTTTTTCTGAATTTCCATTTTCCTCTTCAATTTCTCCTAAGGCTAATATGTTCCCACTAAGAAATCACAAGCCTTTTCATCATCTGGTTCTTGCTCATATACCTTTAAAAAATGCTTTTCTGCCTTTGTATAATCTTCTAAGAAAAAGTAAGAATATCCTATTCTCCAATTCCAAAGTGCAGTATCTCCTACTTCATTTTCTATACTTTTTAATATTTCTAAACCTTTTTCATATTCTTCTATATTGTTGTAAGCTCTTCCTAATTCTCCTATTAATTCTGTATTTAATTGTTCAGCTGGTAAAGCTTCTATTAAGTCTATTATTTCTTGATATTTTTCCATTTCATTTAAGCTTTCAATTTTTTTCTAATAATTTTTCTTTCAAAAATCTTCACCTCTTATATTTTTAATTTTTCTTATATATCATAACATTTTTATATATTTTTTATGTAACATATGTTACAAATAAAAAGAGCTGTTGCAAAATTAAAATTTCATCCTAAAGTAAAAATAAGTGAGTTACGAATGGATTTTTAGATAAAAATCAAAATAGAATGAGCGAGCAAATACAGGGTGTTTGAGTGCAACGAGTTTCCTGATTTGCAGCGAATTCTGATTTTTATCGTTAAGAAATTTACTCAGTAACGAAACTATTTTTTACTTTTTGTTAATTTGCAACAGCCCCCTATTTTACATAAATTTATTTAATTTAAAAATTGATCTAGTGAAAGTATTTCTTTTTCTATTTCTTCAATTTTTCTTTCATAATAGTCATTTAGAATTCCACGTCCAATAATAGACTCTCTAGCTGAATCTAAAATATTTTTGTGCATTTTCTTTTATCACCCTATTCCAATATAGCAAAGTGCAAGTTCAAAATCTTCTCCATCTACTATATCTTCTTCATCTAATGATATTTGTCTTGATTCTAAAAGAACCTCTATAGCTTCTTCATATCTTTCTAAAGCCTCTTAAACATCTTCCCATACAATATAGGTACCAACCATCATTATCTCTAGTCATAAGCATTTTTAAATGAATCTAAAGCTTCTTCATATCTTTTTAAAGTCTAATAATACTCTCCTCTCACCTCGAAAAATCCAAGCATCATCTCTTCCTAATTCTATAGCTCTATCAAAATGTTTCTAATGCTTCTTTCAGATTTCTTTCAGGATCATAACCTAATTGATATCCAATTTTGCTGAATGTATCCACTCATCATCTCTTCCTAATTCTTTTGCTATATTTAAATATTTAAGTCCTTCTTCTGGTTCTGGGTTTTCTAATTTTTCCATAGTACCAACCTAGTTCAGAATTTATAAGGATTCTTCTATTGATATCAGCTTCATCAACCATAGATCAAAGACTCTTTCAATTTTTCAATTCCTTCATTAAGCTTTTCCACTTCTACCCTAAGTTCATAGCTATTTCAGTTTTAATCCATTCATCATCTCTTCCTAATTCTTCAGCTCTCAATAAAAAATGGAAGTCCCCTCTTCATAGTTGTCCATACAATCATAGATCCAAGCAACTTCTGATAATATACGTATATTATCTCTATCTAAATCATAAGCTATCAAGGCATAGTCAAGTGCTTTTTCATAATTATCTAAATTTTTCATAGCATATTGCTATTTCTATATTTGTCCAAGAATCGTTTCTTCCTTCTTCTTTTAGCTTTAAGTTGATATTCTAGGGCTTTTTCATAATTTTCTAATTGATGGTAACACCAACCAAGTTGACCATAGATAAAAGCTAAGTCCTTTTCTTCATCTTTTAAACTTAAAGCATAGTCAAACTTTTTCTATGGCTTCTTCATATTTTTCTAAACCTGCTAAACAAGCTCCATATTCTACATTTATCCAAGAGTCATTTTCTTCCAAGTTTCATTGCTATATATATTTTAGCCCTTCATCATATTGTCCTAAACTATCATAAAACCAAGCTATATCTGACACAATATAAGGATCTTTTTGTCAAATTTTTCAGCTTGTAAGTTACATTCCAATGCCTTTTTATATCATCTTTTAATCTATAGCAATTTCCTAACTCTACATTTATCCAAAGCATCATTTCTACCCCATTTTTAGCTTGAGTGAAAGCTTCTATAGCTTCATCATACTCTTCTAATTGTTTTTACAAAATCTAGTTGACTATAAATATATGACATATCTTTATCTGCTTCATCTGCTTCTAAAGCACGATTGATTTTTTTCAAGAGCCTCTTCATATCTTTTAAGTCTTGATAGACAAAATCCAAATTCAGTATTTGTCCAAGAATCATCTTGACTAAGTTCTTCAAGTCTTTCTAAATATTTTCAATGCTTCTTCATATTTTCCCATAAGAATCATAAAGCCAAGCTAGTTCTGATAGAGAATACATGATCTTCTCATCAAGTTCAACTGCTTTTAAATAATATTTTAGAGCATCTTCTGTTATCTAAATTCTTGTAACATATTCCTATTTGTCTGTAAGTCCAAGCATCTGCTTTATTTATTTCTCTAGAGCAAAAAATATTCCAATGCCTTCTCATACTTTTCCTTGTGCTGATAAACAGTAAGCTAACCTCGAAAGAGTCCATTCATCTCTTTATTTTTCAGCTAACTGATTTCTAAGTATTTCTTCAGCCTTCGTATTTTCCATATCTGTCATATAAATCCAAGCTAGGAAAAATCAGTTTCTATTCCTTCCTTCTCATCATAGACATATTTTTACTTTCAAGGGCATACTCTATAGCCTTTTCTGAATTTCCATTTTTATTTTTCAAGTTTTTGCTAAATTTCTATATATTGTTATTAAAAATCAAGTGTCGTTGTCATCAGGATCTAATTCATATGCTTTTTAAAAACATTTTTCTGCATTCACAAAATCATCTAAGAAAAATAAGAATACCCTGCTCTCAATTCCAAAATTAAACTATGTCCTTCTTCAAATTCTATAGTTTTTAATAGCTCTAAACCTTTTGCATAATTTTTCTACATTATTGTAGGCTCTTGCTAATTGCCCTATTAATTCTGTATTTAATTGTTCAGCTGGCAAAGCTTCTATTGTATCTATTATTTCTTGATACTTTTCTAACTCATGTAATTTTTCAATTTTTTTCTAATAATTCTTTTTCAAAATCTTCACCTCTTATTTTTACTTTTTCTTATCTATTATATCATTAATATATTTGTTGCAAAATAAAAATTACAATCCTAATAAAAAATAAAGTGAGTTACATTTTAATCAATCTATAGAAATTTTCTTTGAGTAAGTATCATAATTTTCAATAAGATTACTGCGACGTCCTATAATGGTGAAAAGAGCCTTTGTGGAGCTCTAGAACCATTATAGGCTAGCAAGTAATCGCATATATAACTAAAATTTATTAAAATTCCTCAAAAATTTCTAAAAGTCTACTCAGTAACGAACTATTTTTTACTTTTTATTAATTTGAAACAGCTCCTTTTATTTTAAAAACTATTTAATATTTTTCAAAAATTGGAGTACATATATATATAATTAAGGACATGAGGTGAGAAAATGTATAAGCATGTATTTGGACCTGTTCCATCAAGAAGATTAGGAATATCTTTAGGAGTTGACTTAGTTGTAAGTAAAAGTTGCAATCTTAATTGTATTTTTGTGAGTGTGGAGCAAACTAAAAAATTCAACTAGAAAGACAAAAATTTAAAAAGATATGAATGAAATACTTGAAGAAATATCAACTGTATTGAAAGATATAAAGCCTGACTATATAATATTTTCTGGAAGTGTGAGACCCACTTTAAGTTTGGATTTAGGTAATATTTCTAGAGCTATAAAAAGAAGACTTAAAATATCAAGGTAAGATTTGTTTAATTACCAATAGCTTACTTCTAGCAGATGAAAACCTTATGAAAGAGTTAGAATATATAGATTTAATTGTTCCTACTTTAAATACATTGACTCAGGATATTTTTGAAAAATTGTTAGACACTGATTACAGGACAAGTGTGGAAGAAATCAGAAAAGGCTTCATCAATCTAAATAAATCTAATTATAAAGGAAAAATTTGGATAGAAATTTTTATTCTTGAAAAATATAATGATAGTGATGAAAAATTTTGTAGATATAGCTAATTTTTAAAATCAGAAAATATTAGATACGATAAAATTCAATTAAATACTATTGATAGAGTTGGAGCCGAAAGAGATTTAAAAAGCTATAAGTTTTTGAAAAAAATTTCAAGAGCTAAGAAGATTTTAGAGGAAAATGGACTTAAATAATATAGAAATAATAAAGAGCTTAGGTGAACTTGAAGAAGATAAGAAAATCCAAGTAAATCAAGAACTTTTAGATAATATGAAACAGAAAAAGATTATATCAAGAAGAGGAAATCGATAAGATTTTTATTAATATTTTGAAAAAGTTGTTGACAAAGTTTTTAGATATAGTGTATTATAGTTGATGTTCTTGAATGACACGAGCCACTTTAGCTCATCTGGTAGAGCAACTGACTTGTAATCAGTAGGTGATTGGTTCGACTCCGATAAGCGGCACCAGTGCCCCGTTCGTTCAGTGGTTAGGACATCAGATTTTCACTCTGGAAACAGGGGTTCAATTCCCCTACGGGGTACCATTACAATTAAATACAGATGGTTGGGTTCCCTGAGCGGTCAAAGGGATCAGACTGTAAATCTGACGGCTCAGCCTTCGAAGGTTCTGAATCCTTCCCCAACCACCATCTAAAAACAATCAACTACACTTCGGTGTAGCTTTTTTAATTTTTCTACTTTGTGATATAATAGTAAAGAAGGCTAAAAAATAAGAAAATGGTGATTGTATAGCTATGGAAAAGATATTTGAATATGCAAGAAAAAATAATATTTCAGACATACATATAATTGAAGGTGAAAAGAATATATTTTAGAAAAAGATGGAGAAATCGTAGCATATGAAGATAGTCAAAAGCCTTAGTAGAGAAGATATCTTGAAAATCTGCTCAGGAAAAATTTGAAGAAGATTTTGCTTACACTGACTCTAAGAATCAAAGATATAGAATAAATTCTTTTTCACAAAGGGAAAATTAGCTTTAGTTATAAGAGTAATTAATGATGAAGCTTAAAAGTTAAAAGGGACATTTATTAAATAGTGCAAGAACAATTGTGACTCTCAGCACTCGTAGGGTGTTAGTCATGAGACATGTACTTGTAGGGTATGAATTGCACGAAAATTTTTAGTAAAGCATATAGGAAACTTGTAGTACAGACACGGAGCAAGACACGTGCAACAAAGAAACTGAATTGCTGGGAACTCTTAGCTAGTATGACCACAACATAATACCTAAGTGAGAATATGGTATAAGTGTGATGGTGGCGAAAGCAGAAAAATATATTAGATGGTGCAAGGTTAAATCCTAAACATTATGGTGATAGACAATCAGCAGCTAAGCCTGAAAAGGAAAGTTCAACGACTATCCCTCGTGAGGGAGTACAATACAAGCGATTGGTATTGAAGTGGTTTCGCCTAAGGTGTTGAGATACACTATGGATAAGATATAGTCTGTGCTTGTTAGAGATAACAAGAAGTTCATAAGAGAACTGCATAGTAGTAGCGCACTTATGTGAACGACACTTCCCTACTGTTGTGGGGTTTTAAAAACTTTTAAAAATATTTAAAAATAAATAAAAACATTACTTTTTAATGGATAAAATGTAGAATATATGGTATAATATCTCTGATGAAAAGGAGGTGATTATATATGTATTTAACATTAAAAACAACAAAGTAAAACATCTTAGCAAAAAGAGTTTAGAAATTTTAAAATATTTGTGCCATATAGCTAAGAATTTAAAGAATCAAGCTATATATAATGTTAGACAACACTATTTTAAAAATAAAAGTATTTAAGCTATAACGAAAAACTATAAAAATGCTTAAAAATAGTGAGAACTATAAGAAGTTAAATTCTAATATGGCTCAACAAATTTTTAAAAAGAAGTAGATGAAAGTTTTAAATCATTCTTTGCACTTTTTAAAACTTGCTAAGAATGGTCAATATAATGGTAAAATAAAATTACCTAGTTATCTTGATAAAGATGGTTTACGACTCTTGTTATAGGTTTTGTTAGATTAAAAGATGATATGCTGATAGTTCCTTATTCAAAATTCGTTTAAGAAAAACTCATCAGGAAGTTAAAGTTAAAAGCTACCATCAGTATTAAAAGACAAGAAGATAAAAAGAGATTAGAATAATACCAAAACAACATTCTAGGTACTTTGAAATTCAATATACTTATGAGAGTAAAAGAAATTCAAAGGGAATTAAATAAAGAAAATGTACTAGGAATTGATTTAGGTATAGATAATCTTTGTACTTGTGTTACAAAATACTGGAGCTTCATTCATAATAGATGGTAGAAAATTAAAATCAATAAATCAATACTATAATAAGATAAATGCAAAATTACAAAAGTATAAAAGATAAGCAAAAGATTGAGCGCACAACATTAAGACAAAAGGGAATAACTAGAAAGAGAAATAATCGTATAAAATGATTATCTTTCAAAAACAGCAAGAACAATTGTAAATTATTGTCTTAATAATGATATAGGAAAACTAGTTCTAGGATATAATGAAGATTTTCAAAGAAATTCAAATATAGGAAGTATGAATAATCAGAACTTTGTAAATATACCATATGGAAAAATTAAGAGATAAATTAATATATCTATGTAAACTATATGGAATAGAATTTAAACTACAAGAAGAGAGTTATACATCAAAAGCAAGTTTCTTTGATGGAGATGAAATTCCAATATATGATAAAAGAAAATCTACAAGAATATGTATTCAGTGGAAAAAGAATAAAAAGAGGACTATATCAAACAAGCGCAGGTAAACTTATAAATGCAGATTGTAATGGAGCATTAAATATTCTAAGAAAAAGTAAAGTTGTGGACTTAAGTGTCCTATACAATAGAGGTGAGCTGAACACACCTAAAAGAATAAGGGTAGTGTAAAGCTATCAAACTTCTTAGAAAAATTTTTAAAGATTTTTAAAGATTTTGGAACCCTGCGACATTTAGCTAAGCTCCTTAACTTGTTAAGGAGAGATAATGCCCAGTTGTGGGAGGTCTCAGTAATAAAGTTATTGATGAAAAAAATTTTATCTTTAAAAAGATGGCTTTAGTCTTAATAAGTGGAATTACAGGAAGTGGTAAATCTACAACTCTTGCTAATATAATAGAAAAATTTAATGAGAATAAAAGTATTAAAATCTTAACAATAGAAGATCCCATTGAATATTTTTTTGAGAATAAAAAAAGCTTTTAATCATACAAAGAGAATTAGGAACAGATGTTGATACTTTTGAAAAAGCTTTTAAAAAGTTCACTGAGACAGGATCCTGATGTTATTGTCTTAGGTGAAATAAGAGATGAAGAAAGTCTATTCTCAGCTTTTAAAATTAGCTGAAACAGGACATCTAGTCTTTTTCTACTCTACATACTATGAATGCTGTTGAAAGTATAAATAGACTTAATTTCTATGACAAAATCTGATAAAAGAGATTTTGTAAGAGAGCAACTAGCTTCTGTTTTGAGATTTATCTTTTTTCTCAAGAGCTATATAGAGATAAGAAAACTAAGAAAGTTAAAAGTTATTTTTGAAATTTTTAAATAATACTAAGGCAGTGGCAAATTTAATTGCCAATAATAAATTAAATCAAATTCCAAGCCTTATTGAAAGTGGAATAGAAAACTATATGATAACAAAGGAAAAAAATATTTTAAGAAAATAGAAATAGAGAGTGATTAAACTGTTAATAGAAACGAATGTAGAAATAAATTTAAGGAGTATAGAAGAATTTACTAGAGTAATGGCTTCTGAACTTCTTGAAGATAAAATTCTTTTTGATATCCAAAGAGAAGAAAATTTAATTAAAGATAAAAAGTAAGCTCTGAAAACTTAAATAAGAATACAGAATTTTTCATATATAGATTTAGAGAACAAGATAGAAGACCAAATTTTAACTATGTGTAAAATAAGTCTATTAAAAACTCTTTAGATAAAAAAATTATGCTTGGGGTTCTCTTATGGGAGTACGTCCAACTAAAGTTTTTAAGGAGACTTTTAATCAATGGTTGTGATTACAAAGAGGCTAGAAAAGATTTTTAAAAGACTTTCTACTTAGTTACAGATGATAAAATAGATCTTATGGAAACTGTTGTTAAAAAGAATTAGAGCTTTTAGACAAAGAACATATAAATCTATATCTAGGGAATACCTTTTTGTCCAACTAAATGTAAGTATTGTTCCTTTTGCTTCCTATGAAATAGGTGGTGGAGTTGGAAGATTCTATAATGATTTTTGTAGAGGCACTTTTTAAAAAGAAATTCAAATAATAGGAGATTTTCTAAAAACATATAATAAGAAAGTTTCTTCTATATATTTTGGTGGTGGAACTCAAGTACATTGACAGAAATAGATTTAGAAAGAGTTTTAAAGAAATTACTTGAAAATATAGATATGTCAGATGTGAAAAGAATTCACTTTTGAGGCAGGTAGAGAAGACTCTTTAAATATTGAAAAATTAGAAATAATGAAGAAATATTCAGTGGATAGAATAAGTTTAAACCCACAATCATTTAACTTTAGAAACTTTAAAAAGAGTCAATAGAAGATTTAATAGAGAAAACTTTGACCTAATATTCAAAGAAGCTAAAAACTAGGTTTTATCATAAATATGGATTTAATAATAGGCTTACCTGAAGAAACAACTGAAGAAATCTTTAGATACTTTAGCTCAATTAAATGCCTATGACATAGATAATTTAACTATACACTGTTTAGCATTTAAAAGAGCTTCAAAGCTATTTAAAGAAAGCCAAGAAAGAAACTCTATAGATAGAGCCTTGATAGAGGAACATATACAAGAGATAGTTAAAGAAAAAGAAATGAAACCTTACTATATGTATAGACAAAAAAATATCATTGAGTGGGGAGAAAATATAGGTTATTCTAAAGAAGGAAAAGAAAGTATATTTCAATATTGAAATGATAGAAGAAAAATCAAAAATACTATGGCATTAGGTGGAGGTGGTATAAGTAAGATTGTTATTGAAGAAAGAAATGGTATAGACTACATTGAAAGATATGTAAATCAAAAGATCCTGCCCTATATATAAGGGAATTAGATAAAAGATGCAAAGAAAAAAATAGAGATGTTTAGGAAGGAGAAGATATGAAAAAGATTATAAGCTTTTTTTACTATTTAGTTGCTTATTTGCAAATTCTTATGCAGTGCCAGCACTTAAATAATAATGATTATAGATTGATTATGAGTTCTCAAAATATGCAAAATGAAAAAGAGGAACTATTAGATATAAATAAAGCTAGTGAACAAGATATGTTAGGAAGAAAAAAATTTCTAAGTCTTATGTTAGCAAAAATTATGGAATATAGGGAAATAACTGGTGGTTTTGACAAATTAGAGGATTTAAAAAAAGAATTAAAGGAATAGGAGATGCAACTTACCAAAAATTATCTAAATTTTTTTAAAGGTAGGTTCAGCACCAACTAAAAAAGCATTTATATATCAATTCAGCTGATGAATTAACTTTAAAATACTATGGATTTTTCTAAAAAAAAGAAATTAAAAAATTCAGACATATTTAGATAAAAATGATAGAATAACTGATAATATTGAATTTCAAAAAGCTAGTTAAGAAGAAAAACTTATGAAGAATTAAAAAGATTTAATTAATTATGGAGGAAAAAAATAATGGGAAGATTAATAAGAGGTTTAAGTAAAAAAATGCTAGGTTTTTTTGTAGCAGATACAACTGATGTTGTTCAAAAAGCCTTAGACATACATAAATATGACGAATATTCTATGAAAAACATTTGGAAAATTTTGTACTTTGGCAGCTATAATGGGAGCTACTTTAAAAGGTGAAGATAAATTAACTATCAGAACAGATACTGATGGTTATAAAAAAAATATAGTTGTCAATTCAGATGCTAATGGAGATATAAAAAGGTTACCTTATAAATACAAGCGAAGAAAAACTTTGAAGGTCTTGGAAAAGGAACTATGAGAATTATTAAAGACATGGGGCTAAAAGAACCTTATGTTGCAATTACTAATGTAGATTATTCTTCATTGCCTGATGATATAAGTGCGTATTTCTATAACTCAGAGCAAATTCCTACTATTATTTCATTGGCTTGTGAAGATACTAATGATGGTAAAATACTATGTGCTGGTGCTTTTTATGGTGCAATTACTTCCTGGAGCAGATGAGGACTTTTATTACAAAATTAGAAAGAAAAGCTGAAGCTATAAGACCTATGAATGAACTTATGAAAGGTGGTATGAGCTTAGAGCAAATAATAAATCTTCTATATGATGATATGGACACTGCTGATGATAGCTTGGTTGAAGAATATGAAATATTGGAAGAAAAAAAGAATTAAAATATAACTGTGATTGTAATTCTGATAGATTTCAAAGAGGAATTATGACACTTGGAAAAGAAGAATTAAAACATATTTTTTTGAAGAAGAAAAAGGAAATTGAAGCAGAATGTCAATTCTGTGGTAAAAAAATATAAATTCACTGAAAATGATTTTGAAGATATATTAAAGAAATAAGAAATGAAATCCCCCTAAGAATGAGGGGATTTTTATTTTTCTGGCTTGCTTAAGAATAGAAAAAAAGTGTCCATATAAATGAACACTTTTATCCTAAGCTTAAATAAATACTATTTTTTTAGTTTTCCCCTTAGGGTTGTTACTACATTTAATATATAATAATAATTTTTCATTGTCAATTATAAACAAAGAAATAAGTTCCTATTGCAAGGACTATAAGTATAATTAATAAATAAACATCAAATTTTTTTATTACCATCTTTTTATAAAAATATAGAAGCTGTTGCTCCTCCAAAAGCACCAGAGATATTATCATAAATTTTAGGAGCTGTTTGCTCAAACCAAATTTGTAGAACTACTCACGACTAACACCCTACGAGTGCTAGAGTTGAGAGCTTCATAAGATAACTGAAAAAGTAAAGTTATCTTCTAAGAAGTTTGGTTTTTAAACCCCTTATTCTTTTTGGCTAGTCCACGATAGCCACTACTGGATAAGACTTGCATCTACACTGCTACTTTTTATCTGTATATTATATTTAAAAAGAACAACTATACAGAACAGTGAATATTTTTACAAGGCTACTGTTTACTAGCCTTAACTCCATATATTCAGTTGCTAATGTTCTAAATATATTATACACTAAAACTACTAAAATTGCAAATTTTTAGTGCAACATTTTCAATGTTGGTGTTATTCATACCCCTACGAGTACATGTCTCACGGCTAACACTCTAACGAGTGCTAGAGCCACGAGTGTTCTAACACATTTAATAAAAAGAATAAGCAGCAATTTTAATCTTTTTCCAAATATCAGTATTCATACTATCTACCCCATATCATTAGATAAAGTGAACTACTCCCATTTGTAGAAGTGAGTAGTTCACTAGTAATTAATAGTAAAATAATAAACTCCTATTGCAAGAATAATAACTATTATTAAATATGTAAGCTTAAAGCCTTTTATTTTTATCTTTTATAGAAATATAAAAAAATTAGTCCTCCAACAATAGCACCATATATACCATATAAGATTCCAGGTTGCTCTTCAATTAATCTAAAGAGATAAACCAAAGTTCTCATAATGTATTCAAATACAAATAACGCAGATAAAAAAATAAAAAGTCCATTATATATTCTGTTCCAAAAATCATTCATATTATTCTACCTCCGTATTATTAATCTTGCTTACTTTGAATTATAGCAAAATTTAAAAAAACTATTCAATACTTTTTTTATGATATAATATAATGTAAAATGTAAAAAAATCAGATTGGTGATATTATTTTCCAAGATTTTTTTAATAAATAGGAGATGAAAAAAATGAAGAATTTAATTGTAGCAATAGATGGACCTGCAGGAAGTGGAAAGAGTACCATAGCAAAAACTTCTTGCTAAAAAAATATGATTTAACATATATAGACACTGGTGCTATGTATAGAATGATAACTCTTTATCTTTTAGAAAATAATATAGATATCAATGATTTAAAAAGAGGTAGAAAGAGTTTTTAAATACTGTAAATTTAGATATGCAAGGAGATAAATTCTATCTAGATAATGTTGATGTAAGTACAAAGATAAGAGAAAAAAAAGAATAAATGATAATGTATCTAAGGTTGCAAGTATTAAGATAGTTAGAAGTAATTTAGTAGATTTACAAAGAAAGATTAGCAATAATAAAAGATGTTATCTTAGATGGTAGAGATGTTGGAACTGTTATCTTTCCTAATGCACAAGTTAAGATATTTTTTTAATAGCTAGTCCTGAAGAAAGAGCAAGAAGAAGATATAATGAATTTCTTGAAAAGAAAAACTGAAATAACTTATGATGAAGTTTTAAAAATCTATAAAAGAAAGAGACCATATAGACAGTACAAGAGATGAAAGTCCTTTTGTTAAAGCTGATGATGCTATTGAACTGGATAGTACAAATTTAACAATAGAAGATGTAATTAATTTCATATCAAAAGAAATTGAAAAAAAGCTAAATAAAAAAAATAATGAGGGAATTTTATGTATAATTTATTAAGAAAAAAATAGGCTTGACCTTATACAGACCTTTTTATGAAGGAGAAGATGAAAACTTTCATAGATAAAAGATTAAGTCAAGATTTTTTTCAGATTTAAAAAGATGAAGAATATATTTGGATACATTGTTCATCAGTTGGGGAAGTAAATTTATCAGAGGATTTAGTAAAAGAAAATTCTATTCTATATCAAGAAAAAAACATATTAATTTCAACTTTTACAGATACTGGTTATGAAAATGCTGTAAAAAAATATTCTGATAAGAAAAAGATAAAAAGTTATATACTTTTCCAATAGATGACAAAAAGAAAATAAATGAAATTTTTAAATAAAAATCAAATTAAAACTTTTTAGTTTTAGTAGAAACTGAACTTTGGCCTAACCTTATAAAATGAAGTTAATAAAAAAAGAATTCAAGAATTATAGTTGTAAATGGTAGAATTTCAGATAGAAGCTATCCAAGATACAAAAAAACTTAAATTTTTTTATTGAAGTCTATGTTACAAAAGATAGACTACTTCTATATGCAATCTGAAATTGATAGAGAAAGAATTGTAAGTTTAGGTGCTGATGAAAAGAAAACTGAGAATGTTGGAAACTTAAAGTTCAGCATATCTCTTGAAAAAAATATTCTGATGATGAAAAAGATGAATATAGAAAAGTTTTTAAACATTGGAGATAGAAAAGTTTTTTTGTTGCAGGTAGTACAAGAACTGGTGAAGATGAGATAATTTTAGATGTCTTTAAAAAGATTAAAAACTATGTTTTTAATAATAGTTCCCAAGACATTTAGATAGACTGCCTAAAAATAGAAGAGCTAATAAAAAGAAAATAATCTAACTTATGTTAAATATAGTGACTTAGAAAAACAATATCTCAACTGGAAAAGAAGATATAATTCTAGTGGATAAAATGGGAGTTCTTAGAAAACTTTATTCTATATCTGACATTGCCTTTGTTGGAGGAACTTTAGTGAAATATTGGAGGACATAACTTACTTGAGCCTCTGTTCTATAGAAAGGCTGTTATCTTTGGAAAAATACACTCAAAATGTTGTGGATATTGCAAAGGAAATCCTAAGAAGAAAAAAATAGGTTTTCAAGTTAATGATGTCGAAGAGTTTGTTGAAGCAATTAAGAATATTGAAAGTGGTAAAAATTTCAGATGAAGAAATCAACTCTTTCTTTGAAGAAAAATAAAAATGATAGCATTAAATATTGTGAAAAAGGAAAATTTAATTATGAATAATATAAAAGATGAAGCAAAAAGACTTATGGAAGCACTTCTTCCACTCGGAGAAAATCAAATTATAATATCTATATGTATAAATTACTTGATTATCCTGAGTATATAATGTATGATAATGATGTGATGAAAGCTAAAAAAATCAAAAATGGAATGAATATTTTTGGAAATTCTAATCCTATTGCTGTGGAAATAGGTACTGGAAGTGGAAACTTTCATGTATCAACTTGCTGAAAGAAATCCTAATAAAAAAATTTCATTGGTTTAGAATTAAGATTTAAAAAGATTGGTCTTAGCTACACAAAAAAATGTCAAAAAAAGAAATATAAAAAAAATGTTGCCTTCCTTAGAAAAAGAGGAGAGGAATTAGAAGATTTCTTAGCTGAAAAATGAAATATCTGAAATGTATATAAATTTCCCAGATCCCTTGGGAAGGAACAGAAAAAAAGAAATAGAATTATACAAGAAAGATTATTTGAAACTTTAGATAAGATTATGAAAAAAAGATGGAGTTCTATACTTTAAAACTGACCACGATACTTACTATAGTGATGTTTTAGAGCTAGTAAAAACTTTAAAAAAATTATGAAGTGGTTTATCATACTTCTGATTTACATAATTCAGAAAAAAAGCTGAAAATAATATAAAAACAGAGTTTGAACAATTATTTTTTTACATAAACATAATAAAAAAATATAAATTACATTGAAATCAAAAAATTAGTATAAAAATTACACTTTAAAAAAATAATTCGTTACTGAGTAGATTTTTAAAAATTTCTTTTAACGATTACTTGCCTGCCATTAGTGTTTCAGGAGCTCCGAAATGCTCCTTCAACAATAATGGACGTCGCAGTAATCTTAATAAAGTAATTAAGTCAATTTTTAAGGAAAATTATAAGGTTTAAAGAATATTTATCTAAAAATAACAGAGAATATAGGAGGAAAAAAATGGCTGGTTATGTTGTAGTAGGTACTCAATGGGGAGACGAAGGAAAAGGTAAAATCATAGATGTTTTATCAGAAAAAGCTGATTATGTAGTAAGATTTCAAGGTGGAAATAATGCAGGTCACACAGTTGTTGTGGACGGAGAAAAGTTCATTCTACAACTTCTTCCATCAGGTGTACTTCAAGCTGGTACTTGTGTTATTGGACCAGGTGTTGTTGTAGATCCTAAAGTTTTCCTAGACGAAATAGATAGAATAGAGAAAAGAGGAGCTAGAACTGATCATGTTATTATAAGTGATAGAGCACATGTTATTATGCCTTATCACATTGAAATGGATAAAATTAGAGAAAGTGTTGAAGATAGGATAAAAATAGGAACAACTAAAAAAGGAATTGGACCTTGTTATGCCGATAAAATTTCAAGAGATGGTATAAGAATGGCTGATTTACTTGATTTAAAACAATTTGAAGAAAAATTAAGAGCTAATTTAAAAGAAAAAAATGAAATATTTACAAAAATTTATGGTGTTGAACCACTAGATTTTGATACTATCTTTGAAGAATACAAAGGATATATTGAACAAAATAAAACATAGAATAGTTGATACTATCCCAATAGTAAATAAAGCATTAGATGAAAATAAACTTGTACTTTTTGAAGGAGCACAAGCTATGATGCTAGACATCAACTATGGAACTTATCCTTATGTTACTTCATCATCTCCTACACTTGGAGGAGTTACAACAGGAGCAGGTGTTTCACCAAGAAAAATAGACAAAGGTATTGGTGTAATGAAAGCCTATACAACAAGAGTTGGAGAAGGACCTTTTGTAACAGAACTTAAGAATGAATTTGGAGATAAGATTAGAGGAATCGGTGGTGAATATGGAGCTGTAACTGGTAGACCTAGAAGATGTGGTTGGCTTGATTTAGTTGTAGGAAGATATGCAACTGAAATCAATGGACTAACTGATATCGTTATGACTAAGATAGATGTCTTAAGTGGATTAGGAAAGCTTAAAATATGTACTGCCTATGAAATAGATGGAGTAATTCATGAATATGTACCTGCTGATACAAAATCATTAGACAGAGCTATACCTATTTATGAAGAACTTGATGGTTGGGATGAAGATATCACTCAAATCAAAAAAATACGAAGATTTACCAGTAAATTGTAGAAAATATATAGAAAAGAGTTCAAGAGATATTAGATTGTCCTATATCTGTTGTATCTGTTGGACCAGATAGAAATCAAAAATATATATATTAAAGAAATATAGAAAAATAATCTACAAAAACAGTTCATTACTAAGAAGTAGCTTAGACAATATTTAAAAACTAATGCTATCTTTTTCTTTGATGAACTGTTTTTTTATAAAAAAATCACAAGAAAAATTATTTTTAAAATAAAAATGTAATAAAAAAATAGTTCATTGTTAGCTAAAATTTAGAATACAATTTTTACCTATTTTTTTATTACATTAAAAAGTACATGAGAGTCTTTAAATTTTTAATTATTTTTTTAATTTTTTTAAAGCTTTTATCTAATCTTTGAAGAGTTTCTTCTATAACAGAAGTAGAGCAGCAAGATTAAATCTTTCAAAAACCTTTTCCATTTTCACCAAATATGTATCCTTCATCAAGGAATATACTAGCCTCATTTATCATAAATTTTTCTAAATCTTCAGGTTCCATATTTAAAGCTCTGAAATCTACCCATAATAAATAGGTTCCTTCATTTCTTATAACTTTGATTTCAGGATAATTTTTCAAAGAACTCAACTATAAGTTGTTGATTTTTATAAATAACTTCAAGACATTCTTTTAACCATTCTTCACATTGAGTGTAGGCTATCTCACATGATTTATAACCTAATGTAGTAAATGGGATAGAACAAGTTCTATTCAAAGAATTAATAAATCTATCATGAAGTTCTTTATTTTTTTATTATAGTATTACTCATCCCCCATTCCAGCTAAATTAAAAAGTCTTTTGAAGGAGCCGTAAATGTTATAGTTCTTTCAGCTAATTTATCATCAATTGTTTGAAAAAAACTGTATGTTTTTTTATTAGGCATAATTATATCAAAAATGTACTTCATCAGAAAGAAGTAAAACTTCATTTTTTTAGAATTATATCAGATAATTTTTTTAATTCTTCTTTTGTCCAAACTCTACCAACTGGATTATGAGGTGAGCAGAATAATAAAAACTTTATTTTTCAGAAACTTGAGATAATTTATCAAATAAATCATAATCAATATAATACATGCCATCTTTTTCTATAAGAGGGCAATCTATTAATTTTCTACCTTGTAAGTTTATTGCATTGAAGAAAGGATAATAGACAGGTGTCATAATAATAACTCCATCCCTCTTTTTTGTAAATTCTTGTATTGCACTAAAAAAATGCAGGTACAACTCCAGCAGTATTAATTATCCAGTCTTCTTGAATTTCAAAATTATGTCTTTTTTTCATCCAATTACATACAGCTTTTTTTATATTCTTTATTTGCCATTGTATATCCTAAAAACTACTTGATCTAAGTAATTTTTTTAAACCTTCAATAATTTCAGGAGCATTTTTTTAAATTCCATATCAGCAACAGAAAGTGGTACAATTCCATCAGCTACATTAGGTTTTTAGCATACATATCCTCCCATTTAAATGAACCTTGCCCTTTTCTATTTACTCTTGTAGTGAAAATCATATTTCATAATTATTCCTCCTATCTCAATAAATTAATCTTCTTCATTTTAAAGCTTCTTGAATTATTATTTCTTTATTTTTTCAAGATTTTCTATACTAACATTTCCTGTTTTAATAGATATAATAGAAAAATATTGACATAAGGAATAGAATTCCTAGCATTAGTAACATTTGAGATTTATCAAGTAAGATAAATAAATTATAACATACTATTAATGCAGATAGTGCAGCTAAAATACAAATTATATCTATTAAAAATTTTAGGCATATGTAAAATACTATTTTTCCCATTGTTTAGGATATTTATTTATTATTCTAATACAAGCTAAGTTACAATAAATGTTTGTAATCATATAAGGTATCATAACTAAAAAGATACTATTACATCTAAACTAAATCCCTAATAAAAACTGGAACAATTGAGACTATATAAAATATTAAGTATACTACCCAAGGATAACCAGAAGAAGTAGTCTTCTTACAAATTTTTGGTAACCAACCATCTTCAGCAACTTTTTAATATAGGATAACGAACCATTGTAATTGCTGTTATCATAGAAGTTGCAATTGCAAATACAGCACCTCCAATTATAAAAATTACAAATATCCAATAAGGAAAAAAATTTCTTTTTGCAACCAAACTCAAATTTTTTTATTACTTACTTCTTCTATTGGTAGTACACCAGCAGCAACATATGACATTGCAAAATAGACAACTGCTAATAGAACAGTTACTAATAAAATTCCTAGTGGAATATTCTTTTTGGCTTTTTGTAACAGCAGAAACAGCAACAGGTCCCATAGTTGTTCCCCTGACAAGCCCAACCCATTATAGCAATTGCAGATATAAAACCTGAAAATCCATTTCTAAAAAAATTTTCTCTGAAAAAAATATCCACTTTGTACTTTTTGAAACTCCAAAAACAATAAATATAAAAATAGAAATTATTAAAAATAACTGTCATAATACTATTTATAGTAGAAATAAATTTTGAGCCTCTGATTGTTGCTGCAAATAATAAAGTAATTATTAAAATAGCGATTATTTGACTGTAATCCAAAAGAGTAGGAAATATAATACTAGCATAGTTTATAATAGCAATACTATACATTGCAATTGAAAAACCATTAGTAAAATTTACATATGCACTTATTCCTGAAAAAAAGGATTAAATGTTATTGCTTTTTGGCTATAATCTCCACCTTTAAAAAGTAAACATTGAAGAAAGAAGTACATTGTAAAAATAAGCTAATAACATAAATAAACAGCCAACACCTACAGCTAAAACAATAGATCTACCAGTAAAATTAATTCCTGATCCCATTAAAACAAAAAAATCCCAGAACCAATAGCGCCTCAAAAACCTAAACAAATAATATCAAATAAATTCAAATTTTTTTGGCTTCAATTTTACTTTCATTTTTTTCATAACATCTCCCCTCATATGTATTAGTATCTTAATAATTAAGTATCTTAACTATTTTTTTAGTATAATTGATTTTTTTATGAAAAGTCAAGACAAAGATAAATATAAAAATTTATATATATTATTGATATTATTAATAAATTATGTTATATTAAAAAAACACATAACATTGGAGGTTTTATAGTGGATAATAAAAACTATATGAAAAAGAAATTTTTAAATGCACAAATAGAAACAAATGAAGATGAAAAATTAGTTAACTATAGATACAAAAAAATTAAATGGAATAATGGAGCCTATGTATGACTTTTATTTTTGGCTTATTCAAATTATTATTCTATTAGAAGAGACTATGGTTCTGGTGAAAAAAATTTACAATGATAGAAATACATATTTTTAACTGAAATATATGATAACTCTGGAATTACTGTTACTGAACTAGCTGAAAAAAATGGTGTAGAACAAGTAGTGCTATTTCACAGACTGTTAGAAAAATTAATTAAATGGGGGCTTATAAATAGAGTAGGTAATGAAAATAATGGAAAAATTTATCATTTAACTATTACAGAAAAAAAGGAAAAGAATTAGCCTCAATGCATAAAAATATGATAATTTAGATATAGTGAAAACTAAAAAAAGTTATTAAAAAATTTACAATAGAAGAATTAATAGCTTTTGATAAAATATGTAAAAGAGTATACAAATATTTTAAGATATAAAAAAAGAGAAAAAAATAAATTTCTTTTTTATAATTCACCAAATTTTTTTCTAATGCTTTTTCTAAGTTCTTCTCTAAAATCTAAATGAGCAATTTCAATTAAAAGTTTTTCTCTTTCTCTTAAAGTTTTTCCTCTTAAATGAGCAATTCCATACTCTGTTATAACATAGTCTACATCATTTCTTGAAATAGTAACTGGAACACCTTCATCAAAAAGTAAACATTATTCTTGAAACAAAAACCTTTTCCAGTAGTTGAAGCGTAAAACTATTATAGACTTACCACCCTTTAGACATTGTTGCACTGTAGTGGTATAATAGAATTGTAACACAAGAGTCTAATAAGATAAGATATTTTTATGTAGATTTTTTTATGATTAATAAATACAATATTGAATTTAAGAAAAATTGTTAGACTTTTTCCTTTAAGAGCGTAGAACTAAAAAGAGTATCTCTAATAAATTCTCTGTTTCTGTTGCTATTATTTCTAACTGGGTTAGACAATTCTGTGATGAATACCAATTAATGAAAAAGCCAATGATGAATACAACTATATGAAAGAAAAACCTTAGACTTCGTAAAGAACTGGAAGATGCTAAAAAGAAAATGAATTCTTAAAAAAAGCAGTGGCATTCTTCATGAAAGGAAATCGATTAATGGCTTATCGTTTCATTCAAAAATATAGTTACCTATTTGGTGTTAGATGATTACTAAGAAGACTTAATATCTTTCCTAATGCCTATTACAATTATCTTAGAAATAGAAAAAAAGGAAAGCCTCATAAAATTTTTTTGAAAATTTATTGAAGCAAGATTTTTTTATGTTGAAGAACCTAATAAAATTTGGTGTATAGATTTTTACATATTTAAAAATTAACAGATGGGAGTTTTAGATACAACTGTAGTATTTTTAGATTTATACGACAGGAGTGTTGTATCTAGTATAACAGCTAGAGAAATAACAAGTGAATTAGCGATAAAAGCATTAGAAAAAGCTTTAAGAAAAAGTTAAAAAGATAAGAAATAAAATAATATTACATAGCGATCAAGAAAGCCAATATTCTTCAAAGAAATTTGTAGAGTACTGTAATTCAACAAAGTATGAGTAGAGCAGGATGTTCCTATGATAATGCATCAATGGAGAGGTATTTCAATACATTAAAAAAATGAGTTAATAAATCATTACTATTACAAGACAGAAAAAGAAATATATGAATCAATAGGAGAATTTGCATATGTATGGTATAACCATGTAAAACCGCATTCTTACAATGATTACATGACACCATATGAGAAAAAGAAGGAGATTTAAAAAAAGTAAATAAAGAAATTAATTTTAATTAGATGTTACTGTTATAATTTTACTTGACCAGAACATTTGATTAAATAAGGAGATTTATGAGAACATTATTATTATTAAGAGGAATACAAGCAAGTGGGAAGTCCACTTGGATAAAAATAACTTAGAACCATACACATTAAGTGCTGATAACATAAGATTAAATATTGCAAACCCTGTTTTACTTGAAGATGGTTCTTATGAAATTAGTCAAAAAAATACAATAAAGTAACTTGGGAACTTTTTGTATAAATATTTAGAAATGAGAATGCAAAATGGAGATTTTACTATAATAGATGCCACTCACTCAGACCTTAAGCTTTTTGAAATAAATACAAAGATTTAGCAAGTACATACAAATATACTATGTATTGTCTAGAGTTTGATGTTCCTTTAGAAGAAACTTTAAAGAGAAATAAAGAAAGAGATAACTATAAATATGTACCTGAAAGAGTTATAGAAAGAACTTATGAAACTATTAAAAAAATAATGAAAAAAATTCCCAAGTGCTTTTAAAGAAAATAGAATCAATTGATGAGATAATAAATTTCTATACAGCCGATGTAAATCAATATGAAAAAAAGTTGTAATTATTGGAGATATACATTCTTGTGCTGAACCTTTAAAAAAAAAGTTTTTAAAAAGATTTTAATGAAGAAACTCTTTATATCTTTGTTGGAGATTATTTTGATAGAGGTATACAGCCAGTTGAAACTTTCAATATAATATTAGACTTATTAGAAAAAAACCTAATGTTATTTTTAATTGAAGGAAATCATGAAGAAAAAGAGTATGAAAAAAATTCATCTATGATGAAGAAAAAAATATACAAAAATCTTTTGAAGAAACAACTTTACTACCTCTTTTAAAAAGAATATGATGTGGACTATGTAAGAGCCTCTTTAAAGAAAAATATACAAGAAGTTAAGACAATGCTTTGCCTTTGAATTTAGAGGTAAAAAAATTCTTATGTACTCATGGAGGTTTACCACTTGTTCCAAAAGCTAACTTTAGTTTCAGCTAAAGAAATGATACATGGAGTTGGAAAATATGAAACTGAAATAGGTGAAATCTATTCTGAAAAACTATAAGAAAGGTTTATGCCAAGGTTTCATACAAGTTCATGGGCATAGAGGTGTAAATGACGGGACAATTCTCTTATTGTCTTGAAGATAGAGTAGAGTTTGGTGGAGAATTGAAAGTTTTAACTATTGATAATGAAGGAAAAATTAAAAAAAGACTGGTATAAAAAAACTCTGTATATAATAAAGGTTTAAAAATACCAATGTCAGGTGCTGTGGAAAAAAAGTTGAATTTAATACAGCAAATGAACTTATCAATGAAATGATAAGACATCAATTTATTACTGTTAAAGAATGTGAGTATAACTTAATTTCATTGAACTTCAATAGAGAAGCATTCAATAAGAAAAAAATGGAATGATTTAACAATAAAGGCTAGAGGGCTATTTGTTGATAAAGACAGTGGAGAAGTTAAAATCAGAAGTTATAATAAATTTTTCAACTTTGGAGAAAGACATGTAAACTTAGGTTATTTGAAGAAATATGCAACTTATCCAATTAGAGCATTTAAAAAAATATAATGGTTTCTTAGGTTTAGCCTCTGTTGTAAATAATGAAATTGTTCTTACTTCAAAGTCTGTAACTTCTGGAAAGTATAAAGATATTTTCCAAGATATTTGGAATAAAGTAGAAAGCGAAGTAAGAGAATTATTAAAAGCAAACTATGATAGAAAAATAATTGTACAGCTGTTTTTTTGAAGTAGTTTCTCCTGAATATGACCCTCATATAATAAAAATATGATAAAGAACATCTATACTTATTGGATTTTCATAGAAAATAAATTAGATTTAGATACTCATAATATAGATTTAGAATTTTCAGAAAATCTAATGAAAAAAGCTTGAATTTTTCTTCTGATTTACTTACTAAAAAAAGAAGAACTTACAAGATTAGAAAACTATGATGAACTATATAATTTCTTAGCTGAAAAAAAGAAAAAAAGCTTAGAAGAATTTGAAGGTTATGTACTATGTGATAATTCTGGTTTTCATGTTTAAATTCAAATTACCTTATTATAACTTATGGAAAACAAGAAGAGCTTGGCTTGAAAGATATCGTTCAGCCTTAGCTAAGGGTAAAAAAAGTTGAAGTAACTGAAAAAGATGAGCATAGACATTTCAAGAAATTTCTATTAAAATTAGGTAAAGGATAAATTACAAGAATTAAGTATAATAGATGTAAGAGAACTATATGAAAAAAAGAAAATTAAAATAAAAAAAGAGGTATGAAAATGAGTGTTAGACTTTTATTTCTATTGATTGCTGGAGTTTTTTGTTTTTTTGCTTCTATATTTTTTTAATAATTGGAATTATATATGAAAAAAACATATCAAAAATAATATGAAAGGTTATGATAAGGAAGTAGAAGGAAAAAGTTTTTAGAAGTTATAAAAGTCTGGGTAAAGATTTTTTTGGTAGTAGATTAACAGATACTTTATGTTATATATCAGTATGATAGTAAATAATCATAAATATATAGTTAAACCTTATAGTTTTATTAAAAAAATGCAGATATAAATCTAAAAGATATACTGATTCTGAAAAATGTTACTTGTATCACTTTATATGAGACGTCATGGTATGAGTGGACAAACAAAAATATCGTACAGGTGAAGATATAATAGTAAAATATAATTCTAATAATCCTACAAGACACGAAATTCTTAATGATAAAGGATAAAACATTTTGCATCTAAAGTATTTTCAAAAATAGTAGGGAAAAAAATACTTATGATTATCCCACTAATTTTTCCTTTATCATATCATTTTTTTGCAAAGGGACAGGTTCAATAAGTAAGGGAGACTATATGAAAAAAAGAAAAATAAAAAGTATTGATAAGTGCTTGTTTATTGGGAGACAATGTAAAATATTCAGGTGGAAATAATCTTACACCAGAACTTGTTACATTGTTAGAGAAATATAATGTGGACATTGTGAAAAGTTTGTCCTGAGTGTTTTGGAGGTTTACCCATACCAAGAGTACCCTCTGAAATTAGAGAGAATAAAGTTTTTTTAGTAAGGATAACAGAGATATTACTGAAGAATTTTTTTAGCAGGAGCTGAAGAAACTTTAAAAAGTAGCTAAGGAAAAATGAAGTTAATTTTGTTATTTTAAAAGAAAGAAGTCCCTCTTGTGGTAGCACTCATATCTACGATGGAAGCTTTTTCAGGTAATATTATTCCAGGACAAGGAATTACAGCTAAAAGATTGACTGAAGAAAAGATAAAAGTCTTTCTCTGAAGAGAATTTAGAAGAGATTGAAAAAAATATTTAGTAGAATTGGATAAAAATTAGGAGGTCTTATGGAAAAATCTATACAATGAGGCTTATTCCCTTTTACCTATAGAAGAGAAGAAAGAGATTTTTAGAAAAATTTAGCCAAGAAGTACAATATGGAGCTTTTTAAGATTTGAAACTTTCTCCAAGTATTCAAAAATCAACTTTTACAGCTATTTTTTTAAATACAAGGAAAGTGAGTTTGTTTTTTTGTTCCAGGAGATACTGTAACTCTAGGTTATGAAGGACTACCTAAGAACTTTATCTGATGAAACTTTAAAAAGTTTAAAAATATTGTTTAGATGAAACTGAAGACTTAGATACAGTTTTAGGAGAATATATCAGAGATAACTTTTAGTAAACTTAGAAAAAGTTACTATAAAACCCTATGTTAGTTGAAAGAGAAATTACAGACTGTGGCTTGGAAAAAATCTAATTTAGAAGAATTAAAAAGAATTTGACAGTGACTTTACTAAAAAGACTATAATGAGTTTAAAAAGTTCTGACTACAATAGATTAACACTAGATGAAACAGCTAGATTTACAAAAGTTGGAAATGACATAGAAATAGAGCTATATGATGATATTAGCTATGAGGAGCTTTGTGAAAATTTAAAGGATGAAGGCTTTTCTTTACCTAATTTAGATGAATGGGAATATCTATGTGGTGGAGGTTGTAGAACTCTATTTCCTTTGGGGAGATGACTTGGACTACAATATGAACTTGCTATATTTCTCTAAAGAAGACAATGATAAATATGACTTAGAAGAGCCAAACTTCTTTGGACTTTCTATTGCTTATGACCCTTATAAGATGGAAGTTATAGAAGCTGATAAATTAACATTTAAAGGTGGAGATGGAGGTTGCAATATCTGTGGAGGTTATGGAGATTTTTTTAGGTTATTTACCTTGTTCTCCATATTACACTCAAAAACCTGTTGGTGCTATAAATATTGTTGATGATTGTATTGTTAATGAGTATGATGATGAACTTGATGGCGATTTCAATTTTCTATCGTAGAATTATAAGAATAGGAGAGTAAATATGAAAAAAATACTTGTATTATTACTTATGTTAATTTTTAGGAATCATCAGTTATGCTAAAGAAGATGATATACTTGGAACTTGGCTTTATTAAAGAAAATGGAAAAAAATAGTAGAAATCTATAAAAAAATGAAAATGGAGAGTACACTGGAAAGATTAAAGAAGATAATTTTATTTTTCTTAAAAACAAGCTAATGACTTTAACTTATGATAAAGAAAAAAATAGCCTAGCCTATTTTTAATTTAAAATTTCAGAAGATAAATTTTCTTGGTATGTTTGGATAAACATAGAAAAAAAGATGGTAAATCTCTTTATCAAAGGCACTGGAAATACTGAAGTTGGAAAAATATGTTAGAGAATTACATCTTATTAGACAAAGAAATAATTTTTATTAAGGGGGAATAAAATGGTAGAATTATTGACATCAGGGGCTATGAGTAATAGAATGTTACTTTACAATCTTTGCAACATTTTTTTCTATCTTTCCAGCTATGTTTTTTTAATATTTGGAATTATGATGCGAAGAGGACAACAAAATAATATTAGTAGTTATGATGGTGAAGTTAAAGGAGAGATAATAGAAGTTTTAAACTCTGAAAAAGTGCAATGTTTGCTACTTATCCTATATATCAATATGAAGTAAACAAACATAAGTATATTGTTAAACCTAATTTTACATTTTTTTAACTCTAGTTTAGATAAAAAAATATCATGATAGTGAAAATGTAACTTGTATTACATATCTAAATAAACATGGTGGAAATACTAGAACAAAATATAAGGCTGGAGAAAGTATAATAATAAAATATGATATTGAAGATCCTAAAAAAATCATGAAATTCTAAATGATAAAGACAAAAAAATTTGCATATGATAGTAGGAGAATTGTTGCACTTCTTCTTATGATTTTTTTCCTCTTATTTTTCCTTATTGCTTCATTTTTTATTAAAAGGACAAAGCAGTTTTTACACCAGCAAATTAATATTACTTTTTTTGAAGGCTGAGAAATTAGCCTTCTTTTTTTATGATAAAATTACTTTTTTTATTAAATTTTTATAGTGCCATTTTTTAGCATAAATTTCGTTGATATTATTGACAAAATAGATATTTTTTTATTATAATAAAATAATTTCATAAAATTTATTTACTTAGAGCAAAATTAAAGGCAATTTAGATACACCAACAACATTATTTAACTAAATAAAAAAATTAAAAAAATATAAATAAAATTTTCAGGGGAGAAAAAAATGGCAAAATAATTTATCTACAGTTGAAAAAAATTTACGTTCTATTGCTAAAAAGATATGAAAATGTAAAAATATTCAGTTGGGCTTGCAGTACTTTTTAATGAAAGGAACAAGTGCCTTTTTCTGAAGATAACAAAGATACAGGAAATAGAAAAAAACAAAAAGGATATTTTTAACTGATGCTAAAAAAAGAAAAAAAGCAGAAATAAAAGAAACTAAGAAAAAGAAAAAAAGCTACACAAAAATTAAAAAGCTTCATGGGCAAATGTACAATTTGGAGCTAATGATTTGTATAGCAATTTTTTTGTTACACCAAAAACTAAAGTGGATAAAGCTTCAATAGTAAAGAGTGAAAACACTATTTTACTAGCTAGTGCAGATAATAACACAAGTTTACCTACTTTTTCTAAAAATTTGCATCTGATATAGAAGAAACATATGCACCTACAACAGAAGAGATAAACACAAGCAAGGGAAACTTTAAGAAATTCAATAGGAAATTTGCAAGAAAAAAATAAATAATGCTAGAGCTAGAAAATAGCTAAAGAAAGTTCAAAGGTTTAAAACTAGAATTAGTTCAACTTGATGGAACAAGGAAATCAAGTAGTTAAATCACCTTGGTCATCTTGGCAATTTGGGTGCTAACTATATATACAACAATTGGAATGGAGCATATAAAGGAAGAGGGGACAAAAGTATCAGAAGGAGCTATAACAAATAAATCAACTAATTCTCTTGATCCTCTAGCTAAAAAAAATATAGCAGTTCCTAATTTAAAAAGTACTAGCTATGGAAGTACAGACTTAAATATTGTAGAAGAACCAAATGCTTCAGTTTCAGTAACTACTAGAATTACTCCAGTTATTATAGATAAAACAACAACTAGAAAGAATCAAGAACCATATGTTTTTTTAGATTACCTTATTTTGAAGCTAGAGAAATAGGAACTCCTTCTATTCCAACTGTTAACACTCCAAATATAACTGTAAGTGGTTTTGCTGACTTCCCTGGAAGATGGATCAACGGGGTAGCTGGTAGATATTCATACTGGCATACAAATAATGGTATAGGAAATACTGATGGTAACCTATATCAAACTTCTGTAGAAAAAGGAGAAGTTTTAAAAAGAAGAGGTGGAACTGTAAACAGAATCCAACTTAAAAACTATCAAAGAGGGCAAATACAAGTAAGACCTGTAAACGTTGATGTGGGAGTTGAACCTCCTGAAAATACTGACCTTGCTGGTGATGTGCCTACATTCTTTATGTCACTTGAAGATATCCCTTATTCATATTTTGGAAAAAATTCAAAATTATCTTTGATAAATGAAAATAATAATATAGATGGGCAAATATTTATACACTTTGAAACAGAAGGTAATACAACAGATAAATTTGATAAATTAAAAACAGATGGACATATATCAACAGAAGAATTCAATGAAATAAGAAAATATACTGATGATACTGATTTCAAAAATGACCAAGGTGGAGAGCTATATCATGTAAATAGAGGTACAGTTGAACTAGGTGGTACAGGTATCAGATATGTTCAAACAACTTTTGCTGGAAATATGGGAAGAAGAGTTAACCTTGTAGAAAATCGTGGAAATATTATTAGTATGAACTATGAAGAAGGAAATACTAAGACTCATTCAAATGCTATTTTCCTTTATGGACCAGATACAGGAACTGGTTACACAGGTACTCAACATATATACGCTAATAATAAAACTGGTAAAATAAGTATGTATGGAGAAAAAGGATATCTTGCTGTTTTCACTGCAAGTTCTACACTAGCTCGTGGAGATGTATCTTTTATAAATGATGGAGAAGCTAATCTATATGGTAGAAACAGTGTTGGTCTATTTATAACAAAAAGATGCTCGTGGAAAAACTATCTCAAAAAGTCTAACTTCATTATGAATAGACCTATAAATCTTCAAGGTGATAATACTACTGGACTTTATATAGAAAACAGTGGAGATGGAATAAAAGAACGATAGAAATACTGCTAGATTTGTAATAGGAGCTAAAGATAATGCTACAATACCAGCCTATGTTCCTGAAAACTCTCTTCTTAATGCAGCAAATAGTAAAGAAGCTAACCACAATAAAGTTGGTGGAGATGAAAAATTTAGCTGAGGAAATAGTTGGTATATATTTAAATAATCCTACTGCTGAGTTACATGTAAAAAGTTCCACAACTAGAAATTGAAAAAAATTTGCTAAAAAAATCTATAGGAATTTTTTTCAAAAGATGGAGAAGTTAAAGCTACTGATGGAAATATATCAATCAAAAGGTGGAGAAGACAATATAGCTCTTTATGCTAATGGTGGAAAAAAATTGATTATACAGGTAACATTAATGTAAATAAATCAACATTAACTAGGAGATAAAGGAAATACAAAATGGTATAGGAAATATGGCAGTCTTTGCTTCTTCTCCAAATAATTATGTCAAAAGTAAATGGCAATATAAATATGGATACAAGAGATACAGTAGCTATTTACTCTGATAATACAAAAGTAGATTTAAATGGAAAACTTGATATAAAAATTAAAAGCCTGAATCAACAGGAAAAAAATATAGCAATCTATGCTAAAAAAATAGTAGTGCTACAAGTCCCTGTAACAGTGCAAACTAACCAATCTAAAATAGAAATAGATGGTAAAAAAAGATGATGGTACTATTACAAATCAAGGTTTAGCACTTTATGCAGAGCAAGGTGGACAAATAGTTGCAAATGGAACTTCATTGACAGATGGACTTTATATGAAAGTTACAAATGGAGGCTCAGCTATTGTTTCTGATGGTGCTACTAGTAATGTACAGGCTAAATACTCAACTATTGACTATGATGGCAATGGCTATGCTCTATATACAAAAAAATAATGGAAACATAGATGTAAGAAATGCAAAGATTAATCTATATGGTAAATCAACTGGATTTGAAAGAAGTGGAGATTTAACAGATCCATTCACTATGAAATTTAACAGATGCTAAGTTCTATGCTCATTCAAATGATGTTTCTATTATGAGTTTAAAAATATTCCATCATTAAACTTTCTCTACTTTAGCTGGTACATTTTTTTAGTGGTTATCTTGGTGGAGCAGAAGTTCATGGTGCAAGTGGAGCTAAAAAAACTATAAGATAGCAACTATAGATGGTATTGGTGCATTTAATATAGACAGTGACTATGATAAGAGTAGAGCTCTTGATCCTGCTAATGAAGGAACAAATGACTATGTCTTTAACAAGACACCTTTTTAATGCAAAGAGCTACAAATAAATCTAAAAATCAGGAAATAATGTTAGATCTATATTGAGTAGCAGTGATATAGCTGACCTTGGAGAACAAACAGCTGTAGGTTTAGCAAACTATGTTGGTGGTGAAATCAATTTAGAATCTAATACAAGTGTAAATGTCGATAGAACTGATAAAAGCCAATGGTTCTGTAAGTGTTGGTTCTGTAGGTCTATTTGCAGATGGTGGAAGAGTTAATGTTGCTTCAGGTGCAACTATTAATGTTGAAAAAGAAAAATAACTTTTGTAAATGGTAGTTCTGTTGGTATTTATGCTTCAAAATGGTGCAGCAGTTTCAAATGCTGGAACTGTTAATGTGGGTGGAAAAGGGTTCTATAGGAATCTTAGCAATGACTCGTAGAATAGATCCTGATGGTAATCCTCTCCCTAGTGGTTCTACTTCACTAGAGCTTAGAAATGAAAAGTACTGGGTGTTATCAATATGGATGGTGAATCTGCTATTGGAATGTATGTTTCTTAATAATCATTCATACTCCTTTAATCCAGTTAAATAGATGGGATATAATTTATGGTATAATAAATATGTCTGGAAATAATGCTATAGGAATGTTGATCAACTGGTGGTCATAGCATATAATAGTAATATTATAAATATCAACTCTGATCAAGGAGGAGTGGAATATATGCTACAGCTGGAACAGCTGCTAACCATCATCTTCAGATGACAGGAAGTGGTGCTGGTTCAGTAATAAACTTAAAAAGTTCTGTATCTAAAGATAATCCAAATATAGGAATTTTATACTGAAATTTTAGAAGATGGTTATGGTTCTGTTATATCTAACTCAGGAGATATTATTGGTGGAGATAATACCTATAGGTATATATGGGGAAACTATCGCGCATGACACTGGTAAAATCAAACTAGGAAAATAATAGTGTAGGAATTTTTGAGTTGCAACGGCTAATGCTACAGATTATTTTACTGATGTTAGTGTAACAGATGGTGAAATAGAAGTTGGAAATAATTCAAAGGAATCTTTGTTTCAGGAAACGCTGCTACCAATCTAATAAATGGTGCTAAAATGACTATAGGCGACAATTCTTTTTGCTTTATGTATTAGATACTAAAGAAATTCCTGCTGATCCAGTTGCTGGAACTCCTGTTATTCAGAGTGTTTTTAGAAAGTAATTCTACTGATGAAACTAAATTAGGAAACAATAGTATATTTATTTATTCTAGTGATAAAACTGCAATTATTACTAATAAAACTCCTTTAAGAACAACTGGTAATAAAAAAACTATGGTATTTATGCTAGTGGAGAAATCACTAACCTAGCAGATATGGACTTTAGTGCTGGGAGTTGGAAATGTAGCAATATTAAATGTAAGAGATATAGGTAGTACTACATCAAAAAGCAGTAAATGGGCAACTAGGAGCAGCTAGTCAACCGACTATAACAGTTGGAAAAAGTGATGTTATTAATGAAAAATTACTCTATTGGAATGGCTGCAGGTTATTTAGATAAAAGATGGAGTACTAAAACAAACAGGTCACGTTGAAAATTATGGAAAAAAATAGATGTAGTTGGAGAAGGCGGTATAGGAATGTATGCTGCTGGAAGTGGTTCAATGGCTATAAACCATGTAGGAGCAGAAATTAATTTAGTGGTCAAGACTCTATTGGTATGTACTTTAACAGACAGTGCTATCGGAGAAAACTATGGTACTATAAGAACAGCTCCAAATAATACAAAAGATGGTATAGTAGGAGTAGTGCAAACAATAATGCTGTTATTAAAAACTATGGTACTATTGAAATTAAAGGTGAAGGAAACACTGGAATTCTCCTAGCTAATGGTGGAACTAGACGAAGGAAACTAAACCAGCTAATTTAGATGGTTCAGAAGGAGTAGTTACAAAGAGAATAGAACCAACTGGTAAAAAAATCAATGGAGTTGAAATAGTTGCTCCAGGAAATGGAACAGCTACAATTAAAAAGAAATGGAAAGCCTGTAGTTCCAACTCTTGTTGATACTATTCCAGCAAAACCAAATGAAATAACAGCTGGTGCCACAACTTTAGACTTAAGAAAATACTGTCTTAGCAGAAGCTCCTTCATTGACAAGAGCTAGTTCACTAGGTATGTATGTTGATACTTCTGGAAGACAATTTACAAATCCTATACAAGGTTTAGAACATTTAACTAATTTAAAAGAAGTTAATTTAATCTTTTGGAATAGAAGCAACAAACTATACAGATAGTAGAGATATACAAGTAGGAGAAAATATTTTATCTCCATATAATAATACAATTTCAACTCTTTTCTAGAAATGGAAAAACTAAATTTAATTTGAATTCTGGAAGTTTAACTTGGATAGCAACTGGAACTCAAGATACAAATACAGGTAAATTTAATGCAGTATATCTTTCTAAGATTCCTATACATCTTTTTGCAAAAAGATAAGGACACATATAACTTTATGGATGGTTTAGAACAAAGATATGGTGTTGAAGGTGCAGATTCAAGAGAAAAAAACTTTATTTAATAAATTAAATCAAATAGGAAAAGGGTGAACCTGAATTATTTGCTCAAGCAGTGGATGAAATGAAAGGTCATCAATATGCTAACACTCAACAAAGAGTACAGGCAACTGGTGATATTTTAGATAAAGAATTTAATTATCTAAGAAATGAATGGTCTAATCTAACTAAAAGATTCTAATAAAATTAAAAACTTTTGGTGCTCAAAGGTGAGTATAAAACAAATACTGCTGGAATAAAAGATTACAAGAGTAATGCTTATGGAGTAGCCTATGTTCATGAAGATGAAACTGTAAGACTTGGAGAATCTGTAGGTTGGTATGCTGGTATAGTTCATAACAAATTGAAAATTTAAAGATTTAGGAAGATCTAAAGAAGAAATGTTACAAGGAAAACTTGGAGCTTTTCAAATCAGTTCCATTTGATGAAAATAATAGCTTGAAATTGGACAATATCTGGAGATGTGTCTGTAGGATATAATAAAATGCACAGAAAATACTTAGTTGTTGATGAAAGTTTTCAATGCTAAATCTAGATATCAGTACATATGGAGTAGGACTAAAGAATGAATTATCTAAAGAATTTAGATTGAATGAGGACTTTACTTTTAAAACCATATGTAGCATCTAGGTTTTAGAATATGGAAGAATATCTAAAAATAAAAGAAAAATCAGGTGAAATGAAATTAGAAATCAAAGCTAATGATTATTTCTCAGTTAAAACCTGAAATAGGTAGCTGAACTTGCTTATAAACATCACTTTGGCACTGGCGCATTTAAAGGCTTCTGTCGGAGTAGCTTATGAAAATGAACTAGGTAGAGTTGCAAATGCTAAAAATAAAGCTAGAGTAGCTAATACTTCTGCCGACTGGTATGATTTAAGAGGTGAAAAAGAAGATAGAAAAGGAAATGTTAAAGATTGACTTAAATGTTGGACTAGAAAGTGAAAGATATGGAGTAACTGCAAGTGTAGGTTATGACACTAAAAGGTGAAAACCTAAGAGGTGGAGTAGGATTAAGAGTTAAATTCTAAGTGTATATAGATTGTTATTTTTCCCTAAGAAGAAGGCTGAGAAATTAGCCTTCTAGTAACAAAATTACCTTTTTTTATTACATTTTTTACAACAATGTATTTTTATATAGAAAATCTATTGATATCATTGACAAAATTGTATATTTTAAGGTATAATAATATATCATTACAAAAGACTATATTTACTCAAATTTGTAAGGGAAAACAAAATTTTAGAAACAAATGGGAAAATTAATATAGTATAAAAATTTTTTTAGAGGGAGATGAAAAATGGGAAATAATTTACCTACAGTAGAAAAATTTACGTTCTGCAGCCAGAAGATATGAGAATGTAAAATATTCACTTGGTCTTGCAGTTCTTTTTAATGAGAGGAACAAGTGCATTTTTCTGATGATAATAAAATTCAGGAAGCAGAAAGAAAAAAGGATATTTTAACTGATGACTAAAAACTAAAAAGTCTGTAGTAAAAAGAAACAAAAAGCAGTAACACAAGCTACACAAAAATTAAAAAGCCTCTTGGGCAACTATGCAATTTGGGTGCTAATGATATGTATAGTAATTTTTTTGTTACACCAAAAACTAAAAGTAGATAAAGCTTCAATAGTAAAAAGTGAAAATACTATTTTACTAGCTAGTGCAGATAACACTTCAAGTTTACCTACTTTTTCTAAAAATTTCATCTGATATAGAAGAAACATATGCACCTACAACAGAAGAAATAAATACAAGTAAAGGAAATTTAAGAAATTCTATAGGAAATTTACAAGAAAAAAATAAGTCGTGCAAGAGCTGAAAATGCTAAAAGAAGTTCAAGGTTTAAAACTAGAATTAGTTCAACTTATGGAACAAGGAGATCAAGTAGTTAAATCACCTTGGTCATCTTGGCAAAGCTGGAGCTAACTATATGTACAATGATTGGAATGGTGCATATAAAGGAAGAGGAGATAAAGTAGTAGATCAAGTTCTTTCAAGAGATAGCTCAGGAAGTATCAATAGATTTGTAGCTGGTAGTTCAACTACAACTTCATATGGATCTACAGACTTATTTATAGTTCCAGAACCTCTTGCTAAAATTAAAATAAGTGCTGGAATAAATCCTAAAAATTATAAATAGACAGGCTCAAGTTATACACCATCTACACCAGAAGTTACATATCCAACTTTTTGAGCCTAGATTTATTTTGATCTCCAATTAAACCATCTGCACCAGCAGAGATAACACCTACAACTTTTGAGCCACCTGATATAAAATATAAAGGTTCAGGATTTCCACCAATGGTCACAAATTGGAATGCCTAAAACTAGCAGAGTCATAATGTAATAATCCAAAAACTATGATACTTACGATACAGTTAGTAAAAACTGATGGAACAACTAAAAGGAATATTTAATATAGAAGTTGGAAGACTTTCTGGAGGTGCTAAAGTCAGATGGTGGGGAGCTAATTTAGATGGAACAGCTAATCCAGATATTCAACTAAAAGGTGAAACTAATATACCTAATGTTGCAACTCCAGGGAGTGACTGTAGGAGGACAAAAATCCCAGGTGGACCAGGAACGCATTGGTTAGATGATGGACAAGTTACTACTAGAGGAATGAATGCCTTTTATCAATGAGCTAAGAGACCATGATGCTACTATCTCTGGAAATTATGTACTTTACTAATAGAGGTGGAGAAAATAATGGAGGTAATAGAATATTTTTTAAGCCATAACCCTGCTTCTTTAGGAAGTGCTGGTTATGATGGACTAAATCGTTCAATTATAAGAACTGCTACTTTTGATGGTAACTTAACATTACATGGTACACCAACACCTTATACTGGAGTTGGTGCTTATAGTGATGTTACAGTAGGAGTTGAACATCAACATTGGACAAATACAAAACATGATGTTTATTCAATTTTTAATAATACTGGAAATATTACCTTAGCTTCTGGAAATAACTTAGTAGGAATATTGATAGATATAGAAAGAAACTATTCTGGTGATAATGCTTCTGCTCATAAAACAATAAATAGTGGAAAAATCGAAATAGAAAATGCTGAAAATAGTATAGCTATTGACTATGGAGAATATGAAACTTGGGTTTTCAAATCAGAATTAACAGTAGGTAATGTTATTATTGGTGGAAAGAAAAACTATGGTTTAAGAATGTCAAATATTTATCCATCTAATCCAGATTTCTTTGATAAAGGGGTTACTATAAAATCTGGTGGAGCAGACAAAAAGATTTTAGTTAAAGGAACAGAAAACGTTGGAGTATCTATAGCTAAATTCTTATCTTCAGCAAAAGATTCTAATCCTATTGCAGGTATAACAGAAGGTTTAAATATAGAAGTAGCTGGAGAAAAGAACTTAGGGTTTTCTTAAGACATAAATCTTATGTAAAATAATACAGGAGATATGGTATTTAATGCTACTACAATGGGAACATTTACTTTTTGGAAATGGAGCTAAAGATAGTACTTTTAATCAGAACAGATAAACATGGTATTCAAGTGAAGAAAGATATTTCTATCACAGGAAAAGATGCTGATGGAAATGACTATACAGGAAGTGGAAACACAGTTTTACACTCAAATGGTGAAACTCAACATATCTATAACTATAATACTATAACAGTTGGAAAAGGATTTACTAAAACTGTTGGTATGGCAGCTACAGGAACTAAAAGCATCTACAATAGATAATATTGTAAATGAAGGTACTATAGCTTTGCAAGGTAAACAAAGTATAGGTATGTATACTGATAAATTTAGCTCAAGGTAAAAATACAGGTTCAATTAAAATTATCAGGAGTTGGAGATACAGATCAAGTGGTAATATAGGAGATGCAGAAAATATTGGAATTTCTAATAAAGGGAAAATTTACTTTCTTAGGAGATCTTGAAGTTAAATGGTAAAAAAATCTTCTGGAATATATAATACAGGAACAACTACAATAGAAGTTGGTGCTAATCCCTACAGATAAAGACAAATATTACAGGCAACAAATGGGAGCAACAGCTCTATATCAGTAAAGGTGCTGGAAGCTACAATAACTTCTAATGCTGGAAATAAATTAAATATAAACTGTTGAAATGCAGGAACAACTAAAAGAAGGATCTAGCAGTCTATGCTGAAGATAAAGGACAAATTAGTTTTACATAATGCTAAATATAAATGTAGTTGGTGGTTCAGCAGGTGTTGCTGCCTATGATGCTGATACTAAAATTGACTTAACAGGATGCAACATTAAAAATATGATGGAAGATGGTTATGCTGCATATTCTGATGGACATGGTCAAAATCATTTTAAATAATGCTGATATAGAATTAAGAGGAAAACTCAACATTAATGGATATTGATTTGATCTAGTTCCAGTTCCCAAACAGACCTATAAACAAACATCTGCAACTAATGTAACAGTATTTTCAAATGATGTTGTAGGAATAAATATAAATAATCTAGGGAACTCAAAAATATTTCTAATTTAAGTGCATTAAAAAGTTCATTAGGGAGTTGTATCTTAACCCTGGAACAGAAGGTGGACAAACTTTTCAATAAAGTTCAAAAGAACTTGCAATAGATGATGGAACTAATCAATTTTGATGTTGCAACAGATAAAAAAATGAAGGAGATTCAAACTCCTGGTGGATTCTTCTTTAAAAAAAGGTTTTTAGGTCAAAGATTAAAACTAAATGTAAATGAAAACTTAACTGCTAGATTAAGCTCTGCAACTGCAAATGAATTCTATAATGGACAAGTTGTTGGTCTTGAAGCTAACTCAAGTGACAAAAGCAACAACTAATACTGAAACTCAAGTAAATATTGCTAGTGGAAAAAAATTGTTGATGTAGCTAGAACAGATGGAACTGATAAAAGGGTGGAGTAGGAGTTTTTCGTTAACTATGGACAAGTTAATAACAGTGGAACTATAAATGTTGAAAAAGATTCTTCTGCCAATAGCAATGCAGTTGGAATATATGCAGTAAATGGTTCAGAAGTTACAAACAATGGTTCTGTTAATGTAAGTGGAGATAAATCAATTGGGACTATTGGGAATGGCATATCAGAGTAGATACAAGATGGTAACATTGTTCAGAAATTGATGAATTTGGAACTGGAGCTATTGGACAAGGAAAAGTAAACATTGTAAATAAAGGTTCTGTTGACTTAGATGGTCAGGGAGCTATTGGAATGTTTGCTAAAAAAACAATAAAAGCAGGAACAACATTTACAAATGCTGTTGCACTAAATGATACAACAGGAGTAATTACAACAACAGGAGATAAAGCTGTTGGAATGGCTGGAGAAGAAGCAACTCTAACTAATAGAGGAACAATAAATGTAAATGGACAAACAGGAACTGGAATGTTTCGCTAAGTCTAATTCAAAAATTGAAAATGATGGAACAATAAATATAGCTAGTTCAACTTCTACTACAGAAACTAATATTGGTATCTTTACTGAAGATCAAAAATACAGTAATTGATAAACAATAAAGATATAGTAGGTGGAAATAACACTTATGGTATTTATGGTAAAACTATAAATATGGGTGCAAGTGGAAAAATTCAAGTTGGAGATAACTCAGTTGGTCTTTATTCAAATGGACAATATGCAAGTTCTGCAACTCCAAATGTAACTTTAGCAGCTGGAAGCTCAATAACAGTTGGAAATAATCAATCTGTTGGAGTATTTGTAACAGGACAAAATCAAAATATCTCAAGCCAAGCTGATATGAGAATTGGAGATAACTCTTTTGGATATGTTGTAAAAGGAACTGGAACTAAATTAACAACAAATGCAACAAATCCTGTGACAGTAGGAAATGATACAACATTTATATATTCAACTGATACAACAGGAAATATAGAAAATAGAACTAAATTAACTTCAACTGGAAATAAAAACTATGGAATATATGCAGCTGGTAATGTTACTAACCTAGCTGATATGGACTTTAGCTCTGGAATTGGAAACGTTGGTATGTACAGTATTGCTGGAGGAACAATAGTAAATGGTAGCCCTACAGTTAACTCTATCATAAAAAGTAGGTTCTAGTGACAAACCTAATAAACTATATGGTATAGGAATGGTAGCAGGTTACACAGATGATAATGGAAATGTTATTCAAACAGGAACTGTTGAAAAACTATGGTACTATAAAAAGTTGAAAAAAAGATAATGGTATAGGGAATGTACGCTACTGGTAGTGGTTCAAAGGCTATAAATAGAGGAACTATTGAATTAAGTGGAAAAAAATACTACTGGTATGCACTTAGATAATAATGCTGTTGGAGAAAACTATGGAACAATTAAAAACAGTTCCTAATCCAACAAATGATGGAATAGTAGGAGTATCTGTACAAAATGGTGCTGTAATTAAAAAAACTATGGTAATATAATAATAGATGGAGCTAACAATACTGGAATCTATTTATCAAGAGGTAAAGAAGAGAAGGTGCTACACCTACTGCAACAAATGGAGCAGTAGCTGTTAGAAATAAAAGTTCAATCTGATACAAGTAAAAAAAGGTGGCTGGTATTGAAATTAAAAGCTCCAGGAAATGGTACTGCAACTGTTTCAAGAGACGGAAAACTTGAAACTCCAACTTTTGTAGATACAACTGTTGCATCACCATTAGCTTCAAAGAGTAATAGTTGGAGCTACAGAATTAGATTTAACTTCTACTAAACTAGGGTGATACTCCATCTGGTGGAATGGCATCAGAACTAGGAATGTATGTTGATACATCAGGAGTTAACTATACAAATCCTATCCAAGGTTTACAATATTTAACAGCTGTAAAAGATGTTAACTTAATCTTTGGTACAGAGGCTTCAAGATATACAACTAGTAAAAGATATTAAAAGTTGGTGAAAATATCTTAAAAACCATATAATGATGAAATAAGTGCATTAACTGCTGAGTGCTAGTGGAAAAGAAACTTTCTAATATTTAGTTCAGGAAGTTTAACTTGGATAGCAACTGGAACTCAAAATCCAGATGATACTTTTCAATGCAGTATATCTATCTAAGATACCTTATACAGCTTTTTGCTAAAGATAAGAACACATATAACTTCATGGACGGTTTTAGAACAAAGATATGGAGTTGAAGGTGTAAACTCTAGAGAAAAAAAGCTCTATTTGATAAAGTTAAATGCAATAGGAAAAGGAGAACCTAGACTATTTGCTCAAGCAGTTGATCAAATGAAAGGTCATCAATATGCTAATACTCAACAAAGAGTAGAAGCAACTGGTAATATCTTTAGATAAAGAATTTAACTATTTAAGAAATGAATGGTCTAATCCAACTAAAGATTCTAATAAGATTAAAAACTTTTTGGAGCTAGAGGAGAATACAATACTAAATACTGCATGGTATCGAAGATTACAAGAACAATGCTTATGGAGTAGCTTATGTTCATGAAGATGAAACTGTAAAGACTTGGAGAATCAACAGGTTGGTATGCAGGTATAGTTCATAATACATTTAAGTTTAAAGATTTTGGAAACTCTAAAGAAGAACAATTACAAGGTAAAACTTGGAATATTTAAATCAGTTCCATTTGATGAAAATAACAGCTTAAATTGGACAATATCTGGAGATATCTTTTGCAGGATACAATAAAATGCATAGAAAATACTTAGTAGTTGATGAAATTTTCAATGCTAAAAGTGAAAGATATCATACTTATGGACTAGGTCTAAAGAATGAAATAAGTAAAGAATTTAGATTGAGTGAAGGTTTCTCAGTAAAACCTTATGCAGCATCTAAAGTTTAGAATATGGAAGAGTATCTAAGATAAAAGAAAAAAATCAGGTGAAATGAAATTAGAAGTTAAAGCTAATGACTACTTATCAGTAAGACCTGAAATAGGAAGTGAACTTGCTTATAAACATCACTTTTGGAGCTGGTGCATTCAAGAGTTGCTGTTGGAGTAGCTTATGAAAATGAACTAGGAAGAGTTGCAAATGCTCATAAATAAAGCTAGAGTAGCTGGAAATACTACTGCCGATTGGTATAATTTAAGAGGTGAAAAAGAAGATAGAAGAGGAAATATTAAAGTCTGACTTAAATGTTGGTTTAGAAAGTGAAAGATATGGAGTAACTGCTAATGTAGGTTACGACACTAAAAGTGAAAACCTAAGAGGTGGAGTAGGATTAGAGTTAAATTCTAATCTTTCAATTAATTCAACACTAACCCTAGTGTATATAGATTATTATTTCCCTAAGAAGAGACTGAGAAATCGGTCTTCTTCTTCTTTTTAAATATGTAAATTAATAAAAAGTAAAAAAATAGTTCGTTACTGAGTAGACTTCTTAAATAATATCTGCTACTTGCCTGCCATTAGTGTTTCAGGGCTCGAAATGCTCCTTCAACAATAATGGACGTCTAATAGCTAAGTCTATTTAATCTATATATGAATTTTTTTCAGTATTTCTACTTTTTATTCCTGTCTTATGATTTGCTTTTTAAAGATAGTAAACTATCTTGTGAAATTATAAGACTTGGAATAGTATGTCCGCAGTCGAAGTTATAAATAATAGGGATAATTTCTTTCTCCTAATACTTCCTTAATAATATCTATATATTCAAGATTTGAATTTTTTTATTGTTATATACTTCTGGCTTTCCAAATATAAGTCCTTTTACTCCTTCAAAAACTCCACTCAATTTTTAAAGTATTCAAGTTTCTTTCTTCTGAATCTATTGTAGCATTCATTTCTTCAAGAATTAATATTTTTATCTTTAAAACTTGGAACATATTCAGTTGCAAGAAGTGACACTAAAGTATCTATATTAGCAATGATAACTTCCCCTTCAGTTTCTCCTTCATTTAAAATTTTTCCAACCTTCATTTTTTTATATATTCTCTCTTTTTAGTTTTTCCATTCATCAGTAAAAGCATTTAACAATTTATTAGAATAAAATTCAGGTTCTTCTAAAGAATAAGACTTTCTTTTAAAGAATAAATTATCCAAAGTATTTTTTTAAAAAAATGAGGATATACCCTCATATTCTCCCAAAAAGTAGGTATTAAACTTCCACCATAAATTGGTTTTTAAATTAGTCTTTTTTTAAAATCGCCAGTTGAATAGCAGTTATATCACTATATCCAAAAAAATTTCTTTTTTTGCTTTTTTTCAATTTCATCAAAAATCTAAATATGGTAATAAACTTCCTGAATTGTAGCCTCCTATCACAGGCATCATAATATCTATGTCCTTATTCTTTACAAGATTCATCATTTCTTCTGCTCTTTCCTTTGCAGAAGCAGTTCTGTAACCTTGGTATACTCTATTTTTTTACTAAATCTCCCTCTACTATTTCAAAAACCCATATCTTTCAAGCTGTTTCTTTGCAAATAAATATTTTTTTCTTCAAACCATATATGAGCAGGGCTTTGATGGAGCATATACACCTATTGCTTTCTTTTTCATTTTTATCTCCTCCTAAAAAAATAATTTATTAAATTTGATTGTATTACAACATCATAATTAAGTCAATATATAGTTTTTTTACCTAATTTTTAATTTTTTTATGTTGTAAAATAGTAAAAAAATAATAGATAAAAAAAGCTTAAATTAAAGTATAATAAAAAGGAAAAATTTGAATTTTATAGGGTGGAAATTAAATGGAATATAAAATTATTAAAAAAACGATACTAACTATAATTTAGACGATTTAACAAAACTATTAAATACTTCATATTGGGCAAAAGGATAGAAAAAAAGGAAACTGTAAAGAAAAACAGTTGAAAAACTCTCTATGTTATTTTTGCTTATGATAAAGATAAAAAAATAAATTAATTGGTTTTGCAAGAGCAATAACAGACTATACTACAAATTATTATATATGTGATGTAATAGTAGATGAAGAATATAGAGGAGAAGGAATAGGAAAAAAATTAGTTGAAACATTGATAAATGATGAAGACTTAGTACATGTAAGAGGTTTACTAATTACAAAAGATGCTAAGAAATTTTTATGAAAAAAATTTGGTTTTTTTATAATAAAGAAGATGTTATGCAAAAAGATAAAGAAAATAAATGGGGGTAGAAAATGAAGATAGCATTTTTAAGACCCTAATTTAGGTGGGCAACGTTCAAATGATGCAATAGAACCTCTTGGTTTTTGCAGTTTTATCAGGACTTACAGATAGAAAATAAAACATGAAGTCCTATTATTTGATGAAAGAATAGAAGATATTCCAATGGATTTAGAAGTCGATTTAGTTGTAATAACAACTTTTTACTTTAACAGCAAAAAGAGCCTATACTATAGCTGATAATTATAGGAAAAAAAGGTATCTATGTTGTTATAGGTGGATATCATGCCTCACTTATGCCAGAAGAAGTTCAAGAATATGCAGACACTGTCTTTGTTGGGAGTGCAGAAGGAAATTGGGAAAAATTTTTTTAATTGAATTAGAAAAATGGTCATCCCTCAAAAAAAGTATATGAAGAAATTAAGTTGCCAGATATCAGTGAAGTTGTTTACGATAGAAGTCTATTTAAAGATAAAAAAGTATTCCTTTGTTGTACCTGTACAATTTGGTAGAGGCTGTATGCACCAATGTGAATTTTTGTACTATAGGTTCTGTTCATAAGGGAGATTATACTCATAGAAAAGTTGAACTTGTAATAGAAGAAATCAAAGAAATTTTTCAGAACTAATAAAAGAGCAAAGGTTATATATTTTTGTAGATGACAATATCTTTGCAAATAAGAAGAAAGCACTACACCTATTTAATGAATTAAAAAAATTAAAGATAAAATGGGCTTGTCAAGGAAGTATTGATATTGCCAAAAGACGAGGACTTAGTTAAACTTATGTCTGAGTCAGGTTGCATCGAAATGCTTTTTAGGTTTTGAAAAATATCAAATATAATGAATATCAAAAAAAGATGAATAAAAAAATCTAATTATGATTTTTGACTATGAAAAATATCATAAGAATATTTAAAAAAACACAGAATTTTTAGTTCATGCAAGTTATGTTATAGGTTATGACTATGATACTAAAGACTATTTTCCAAGAAATTCTAGATTTTCTCAAACAAACATAAATTTTTTTCTTAGCAGGTTTCAATCCAGCCTTTACCTATTCCAGGAACTCCTTTTTATGAAAGATTAAAGAACGAAGGAAGATTACTATATGATAAATGGTGGCTAGATGAGGACTTTAGATATGGAAAAAGCTGCCTTTACTCCACATAATATGACAGTGGAAGAATTTGAAGCAGGAATATTGAAATGTAAGGTTGAATACAATACCCATAAAAAAATATGGACTAGATTATTTGACAGTGCAGCAAACTTTAAACATGCTTTGATATATTTAGCAGTTAATTATATAAATAGAAAAGAAATTTACAATAAAAAAAGGTATAAAATTATGAGAATAATGTTAGTTTTAGCAAAGGATAATATATATAGATTTGACTCACTTCATCAAAGAAAATATTATCCACAAATTACCCTTATAACTTTAGAATCATTGATAGATAAAAAATATAATGCAGAAATAGTTTTAGTAGATGAGGGTGTGGAAGAATATGATGCAACTTCTTCAAAATACAGTGATGAAAAGTTTCGATTTAATTTGTATATCAGCTGTAATTTCTGCTTCAAGAAGAGCAAAAGAAATCTCAAAGTTCTGGAAGGATAGAGGAGCATATACTCAAATAGGTGGACACTATGCTACTGTACTGAGTGATGAAGCCTTAGAATATTTTGACACTGTTATAAAAGGCCCTGCTGAAATTGCCTTTCCTGCATTTATTAAAGACTTTGTGGAAGGAAAGCCTAAGAGAGAATATTTTGAATTAGTAGGAAATGATTTCGAGTATAAGCCATTGAATAGAAAGTTACTTACAAATAAGAAATACTATAAATCTTTTTGGTACTATAGTAGCAAACAATGGTTGCCCTAACAAATGTACCTACTGCTCAGTCACTAAAATGTATAGTGGAAAGAATCAATTAAAAAAATATAGACTTTGTTGTAAGTGAAATAAAATCAAACAAACATAAAAAAAGTGGGTATTCTATGATCCAAACTTCCTAGCTGATAAAAAGTTATGCAATCAATTTAATGAATGAGCTAAAAAAAATTAAAAAAATAAAATGGACAGCCTCAGCAACAATCAATATCGGAAATGATATAAAAAAATGTTACAATTAATGAAAGAAGCAGGTTGTATTGGCTTGGTTATTGGCTTTAGAAAGCTTCATACAAGAAAATTTGAATGGAGTAAACAAAAGGATTTAATAATGTAAAAGAATACAAAAAGATTGGTAAGTACTATACAATCTTATGGAATATCTGTCCTATCAACTTTAATGATAGGTATGGAAACTGATACAGTAGAGTCTATAAGACAGATACCTGATATAATAGAAGAAATTGGAGTAGATGTACCAAGATATAATATTTTAACTCCATATCCTGGAACTCCTTTCTATGAACAATTAAAAGCTGAGAATAGACTGCTTTACAACTGACTGGTATTACTATGATACTGAAACAGTTGTATTTCAACCTAAGAACATGAGTCCTGCAACTTTGCAAGAAGAATTCTATAAGTTGTGGCAAGACACATTCACTTATAAAAAGAATTTTTTTAAAAGATTAAAAAAACTTCAAAGAACAAAGGACTAAAATTAATATTAGAAATTTTTTTCAAGACAACATGCTAAGAAATTTAAAAAAATACACAAAATTAGATTTCATAAATTAAAAAAATATAAGGTAAGGTAGGAGATATATTTTGAAAATTACATTTATATTACCAGCTATTGGTAAAAAGAAAGGTCAAAGATATAAAAAAACTTGGAAGCATATGGAGCCTTTAATGATAGCAGTTTTAAAAATCTTTGACTCCCAACGATATAGAAACAAACTTCATGGACGATAGAAATGAATTAATAAACTATGATGAAAAAACAGATTTAGTCGTTATTTCTGTTGAAACATATACTGCTAAAAGAGCCTATGAAATAGCTAAAAAAATTTAGAGAAAAAGGGAATTAAAAGTTCTTGCTGGAGGATATCATCCCAACAGTTGAGCCAGAAGAATGTTTGGAGAAACTTTGATTCAATAATTGTGGGAAATGCAGAAAATGTTTGGTTAAAGATGTTAGAGGATTGCAAAAAAATAATAATTTACAAAGAGAAATACTTTGGTACAAGCACATCTTTTGCTATGCCAGATAGAAGTATTTACAAAAATAGAAAATACTCACCTTTGGCACTTATTGAAACAGGTAGAGGTTGTAATTTTAGTTGTGAGTTCTGTGCTATACACTCATATTATGAGAAGAAATATTATCGTAGACCTGTTGAAGAAGTGGTACAGGATATTAAAAAAATTCAGGTAAGAAATATGTATTTTTTTCATAGATGATAACTTTGTTGCTGACCATAATTATGCCTTAGAAATCTGTAAGGCTATAGCACCACTTAAAGATTAAATGGGTAACTCAAGGTGCTATTACTATGGCAAAAAAATGATGAGCTACTTTTATTGGATGAAGAAAAGTGGTTGTAAGATGGTACTTATAGGTTATGAATCAATGAATCCTAATATTCTAAAAAGATATGGGTAAAGGTTGGAGAAGTTCAGTAGGTGAGATAAACGAGCTTACTAATAAAATTCATAGCTATGGAATAGGAATTTATGCAACTTTTGTTTTTTTGGTTTTTGGTGATGATAGCCAAGAAGTTTTTTTGATGAAACAGTTAAATTTGCAAAAAGAAAACATTCATTTTTTTCTTCGCAGCCTTTTAATCACTTAGTACCTTTCCCTAAGACAGGAGTATATAGGAGATTGAAAGAAGAAAAAAAGACTTTTAAGTGATAAATGGTGGCTAGATTCAAGATATCCTTATGGTAGAATTTCATTTTTTTACCTTTGGATCAAACCCCAGATGAACTGTCAAAAAAATGTGCCAATGCTAGAAAGAAATTCTTTGAATGGGGATCTATTTTTGAAAAGAGCCCTTGTTCAATTCAAACGTAGCTTTGACTTGGGAATGTTCTTCATCTTTCTTGACACAAAAACTTTAACTTAAAAAAATGAAGTTTTTAGAAAAAAATACGATTTACCTTATGCTGATAATTTAGATGAAATGCCAAAAATAGTTTTATCATATGAAAGGAGATATAATGAATAACTCAATAAATAGTATAGCTCTTAGACATTTAAATGGAATATATATAGCTAAAAAAATACAGATAATAATATCAATGAGACATTGAGTATGGCAGAACTTGCGACTCTAATAAAAAAATTTGAAGGCTATGGCTATATTTTTCAGTAAAGAACTTGCTATTGCTATTTCAAAAAGAAGAAAGAAATATAATAATTGATAAATTGAAAAGCTGTTATAGAAAGTAATTGAAGATTTTTAAATCAGATAAAAAAATTACACTGTATTCTACAAAAATTTTCCTGATGAAGTTATAAATATGACTGAAACAGAACTATATATAAATCAGATTCTTCACTATTGGTTTGGATATTTACCAAGCAATAATGAAAAATATTATAAAGGGAGAGGTTGAGCCCTCTAAGTTAGTTAAAAGCAAGAGAATTAAATTTAGTTGATGATGAAATGATAGAAAAAAACTATTTATTGACTTATTATCAAGTAATGTAACTCTTTCAGAGCAATATTTAGATGATGTTTGTGTTTTTAACTAATAATAAATCAATTAAAGAATTAGAAAAAAATATATGGAATATATTCAAATGAAAGAAACTCTTACAACTGTTTCAAACTATATATTGCAAAAAAAGAAGGAGTTTTTAGTAGGAGATTTTTAAAACAGCAACAGATATTTTGAGATTGATAGCAAAGATATCTGGAGCTGAATTAAATAATAAACATATACATTTTGCATATTTTTTTCAAGAACTGTACTAAGTCAACTAATGAATAAGCTTGAAAACTTAAAAAAATATTATGCCAGATATTAAAAGATATTCTAAACCTTGGCATAGTTTCTTTAAGCTTTATGCTAAAAAAAGATTAACTTTAATAAATACCCTAAGGTAAGAAATGCTGTGGATATGCTGTTTGGAGATATTTCATATATGACTGAAAGAGGAAAAAAATCAATGAACAAATTAACAGACTTCCTACTATGTCAGAAGAAGAATTAGATAATTTTGTTAAAGAATATACAGTTTTCTATGGAGACTATATAAGAGAAATTTTATCTTTACTGAATAAAGCTAATGAAAAATCAATATGAAAAAAATTATTGCTAGGTTTAGAAAAATTGTGTAACTAAGGTTAATACAAGAATATTATTTCAACTGTATGATAGAATTATAAATTTAAAAGCTAATAATAAAACTGTTCCTCGTCTAGTAAATAGTAAAGGAAAAATGGAGAATACTTACAAAGAAAGTATTAATCTATCTGATGAATTATTAAATAGAGTTCTACAAATTGTAGAAGATGGAATAAAAACACAATTAAAAAGAAAAGGAAAGTCTTGGAAAAGTTTATATTGATAAAAGTTATAAAAGATATTATGTTGACTACAAGTGAAAAAAAGATAGCAATGTAAGTTTAAGACCTATGACAAGAGGTTCAAGAATAAAAGTTTAATCCCAATGCAGAAGTTTTTAAGATTTTTTTGTTGCTTGGAAAAAAATTTAGATGAGAAAAACTTTAAAAAGAATTAAATGCTTATTCTGATAGAGTAGATATAGATTTATCAGCACTTACTTTTTGATGAAAACTTAGAATTTAATGATGTAGTAGCCTACTATAATCAAAAAGAAATCATATTTTTGCTTTTTAGTGGAGACATTACTAATGCACCAGAAGGAGCATTAGAATATATTGATGTTTTTTTGATTTAGAAAAAGCTAAAGAAAAAGAGGAGACAGATATGTCTTAGTAGAAATTCGTTCATATAATGGCTATACATTCAAAGAAATAAATACTGTCTATGCTGGTGTAATGGAGTTAACTTCTAAAGAAGCTAAAGAAAAGAAAAAAATATGTATAGTACTGCAATTACAGAAGGCTTTTCAAATTGTATCTTCTGAGAGAACAACTAATACAATTTTTAGTTGATTTAAGAAAATTTTGAATATATTTGGTTAGATATGAATATGGATGCTTATAAGTTAGGTGTATTTCAAAAATGCTTTTAAATGATGAAGAAATACCTTATTTAAATGGTTTGTTAAGATATTTCTCAAGAAAAACAATACGTTACTATGTATGACTTTATTGAAAATTAAATGCTGATGTTAGAGGAGTTTTAACAAAAAGATAAGAAAGAAGCAGATGTCATTTTTTTGAAAAAAAGTGGATAATAAAAAAATAATTTAGCACTTGCTGATATTTTAAGTAATTACCTTTAATTTATTCTTGTGAAAAAAATAAAATTTTATGTTAGAATAAGAAAAAAATTAGAGGTTTTTGCTGTTCAGAAAGTTACTCCTACTTCTATTTATTGAAAAGAGGGAGGAAAGACTTCGAGTCCCCTCCATTAACTTGAGTAACACACACAGCAAATGATACCTCTATTTTTTTATTTATCCATCTATCTTGAAACCAATACCATTGTTCTGGTTTATTTAAGATAATCTTCTCATAAACTTTTTAGAAGCCTATCTGTTAAATCACTTTCATTAGTATAATTTTTCAGGGTGGATAATTTCATCAATATAGATATTACAGATATTATTGCTGTCCACTTCATTATGAATAACAATAATAGGTAATTTCTCTCTCATAGAAAAGAATGCTGTAAAAACCTGAAGCTGTTGTTGGTAAATTAAAAAAAGTTTACTTTTCTCCATTGGGTTTTCTAACATCATTTAACATAATAAAGAAACCTTTAGATTTCTTATGCTTAAAAAAAGTACTTTTTATATTTTGTTCTGTGAAAGAAAGCATATTTTTTCTTAAATCTAATTTTTATTCATATAGGCTTTCAATAAATCTATTGGGAACAGGTCTTATAATTATAAACATCTGTTCATCTATGATGGGATACATACTCATATGAAAAGAAAGCCATAATGTAATGTTGCTAAAACTATTCTATCATTTGTTTCTTTTCAATTTTTTTCAAGTAGTTCTATATTGTGAATGATAGGTGGATATTTCTCAGCATATTCATAAATCCAAAAAGGTAACAAGAAAGACTTCATAGTATTTTTATATGATTTTAATAGCTATATCTTTTAATTTGCTTGTCTGTTAAATTATAGTTATATTGTTCATTTAAGATTAAATTTAGATTTCTTAAACGATAGCTTTCTACCTTTTGGAAATTAAATAATATAAAAAAATAAACCTAGAAATTCAGAAAAATTTTTAATTTGATTTTTACTAGGTAAGATTTTTAAAAAAATAGATATAAATATTAAAAAAATATAAGATAGATTATAAAAATCAAATATTAGTTTCAATATTATCACAACCTTAGAAATTAGTTTTAATAAGAAAATAAATGAGTATTCGATGTAAAAATTTTTAGCTTAAGATCAAATAGCATGACGTCCATTATTGTCTGAGTGAGCCTTTGTGGAGCTCACGAGACACTAATAGCAGGCAAGTAGTCTCTATATATAATAAAAGTTAATAATAATTTTTCTAACGAATTATTTTTCTTATTAAAGAAGTTATGGAATTATTATAGCATAAAGAGGGAATATGATAAATAAAAGTAAAAATTAGGAATAAACAATCTATATTTATTTAAAAAAATAATAATGATGATTACTTATTACTTGATACTGCTTTTAGCCTTGCAAAAGAAGATGTAATTTTAGATGAAAATCAATAAACTTATTGGTGACTACAATAAAATTAAAAGTAATAGTAATTACTCACTCTCATTCTGACCATATTGGAAATTTAAAAATTATTATTAGATAAAATAAAAAAAGAGAAGATAAAGTTGTAATAGCACATAACAATGCTAAGAATATTATGCTTACAGGAGAAAAAAAGTAATTCCCAATGGTTTCTATAAATTTTTCAAAATATATTTCTAAAAAAATTAAAAGCTAAGTCTTCAGGAAAATTTTTCAAAAAGGCTTTGAAAATCTGACAGAAGAATACTTCAAATATGTAAACTTTTTAGATTTTTAAAGATTATGAAGAATTTTCTTTAGATAAATATGGTTTTGAGAATTTAAAAATTAATCTACACTCCAGGACATTCAAAGGATTCTGATTTCTCTTGTCTACAATGATGATTACTTGTTCTGTGGAGATATGGTTCAAAAATCTATGCTTTAAATATCCTCTGATACCACTTTTTTTCGGAGATGATATTGAAGAATTGATAAATTCTTGGAAAAAAAGCCATAGAAAAAAAGGCTACTCCAGGTTTTTATCCTGCTACTTCTAAAAAGCTATATCTTGAGAGAAAATTTAATCAAAAAAATTGGAGAAATATGAATAAGATAGAATTTAAAAATTATAAGAGGAAACGAAAGAAGTGAAGAAATAAGTGAAATTCTAAATGAAGAAGATATGGATAGTTCCATACAAATTAAATATATAAAGTATCCTAATCTCTTTGAATCGTTGAAATTAGATGGAGTAAGAGAACCACTTATTGTCCCTGGCATAGACACTACAAATGATAGAATGGTTGGTTTAGGTGCTTGTACCATATTTGAAGATAATATTGCTTACTTAAATTCTTTTTAGAATAAGGACAGAATACAGAAACAAGGTTAATTTTTGGAAATGGCTACAAAAAGATTATAGAAGAGTTAGAAAAAGAAGGGATAGACACGATTATAACAACTATTCTGGACGATAATAAAATGGCGAAAAGAAATACTTACTAAAACAAAGAAGAAATATGCCAATCTATGAGTTCTATAAAAATATAACTTTCTATAGCATAAAAAAATATTAAGAAAAATAGTCTAGCTTATAGATGATTTACATATAACAGAATATAAGAAATTTTAGAATAGAAATTAAAAAAATAAGACAAATAAAAAAATATTTTTGTTGAAGACTACAAAGGCATATATAAATTTTTTTATATAAAGATGAGAAAAGTTATCTCTTTCTTTGGTTATCCTGAATTACCAAAGAAAAAAATACTGAAATGAAATTTCTATATGTTGATATAGATACAAAAGGACAATGATTATAGTAACACTTTTGGAAGCTATAAAACATTTACAAAAGTATGGGTTGTTCTTGTGATTTCTTTCATGATAGGTACTTATGAAAATTCATCACTAGATATGCAACTAAAGAAAATTAAATCTTTTAAATATAAAAAGTAAACTCTATAAAGTATATTATGGAGAAGATAAAAAAATAAGGGAAAAGATATAAGATTCAAATTTTTGGAACTTGTAAAAAGAGGTGAAATTAAAATGGAACTAAAAGGGCGATATAGTTAAAATCAATGAAAATTTCACAGAGTGAAATAGAAGAAATGTATATTTTAATGACCGAGTTTTACAATGATGTTGAAAAAGATGTATTTTTTTAAAAAGATTTAAAAAGAAAAAAAGATTATTGTATTATTTTTGAAAAGATGATAAAAATAAAGGTGAAAGGTTTTTTTCAACTCAAAAGATAATGAACTTTACTTTAGGAAATGAAGAAATATATGGAGTATTCTCAGGTGACACAATAATAGATAAAGAAAATTGGGGAAACTTTAACTCTATTTAAAGTTTTTTTGCTAATTTCTTCTTCCCCTTTGGAGAAAAAAATACAAGAATTTCTATTGGTTTTTAATAGTGAAAGGCTACAAGACTTATAAATTTCTTCCAACTTTCTATAAAGAATTTTTATCCCAATTATAAGGCTGAAACTCCTGAAAAAAATTTAAAAAAATATAATGGATCTCTTTGGTGAAATTAAATATCCAAATGAGTATAACAAAGAAAAATGGAGTAATAGAGTACAAAGGAATAAAAGACTCTTTGAAAAAAAGGAGTTGCTGACATAACTGAGAAAAGAGTTAAAAGATAAAAAAATGTTCAATTCTTTTTTTAGAAAGTAATCCTAATTATGAAAAAAAGGGAACGATTTAGTTTGTATCACTTCTTTAAAAAGTTGAAAATCTAAAAAGAAAAAGACATTAAAAAAATTTTATTCACTTAATTTATTGAAAAATAGTTTCGTTACTAGCCAGATTTTTTTATATAAACTCCTGATAGCATTAGTGTCTCGTGAGCTCCGAAATGCTCACTCAACAATAATGGACATCGTAGCAGTTTTTAAAAACTTAAAATGCAATCTTAACTATTTTTTTCAATGAAATCATTCAAATGGGAAGGAAATTTATGTTATCAAAACTTTATCTTTATATTGTTCATAGTATATTTTTGCTTTTCTACAAAAAAAGAGTATAGAAAATATATGAATAGTAGAAATATTTTTAGAGATACAAGAAAATAAATTAAAAGAGATTTTTAGAAAACAACAAGAATTCTCTTTATGGGAAAAAAATATAATTTCAATGAGATAAAAAAACTATTGAAGATTTTCAAAGAGAAGTTCCACTTACAACATATGAAGATTATCTACCCTATATAGAAAAAAATAAAAGAATGGCGAAGAGCATATACTGACTTATGAGAAAGTTAAGATGTTTGAGTTAACAAGTGGTTCAACTTCTGCAAGTAAAGTTAATACCTTACACTGATAGTTTAAAAAAAGAATTTCAAGCTGGTATAAAAAGTTTGGTTGTATTCACTATATAAAAAAATATCCTAGCTTAAAAATTTGGAAAAAGTTATTGGAGTATCACTCCTAAAATAGATTTTTCAACATAAAGAAAAAAATCTGTTATTCCCATAGGCTTTGAAGAAGATAGTGAGTATTTTTGGAAATTTTGGAAAAACATCTAATAGACTCTATCTTTGTAAATCCTAAAGGATATTAAAAAAATGAAAAAGATATGGATAGATTTTTACTTCAAAACTCTTTCAGCACTTGTTGCAGAAGAAAAATATTAGACTTTTTTTCTTTTTGGAGTCCTAGTTTACTACTTTTGTTAATAGAGTATTTAGAAAAAGAATTCTGAAAAAGATTTTTAAAAATCTCTTAAGAAAAAAAGAAAGAGAAGAAGTAAAAAAATATATAGAAACCAAAGAATATCATAAAATTTGGAAAAAAATCTAATTCTTATAAGTTGTTGGGGAGATATGAATTCAACTGAATATCTAAAAAAAGATACAAGAAATCTTTCCCTAATACAGTAATTCAAGAAAAAGGTTTACTTGCAACAGAAGGATTTATTTCATTTCCTGATGCTGAGAAAAAAATCTTTCTAAACTAAGTTTTTTTATTCACATTTTTTTGAATTTCTATCTTTAGATGATAATAAAATTTATAATATTTCAGAAATTGAAGCCAATAAAAAAATATGAACTTATTATTACAACTTCTGGAGGTTTATATAGATATTGTATAGGTGATATCATAGAGGTAATTTCCATTGAAAAATAATGTTCCCTACATAAAAATTTGTTGGAAGAAAAAGGGGCAGTATCTGATTTGTTTGGTGAGAAAACTAGAGGAAAGTTTTTTTGAAAAAAATATAATGGAAACTTACAAACAAAAAAATAGATTTCTATATGTTTGCACCTAATAGAAATCACTATATACTTTTTATAAAAACTGATAAAAAAATAAATGTTCAAAGATTTAGAAAATAAATTAAGAGAAAATTTTTCACTATGATTATTGCAGAAAAATTAGGACAATTAAAAAGCAATAAAAAGTGTTTACATTAACTGGTCAGCCTGAAAAAGAATATATACAGGCTTGTCAAAATAAAAATCAAAAAAATTAGGAAATATCAAAATGACAGCACTTTCAAAAAGAAAGTGGCTGGGAGAATATCTTCAATGGATATTTTTCAAGAAAGTGAGGACAAATGAAGATAGCTTTTTTTAGCACCTGCTGGTGCAATGCACCGTTTTAATGGAAGTTTTTGGAAAAAGTCTCCATTATGCACCATTAACATTAACAACTTTGGCAGCATTAATTCCTGAAAGTTTAAATGCTGAGGCAAAAATTTATGATGAAACTATTGAAAAAAATTCCTTTGGATTTAGAAGCTGATATTATTGTTATGACTTCTATCACAGGAACATCTCAAAGATGCTATGCCTATGCAGATTATTTTTAGACAAAGAGGTATCACTGTTGTTTTTAGGTGGAGTTCATCCCCTCACTTATGCCAGAAGAAGCCTCTCAACATGCAGATGTTGTAATGGTAGGGATTTGCTGAACAAACTTTTTCCACAAATGCTTTTAGATTTTTAAAAAAATGGAAGTTTAAAAAAAGAATGTATATTCAAGACAAGGAATTTAATTTAGATAATAAGGTAATTCCTAGAAGAGAGCTTTTTACAAAAAGATAAATATATCACAACGGCAACTGTTGAAGTTGTTAGAGGTTGTTCACTACCTTGCACTTTCTGTGCCTATCCAACTGCCTTTGGAAGAAAAAAATATAAGAGACCTATAAAGGAAGTATTATCTGAGATTGAAATGTTTTTCAGAAAAAGATTATCCTTTTTCCCTGATGTAAATTTAATCGCTGATAGAGAATATGCAATGAGACTTTTTTAAAGAAATGAAATCTCTAAATAAATATTGGATGGGACTTGTAACTTCTTCTGTGGGTATAGATGAAAAATATGATTAAGACTTTTTGCAGATAGTGGTTGTAAAGGTTTGTTAATAGGTTTTGAATCTATCACTCAGGAATCTCAAAGTTATATCAATAAGGGTATAAACAAGGTTGCTGATTATGCTGAACTTATGAAAAAAACTTCATGACTATGGAATTTTTAGTACAAGGTTGTTTCGCCTTTGGAAGTGATGAAGAAGATACTTCTGTATTTGAAAGAACTGTTGAAGCTGTCGTTAAAGCTAAGATTGACTTACCTAGATACAGTATTTTAACTCCTTTTCCCTAAAAACACAATTCTATGCTCAACTTGAAGCAGAAAACAGAATATTTGAAAAAGAATTGGGCTATGTATGATGTGGAACACTGTGTATTTACTCCTAAGAAAAATGACAGTTGAGGAATTAGAAAAAGGTACTGCTTGGGCTTGGAGAGAAACATATAGTATGAAGAATATCTTTTAAAAAGGTTGGCACCTTTCACTCATAGTCCTTGGATATCTTTACCTTTTAAACATAGCATATAGAAAAATATGCTGATAAATATGAACATTTCACAAGAGAAGTTATGTGTGATAACTCAGATATACCCTTTAATATTTGAAAAAAATAAGAAATTAGAGAAGTGAAAATATGAAAATAGATAAAATAGCAATATTAAATGATATTTCTTCAGATAATATAAATCTAATCAGTTTTCTTTAGATACATTTGCTAAATTTTTCTCAAAAATACAGAAGATATTGAAGAATTTATATATTTTGAATGAAAATATATCTCAAAGTTTTTTTAAGCTAACAAAGTTGAAAAAAAGAAAGACTTAGAAGATATTTTTAGATATTCTTAAACTTATTAAAGATAAATCTAAAAAAAGAAGATTTAGATATATATGGTGAGGAAGTTGAAAGAGGAATTAATGAAAGTAAATTGGCTTATTGAAGAAAAAAATCTTTATCAAAAATATTTTTTTCAAGAATTTGATAATAAAAAAATATCTTGGATAAAAAAATTCCATAGTGAATGAACTATATAGAAATGAAGATGCTTCTCAAAGTCAATATCTGATTAGAACTTTTTCAAATAAAGTTATGGAAAGAATTAGATGAAGAAACTATTGTCAATTTTTTTAAATGGTTTAGATTTTTTTACTATCTAACAGATGAAGCATATTTCTTTATTCTTCCTGCTTGCATCAGATATGGTCTTTGAAAAAGTTTGAGGACAATGAACAACTAGACTATTTAACATTCTTTTTTTATCTGATAAAGAAAAGAGTAAAAATATGCTGATGAAAAAAATTAAAAATATTAGTTGTTTCTTATCTAAATTTATTAAAGAAATTAAATTTTTTTCAGGCTATTTTGAAAAAGAAGAAAAAGAATGCCTAGAGTTATGGAAATAAACTAGAATATTGACAATATAAAAAAATAAAGACTATAATAAGGATACGATAAAAAGAGTTATAAAAATGGTAAAAAGAGCTACTAATTGCGTAGTCCTTTTGCTTTTATTCTTATTTATTTAATATTCTTTTTAATTCTGTTGCAACAAATTCAACATGTGGTCCTATTATAACTTGTACTGCTTCTTTTTGAAGGTTTTTAAAAGACCTGGAACTAATTTCTTTATTTCAGCATCTTGAATTTTGTCACTGTCTTTAACTTTTTAATCTAAGTCTTGTTGTACAGTTGTCAACTTCAACTACGTTGTCTGCTCCACCTAAGTAAGTTGCTAGGCTTTCAGCTAATGCAGTATTAGATGTATTTACTCTTACAGCTTCTTCTTTTTTTCTTCTTCACTTTCTTCTCTACCTGGAGTTTTTTTAAATTGAAAGCTTTTTATAACAAATAAGAAAACAAAGTAGTAAATTACAAAGAAAAACTAAACCTAAAACTACTAGCATAAATGGACTTTGAGCATTAGGATTTTTCTTTAAAGATAGGAAGAAGTCAATAAATCCTCCTGAGAAACTGAATCCTGCCATCCAGTTAAATGAAGCTGCTAAGAATAGAGCAAAGCCCTGTTAATAATGCATGCACTAGATATAAAAAGTGGTGCAACGAACATGAATGCGAATTCTATTGGTTCAGTAACTCCTGTTAAGAAACTTGTAAATCCAGCTGCTACCATTATTGAAACTATTTTTAGCTCTATTTTTCAGGTTTTAGAAGTTTGAATAAATGCTAGACAAGCTCCTAAAAGTCCAAACATCATTATTGGGAAGAATCCCTGCTTGATACATTCCAACATGATATGTTCCTTGTAATATTTCTGGTAAGTCTGCATAAGCCATTTCTGGTGCTCCCCAGAATCTTCCTATATCGTTTATTCCTGCAACGTTAAACCAGAAAACTGAGTTTACTGCATGGTGTAATCCTACAGGAATTAATAATCTGTTAAAGGAATCCATAGATACCTGCTCCAATTGGTCCTAATTTAGCAATACTTGTACCAAAGCTTACTAAAGCTCCAAATATAACTGGCCATATGTAAGTTAAGATGAAAGATACTATTATCATAACAACTGATGTTATAATTGGAACGAATCTCTTTCCACTAAAGAAAGCTAAGAACTTAGGAAGTTCAATCTTATGGAACTTATTATATAATTCCCCTGATATAACCCCACAAAGTATTCCAATAAATTGGTTATTTACCTTTCCAAAAGCTGCATGAACTTGTTCAGGATCTATTCCCATTATTTGTGCTACTGCACCTTTAGATAACAATGTTGTTACAATTTCAAAAGGCTACCAATCCAGCAAGTGCTGCTGCTCCATCTTTATCCGTTTGAAATACCATAAGCAACCCCAACTGCAAATAGTATTGGCATATTATCTATTACTGCTGCTCCCTGCTTTTTATTAAGAAAGCTGCTAATTGACTGTTTGCCCCCATCCAGTTGGATCAATCCAATAACCTAGTCCTAGCATTATGGCAGCTGCTGGTAAAACGGCAACTGGCACCATAAGTGCTTTACCTATTTTTTTGCAAATAACTAAACATAAACTCTCCTCCTTTTTATTTTTAAAACGATTATAAACTAATTATATCATATTTTATTTAAAGTCAATATCTTTTTTTGTGCTTTTTTTATAGATTTGATTCAAAAAAATATTCTATTTTTGAATTATAAATAAACAAAAAAATCAAAGAAAATTTCTCTTTGTTTCTCTTGAAAACATAATATATAATAGAACTAAAAAGAAAAAAAGATGTGAGAGGATATGGAAAAAAATTAAAAAAACTATAAAAAGAGAATGCTCTGTAGAATTTGAAGAAAAAAATCAAAAATTTATTGCCTCTGTCAAACCTGTTTTTTTCAAAAAGAAGAAGCAGAGGAATATATAAATTATATTAAGAGTCTCCACCCAAATGCAACTCATAATTGTTCTGCTTATAAAATAAATAATAAAGGCTTAGAATTTTTTTAAGGTTGACGATGATGGTGAGCCAAGTGGAACAGCTGGTAAACCTATGGGAGATATCATAAACTATATGGAAGTAACTAACTTAGTTGTTATTGCTACTAGATATTTTGGTGGAATTAAATTAGGTGCTGGTGGTCTGGTTAGAAATTACGCTAAGACTGCTAAACTTGGAATAACTGAGGCTGAAATTATAGATTTTGTTAACAAAGTTGACTTTACTTTTTTTGAAATTCCCTTATGAAAAAAATTAGGAGAAATAGAAAAAGTTATTAAAAAGATTATGGAGCTGAGGTTATAGATAAGTCATTTTTTTAGAAAAGATAATTTTTTTAAAGTTAGAATAAATGAAGAATTTCTAACTAATTTAGAAAAACTATCCATATATAAATTTAATAGACTTTATAAATAAAAAAAGTAAAAAAAATAGTTTGTTACTGTATTTCGTAACTCACTTATTTTTTTTTACTTTTGAAATTTAGATTATATTATGCAATAATCTTTTTGATCTTTATTTTTTTCTCCAAAAAAATATCTTTTTAATATTTCTTCTGGTTTCTTATCTCTATAATTATCAGGATCTTTTTAAGATTCCATTTTTCTAAATCCCAACTAAATTTTTCCAGCTGCACTTTCTTTTTTTGAACTTAATATAGTCTTCTGGCTTCTTCAAAAATAGTTTTATATCTTTTACTCCAATCAGGATAATATTTTTTTCCATATATTTTTTTGCAAGTTGATAAGCTTCACAATCTTCTGAAGGACCTATAGCACTTATTTGAATTCCTCCTCCGGGTTGTCCATTTATACTATCTGAAGGTGTAGAATGTGTTATTACTATACTTCCATCATCACAAGTTCCAAAACAAATCCAAACATGGCCATTCATACTAAAAAAATATCTCCAACTTTAAAATCACTTTCTTCACGATTTGTAGGAATTTTTTTACTTCTTGTGTCCAAGTTCCCCAAGTATTTTTCAGCAAAAAGTTTTTTGCCATTTTAGTTGCTCCCATTACATAGCCTTCTTTTTCCACTTTCTGTATTTAAAGTATTATATATTACCCAACCAACATAACCTGAGCAATCAACTCCTGCATAACAATATTGATTCCATTCTCCATAAGGATAATAACTATTACTAGGATTTTTTTATTTCTTCATTTCCATCTTTTTTTCACGATAAGTATAATCAGCATTTTGATATTGATAGAAATCTATCCAAGATTGAGGAATACCAATCGTTGTAGCTTGTAAACTTGAACCTTCATCTTGCCAGTCCCAAGAACCACCATAAATATATAGAGCTGTCCCTACTGGTTCTAAAGCAGTTGTAAGAAAAATTCTTTAAAGTCTTTTTCTCCTGGAATGGCTTTTAACTGGTGATGTATATTTTTCACTTATAAAAAGTTATATAAATATTTTTTTAGCTTTTTCCATCTTTATCTAAAGTTACTTTAACTGTTTTATCTTTCAAATCATTTATTTCTACTTTTTTTCAACTGATGAATTTCCAGCTTTCCATGTAATTTTTATATATTCCAGTATCTTTTTGTAAGAGTTATTTTTTTCTTCGCCTACTTCAATAAAACTGTCTTGTTCAATATTATTTACTCTACCACTTAACATAGCTTTTTTTATCTTCATCAAGAAGTTTTCACACTTTTAATAGTATTTTTTTCTATTACCACATCATAGATATAACCTTCTTGTAACTTATTTTTGAATTTCAAAAGTATATACCCCTTCTTTAACTTCTTCTCCATTATCTATAGAAAAAGTCTTTTCTTCTCCATCTATATAAAAATTTAAATTTAAATTTTTGATATTAAAGAATGATCAAGGTTTTTCTCCCTTTGTTAATGCACCATAGTCTTCTACACCCTAAAAAAATACTGCTTCTTTTTTTGAAACTTCTTAGGAGATGTAATTCTTTTTCACTATATAGAAAACTATTAACATTACTACTAAAACTAATATTAATCTTAAGAAATTTTTTTGCTACTCATAAAGGTCACCTCTCTTTTATAAGCTCTGCTTTCACCTTTTTTTATATCTTTGCAATGCATCATGATAAGCTGATAAAAATAGCTTTTTGTTGATGAACCAAAATATCTTGTTGTAACTTCTTTTTTTCAGTAATTCTTCATCTTCTATAATATTATGATTTAAGAAAAGCCTATGAACAAAAATCTTTTGTTAATCTAAGGGTTGCATTACAATCTACATCTATAATTTTATCCTTATCCACTTCCATTTCAAAAAGCAATGTAGAAGTTTCCAAACATTTTTTTGTTATTGCATTATCCATTGTTGTTCTTGCTTCTCCTATAATATATATTGTTTGATTAGTCAAATTTGTTCCTCCATTTTGTCTATAAATATATTTAGATATTTTTTTCCTATTGTTTCTCTACATTCTAAGTTTGGCATGGCACTTGTTAGAACAACTAAGATATATGCTCTATCATTTATCCAGATAATTCCTCCATCATTTTTCTAAATTATCTAAATCTCCACACTTATGTGCAATCTTTATATCACTTGGTAAGTATCTTTGTAATCTTTCAGATTGCTGTTGTTGTAACAGAATATCTAAGATTCTTTCACTAGTTTCTTCATTAATTAATTTTCCCTTCATAGATAAGTCTTTAATAACAAGGCTATATCATCAGAAGAAGTGTAATTATCATAACCTTTTTTTCTTTAGCATTTTGAATCCATCATTTTTCTTTGTAAAAAAAGTTTCTTTTTAAAGCTAGATTTCTTCCTAAAGTATTAATATTTTCCATAGTCAATAAAGTCTATCAAAAATATTAGTAGCTTCATTATCACTTACAACAATCATAAGCTTTTGCTAATTCTTTTTAAACTAAATTGATGTCCTGAGTCTAAGACTTTCAAAATCCCATCTCCTCCAACTCTCATAGAATCAGTTAGAGTTATTTTTTTGAGAAAGTGAAAGCTTCAGCTTCAGAAACTTGTCTCATTAATTCTGCTAGTATAAGAAGTTTTTATCATACTAGCTGACAAAAACCTTTTTATTTCCATCTATCGAGAATGCCATATTTTTTTATCTAAATCATAGAAACTTACAGAGACCTGTCCCTTTACTTTCTGAAATAATTTTTTTCAATTTCTTTTTTTCCACTCTGCATATTTTTTTCCATAATCTTCTCCCTATATTCTTTATTTTTACTATGACATCATTTTTTTAATATTTGACCTATTCCTATTCCACAGAAATTTCCAACTGCTGCTCCAAGAACTCCCATAAGTACTCCTATTCCTGCATAAGATGGATTATAAGCTGAAGCAACTATTGGTGCAGATGCTGACCCTCCTATATTTGCAAGTGAAGCTGTTGAAACCATACATAAATCCCAATGGAAAAATTTTTTTTGAAAGTATAAACATAAGAACAACATGTATTACTAATATAAATAATCCATAAACTATCCACATAGGTGCTGTCAACAAATCTACAACTGATGCTGTTGAAGCTAGTAAAGAAACAACTGCATATAGATATACAGTAGATAGCTCTTCAACTGCTGGAAGTTTTCCAAGAGGTGTTAAAAGCACATACAAGTCCTAGAACAGTTACAAACACAGTAGTCATAGTTCCCTTGTCAAACATTGCTAGACCTACTGATGCAAAAAGCATTGTTAAGATATGCTCCTACCATTTTGAGAAAGAGCTGAAACCATTAAAGATAGTCCAATTAAAAAAATACCCAGTCTGCTGCACTAGCAGTTTTTTCTTTTCTTTTTGAACCTCTTTAGCAGCTATATCTGCAATTTCTTGTAATTTAGAAGTATCTGCCTTAGTTGCATTATCCCATTTAGAAGAATAACGAACCATAAGAAGAAGTAGAGCTATCCAAAGTGAATAACATACTGTATCAAGTGCCAATGCACAACTATATGCTCCAGCATCTACTGGTAATGCTGCTTGCATTGCTGCCATATTTGCTGAACCTCCAACCCAAGAAGCATAAAGAGCTGCCACTGCTCCCCAAACATCTGCTCCTAAAAAAAGCCTTTTAAAAATTGGATATCCTATAACAAAAACCAACAAATAATGTAAATGAACAAAGCTAAAAAGATAGCTACCATTCTTCCACCTAATTTTTGCAAGTTTTCTAAAAATCACAACGAAGTAACATAACAAAAAAATCATTGCATATAATAAATTATTTTTTTAATACACTATAGGCTTTTTGAACATGCTTCAGAATCAAAAAAATCCCCATAGTACAGAAAAGCCATATTTAAAATATAAATGAAAAACCAATGCAGGAACTATATTAAAAAAATTTCTCCATTTTGAATATTTTTTTCCAGTAATAATAAACAACCTGCAAGACACATCAAAAAAAGCAATATAAGTAAAACCATTAGTAATAACCATATGTAACCTCCTTTTTACTTTTTCTAATCTATGTATTTTTATTCCATTTATAGCTTTTAATTCCAAGACCATAGTCATCAGAAACTATTATTTCTTTTTTCATTGAAAAAAATAGCTCCTCCTACAACTGGATCTTCAGAACAAAAGAACAGAGCCATCTAAATCTATCTTTGTTATAATTTGTTTAGCACAAGCTAAATGCACTGCTGCATTCACACTCACCTTTCGCTTCTAACATACAACCTATCATGCATTCTACTCCCTAATACTTCTGCCATACTTATGATTTTTTTAAAGCATTATAAATTCCACCACATTTCATAAGTTTGATATTGATTAAGTCTGCTGCTTTCATCTCTAATATTTTAAATGCATCTTCAGGAGAAATACACTTTCATCTGCAAGAACTGGTACATTTGCATATTTAGTAACATAAGCTAAACCTTCAAAGTCATAAGCTTTTTACAGGTTGCTCTACCAATTCTATATCTAAACCTTTATCTTGCATTTGATTTAAAAAGTTTTATAGCTTTGTTTTGGTGTCCAAGCTTGATTAGCATCTATACGAATTCTATAATCCCTTACCTATTGCTTCACGAATGGCACTAAGTCTTGCTACATCTAATGTTGGATCTATTCCAACCTTTACTTTTTAAAGTATCATATCCTCTTTTATAGCATTTATTGCATCTCTTGCCATTTCTTCAGGAGGATTGACACTGATAGTTATATCCGTTATTAATTTTTTTACGACTTCCACCTAATAACTTTATGAACAGGAATTTTTATGAAGTTGTCCATATAAATCCCAAAGTGCTATATCCACTGCTGCCTTAGCACTAGTGTTTTTTTACTATACAAGAATTTAAAGTCTTTCATAAGATTTTCAAAATCATCTACATCTCTACCAACTATAGTTTTTTTATAATATGATCTTTTTAAAAGCTCCTATTATAGCTCCTGTAGTATCTCCAGTTATTGCTCCTGTTGGAGGTGCTTCACCATAACCTATATTCCCTGTATCTGTATGAATTTCCACAATAACATCTTCAACACTATTTACAGTACGTAGAGCTGTTTTAAATGGTACTCTTAAAGGAACTGAAATGATTCCTAATTTTACTTTTTGTAATTTTCATTTTTCTCAACCTCCTTATAAGAAAAAAAGTCCCACACAAAAACACAGAACCTCTCCCCTGTGGTTTTGCTGGGACTCAAATTGTTTCTGATCTATTTTTTTAGCTCACACAAAAATGAAGCAGCATGATATTAATTATATATTATCAAAGTTCTATTTGTCAATTATTTTTTTATTAAAAAAACTAAAAATTAAACATTATATTTTTTTATTTAATTTTTAAAGGAGAAATTATTTTTCCTATTAAAAAAACTTTGTAAAATAAAGACTATATATGGTATAATTGCTAGTAGTAGTATTATAAATAAAGAGGTGATTTCAATGGAAGCTATATTATTACCTTTAGTGGTAATGTTCTTTTATATTAGTTCTTACTCTTGGAATAGACAGAGCTTCTAAAGGCAATCTTACCATTAACTATTATAGGAATTTTTAGTTTATTTTTTTGGTTGGGATATTTTTTTAAATATGCTTTTCTATTTATACTATTTATCGTATTTCTTATCTTTTTCCTTATATTTCAAGGTATTGAAAAAAAGCTACTACATCTTCTAATACTTACAGAAGAACTAGAACTCAAAATGATGATTTCTTTGGTGGGTATAGAAATAATACTAGTAGTAATAACAATTCAAATGGAACAAGAGAAAAACAAATACTTATAGTGATACAAGATATTATGGAAACTTCCGTACTAGAGAAGAAGCTGAAGAATTTTTTTAGAAATATCTTTGGTCGTGATTTTGGTCAAAAATGGAACTTATAATAATACAAGATCTAGTGGTACTTTCACTCAAGAAGAATTTGAAGAGTTTATTAGAAATGCCTTTGGTGGTAGCTTTGGCGGTACTTATGGTGGTAGCACCTATGGTAACTCTTCTGGTGGCTATAGACAAGGTGGCAACTATCAAAGAACAGGTACTTATACAAGTAATAGAAGTAGATACTATCGTATTTTTAGGACTTAAAGATGGAGCGAGTCAAGAAGAGATTAAAAAAAGCCTATCGTCAACTTGCAAAAAGAACATCACCCAGATAAGTTTGTAAATGCATCTGATAGTGAAAAAGAAATTCCATGAAAAGTAAAATGAAAGAAATAAACAGAAGCTTATGAAAATCTAAAAAAATCTAATTAATATTAATGGAGGATAAAATGAAAGCGATTATTATGGCTGCTGGAAAGGGTACAAGAATGAAATCTGACTTACCTAAAGTTGTTCATCTTGCTCATTCTAAACCTATGATTATCAGAATCATAGATGCTTTAAATGCTCTTAATACAGAAGAAAAATGTATTGATACTAGGGCATAAAAAAAGAAAAAGGTTTTTAGAAGTTTTAGGACCTGATGTGAGTTATGTTGTACAAGAAGAACAATTAGGAACAGGTCATGCTGTTAAACAAGCTGTACCTAAACTAGAAAAACTATCAAGGTGATGTTCTTATAATTAATGGAGATATCCCTTTAATTAGAAAAGGAAACTTTAATAGATTTCTACAACGAATACAAAAAGGAAAAATGCTGATGCTATAATTTTTATCGGCTGTCTTTGAAAATCCTTTTCAGTTATGGAAGAGTTTTTAAAAGATGGAAACAAAGTTTTAAAGATTGTTGAAGAAAAAAAGAAGCTAATGAAGAACAAAAAAAGATAAAAAGAAATCAATGCTGGTGTCTACATCTTTAAGTCACAAGACTTAGTTAAGGCCTTAGCTCAAATCAATAATAACAATGAAAAAAAGGTGAATATTATATAACTGATGTTATAGAAATTCTATCAAATGATAATAAGAAAAGTTATTTCATATTCTCTAGAAGATAGTATGGAAATTCAAGGAGTAAACTCAAAAGTTGAGCTAGCACTTGTTTCAAAAAGTACTAAGAGAAAGAAAAAAATACTGCTCTTATGGAAGAAGGGGTTATCTTAATAGACCCTGCTAATACATATATAGAAGATGAAGTAAAAAAATAGGTAGAGATACTACTATCTACCCTAATGTTACTTTACAAGGAAATACAGAAATTGGTGAAAAACTGTGAAATATTATCAGGTACTAGAATTATAGATAGTAAAGGTATATGATAATGTTAGAATAGAAAAGCTCTGTCATTGAAGAAAGTATAGTAGAAAACGGAGTAACTATCGGACCTTATGCACATTTAAGACCTAAATCTCATTTAAAAGAAAATGTTCATATAGGTAACTTTGTTGAAACTAAAAAAATCTACCCTTGAAAAAAAGGAGTAAAAGCTGGGCATTTAACATACTTAGGAGATGCTCATGTTGGTGAAAAAAAACTAACATAGGTGCAGGAACTATAACTTGTAACTATGATGGTAAAAAAATAAATTTAAAACAGAAATTGGTAAAGAAGTTTTTATAGGAAGTGACACTATGCTTGTTGCTCCTGTAAGTATTGGGGATAATTCCCTTATCGGTGCTGGTTCGGTTATAACTAAGGATGTTCCAAGCGACTCTCTTAGTGTTGAAAGAAGTAAACAAATAATAAAGGAAGGGTGGAAAAAAATAAGATGATAAATTTTAATAACGTTAAAATTTTTCTCTGGAAGTTCAAATGTGGAGTTGGCAAGTAGAATTGCTGAAAAAAATAGGTTTACAACTAGGAAAGGCAGAAATTCAAAGATTTAAAGATGGAGAAGTCTATATTGAAATTGAAGAAACTGTAAGAGGTAGAGATGTCTTTGTTGTTCAATCTACTTCAGAACCTGTAAATGAAAAATCTTATGGAACTTTTTAATATTTGTTGATGCACTAAGAAGAGCCTCAGCTAAGACAATAAATGTTATTATTCCTTACTATGGTTATGCTAGACAAGATAGAAAGTCTAAACCAAGAGAACCAATCACATCGAAACTTGTTGCTAACTTATTAACAACAGCTGGTGTTAATAGAGTTATAACAATGGATTTACATGCTGATCAAATTCAAGGATTCTTTGATATCCCTGTTGATCATATGCAAGGATTACCATTAATGGCAAAAATACTTTTAAAGAAAAAGGTTTTCTATGGAGATGATATAGTTGTTGTTTCTCCAGATGTTGGTGGAGTTAAAAGAGCTAGAAAATTAGCTGAAAAAAATTAGATTGTAAAATAGCTATCATTGACAAAAAGAAGACCTAAACCTAAATATTGCTGAAGTTATGAACCTAATTGGAGAAGTTGAAGGAAAAAAATCGCTATATTTATAGATGACATGATAGACACAGCAGGAACTATAACTAATGGTGCTGATGCAATAGCTGCAAGAGGAGCTAAAGAAGTTTATGCTTGTTGTTCTCATGCTGTTTTTCTCTGATCCAGCAATAGAAAGATTAGAAAAAAATCTGCTTTTAAAAAGAAGTAGTTGTAACAGACTCAATAGCATTACCTGAAAGAAAGAAAATAGACAAAGTTAAAATAATATCAGTGGACTCTGTATTTGCATCTGCAATAGACAGAATAACTAATAATAAATCAGTTTCAGAATTATTTGAATAATGGAAAAAAATATCTTAAGATAGATAATATATCTGATATTAGTGATGATAAGTGGACTGAATTAGCAGAGTGAATTAAAAAAAGGTTCACTTATTATCTATCCAACTGACACTGTCTATGGTCTAGCTTCTATTGTTACTAATGAACAAAGTATTAATAATATATATCTTGCAAAAGAGTAGGAGTTTTACTTCTCCTCTTATTGCACTTTTTAAGTTCTGTTGATAAAGTTGAAGAAGTTGCTACTATCTCTGATGAAAATAGAGAAATCTTAGAAAAGTTAGCTCATGCTTTTTTTGGCCTGGTGCCTTTGACTGTCATACTTAAAAAGAAAAGAGCACATTCCAAGTATTATGGTCTCTGGTGGAGATACTATTGGTGTGAGAATTCCTAATTTAGATTTAGCTATTAAAATTATTGATTTAGCTGGTGGTATTTTTAGCCACAACTAGTGCTAATATCTCAGGGAGGCCACTCCTAAATCATATAATGAATTGTCAGAAGCTATAAAAATCAAGAGTTGATATTTTTAGTGGATGGTGGCGAATGTAAACTCGGTGAAGCCTCAACTATAATTGACCTGACTTCTGATGTTCCTAAAATACTTAGAAATGGTGCAATATCTACAGATGAAATTACAAAAAAATAATAGGGAGAGTGAGGTGATAAAATGAAGGGTACAAGAGTTAATCCAACTGCCTTAAGTCCTATGGAAATGAATAATATGTCTTCTATGATGGGAATGATGAGCTCTATTCAAAAAAATAGGAAAAGGTAAAAAGAAAATACACAATACAATTAGATAAAAAAACGATAAAAAAAACTTCTTGTTAGATTCATTAATGAGGCTAAGAAACAATTTTTCTGATACAGCTTCTAACAGTCAATATGCAGGAGTATATAATTTTCTAAATTATATTACTGATGTTGCTTCTAAAAAAAGAAAGTACTGAAATAAAAATGAGCTATGAAGAACAAGATTTCGTTAAGAGAATGCTACAAGATTCTGTAAGAGGAATGGAAAAAAATGCAATTCTTCTGGTATCAATTTATTAGAAAATTCACTGTTAAAACTTTATCAAAAGCAATACAGAGAATTACTTAAAAAAATTCTAATACTAAAGATGCACTAAAGAAATAACTCGGACTGAGACTAAATTTTTTTAAAAAAATTACATAGTAGATGTACTAGCAAAAACCATCTTAAAAAAAACTAGACTTGGGGTGCAAGTCCCCTTTTTTTATTGCTTAAATTTTTAAGATATTCGATTACTTGCCTGCCATTAGTGTCTCGGGAGCTCCACAAAGGCTCCCTCAACAATAATGGACGTCACAGTAATCTCAACTCTTAATTTAACACTAAAAAAATAAGCGAGTTAAGAAATTTACTCAGTAACGACCTATTTTTTTATTTTTTTCACTAAGCAATAAAAAAATTATAGAGGAGGAAAATGGGTATAAGGTATAGTAAGGTAGAAGGAAAAATTTCAAAGAGAGATCGTGCTCTTAAAAATCTTTTTCCTTGTGCTTATGGAAAATGTAGTTTCTGTAACTACATAGAAGATAACTCAAACAATGAGGAAGAAATTAATGAGGTTAATTTGGAAGTTTTTAAAAGGAAATAACTGGAGAATTTGGAATTTTAGAAGTTATAAATTCTGGTTCTGTGTTTGAAATCCCTAAGAAAACTTTAGAGAAAAATTAGGAAGTTGTCTATGAAAAAGATATTAAAATCTTGTATTTTGAGATTTTTCTATTCTTATCTTTCTCGTTTAGATGAAATCATTAACTATTTCAATGAAAAGAAAAAAAGTTGAAATTAGATTTAGAACGGGGATAGAAAGTTTTGATAACGATTTTTAGAAGAAATGTTTACAAGAAAAAAATATTCTCTTAGATGAAAAGAAGATAAAAAGAATTATCTGAGAAAATATATTCAGTCTGTCTTTTTGATTGCAACTCAAGGACAGACAAAAGAAATGATAAAAAAATGATATTGAAATGGGCTTTAAAAGTATTTTAAAGGCTATAACAATAAATGTTTTTTTGTGGACAATGGAACTGTGGTAAAAAGAGATGCTGAACTTGTTAAATGGTTTGTACAAGATATGAAACATCTTTTTGATAATGATAGAGTGGAAATTTTTAATAGATAATAAAGATTTGGGAAGGAAAATAATTAATAGAACTATAAAAAAATAATTGTCAAGAAAACCCCTACTTTAACAGTAATGTTGAGGTAGCTCGAATTTAAAACTAGGAAACCGTAAAGATAAATCAAACTACAAAGTAATTAGAAATAATAGGCTTGAAGGTGGCGAAAAGCAGAAAAAAATTGATTTGTATGTCCTAAGATGAAAAAAAGTTATAATTTAAAATAGTCTTTTTATTAGTGCAACCTATTTTTAATTATAATTCTAAAGGGAACACTGTTTATAAAAAGTAAAAGATAGTAAACAGTTAAAAGTTAATCGGTGTTTAGTTACCAACTACTCTAAGGCAGAAGCTATGAGTAGAGGTTCAACGACTAGGAGATTGAGTCTCCCTTTTAAAAGAAGATAACCATAGTAAGTATGGGAAAGTAAAACCACAAGCAGATATATTGACACGACTTTTATATCAAGGGTGGAAGAAAAATATTCGGAGCTTTATTAAAGAGCTTAACAAATAGTCTACGCTTATGTGAAAGCATAAGAGGTCTACTCGTGAGAGAAAAGACTGCTTTTAAGAGTTGCGACTTAAAGTGAATGCACAAAAAAATCTATTAAAATGAATAAAAAAATAAATTGATTTTTTTCAATAAATTTAGTGTAAAAATATATACATCAAAAAAAGATAAAAAGTGAGGTGTATATGTGGATAGTACAGCTTTATACATTTATAGGTACAAAGATAAGACTTAAACCTACAAAGGAACAAGAAATATTATTATGGAAATCAGCTGGTTGCTCGAGGTTCATATATAACTGGGCTTTGGATAAACAAATTGATAACCACAAAAAAAGGCAATAAGTTTATAAACGATAAAGGTTTTTAAGAAGAGAAATGACTAAGTTAAAAAAGAAGAAGACTTTAAATGGTTATGCGAAGTAGGAAGTAATGTCTTAAAACAAAGCAGTGAAAGATTTATGCCTAGCTTATAAAAAAATTTTTTTCGATAAAAAAAGCAAAGTTTTTCCTAAATATAAAAATAGAAAAAAAGTAATATAAGTTTTTTTATGTAAATTATGAATCTATGAAGAAAACTCAAAATGGTGTTCAATGTGAAAAAGTTAGGAAAATATTAAAACTGCTGAACCATTACCAGAGTTATTAATAGAAGAAAAAAACATTATCTTAATCCTCATATTAGTTATGATGGTAAATATTGGTATATAAGCTTTTCTAGAAAAAAATAGAAATACATAAAACTGAACATAATAACACTACAGTAGGAATAGATTTAGGAATAAAAACTTAGCGACTTGTTCTAATGAAAAAGTTTATAAGAATATTAATAAAACTAAAAAAAGTAAGAAAGTTAAAAAAAGAAAGTTAAAAAAAGACTACAAAAAAAAGTTAGTAAAAAAATATCTTATAAATAAAGATGGAAAAAAATTTATAAAAAAACTAAAAAAATATTATTAAATTAGAAAGAAAGATAAAATTAATAAATAGAACTTTAACTAAATATTAGAGTCAATCATACTCATCAAGTAACAACAGAGATAGTGAAAACCAAACCATCAAAGATTGTTATAGAAACATTAAGAGTAACTAATATGTTAAAAAAATAAGCATCTTTCTAAGGCAATATCAGAACAAAGTTTTTTTATAGATTTATAAGTTTTATAGAATATAAATGTAAAATTATATGGAATAGAATTAGAGAGAGTACCAACACTTTATCCAAGTTCAAAGAAGTGTTCACATTGTGGAGCTATCAAAAAAAGATTTAAAACTAAGTGATAGAATTTACCATTGTGAATGCTGTGGACTTACAATAGATAGAGATTACAATGCCTCACTAAATCTAGCTAATTACAAAATTAGTTAATAAATATATATTAAAAATGTACTGTACGATACACAGGAATTTAAGTCTTTGGAGAGTTACAAAAAAACTAGAGTAGCTTATTGAAAGTATTTTTCAATAGCCAAATAGAACTTGTTGAAAAAGAAAGTTGATATAGTGATAGTCAATATAATATTAGTTTATTTTTTTATTTAATAGACTTTTTTGTATCGGGGGTTTTTTTGAACAATGATGCACAATATTTTTTTCTTTGGTTTTTAATGTTAGTAATTAATTTTTTTCTTGTATACTTTTTTGCTTATAGAAAGTTTGGTAAAAATAGGACTTTATATTTGGGTGCCTATCTCAACAATTTTAGCAAATATACAAGTTGTTATCTTTGGTTAATCTTTTTGGTATGGAGGCAACTCTTGGAAATATCCTATATGCTGGAGGTTTCTTAATCACTGATATTTTTAAGTGAAAACTATGGTAAAAAAGCTGCAAATACAGCTGTAAAAATTGGATTTTTTCTCACTTGTTGCAACAACTTTAATAATGCAATGTGCTATACACTTTAAAACCTCTTGATGTTCCTGAAGGTTTAGCTATATTTGAAAGTGTTAAAAAGTATATTCTCATTATTACCAAGGTTAGCTATAGCTTCACTTATTGCATATTTAATTTCTCAATTCCATGATGTTTGGTTATATGAAAAAAATCAGAGAGAAATTTCCTGCTAAAAAAATTCATTTGGATTAGAAATAATGGAAGTACAATGCTAAGCCAACTTATAGATAACTTAGTGTTTACAACTATCGCTTTCTATGGAGTATATCCAATAGATGTTATGTTTAATATTTTCTTATCAACATATATAATTAAATTTATAGTTGCTATCTGTGATACACCATTTATCTATCTTGCTGATAAGATGTTCAGAGATAAAAAGATACCAGAAGATATTTAGATAATATATTATCTAAATATTGACTTTTTGTATATTTTTAGATAATATATTATATATGAATATGAATTTTTTAAATATGAAGACACCAAAAGAAATACAATTAGAAATAGCAAAAATATTAGAAAAGAAGAAAGAATTAAAAATTAACACAGGAAGAATTTTCAAAAAAGTCAGGGGTGAGTTTTTTGGTTCAATAAAGCGTTTTGAAAATACTGAGAAATCTCTTTTTCTCTTATAAAAATTGCTATTGTTTTAGGTTGTGAAGATGAATTTTTAAAACTTATTTCAACAAAAACAATATAGTTCTATTGAGGAGATAATAAATGAAAAGATTAAGTCTCTACAAGTTTTTCTATAATGAAAAAGGTTGGAACATTAGCTTTAATGAAAAAATAATATTGTGGCTTTTTGAGTACGATAATGAATGGATAAACAACGGTTTTTCAATAAGTCCATTTAATCTTCCTTTAAAAAAGCAAGTTTTTATTCCTAGAATGATCCTTTTGACGGTCTATATGGAGTATTCTCCGATAGTCTTCCTGATGGTTGGGGAAGGTTACTTGTTGACAGAATGCTAAATTCTCAAAAATATAAACCCAAGACAGATTAGTCAAATAGATAGACTAGCCATAGTTGGTGAAACAGGAATGGGAGCTTTATCATATAAAACCAGAATATAATCTTTTAGAAGAGAAAGATTGTCAAGAAGATTATGATAGTCTAGCTTTATCTTGTAAAAAAATTTTTAAATACAGAATATTCAGCCGATTTAGATAATCTTTTTAGATTAGGAGGTTCATCTGGAGGAGCAAGACCTAAAATTCTAACAAAGATTGACAATGAAAGATTGGATTATAAAAATTTCCTTCTTCATTAGATGATAATAATATAGGAGAATTAGAGTATCTATATTCTGTCTGTGCTAAAAATGTAAGATTGATATGCCAGAGATAAAACTTTTTCCTTCTAAAAATATCCTCAGGTTATTTTTGGAATAAAAAGATTTGACAGGAAAAATTATTAATGGGGGCAATTAGAAAATTGCATATGATTTCTGTGAGTGGCTTATTAGAAACTTCTCATAGAATTCTCAATCTTGACTATAATGATTTAATGCAACTTACTTTTAAATCTTACTAAAAAGCTTTTGAAGAAGTTGAAAAGCTATTTAGGTTGATGTGCTTCAATGTCTTCTCTCACAATAGAGATGACCATTCTAAAAATTTTTCATTTATTTACAATGAAGATTTAAACAAATGGGAACTTTCACCCGCCTATGACTTAACTTATAGTTACTCTATAAAATGGAGAGCATGCAACAACTATAAATGGTAATGGAGCAAATCCTGGTTTAAATGATATATTAAATGTTGCTGAAAAATTGGTTTAGATAAAAAGAAAAGCCAAAAATTGCTATTGAAATAGAAGAAATAGTAAAAAGATTTAAAAAAATATTTTTAAAAATAAATTTAGAACAA